>Ga0228535_1000299_pt1 | contig 156312 bp, 137 predicted proteins | sample SJ1metagenome_FD_168457 | JGI IMG/M metagenome (GOLD analysis project Ga0228535, IMG submission 168457) | Enriched culture of PCE-dechlorinating microbial communities from Ithaca, New York, USA - SJ1 | ecosystem: Engineered > Modeled > Simulated communities (microbial... > Unclassified...
TGTTGATTACAGTATTCATGTGGTGACCTCCATTTGCATGCGGTAGCCGCATACGGTTTAGTTGATATTCCCAGTATGCAAGGTGAATCCACGATTTGCAAACTGGGAGGTCACTTCATATTGTCTACACCAGGTTGCTCCTTGATATCTATATCCACCTCAGCAAAGAAGGCATCCCCTCCCCAGAACTGGATGGGAAGTGAAAGGATCGGCGACCTTTCGGTGTACCCGTATGCGTACTTATTCAAGTAGTGTTGATAAGCGTTGTCCCAAATAAGCTTCTTATTGGTGTTGGCATACAACTCAGGGGAGATGATGGCACTATAAGAAAAGGCCGAATACTCTTCATTATACAGTGCGGAAACAACCAGTTCCTTTTGGATACTCTTGAGCGTATGACGTCCGCTCTCTGAGAGCTCGCTGCTCTCGATATGCTTGAGGTAGTACTGGTACTCATCTACGGTGTAGGGTCGGGCCGTAAAGGGGACTACCTTTGCTGATTCGAGGTACAAAGAGTCCAAGGCTTCATACAACCAGGAATCGAGGGAAATAAAATGGGCCCCGTTGGGAACTGCTGAAAGAGGTGCGACCGACAGGGCGCACGCCATGATCACATACAAAAGCACCCTTTGGACAAGAGTCTGCCTTTTCATACTGAGAATCTCCTCTAGCTGTGATAAATATGCTATGGTGGAAACTATACTATAGGTAATGATTAAGTGGGTGGATAAATTGCGTACATTTCGAATATCTCATCGCTGTCTTTTACTACTTCTTGTACTTATTTTTAATTCTGTCCAAATTTCTGCTTCCAATGCTCATACCGTTGTTTCTTCCAACGCATCCATCTACAAGGAAATTTCCTTGCTCTGTATTGAGCAGGGATCGGCAATGCCCAGTTCGTCCGGACCTTGGACCATGCAAGAGCTTCTGCTCATGGTTGGTGAAATTAATCGAGCAAGGCTCAGCCGCACCGGTCAAATTCGCTACGATGCAGTGCATGCACAACTTGGTTTGGCAACCGTGGCCCCCGCTTCAAGCTTCTCTGCAGTATCATCGTTGCAGCTGAATCTTGAAGGGTATGCTCATACCAATGCAACTGCATTTGCAAAAGAGGACGATTGGTTTTATGAAAATGAAAAGAGAAGCCCCATTGCCATCCTTGACGGCCAGGCTTGGATAGGAGATCAGTTCTACCTGTACAGCAACTTTGGGATCAAGAACAATCGATTCGCCACCGAAGATCCTGATAGCAATGCACCAAGCGACACCCTGCTCTTCAGTCCTCACGTTTCAACAAACCTCATAAAATCGGGGACTCATGATTTCGACACTCCAAGCAGGGCTTTCCTGGCCTTTGGAGGTGAGCATTACTCGCTGCAATTCGGCCGCGATTTAATCTCCTTGGGCTATGGAACAACCGGGAACCTGATCATCGACGACCATGTCAAATATCATGAGTTTTTGAAGCTCAGCCTGTTTTCCAAGCAGTTCAAGTTTACCAACCTCATCATGTTCATGGACCCTCCCGGGTATATTACGAAGAATCGAGATCCCTATTACCCCGATGATAAGACTGTGCCTACCGTACGGATGTTTTTGGCGCATCGGTTTGAATTTACCCCCATCCCCCCCTTGCGCATTGAAGTTTCCGAGAATGTCATGTACCAGGATACCACTTTCAATATGAAGTATTTGAATCCCCTCTTCATCTACCACAACCTAAGCAACCGGGGTCAGTTCAATGCAATCGCCGATATAACCGTCACCTATACCCTTCGGCCGAACCTTGCGATGTATGCTACGTGGGTGATTGACCAAGTGGCAGCTCCTGGTGAGGGAAACGATCAACCCAATGCCATGGCCTATCAAGTTGGTTTGCGCACACTGTTCCCTCGAGAAACCGGCTACTGGTCTCTTACTTCCGAATTTGTCTATACCGACCCCTATCTCTATCTGCGCGATCATGTCGACTTCATCGTCATGACCAGAGAGAGGGATCAATACTACGGATATGTTCCCCACTATGAGTTTTTGGGTTATCAATACGGCGGTGATGCGTTGGTGGGCTTGCTACAGGCAGAATGGAACGGCAATGGTGCATGCTCAGCAGGAGGTGAAGTCTTTTATATGGCACATGGGGCCACCACCAAAGACACAGAGTTTGTTTTTGGTGAAATGGAGGCGATCACCACCCCGAGTTCCCCGACAATCCATACATTGCGACTAGGCTTGTGGGGTTCCTATCGAGCAGAGAGACTCCCCATTTCCTTATGGTCACGCATCGATGTCGTCAATCAATGGGACAGCTCCCATCAGGTCGATGTGCAGGTGGCGGCAGGCATTTCCTATACCTTGTAAAGGTTATATGGGGAACGTAAGGGTTCCGAAGACTTTCAAAGACAAGCTTGGGTTTTGGTGCGTTTCCAAGTATGGAACTACCGCCAAACTCACCGCCAAGGCATCGCCTCCATCCTTGGAGACACCCAGTCCACTCCGTAACGTCTTGTTGTACCGTGTTCCATACGGAAGGGGTAAGACTGCTTGGATTAATCGCTCGGTCACTAAAAGAACCGCCCCTACGGCCATGGTGCCCACGGCGAAATCTTTCAAGGGGTCATCAAAGGTTGAGGATCCTGCACCAAAGAGCTGGATGAAAAAGAGATCAATCAGATAGGTGCCCAACCCCACCCCGATGGTGGTTGCAGCAGTCCAATCGGCAATCTGGCCGAACAGTTGACCTCCAAGGTCACCCTGGAGTTTTGAACCACTACCAAATCCTACCAACAAATTCTTGAAGGCAGGCCATGTAATGCCCACTTTAGCCTGTTCGTAGAGCTCAAGGCGATAATCGAACGAAAATTGCTGAAAATCATGATTCCTCAAGGTTCTTTTCAGGGAGCCCAGTGTGGAGCCTCCAAGATACACCCGCTCTCCATCAAACTCTACAGGTATTCCGTCCTGAGTATTCAATGCATCCAAACCGGTACCTACCAGCGAGAGCAAGAGTGATTGAGCACTAAGAGAAACAAGCAAGCATAGGAGAACCAAACAACACATGAGAAACCGTTTCATACCGATACTCCTTGAAAACATTTCTCACAGTGTAGCATGGATTCTCTTGTACTCAGAGAGACTATTATTACATTGAGTGCACTGTTGCAGTTCAAGAGAGGCTAAATTGAGGCTGCAATTCCTAGAACTATACTATCTTTTCGAAGTATCGACGCTAAAGGATTCTGTCCTCCTTTATCACGGTAATTCAGTAAATCCATGTAATTCACCTCTCTTTCCCGAGATTGCAGTTCTCCTGATATGCAAGACTAACTACTTGACGTTTCAATATTTATGCCCAATAACTAACACTATAAGGAGCAAACTATGGACACGTATGCACACGCAAAGGGTAAGGCCCTACTCGTGTTCGCAGTCCTGTTGCTGTTGCTGTTCTTAAACTCCTGCTCACACACAGAACAAGGGGCTGACCCTGCACTGCTGTACTCACCAACCTATACAGAGTTGGTGACGTCTCCTCTTTCCCTGCAATCAAACGCCACAGGATATGGCAGGGAATACGAAGTATTGGGCACCGAGCAGTTCACCACGTCCAATCGCGGTCCTGCTCATGGATTCGAACTCGGGCCGGCGGGCAGTTTTCCTGCCGAAAGAGGTGACACGTGGATAACGGGTACGCATCCAGGTGGACAGATGTATATCGCATTCTACGAGACAAATCCTGCATCGTTGCATCTTCGTCCCAACGGCCGGTACGAAGTCAGCTACAACTACAAGGTCTTGGAAGCTACACGGGAGGGATTTGAAACAATCTTCTATTCACAAACCGGGGCAAACAGAAATGACTGGGTTGAACAAAGCATCTATTTCAATGAACCGGCGGGAAGCACCGGGAGAGCCAGCTTTACCGCTACCTTGAAGCAGTACGATGACTATCAGTTGTTGATGAACCTTGTCAGCAACGGGTCCATTGCTGTATCAGACATTCAAATCAAGGATTTGTACTCTGGTTTGGTGGTAGCACATGAGAATGGACAGAACATGGTGCATACCCATTCACCGATGCTTCACAGTGAAGGCGATTTCTCCATCTCTGGAAACAGTATGAAAACTCATGGGTTTGTAAAGCTTTGGACAAACACCCAATTGGTACAATTACCTGCCAATACCAACATCATCCTTGATTTCGACTACAAAGTGTTGGACAACCCAAAGCAGGAAGAGCATCTTGGGTGGATCAGGATCTATTCCGGAAGCAAGCCTCATCTTCAACGTTCGGCAATTGCCATCCCAGGGTATCAGGTACAAAAGGGCCACTATAGTGGGGCAGTGAAAACCGGGGCGGACAACGACATCTACATCCTTGAGGTTGCATTCAACCAGGAGGTGAAACTCCAAATCAGCAATCTTCAACTTTCGAAACAAGTCACGGTCGCCCAGTCGCTTGATCAACACCTCTCTGATGCACGCTTCCCCCGTTTGGGTAATAATTTTACAACGTACGGGGAATGGGTTGCTCATGACGGCAGTGGATCGGCACAAGGACCCACCCCTTTGATCAGCCTCTTCGACCTTGAGAAACAGTTGGCCCTCAGCGATATTGTCACCGGCCTCAGCTCATTCTATCTATACAACGACCCTGCTCTCTCAAAACGCCTGAAGGCGATCAACCCAAACATTGTCCTGCTTCCGTCAGCACAGACTCACACCATCGGTCTTTCCAAAGATATGCGCAACCTGGCATACAATCCGATGTTGAATGCTGAACAACTATATGCGCAAGGCATTTCAAAGGATTGGTTTCTGACCACTTCCAAAGGCGAGGTGATCAACGACAATGAAGAGTGGGCGCAAATCCCTCTCAATGTATCGGCGTTCTGTCCGTATAACGACAAGGGGCAAACATTCCTTCAGTACTGGACGGAGATAATTCTTGACCAAAGACTCAAGGACGGTACATGGGAAGGGGTTTTCCTGGAAGAACCCATTACCGTGGGGAACTGGAGAATACCCGGTATGTTCGATAAAAAGCGGGTGGACGCCGACTACAACCGAAACATGAAGAAGGATGAGACTCCGCTTTGGATCACTGAAATGACTGCAGCGGCCACCCTCGCTATGGTGAGAACCATCCGTGAACAGGTCGGTTGGGATGAGATGATCATGGGTGGAAACGAACTTAATCCTGCCATCGCACCCTTTACCAATGGAGCAACGATAGCAAACTTCAACGCCGCCTGGTATCGCGACTTCGACCAGAACAAGTTTAATGAAAGCCAATGGGGTAAGTTCCTCGATTCCTACGAAGCGGTGGAAAGCCTCTACCACGCACCCTCTGCAATTATTCTGGAAGGAACTCCGGTGTATAAGGACTGGGTGCTTCCAAGCGACAAGCGGGAAGCTGCACAGCCCGACATGGCGTTTCATCGCTTTGCTTTGGGAACAGCCCTGCTGACCGATGCTTTCTATGAATTCGCTCTTGTAGATGGAAGAAGTGCTCCTTTCCTATTCGACGAGATGCTCGTCGACAGCCAAGGATGGAGCACCACCGATGCCGCCAACAAGGGATGGCTTGGAAAGGCCCTCGGCAAGCGGGAGCACCTGGTGCTGAACAAGGAGGAGGTGTATCAACAGACCAAGCCGATCATCCTGGGCAACCGTTCCACCAAGTATCTGAAATTGTATGAAGGCAGCAACAAGAGTGCGGACAGCCGTCAAATGCTGATAGAATTTGACTGGAATATTCTTACAACCTGCACAGGGTCACCAACTGTAAGTTTTGCCGTCAACGATGATTGGATGGGAAACTACGATCTTTCCTCCAACCTCGCAGGCAGTAGCGGCAGCTCATCCTACCATGTGACAGTCAAGGGCAGAGGCTCGGTCATGTACCATCTGAATGTCCCGAAATTCGGCAGTGTAGAACTGTCCAATCTGAGAATCTCCTTTGCCGACTGCGGGGTATACCGACGTGACTTCGAGCACGGAATCGTTCTGGTCAATGCCTCGAACGAGGAGAAGACCATTTCCTTGAATGAAATCAAGGGGGGCTTGAACAGGAGCAATATCAGGCGCATCAGAGGACGCTACGATACACAGACCAATTCAGGAACTCCGATTACCGGTTCCTTGGTTCTTGCACCTCATGACGCAATCGTGTTGCTCGCCGATTGATCTGCATGTGGGCAGGCGTCTTTTGCCGCCTGTCCAATCCTCTTTCCAAGACAGACAGGAGTAGTCGCAATGAAAGGACAACGAATCGTATTGCTGCTGCTTGTGATGCTCATCTGCATGCTGAACATTGGAGCACAAGAGATTCTTGTCTACCGGCAGACATTCGATACGAATAAAATGTATTGGCCGATAGATGAAAATTTCAGCATAGTGGACGGCGAGTATGTGTTGCATACAGAGAACCAAGAGCTCTATGCATATTTGGACCTGTCTTCCAAGGACGGTACCTTCCAACTCGATACCAGGCTTATAACTGGAAAAAGTACTGCCGGGTACGGTTTGCTGTTCAGGCTGCAGGACCCGTACAATTTCTATTTTTTCTTTCTTGTTGACCAGGGGTATTTCCTTGCAGGAAAAGCCGTCGACCGCCAAGGAATCAACTTCTGCCCGTGGACCTACACCTCGATCATTAAAGCGCAGGCAAAGAATACGTTGAAAGTCACCTACCAAGGTCAGAAACTCACCTTCCTGATAAATAATACGGAAGTGTTTTCCCATCAAGACTCAAGTTTTGAGAGCGGAGGCATCGGCCTATACACCCAAGGCGGGGTGCGTGTCGGATTTGACGACATCCTGGTCTGGGAGACTACTGCATCAACGCAATGAATACTGCGCCTGCTTCAAATCATCCGCTTGCCAATACAGCGTCCTGGTGAACGTAATTTGCTTATTGCTCATCGCCAACTCAAGAAACAGCAAAAAGATCCCAATATCGATACTTTGGTAATAGGGAACCAAGGATGGAGGAATTATTCCCCGTTTGCGAAATACGCGATGGACGGACAACGTGTTGTCCTGCTCTTTCACCAGCCACGGCTGGGTGTTGCAGGCACTCGGGGCCATTCGTACAACCGAGGCAAGCAAATGCATATCCTCACCTTCCCAAATCTCCTTGGCATCCAATCGGTTCAGCAGGGAGTCTTTCGTACGAAAACTACCTTCATCCTGATTGGCTATGCACAGCATGCAGACGAAGTGCAACCCCTCATATTCACGCTCTTTCGGCCGGCCCATCCCGTACCAACAAGCCCCGATGTTCACCTTGGCAAGGTGGAGCTCAAGCTGTTCACCCAGATAGCCGAAATTCTGCAAATACCCATCCTTACGCTCGCTGTACAGCAGCAGCGCATATTCACCCTGTCTGCATGTTGTTTGACCGACGGGCACAATACGCAGCAGCGTCCTGATATCCTGGACCAACGGCTCACAGAGTGAAAAGTATTGCTTGACCGTATCCAGCTGTTCGGTTGACAACGGTTTGAAGGGTTTTGTAAACCTGTGAAAGGATTTTCGTCTGAAAAGCTGTTCGTAGAGTTGCGTCATCTCATCGCCTCCTCATATAGGTATAGCACAGCCATCCAAAGCAGACATCTGCAATTATAAAATTACTGTATCGCGGTTGCACATTTTTCTTGACTGTAAGCCATGCAGGACTATACTGATTCCACCATGAAAACAGGAATTATCCGGTATGTAAAACGACTACTCGGATGGAGATGCCGGCTTGCGACCCTCCTGTGTCTCCTTTTGCTGTTTCCTGTTCTTGGCTATCCATGTTTTGCATCCTCAATGTCCTTACAGGACATTACGTTTCAAATTGGAAGGCATGATTCAATAGTGAAAGAACATGCTCCGTCGGTAGCGGCGGTAGTCAACTTGGAAAGCAGCCCGTATTCGCTTGCCATCGGCTACCGAAATCGAATGCCGGTACATGATATGAGCCTCTACGGGCACCGAACGATTGCTCCAAATTTTGGTATCGTAACGTATGTTCATACCTCGTTCGGCACGGCAGACTCCATCCTGACCGATTTTGTGATAGGCTATGAACAAGGTTTCACGCTCAAGAATCTGTCGCTTTCCTATGCATTGGGACTTCAGGCGAGCACCTCGTTTTTTCCCTTTCTTGAGAGGCCCCTTTTCAATGCCAGTCCTTATCTGGCAGCAAGCATTGGCTATACATGCTTCAATCGTTGCAAGGTGACCCTGTTTACCACCACCAATACCCTGTTCGAGTACGCCTGCCAGTCGATCAGCCCCATCCTGGGTTCCACATGTACCGTATCCATCAGTAATGAGTTTGAAATTGGAGCAACCTATTTCCTGCAACTTTCCGATGTAAGCCCTGAGGCGGTCCTTATCACGTCCAAGGAGGTAGGTGTTTATGGTACGTACAAGCCGAAGAAGTAATACGAACCGCTTGCTTTGCCTTTTGGCAACCTGTCTCCTGCTTTTTTCCAGTTGCTCAGACAACCTGATTTCAAGAATTGAGTTCTACCATCCAGGCGGTTCGTTCGACCAGGCGATCGACACCACTGAGGCAAGAGAGTCGTTCTCCTTCCTGGTTTTCAGCGATTTACACTATGGCAGGACTGAGAGTGGATTCTACTTGGAGGAAGAGGCCTTCCTTGCATGGCTGGACACATATCCGTCGACACTTGCATTGGCCCTTCACCTAGGTGATGGGACAGCATATTCGTTGGAGTCCGAGTATCGCTTGTATAGAGACTTTCTGGATATGCTTGAGGACCGCTCGATCGAAGTTCATGCCGTATTGGGAAATCACGATGTACGGGAATACGGACGGACATTGTTCATTCGCTACATCAATCCCCTCACCGCCCGTCGTTTCAGCTACAAGGGAATTTCCTTCTATCTGCTGGACACAGGCAATGCAAGTTTGGGGAAAGTGCAACTGGACAATCTGATGAGTTCGGTTGCCGATGATCCCAATCCCAAGATTTTTTGCGGCCATGTTCCCCTCTACGGTGGACCCGATATGTTCTACTTCTCGCTCAAGGATCCCCACGAGCGGGCTCTGTTAGTAAAAACCATGGTTCAGAACAAGGTCGGCCTCTACCTTGGAGGGCATCTGCACATTAATCACAAGCTGTATAGCTATACCGATACAAATCATGAATTCGTTTGTGAATCCTTTCATGGTCGTGACAGTCTGATCGAGAACACCCTGCCTGTCTGGTATGTGTTCACCTACGATGCACCAAGCAACCGCATCACCATCTTCAGGTATGCTCTCAAGCGGGATGGAGCCATCGGCGAACAGGTGGTGGCACGAGTCGATATACCGTCATAGCACTGCCATCTTCTTGTTTCTAGTGCTTGTGCAACAATCGGTCTCCGACAGCTCCACTTGGGTGGATAATGGCAAACTGCTCCTTGGTAAAACCCGACACCTGCATGGCCGCAATGGCAAGGGCATCGAACAAGGCTATGACAGTCAAAGTACTGGTTGTTGCAAGCATATTGAAGGTATCTGCTTCTTTCTCGATGGCAACATGCAACAGGATATCACTGCTACACCCAAGGGTGGATGCAGCATTCTCCGTGATGCCGATGATAGTCGCCTGTTTTGCCTGCAAGGATGGGATGAGCTGTACAATCTCCTTTGTCCCTCCCCCTTTTGAGATCAAAAAGACCAGGTCCTTCTCTTGCACTGCTCCCAAGGCGCCATGGACAGCATCAGCAGGATTCAAGAACATTGCAGGAATCTCAACACAGCAGAGGCTGTGCGCCAATTTTCTGGCTGCAACCGCAGAGGTCCCCACCCCGCAGGTAAACACCCGGCCTTGATGGTTTGCAAGCAAGCGGACACACGTTATAAACGCTTTTCGATCACAATAGGTTTTCAATCGCTCGATCTCATGGAGTGCAGTCTCCCAAACGTGGGATGCAATTGCTGAAATCTGATCATCGTCATACGCATTACGTTCCACATCCTGCATGTCCTGTTTCCACGTTAGCACCTGCGTGGAATCTAGAGACGTAAAGCTCAACCTCAAGCGAATGGACTCACCCGGTTGAAGATGCTCTTGCACGACAGCGAGATCGACACGCCGGCCATGGTCAAGATCGCTTGCCCCGATTTCAGGTCCCACGCCATCCCAAGGCTTGGGAATGAGAATGTTCTCGCGATCGTCTGCAGAGCGGAATTCCTTGCTTTGCGCTCCCCCGCAGGAGTTCCACACCATGGTATAGGGAGCGTGAGGGAATCGCATGCCTATGCCGGACCCATCCGGGTACAAAAGCAGGCCCTGCACCAGATTCTTCTCAGCCTTCAGTTGCGTATGGACATAGCCCCGTTCTTCACGTTCTGTGATGTTTCGAGCACGTTTCCAGATGTGATGGTCACTGGGGACAGGGCGTCCAAAACGCTCCTCAACATGACCTGAAGGTACGATATACGAACACCCATCCTTCGGCCGCAGCTGCACATGGTAACCCCAATCAGCAAAGGCGGAACGCGATGAGACATTTACTATGTGGTCATCGATAACCAGTTCGTTGGTATCCGATCGAAGTTCAATGGTTTTCGTCACCTGCCATAAGGGTGTCTGCCCCTGCTGTGGAAGCAGAGCAATTGGGTCATACACCTTCAGCACACCGCATATGTGCAGTGTAGTATCAGAACTTGGAGTAATTTTGATATCGAGCGCAGGAATGGAAGAGATATTGCCGTGCAAGACATGGAGAACACCTTCACTGTCTCGATAGTTCATTCCCCACGTATCGAGACCCAACATCTCAATGCCGCCCATGAATTGCGAAATCCAAGCTGTACCTTCCGTCTTTTCCCCATTGATCAGCAACCCTTGGGACAAATCGAGCTGTTCAGGACTGCAAAGAGTTTCTACAGGTGGTTCCCAAAAAAGAGGGGTCTGATCAATCGAACATTCCAGCACTGAAAGGCCTTTTGTGGGCAGAAGCGTAATGGAAAACTGCTTGTACCAGATACGCAAGCGTTTCACGGAAACGTCATCGCCTCCATGATGATACCATTGTGCCAGACCATCAGGAAACTCAAACTGAAGATCGTCTCTTCTTCCCTCGTTCCAATTCGGTATATCGACACGCCAAGTGGTAGAACGCTGCATGCTCACACTCCTATAGTTTGTTGATTGCTATCGTTTCATTCGCCACTCTCAAGGTCTCTGCAAAGGAGCCTTTGGCATGGAGCATGAAATTGATATAGAGGCTTTCGATGATGCAGAGTGCTGTTATACGCTTGGACATGATTTCGCCCGTGATATTTTTGGAAAAGACAGCTGTCTGCAGGATAATGTCGCTTTTTTTACTAAGCGGGCTCACTGGAAAATTCGTCAGGAGAATGACCGTGGCACCACGGTCTTTGGCCACCTTCACAACATCCATGATCTGTCTGCTTCGGCCTGAATGACTGATAGCGACCACTGTGTCATGTTTCTGCAACTGGCTGGCTAAAATCAGCTGTGTGTCAGGGTCTGCGGAATGCAGGGACATCACCCCGATACGCAAGAACCTGAGATGGGCCTCCATTGCAACAGCACCTGCATCACCCAGCCCGCAAAACAGAATCCTTTGTGACCCTATTAAACTTTGCAGTGCACGTGTATATGAGTCATGGTCCAACATATTCAGTGTGTCTACAAGGCCTTGCACCGATGCCTCAAAAACTTTGCGCATCACATCAAGAGGTGCATCATTGTCCAAAATATTACCATATTCGTGAATTTCCGAAGAGTTCTCATAGGCGGCGAAATCACGCTTCAGTTCTGGAAACCCTTCATAGCCGAGTTTTTTGGAGAGACGAACAACGGTTGCTTCGCTGCAACCTGCTTCCAAGGCAAACTCTTGGATACTCAGTCTGTTTACGCCCTTTGCATGATTGATCAAATAATCGGCAGCTTTCTTTTCCGCCTTTTTCAAGGTGGTGTACATAGCCTGCATCTGCAGCGCACAAGAGTGCGGCATATGTTCCAATTGCATTTCCATCGACATCACTTCCCCTCCCTGAGCTTTCGCAGCGCAGGATAAATCTCTTTATAGTGTGCCAGCAAATCGCCATAAAGTCTCGTCATATCGGATTGAGGCTCATATTCTTTGTGAAATCCAACCATATGGTCGGCACCCTCACGGGCATCTTTCCACACTCCTACCGCCGATCCTGCAAGAATTGCAGCACCCAAGGATGCAGATTCACTACAAACAGGAACCCTCACCGGTCGGTTGAGGATATTCGCCTTTATCTGCACCCATTCAGATGATTTCGCTCCCCCACCGACCGCAGACAGCGTTTGAATGGAGATTCCCGACTTCGCAAACGCTTCAAGATTCAACGCCAATTCATATGTCTGGGACTCCAGCAGCGCCCGATAGAGTTCAGGTACTCCCGTCGATAGGCTCAATCCAAGAATTGCACCGGTAGCATCCATATCACAATACGGTGTTCCGCTTCCGTTGAAATGCGGAAGAATGAATAGTTCTTGGGGACTTGGAGCCATGATTGAATCCAGATATTGATAGATACCAAGACCCATCCGCTGGGCTTGCTGTATTTCCTTTGCACAAAAGGTGTCCTTGAACCACCGCAGAAGAATGCCCCCTACATGATTCAAACTGAATGTAAAATAGGTATTCCTCAATACATGCCGATAACAGGGAAAGTAACTATCAAACATGCCGTCATTGGTGAGAATGGCCGGTAAACACGTTGAAATCACCTCGGCAGTTCCTGTAGAAACCACCCCCAAGGAAGGCTCGACCACTCCGGCTCCCAGGGCGGCACAGCACTGGTCGTGCCCCCCTGTACAGACCAGAGGCCGTCCTTGCAGTCCTGCTTCTCTGACAATATCGGAAGCGAGTTGACCGATTACAGTCCCCGACTCTTGGATAGTTCCTAGTTGGGACTTCGAAATTCCCGCAAAATCGAGTAGTTGTTCATCCCACTGTTGGGTGTGCAGCTCGAAAGCCATGGTTCGACTTGCCATCGTAGCGTCCAATACGCACTCCCCACAGAGTTTCATTGCAATGAACTCTGCGTAGGTTACGAATTTATAGGTTTTTGCAAAAACTTCAGGATATGCCTCTCGTACATACCGAATTTTTGTGATGCTGTTCATCGCATGTGATCGCATTCCCGTTCGTTCATAGAGATTTCGTTCACCAAAAGCATCAGCAAACGCAAGGGCCGAAGGAGCACTGCGGTAATCCATACCCAAGAGTGTCGGGCGTAGTGGATTACCGCTCCGATCGATGCAGATGATTGCATCGCCTTGGACCGAGAGTCCGATAGCCTCCACCGATTTAACACCGCCGGAGGCAATTGCCCGCAGTAAAACCATTCGTGACCGTTTCCATACATCCTGGGCATCCTGTTCGGCTTTTCCATCACTTGCAGATACAATCGCATACTCCTCATACGCAGAGGACAACACGGTTGCACAGTCATCGAACACCACCGCCTTCACCCCTGTCGTACCGATATCCAAACCTATCAGCATGAGTGCTCCTTTAGCCCAATCTACTATCTTGGAGTTTCCGCAAATACACATGCATCCCTTGGGGAATCGATGCAACCATATCGTACGTTATCGGTGTATCGAGGGGGACGTCCTGTTTCAATGTACACCCTTTCGCCAATCCAAGCGGCAGCAATCGTTCAGATTTGGCTACAGTGTACTGTTCAATGCTTCCACGGTAGCAATACCCGCCGATACCATCGAGGACTTCTCCCTCCTTCAAATTTCGTTTGGCAATTGTAATACATTCGCTGGTCAGCTGGCTTTTCGGATGGCCGCTGCTTTCATGGTAGAGAACACATTGGGCTATGGTGAGCGGTACTTCGATTGAACACAGGTGATAGGGTCGATACAGTGTGTAATACGGTCCTTCTCCCATATCACGTTGCACCAAGCCTTCACGAATGCGGGCATTATCCGTGGTAATCACCAAAAAAACGCCTGGATGGACACCGATGGCAAAGTCCACAACACCTTTCTTGTTCAGAATCCCTCCATCCTCTTGTGGGATGAATACATGTTTCAACTGCTCCACGGTTGCTTGTGCTGCATGCATACCCCGTACATCACAAACCAAGGAGGTGGCATTACTCACTGCAGCCATTTCCACTGCTGTTTTTGAACCATCTACAAATTCACACAGCATATGGGGATTCATGTTCCGTTTTTCCGCTTTCTCTCGCTCGATGTCGGGATTGGAATAGATGTTCAGTGGATTGTTTTTTCCTTTACCCGCTGCCACCACCTCGAAGCCGAGCGCCGTTGCAAACCGATAGAGCTCGATAATCGCCGCCGGTTCATCCCCGGCTGCCAGGCTGTACACAACTCCGGCATCCTCGGCCAACTGCCGAAGAATCGGGCCGATCGTAACGTCACACTCAACATTCATCATAATGACATGCTTCTTGTGATGAAACGCATCCATGCTGATGGTTGCACCCATTTCTGTGGACCCGGTTGCATCGACTATCGCATCGATGAAACGGTTTCTTGTAGCAAGCCGATAGTCGTTCGTTGCCACGGCATGCCCTGCTTTCACCGCTTCTTCTGCCTGTTTCACACTCGTACAGGTATCAACAACAGGTTTCTTTTTCATTGATTCGAAGCCTTGAATGGCTTTTTGTGCGGTAAGATCAACCGCAACACCTACCACCATACCTTGCATTTCACCAATCTGTGTTATGATTTCGGTTCCCATTTGACCTGCACCGATAATGCCGACCCGGATTGGATTCCCTGTGTGCTCTCGTTCAAGCAATTTCTGATCATATTGATGCATATACGTGTATCTCCCTGTGTGTCCTTACGGCTTTACCAGTACCTTCAAGGCTTCTCTTCGTTGTGCCGCCATAAACCCTTCCACGATGTCATCCAAGCCAACCGTTTTGGTAAAATACAAATCTGGATGCAGGGTTCCCTTCTGCAGTGCCTGCAAGGCAGCCACGTGGTGTCTTTTCTGATACGAAAATGTTCCAATAACTTCTAGTTCATTATAATGTATTGTATTGCTATTCAATCTCGTCCAGGGCTCTTGTTTAGGAACACCACCAAACAGTACGATTTTCCCCCGTTTACGAACCGCATCGACGGCAATTTGCTGACTCGCTGTTGAGGCATTCGCACAGATTGCATAATCTACACCTCTGTTGTCTGTCAGCTGTTTGCAAACGGACACGATATCGTCCTTCTCATAGTTGAGCAGACAATCAGGGCCGAATGCCGAGGCGGCTTCCAAACGGGAACGCCCGGCGATAATGATGGTCTTTGCCCCGAGTGACTTGGCGATTTCGCTATGCAGACATCCGATAGGTCCGTCTCCAAGAATAAGTATGGATTGCCCTTTGGCAAGACCGATACGTTCTTGCGCTGCAATGACGGACGATGCCGGTTCTGAAAGACAGGCATCGGTAAGGCTTACCCCTTCGGGGATATGATGGACAAATCCATGATCGAGTACTTCCTGGGGAAGGTGTACATACTCGGCGAAACCTCCAGGCCAATGAGTTCCGATCATCCTGTGATTCTCACAGAGATTGATCAGATCATGCGTACAGTACCAGCATGTACCACAGCTCACATCGGGGGCGACTGCTACACAATCGGAAAGGGTAAACCTTGTAACATTGGCTCCTTTTTCCACTACAATCCCGGAAAACTCATGTCCCATGACTTGGCTGGTAATGCCATAGCGCAATCCGGTGAAGAAGTTTCTGATGTCTCCACCGCAAATACCGCAGGCATGTACCTTGACGATGATATCGTCGGGTCCACATGCCGGCAAGGGTCTTTGAATGACATGTATTGTTTCTGGTTTCTCAAATACAGCGACTTTCATAGCAGCTCCTTCTTCCCTGATAAGAGCCTACTCCGGTTATGCTGATTATGCAAGTTTTATTTCATTATTCTTATCTTCTATTGAAATTTTATTTGATTTTTATAGCTATTTAATGTTTTTTACTGGCATATATTTCATATTTAATATTTTTTAGTGGAATTTTTGTTGCATATATCCGATTCCATGATAGACTTTCCTTACGTTAGGAGGGTCTTCAATGAAAGACAGAACATTGTGCTTTGCGGTAATCGTCGGTACCAGGGGTTTCTTTAATACCGATTTGGCCGTTCATGGAAAGAAACATATCCTGAGGACACTTGAAAGCATGGGATTTGCCACCTGCATCATGCCTGAGGATGCAACACCGACCGGCTGTGTTGAGACGACCGAGGATGGGATTGCCTGTGCAAACCATTTTCTCAAGCATGCAAAGGAAATTGACGGAATCATTGTGACACTCCCGAATTTCGGGCTTGAGCTTGGCATCGTGGCAGCTATCAATGAATCAAAGTTGGGCGTTCCGGTGCTGCTGCATGCCGAGGATGATGAATTGGACAAGGTTGACGTCGCTCACCGCAGGGATGCCTTCTGCGGCAAGCTCTCGGTTGCCAATAATTTAGTGCAATATGGTATACCGTTTACCAATACCACCTTGCATACATGCAACGTGGAGTCGGAAAGCTTCAAGCTTGATATATTGAAATTTGCCGGGGTCTGTCGCGTCGTACGTGGATTGAATACGGCGAGAATCGGAGCCATTGGTGCACGTCCTGCAGATTTCCAGACCATGCGTGTCAGCGAGAAATTGTTGCAGCGCTCGGGTGTTACCGTAGTAACGGTCGATCATAGCGAAATTCTGTTCGACGCCCTGCGGTTAGCCGATGATGATCCCAAGGTTGTTGAGAAACTTGCTGAAATCAGAGCATACGGAACCATTCCCTCCTCTGTTCCTGACAAGAACATCGTAAAGCAGGCCAAATACAGTGTAGTCGTCGAAACATGGATTCGTGATAATCGTATCGATGCGGCTGCAATCCAGTGTTGGACGTCCATTCAGAAGAATTATGGCTGTGCGACGTGTCTTACCATGAGCATGCTTGGTGAATCCAAAGTCCCCTGTGCCTGTGAAGTCGATGTAGCCGGTGCTTTGAGCATGCTTGCCCTGACCCTGGCATCAGAGAACTCCTCCGCCCTGTTGGACTGGAACAACAACTATGGGGATGATCGCAACAAGTGCATCAATACCCACTGTTCCAACTACCCGAAGAGTTTTTTCGGCACGGATGACATTGAGATTTCCGAACTCGATGTCCTGGGAACCTCGTTGGGCAAGGATAATTGCTTCGGAGCGGTGAAAGGCAAGGTAAGAAAAGGTGCGATGACCTATCTCAGAGTTTCAACCGATGATTTTACCGGTCAAATCCGCGCATATCTGGGCGAAGGTGACTTCACCGATGATCCATGCGCGATGTCCGGTGGTATTGCCGTGTGTGCCATCGACAACCTGCAATCGCTTATGAATCATATTGTAATGAATGGTTATGAGCACCATGTCGCCATGGTACGGTCACATGTTGCCGATATTCTGGAGGAGGCACTATGCAAATACTTTGGATGGAAGGTCTATCGGCATCGATAGTACGTGTATAAGAGAAAGCTGCTTCAGTACTTACTGAAGCAGCTTTTTTGTATCAGTAGTTTGCCTGCGTATTACACAGTGTATCCATTTGGAAAATCAGAAGACAATTGCAAGGAGGCGACATGTTCACAAAACTTTAGATACGTAATGCCGTCGTGCACGGCAGTTTCTCCATCCACAACCATGGGAGAGCTTTCAATCGTACAAAAACCGGTATAGCCGTATCGCAGTAAGGCACGCATGATGGCTTTGAAATCGGTATTTCCATAGCCTGGAGTCAGCGAATTGGTATCGCGGAAGTGCAAGTGCCACAGAAGCGGTTGTGCTTCCACTACTGCCTCGTAACAGTTCAGTTCCTCAAAGCCTGCATGAAACCAATCCAATTGCAATCCCAAATTGGAACAGCCGGTTTTCTCGATCAGCCGCTTGTGATTTGCTACCGTATTGACAAATTTCCCCATCTCCAGGTGGTTGGTGGCTTCAAAGACCAACTTGATCGATTGCTTTTCTGCATATACGCACAGTTCCTGCAGAGAGGAAACTGCAACCTCCACCGCCCTAGCAGCATTCTTTGCATTCACTTCATGGGCAATGGCTACTGCAACGGTTACAAATGATGAACCGAGCTCATGAGCCACGTCGATGGTCTCTTTCGTTTCCTTTACTGCTTTTTTGGCTCCGTCAACATCAGTAAGTGTTTTGTAATGCGGAGAATACGGGTCCCATGCCTCGCCCCAGCAATCGTTCAAGCAGGAGACACCAAGGCCGTATTCCTTGGTCAAACGCTGATGCTCCTTTACAAAGCGTTCAAGCGTTATGCCTTTTCCGTATCTACCTTTGGGTGGAGTGAGCTCGATTGCATCGTATCCGTATTTCTTGAGTCTTTCATAGCTCGTTTCGGGATGAAGGTATGTTTCATCCTGGCCGAACGTCAGTTGAAAATAACTGTACTTCATGCTTCCTCTGCTGGATATATCCGTTCAGGTGTACGTCTTCCTTTCGGCCGACAAATGAGCTCCAACGTTGTTCCGATGGCCTTTTCCGTATCCAAATAGGCATAGTGGCCGTCTCCGTCCAAGCCGAAGCCTGCACCATCCATGGTTACCGTAAAGCCCGCTTGCTCCGCCATGGCTATTGCAATTTGCATATCATCAACCAAGATTCCCAGATGGTGGATTCCATATCCATGCTCCTGGATGAACTCGCTGTACACCGTGTCACCATGTTGTTGCTCGATCAACTCAATGCGCATCGAAGCGAAGTACGAAAGAGCCACGCGCATCGCATACTCGGTCGGTTGCCCGTTTCTCGTCATATGCGAAACCATGGGCTTTTCATAGGTATAGAAGTGCCAAGGACCTATGCCGAACAGGTTGTAATAGTTTTCTACAGTCTTATCGAGATCCTCGACGACAAACGCTATTTGTGCAACTCCTTGCTGTAAAAACGGTAATGGTTTCATGGCAGGTACACTCCTTTGAGTACTTTGCCCTCGAGTGCAAGATGAGCTCCCTTTTCAAAATCCTTCAGGGCAAATACATGGGTTATCAACTTGTCAACGGGAATCAAGCCCGATTCAACCAATTGCAAGGCAATCTTGTTGTGGAAGGGGGCGAACGTGGATGTTCCAAGTATGGTGAGACCGCGATAGTGCACCAAGTTCATATCAATACCGGGCTTGCTGTCGTTATGCGGCAAGCCTCCGAATTGTACGATGCGCCCACCCTTTTTGGCCATTTCAACAGCTTGTACGCTAGCTTTCGGAGCCGGCGTGGCGACCAGTATCACTTCTGCGCCTGTACCGTTTGTCATCGACAACACAGTCTCTACCGGATCCACCTCGAGCGCATTGATCAATCGGTCAGGCCCGAAGGCGGCCGCCATTTGCAATCTAGTCTCATCAATGTCGATGAGAAATACCTGAAAGGCACCTCGTGCCTTCGCCAGTGCAACATGAATGCACCCTATCGGTCCTGCTCCAAAAATCACTACGGTGTCACCGAGCGTCACGTTTGCTTTTTGCTGGGCATGCACACAGGATGAAATCGGTTCGATTACTGCTGCGTGAATACTCTGCATGCCTTGTGGTACCTTTTGGATATTGCCAAGCTTTATACAAGCGGCATCGATGGCAACATACTCGGCAAGTCCTCCCTGCCATTGCTGACCGATCTCTCTTTGGTTTTCACACAATTCAAAGCGTCCCGCCCTGCAGAACTCACATTCGCCGCAGTAGGCAAGCGGACCTATCGCCAAACGGTCACCAACCTCAAACGACGTAATGCAGGCTTCTCCTATCTCAAAGACCGTACCACAAATTTCGTGTCCGATGGTCCAGGGGAATGTTATGTTCTTATGGCCTGAGCGCAACGTCCTCAAATCTGAACCACAGAGACCGCAGGCCTCTACCTTCACCAGCATGCCATCGCGTGAAGTCTTTGGAACGGGGACCTGTTGAACCGAGAAAACCATAGGGCTTTCAACGACCACCGCCTGCATCATTTTCATGATTTTCCTCCTTTGTAGAGGGCATCCTGCATCCTTCTGAGACGATAGATGAAGGTGGAATCATTCAATGCAACGTCATCCTCGGTGATGATGGAACCTTCCTCGATCGTGCGTTTAGCAACTGCCTTTGAGCCTATGCCTATGGGAACCGCACGTACAGCTCTCGCCATTTCATAGGTCATCAACTGGCCGTACCAGTCATTGCCACCGATATCTCCCAGCACTTCCCCGGCCTTAATCGTCCTTTTTGCTTTGCACACCACTTCCGAGTGCATGGCTTCAGCGGTGACGGTCACCTCGTTGAGCAAAACCGCCTCAGCGATTGACTGCGGGGTTTCAAGATCGCAAAGATGGTACGGCCTGAAATGCAGATAATACGGGCCGTCCGCCCGGGTAATGAATTTCATCTCTTTTTGCATACGCTTGTCTTCGGTATACACAATGGCGAATACACCAGGGGCTATCGCACCTGTCGAAAAGTCCACTCGACCGGCTTGTTCAAAAATTCCTCCATCCTTTTTCGGAATGAATACGCTGGTCAACTGATCAATTTCAACCTTTGGCCCATGCATGCCGGGAATATCGGGGATCAAACCGGTCGCATTGCTGACAGCGGCCATCTCAACCATGGTCTTGGTCCCATCCTGAAACGCCGCCAGCATTTTCGGATTCATTCCTTTGCTTAGAGCTTCATCTCTGACCATGTCTGCAGTTGCATGAAAATTGATTTTGTTGTTCTTGCCCTTGCCCAGCATCACCACTTCAAATCCCATCAACAAGGCTTGCTCATACAGCATCTTGCATACGCCGGGCTCATCTCCTGATGCTACGGTATACAGAGCGCGATGCGTACGAGCCAGGGTGTTCAAATACCAGCCTACCGTGATATCTGTTTCGACATTCAGCATGATTATCGGCTTCTGATGCATGATGGATTGATAGGCCACCTGCGCTCCTATATCGGTGACGCCTGTCGCCTCTACATTTGCTTCCAACCCATCAAGTCTTGGCATGAGCAGTGCGTCCTGGGTCACGACTCGCTTTTGACGGCGCAAAGCATCCTCTGCAGCACCCTTGGTGTTTGCTTCCACAATATCACTGCGGTCGCATCCAAGTGAAACCAACGTCTCTACCGCCCGTTCGGTGTCGATATCGGCTATTGCACTGATTCTCATACCGTGCACGTTGTGTATTGCATGGGCAAGGCCAGACCCCATTTGTCCACATCCCACAATGCCTACCGAGATTGGGTTTCCCGCTTCTTCTCTTGCTCGTAGCTTACGTACCAATTCCATACAAAACCCCTTTACGTTGTTGCATACCGCTTGGTCAAATCCGCAAGTGTGCGGAAATCCTGTTTCACATGACCATACAACTCTTTATATAATTTGAAATATTCCATATACATGTGATGAACTTCGATATTGGGTTCCATGGGACTTACATAGACGGCTTTTTCCTTTGCTATGGAAAAATCCTTGAACATACCGATAGAGATACCTGCAAGCAGCGCATCACCATACGGTGCTCCCACCCTGTTCTCAACCATCACGGTAGGGCAATTGAATACATCGGTGATAATGCGGCGCCAGAGCACACTTTTCGCACCGCCTTCATTGAGTACGATGGGAGAGTGCATCTCGATCCCGGTCTGCTTGATCAAGGAGTAGGAGTCGTACAAGGCATACGCAACTGCTTCCATCATCGCCCTTGCTATGTGCCCGCGGCCGTGATGCAAGGAGAGCCCGAACATCACCGCCTTGGCATACACATCCCAAATGGGGGTTCTCTCCCCCATCATGTAAGGAAGTATCAACAAGCCTTCGCTGCCTGGAGGTACTGCAGCTGCCTCCTCATTGATCAGGTCATAGACGTCCTTTCCTTGTGCAGCAAGCTGCAGCTTTTCCGCCTTATAGAACGTATCGCGCACATAGCGGATAAGGTGACCGCCTGTTGTGGTAGTAGGAACAGTTATGAAAGTTTTCTCTGAGTCCGTTGTATAATTGAAGGCAATCATGGATGCATGAAATACCGGTTCATCGTGAATAATGCCAAAATTGCCGCAGGTTCCCAGATTCATCTGGATGTCCCCCACTTCAATGGCACCGGCTCCGCTGTACCCTGCGTTGCAATCCACCTGACCTGCACATACACGAATTCCAGGGACGAGTGAACACGCCTTTGCGGCCTCCTCGGTTACCTCACCGACAATATCCTCACAACGGAAAAGCGGAGGGAAAAGCGTTTCTGACAAACCGATTTCCTTCAATATTTCAGCATTGAATTCCCGCTTGAGCAGGTCATAGGCAACCCCATAGAAGGCGGCACCCGAGTAGTGTGCAGAATACTGGTTGGTAAGCTTGTACGTCACAAAGCCATCGATGGAAAGCGCTTTATGAATGCGCTTGAAAACCTCAGGCCGATGATGTTTTTCCCAGAGCAGGTTGACGATCATAGGATGGTCATCCAACCTGTTTTTTGTCACTTCAAATATCCTCTTTTCACCGAGAAGTTCACGTAGTGCATTCACTTCCTCTATGGCACGTCGATCCATCAGATTGTATGCCCTCGCCACCGAATCTCCTTGCCCGTCCACCATCACCAGGCTTGGCATGGCCGAAGAGATGGCGATTGCCTGTACGTCCTTTGCCTGCACATTCGCCTGAGCAAGAACCTGGGGGATCAACGTACACGCTAATTCCCAGTACGTGTTTGCATCGTGTTCAGACCAACCCGGGTGATCGGTGAAAATGGGATACTCTTGAAACGCATAGGCTCTGACAGCAGCCTGTGCGTCGACGAGGGTGACTTTTCCGCCACCCGTTCCATAGTCCAGTCCAAGTACATACATGCTGTAACCTCGCTTTAAGCCTTCAAAATATTACGTCGCTCAAGTTTGTGGATTTGTGTTGTTCGAACACTGTCGATGAACACCGCAATGAAGATGATGAGCGCCATAATGATGGGCTGAATGTAGATGTCGATATTTGCGAATACCAAGCCGGCCTGAATCATCTCGATCATCACGGTCCCTAAAACGGTACCGGGGAATACCGTTCCAATTCCCCCGAAGAGGCTGGCTCCACCAAGTACTGCAGCAGCGATTGCATCAAATTCTTCACCGGAACCAAATCCTGCATTTACACGTCCGATCTGCGTAATGGTGACAAAGCCACCGAGTGCTGCCAACAAGCCGCTGATCACGTACGTGCTTGCAATGAGACGGTCGCATTTGATTCCAGCTTTCTTGGCAAACTCCAAATCATTTCCGACTGCGTAGAGTTGGCGTCCGTAGCGTGTTCGATTGAGCACCAGGGCGGCGATCAATACCACTACCAGGAAAATGAATATCTGCAGGGGAATGAATCCCAACACCTTTGAAGTACTCATCAGCGTAACGCTGTCGGGGTAGTTGACAGCTACCGAGCGGGTGATGAACAACCCAAAACCTCGGGCTACCGTCTGGGTGATCAAGGTGGTGATGAATGGCACGAGCCTGAGTTTGGTGATCGCGAACGCATTCACCATACCGATGATCAAACCTACACACAGACTGAGCAATACAGCCAGCACTACAGGAACCTGAAACTCATTGATGAGTTTCCCACACACCACTGCAGAGAGGTACATGGTCGAGCCCACGCTCAGATCGATGCCCCCTGTCAGAAGGACAAAGGTCATTCCTACTGCAATAATTCCGATATACGATGCATTACTCATGATGTTCTGGAAATTCTTCAGCGTAAAAAAGCGGGGTGCTATCAAGCCGAACATGATGAAAATGAGAACAAAGAGTACTGCCGTCGAATTTTTCAATGTGAATTTAATCACCTTAGTCCTGTCCATTTGTCACCGCCTTTTCGTTCGATCCATACTCCAAGGACTGTCGGAAGGCTATTCGCATGATGTGCTCCTGATTGAAATCCTTCCTGAGGAACTCATGCATCACCTCACCCTGGCTCCATACAATAATCCGATCGCACATAGCCATCAGTTCCTCTACTTCACTGGAAATGAACAGAATGCCTGTACCCTCCGAAGCCAATCGATCCATGATCACATACACTTCATACTTCGCTCCTACATCGATACCTCGTGTAGGTTCATCCATAATCAACAGCGAAGGATGCTTGAGCAGCCACTTGCCGATGACCACCTTTTGCTGATTACCCCCTGAAAGGCTTTTCACCTTTTGGTTCTTCAAGCTTGTGCATTTGAGGTGAAGGGAGGTTCCAATCTCTTGGGCTTCCTTGGATAACCGTTTTGTGTTCACCAAACGGGTAATAGGAGCCGAGAAGTCAGGAAGTGATACGAGGGCGATGTTTTCAAGAATCGGATAATCCATCAACAACCCTTCTTCGCGCCTGTTTTCCGTGATGAAGGCCAGTCCGCGCTTGATGCTCTCTTGCGGCTTGTGTTTGGGAAGCGGTTCTCCCTGCACCAGGATGGAGCCTTCACGATAGGAATCCACACCGAACACCATGCGGGCAAACTCAGTACGACCCGAACCCATGAGCCCGAACATTCCTACGATCTCCCCTTCCCGCACATTGATGTTGATGTTCCGTACAATGCCGGTTTCCGAGACCTTGTTTGACTCCAGAATCACATTGCTCTTGATTGTTGAGTGCCGTTCGGGAAACACGTTGATTATCTCACGGCCAACCATCAGGTTGATCATTCTATGAATTGGAAAATCTTCAATGGGACCACCGCAAATGACTTGTCCGTCACGAAGAACGACTATATCGTCAACCAGGGAGATGACGTCCGAGAGGATGTGGGAGATATAGATGATGGATTTTCCTTCATCACGCAATCTTCTCATGATGGCGAATAGGTTCTCGGTCTCTTTTGCCGTCAACGAAGTTGTTGGTTCGTCAAAGAGGAGAATGTCGGCATTGGTACTCAGGGCTTTTGCTATTTCAACCAATTGCCGTTCGCCCGGCGAAAGATTCTCCACCAGAATATTGGGAGAAATATCCAGATGCAGTGAGTCCAGCAACTCTTTGCAGCAAAAACGCATCTGCTTCTTGTTGATGAACGGTGTCTTTTGGATGCAAGGAAATTTGGAGATTGAGATATTCTCTGAAACCGAGAGATTGGTAAAGAGATTCAACTCTTGGTGAATGAATTCAATGCCATGTGCAGATGCATCGAGAGGGCTTTTGGGGGTATACGGTGCTCCATGCAGCTGCATGACGCCCTCGTCCGGTTCAAGAACACCACCCATGATGTTCATCAATGTGGACTTGCCTGCACCGTTCTCCCCTACCAGTCCGAGAATTTTTCCCCGCTCCAGCTCGAAGGAGACATCTTTCAAAACATGCACGCCAAAAAATCGTTTGGTTATGTGTTTATAACTGAATACTACGTCTGCCATGATTTTCTCCTACATCTGCGACTTGCGAATGCTGTTTCTTGCCACATCCAACAGAGCAGCTACGAGGATGACTGAGCCTTTGACCATATCGATGATGTAAAATGAAAGGTTCAACATATTCAGGGAGTTTGCAAGAATGATGAAGAAGAAGACGCCGAAAATCGTCCAGGTAACTTTCCCTTTCCCTCCGGCGAGACTAATACCACCGATGATGTTGGCTCCGACAATATCTATGAACAAGGTGCTGCCCAGTGTGGGTCTTCCCATCTCCAGACGGGAGGAATAGAGTACACCGGCTATTGCTGCACATGCTCCACTGAGCATGTACGCTGCGATAATGGTGGTTTTTGCCGGTACTCCGCTTATCTCTGAAGCAGTGGTGTTGATACCTACTGCATACAGTCGTTTTCCAAATAAGGTTCGTGTCAGGACAATATGGGCGATGATTGCCAAAAACAAGGCAATGATCAAGGATCCTGAAATAAACGAACCCTTTGTCTTGCTGATTTGCAAATATGCTTGCGGCAAATGCCTGATGTTTTCACTCTTGGTCAGATATATCGCCATTGCCGAGAAAAGCATCATGGAAACCAGGGTGACGATAAATGGCGGCATTTTAAAATATGCAACGGAAAATCCGTTGAGAAAGCCGATGAAGAGGCCGACGGCGAGCATGGCCAGAATTCCCACGGGAACTGCAAAGGCACTTGCTCCGAGCAAGCCTCCCTGCTCGGAGAGCAATACTCCCCAAAGCGGTGATTTCGAAAAAAGGATGGGATCGGCACTGCTGGTCATGACCACTGCACCGATTACGCTGGACATAGCCATTACCGAAGTCTGGGAAAGATCAATTCCTGCTAGAATCAGGACGAACGTTTGACCGATTGCAACCACAAGCAAAGGCCACATGTTTGAGAGTATGTTCTGGATATTCATCGGATGCCAGAGACGTGGAATGATGGGGGTTAATACCAAAATGTAGAGTATTGTCAGATAGAGGACGAAATACTCTGAAAGCAGCAGGCGTTTTGCCAAACTTGCATGCATAGTGATCGTGCGGGAACTTGCTGTAAGCGCGGTCTTCTGCATCATGGGAGTGCCTTCATCCGGCCTTTGCTTTCTCAACGATTGTTTCATAACGACTTCTTTCCTTACTTCAAACGATGCCAAGAGAGCTCACATGCCCTCTCGGCATCGATTCAAACACTCATCTCACAGTTATTTCTTCTCTTTATAGAGAACCCAACCCCACATTTCCTCGGCTTTCGTTGAAAGATTAGCCTGAGTCAATGCAAATCCAGGATCGTCCATCCACTTGTCGGGAGTCTTTTCGCCGCTCTTGATTGCCGAGAGCATTGCTTCAAGCATCAAGTCAGCTTCGTAGAAGAGGTTCTGTACACCTGTAGCATCCAAATAGCCTTCTTCAAGCAGTCTAGCTGCGGTTACGTCACCGTCCAGGCCGCCAAGAATGACGTGGTTGGGATCGCCTACCAGATTCCACTTGCCCAACGGAGCAAGAACGGACTTGATAACAGGGAAGAGGAAGTCGGAAGAGGTGAACAGGAAGTCAATCTTCGGATTTGCCTGCATGGCGCTCTGCAGATTAGCCAGGGCTACGTTTGCATCCCATTTGGTTGGAATCTCAACAGGAGCCTGAGCCCAAAGGTCAGGATACTTTGCCATGACATTCATGAAGCCTTGGCGTCTGCCGACAGCATTCGGATCTCCGAGGTCACCAACCATGATGGCGGGATACACTTTTCGGCCAAGCTTCTTAGCTTCCTGAGCCATGTGCTCAACTGCTGCTTCGGCAATCACTTCGTTGTTAGCTACAACAACCAGATTCTTTGCACTGCGGTCTGAAGGAGGTCTGTTGAACACGCCGATGGGAACGCCGGCTTCGTTGCAAACCTTGGCAATCGTTACTGCACTTTCACCGTCCTGGGGAATAATGATTACACCATCAACACCCTGGGTAATGACGTCCTTGACCTGCTCAAGCTGTCGGTTGGCATCCTCGTTGGCGTTCTTTTCAATTACCTTGATCCCATTTTCACGCAACGTTTCCGTAATAGCCTTGTGACCGGCTACCCAGAATTCCGTCTCAAGATCCTGAAAACAGAATGCGATGGTGATTTCATCGGATTTCGCTTCCTTTGCACCCGCTGAGAACAGCAGTGTAGGTGCCAACAGGCACATCACTACCAACAAAATAGTCAGCTTTTTCATAACTTTCTCCTTTTTTATGAATTCGTACCTAAAGACTACCACGTCAGAGGTGGTTGACTAGGGAGAGAAAGTAGACATTTTGTAGGATGTTTTGCACTTTTACGTATATAATTATGAAATTAATAGAGAAATACCGGCTTACTGTTTTCACTGATGTAGGTAGTCTTCGGTTTCAAGGGGAGATACGGCAGCACCATGACAACTATCGTTCCTTCCTGGCTGCTCGTAATCTTCAGGTCATACAGCGAGCCAAAGTTGAGGGTGATGCGGTCACGAACGTTACGCAGCCCAACGCTATGGATGCTTGCACTGTCCTTAAGATCGGAGCGTACACGCATAAGCGTCTGCTCATCGATGCCCTGTCCATTATCGATGACGGTTATGTGTACCTTTTCTTCCACTTCATGGGCTCTGATGGTGATGATCCCGCCATTCCCAATTTCGTTGAACGCATGCAGAATGCTATTCTCTACAATAGGTTGCAGAATAAATCGCAAGGTATACAGGTCCAGCAGTTTTTCCTCGACATCCCATACAACACTGAACCGGTCCGAATACCGATAGCGTTGCAAATCGATATAGAGCTGCGCATGTTCCAGCTCCTTGCGCAGCGTTACATACATCTCCCCATCGCCCATGGAAATCCTGAACAACTTTGCAAGCAGCTTGATCATCTCCACCGCCCGATCATCCTTCATGCTGATCATGAATCGAATCGTCTCCAGCGTATTGTACAGGAAGTGAGGATTGATCTGAGCCTGCAAGGCTTTCATTTGGGAATCACGGAGCATTATGTCAATTCCGTGGCGTTCCAAATCATTAATATTTTTCAGTTTCTTAACGAAGGTATTGAAATATTCGGCGAGCCTTCCTACTTCATCATTCGACCCGATCGAGAGTGAGCTGAGCAGGTTTACCTCACCTTCGGAGAGTTCTTTGATCTTCTTGGTTATGAGGGTGATGGGCTTAGTAATTCTCCGTCCGATCAGAAAACCCAATACCTGGGCAACGATGAGGGAGATACCGAATATTACGATGAAAATACTACGAATTGCATAGAGGCTGCCATAGAAGTCGTGCATGGTAGAACCGACGATCACAATCCAGTTCATTTCAGAGATATACTTGAAGTAAGCCAGATGATTGGTTGACTTTCCGGTCTCTGCATCTATCTGTGAGTATTGTATGCGGCCATTCCTTTGAAATACCAAATTGACGATATCCTGATGATTCATCAATTGCTTCCCTTCTTCCTTCGGATGCACAACCACCCGGCCGAGATAGTCGACAATATAGGGAACGCCTTCTTTACCAACAGGAACGCTGAGCAGCTGCTCCCGAAGGGCCTGCATGTCGACCTGTGCCTGGGAGGTATACATCAGAGCCACTACGTTGCCGTCTTCATACAGGAGTTGATACCCTGTGAACACCCACTCCTTGTTGATATAGTCGTAATCGCGGCTGTACCACGTACCCTCACGCATCACCAAGGTATACATGGACGAATCGTTGGGGATAAGCCATCCGATACCGTGATACGTACTACTCGATCGATCACTGGAGGAAACACAGAGAAACCCTTCTTTGGTCAGTACGAACAAGGATGCGACACCCTCTGTTTTCTGTGCAATTTGATCAACGATGCCATGATTGAGTGAGACATCCTCTGATGCAATGAAAAGAGACGGCGCTTGGAGCTCATAGGACTTTTCCCGTATCGGATCATAGGCCAGCAGGGGTTTATTCACAGAATGCCTAACTGCAATGTCATCCCCTATATAGTGCTGTGCAACAATAAGATCCTTGATGATCTCACCCCGTTTGTTTTCAATGCTTGTCTCTACAATTTTGGCGATGAGAGCGCTGGAAGTATCGAGATTGGCATCGACATTCTCGGTGATGACCGTCTCTATCCGAGAATAGGTGATAAAGCTGGCGAAAAGCAGGACCAAGATAATGAGCAGACCGAAAGAGATGCCGAGTTTGGATGACAGGGGCACAAACCGCTTATTCATCGTGGCCGACCTTGCGATACTCTAACGGAGTGAGAGATGTACAACGTTTGAATACGTCGCTGAAATAGTGTTGGTCGTTGAACCCTACTGCAGCTGCTACTTCGTATATTTTTGCGTTGGTTGACCGAAGCAATCGTTTGGCTTCATGAATCTGTTTTTCCAGAAGATACTCTTTGAAATTGACCCCGACCTCACGCTTGAACAGTTTGCTGAGATAGGTGGCTGTAAGGCCGAGTTCTCGAGCAAGTTCATCAAGACTGATGACATTCTGAAATCCTTGATCGATGCGTTGCAGGGCATCGCGAATACTTTTGCTGTAACAGGTGCTCTTGTGGTTTTCAATCTTCTGGCAGGAAAGAAGTCCGAGCATGATGGCAAGATACTGTGTCCGTCTAGCCGTAAGGCAATATTCAAATAAGGGAAGTACAGAATCAAAGTATTGGGAAATGGAGTCAAAGGAGGCTCCACAGGCGAGAACTGATGCCTTCAGAGCGCTCATATACTCCGTAAGATACGCCATTGCCGAGTTGAAATGCTTCTTTTCCAGCGTTTCAAACAGCTGCTCTTTCTCTTGAATGGATCCTTGTTTCTTGTGAATGCACATCTCCTTTGCCAATTGGACAGGGTCAGGCAGAGTGATGTACTGAGCATCAGAACGGACGTGATGATACGCTAAGGTGCCAACCTCTCCTATCGACGCGTTCCAAAACAATGCGTCCGCTTGGGAAAGCCATAGGGAAAGCTGGTCATCAGGCCAACCATCCAGATTGTCGACGGTACATCCCAGTCCCATAAGTGCCACGGGAAATTCTTGGGAGGTATGTGCCTTCAGAGATTGAAAGAGCGCAGCTATCTTCTCTTCTGCTACCGCTTTTTCACAGGTAAAAATACAAAGATAGCGTTGATTGTGCAGTTTGAGTACTACAAGATCTTCCAAATCCAGATACGGTTCAAACATTTCATATCGGGGAAAAGAAGTAGACTCTATATCCGTATTAACCGCCGCCTTGAACAGCTGCTCTGTGGGGAGCAGCTGCAGAAGCAACATCGCAACGGCACACTGTTTGTTTTGTTGTTTCCAGGAGAGGAACTCCCTTGCATCCTGTAGTTGCATCTTTCCTGCAATAAGGTGAGAAAGCTCTTCCTGGACCATGATCTTCTGCATTTTTTGCAAAGAGGCCTTTCTTGTTCGGATCTTATCCAACTCATCACGTAAATGGGTAAATACGTCTACAATCTCTTCCTCTGCACAGGGCTTGAGCAAGTAGTGGTACACTCCATAGCGAATTGCATTTTGGGCATAGGAAAAATTGTCGTAACCACTGAGAATCACGACACGGGTCTCTGGATAGTTCAATTTGATGAGACGGGCGAGCTCAATGCCTGAAACACGGGGCATCCGTATGTCAGCGAGAACAACATCAACAGCAGCCTTTTCAAGGAAACGCAATGCATCTTCACCGGATGCAACCGCAGCGGCGATCGAGTATCCGAGAGCTTGCCACGAGACTACCTGCTTCAATCCTTCACGAATTACAGCCTCATCATCGACTATCAGAATGGAATAAGCCATGGTAGGATTATAAAGTACCTATGCGCTGGGCACAACAATGATATGCGGTTTGTATGCTAAAGAGCATCTATTAAGGTTCCAACGACAAGAGTGACGCACACTACGGTAATTGTGATGCAAGGAGATGAGGAATGCATCGAGTACTTTCTTGGCTTCTTGGTGGCGATGTCTCAATCCAATATCAGACTCACAGAGATCTTCTGCAAAGTGAAGGAATGCTTCTAGAGCACCTGCAACAGAGAATTGAGACCGAGGGGTTTGGGTCTCAGTTGCTTTCTGCAAGAAATACAAGCGGACATTGGGGGCTTTGGTACTATCAACCCAAGTGGACCATTACACATTACACGCTTTGCGACCTGAAGAGCCTTTGCCTTGCACCGTCAAATCTCATAGCTGCAGAAATGGTTGAACGAGCCCTTAGTGAATGCCAGCTTCCCGATGGCGGACTGAACTTCGCAAAGAGCAACTTGCCAAGCGATATGGCTGTGAATGGCATGTTCTTGGAGTATGCATCCTACTTTTGCCCCAAAGATTCCCGCCTATCGCCTCTTGTTTCCTGCATACTTACGCTTCATAAACGTGACGGCGGCTTCAGCTGGGACAATGAGTCGTTGTCAAGCGACCCTCATACCACCCTGTGTGTGTTGGAGGGACTCTATTCCTACATGTGCTCTACCCGAAATGCAGAATCAGTTGGAACCATCATCGATGCAGCCCTGCAATGGTTGTATGAGAGAAATCTTTGTATCGGTGAAGATCGGCGATACACCCGGTTGGCATTTCCTCATCGGTATCGATACGACCTGCTTCGATTTCTTGAGTTCGCAGCAAGAGCTGACATTCCCTGGAACGAGAACATTGAAAAAGCACTGGTCTGGCTGTCAGGCAAGCAGCATGATGGGGTGTGGAATTTGGAACTTGTATATCCGGGAAAGGTTCATGTACAGTTTGAGCCGGTGAAGCAACCAAGCAGGTTCATCACCCTCAAAGCCTTGAGCATCCTCAATTTTTATGCATCCGATTCGAAGACGGCTGCAAAGGCATGGAATATGTTTGTTCGGGAGACGGATGCCGGTGCCTTCATCTGAAAGCACCGGCAAATGGTTATAGTCTCTTAGCGCCGCGCCATCATGTCATGCAGGCCGCCGCCGTTCTCCACGTTTGTGAAGCCCATCTGCTTGAGCATGCGCATGCCGTAGCTGGAGCGGGCTCCCGATGCGCAGTAGATGAGAATCTCTCGATTCTTATCCTCAATCGTCTGTGCCCACTCAGCAAGACTGTCCAATCCTACGTTGATCGCTCCCGGATACGCTCCCATGGCAAACTCCATCGGCGTGCGTACGTCGAGGATAAGCGGACCATGCTCATCGGCTTCACAGGCACTCTCTGTACCCAAGCCTTCTGAAGCGTCTTCTTTTCTCTCGTTGACGGTCTTTCTCTCGGTTGGGAACAAGCCCACACTCAGGTGCTCGAACCCGACTGCCCGAGCATGGCGCTCCAAACTGATATATCCGCCGCTGAGGTTGTATACCTTGTCAAATCCGGCTCCCTTGAGCATTCTGAGGGCAACGTGGCCTTTCTGACCGTCATCGCTGATCAAAAGAATGGTTTGCTCCTTGGGTATCCGGTCAAGGTTTTCACGCAGCACGTTCTGGCTGAGGTTGTTCGTACCACGCAGGTTCGCCTTTGCGTAGCTGATGGGATCACGAAGATCGATGACGATCGGAGTCTGCTCAAGTACAAACTGCTCAAACTCCTGGGCAAGGATGGAGGGGCTGAAACCGGTTTGCTTGTTGATGGCTGTGAAGGCTGCCATGTTCACCGGACCATTGGGTGAGTTGAACGGAGGGGCGTAGGCGAGGTCGAGTTCTGCAAGATCTTCGATGGTCAGTCCGCCTGCTATTGCTGTAGCCAATACGTCGATTCGCTTGTCCACACCCACTCTTCCGGCGACCTGGGCTCCAAGGACCTTCTTCGTTGCCTTATCCCAAATCAACATCAGGCTTACTTTCTCCGATCCCGGATAGTAGGCGGTATGGCTGGCCTTGTGTACAACCACCGCATCGGCATCGAAGCCGGCATCCTTGGCTCCCTTCAAGCTCAAACCGGTGGAACCTGCTGCAACCTCAAAGACTTTTACAATGGAGGAACCCATCGCCCCCTTGTACACATGATCGCCTCCTAGTGCATTTTCTGCGGCAATGCGTCCCTGCCTGTTGGCCGGACCTGCCAGAGGAAGGCGTACCATGTTTCCAGATACTGTCTGATGGATTTCAATCATATCTCCGGCTGCATAAATGGACGGGTCGCTGGTGCGCAGATGCTCATCCACCTTAAGGCCGCCGCAGGAGCCCAGTTCAAGGTTTGCATCCTTTACCAGTTGCAGGGTAGGCCGGACTCCTACTGAAAGCAGGACAAAATCAGTGTCTACGGCAGTTCCGTCGTTGAGCCGTACACAGGCATCCTCCACGGCTTGCAGCGACTTGCCTAATTTCAGCTTGACGCCATAATCCTGCAGCTCCTTGGTAAGCATGCCGGCAAACTCCCCTTCAAGGTTGGGCATGACCTGGCCGGCCATTTCCACCAGGGTAACAGCGATGCCGCGCTTGGATAGTGCTTCCACCATCTCAAGGCCGATGAAACCGCCTCCGACTACGACCGCCTTTTTGGGCTCTTTGTCGGTGATGTATCGATCCATGCGGTCCATGTCATCGAGCGTCCACAACTGAAAGACATGACTCTTATCTACGCCGGGAAGCGGGGGAACGATGGGTTTGCCTCCCTGGGCAAGAATGAGTGCATCGTACGGAAATAGTGATTCTTCACCGGTCTTGGTATTGCGTGCCTTGACTTGCTTGGTTTCTCGGTCGATGGAGAGAGCCTGGGTATTGGTATGCACCTTGACCCGATACTGGTCATGGAAGGTTTCCTCGCTGGCCAGGATCAACGATGAACGATAGGCTATGTCCCTTCCAAGATAATAGGGAAGCCCGCAGTTGGCAAACGATACGTCCGCTCCTGCTTCCAATAAGGTAATAGTGACATCGTTGTCAAGTCTTCGAGCTCTGGCGGCAGCAGTAGCTCCGGCTGCAACCCCACCGATTATTAAAAGATTTTTCATCAACTTCTCCTCTGGTAACGCTCCGAATATAGTATATTTAGTTGCTAGTGGCAAGTATTATGCAAAGGTTTTTATCTTCTGCATTCAATCACTTGAAGAACTATACAGAGTTGTTGGCGAGTTCTTGGAGATTCGTGGAGTTGGTAATAATACCCTTGCAGGATAGCTCCACCATCATGAATATTGGCGTACATTAAAGATAGAGGGAGATTTCCAATGAAACAGGGAAAACCAAAAATTATGATCAGCATGCTGCTCATCCTGATTATGCTGTTCACTAGCTGCACTACTGCATCCAACCAGACAATCATCGCACAGGAATCTACGCTTGCCGATGCCGAATCATCGTCAATCTTTACCGTTGACCCCGCACCTTACCGGGCTTCAGTCTCTTCTCCGCTTCAAGCTCAAACATACTATGATGAGCAGGACATCGTGGATGCTTCGAGTTTTCAGGCGGTGTACATTGACGTAAATCAGAAAGATGCGGTGATTGAGGGAGTATCGGCAAACTGGTCAGAGGAAGGAAACCTCACCATCACCCATGATGGCAGCGATCTCATTAATTATGTCCTTAGTGGACAGATGGATGGCACGGTAGTAATTGCAAACAACCAGGCTCCGTACATGGTAACACTGAACGGGGTCAAGATTACCGGCACCACGCTTCCCGCCCTGCAATTGGCAGGTTCAGAGAAGGCATTTCTCGTCCTCGCCGATGCAAGCGTAAACATACTCTCAGATACCCCGGAGAACAGCAAAAAAGGGGTGCTCACGGCAGCGGGGGATGTAATAGTTTCGGGCAATGGATCACTTGAGGCAAGTGCATACAAGAAACATGTTCTGAAAATTGATGGAACCTTGAGAATTCTGGGCGGCAATGTGCATCTGAGGACGACAGAAAAAGCAGAGGGCAATGCCATCAGTGTTGATAAGGCGTTCATCATGGATGACGGGTCTATGACCATTGAAGCGAACGGCTCGGTTTACGGAGAGGAAAGCAAAGGCATCAAGGTCAATGGAGTGGAGGAAGAAGGCACTGCAAACGGCTTTGCAGTGGTCAACGGGGGAACCCTTACCATCACATCCGTAGGCAAGGCCCTCACTGCAGGCTGGGACAGGGATGAGGATGCAGAGACCGCAACGACGAGCGACGACCCGACTCCCAATGTAATCATCAACAATGGTGTGATTACGCTTACCACGACCGGCAAGCCGTATGAGGTGAGCGAGGATGAGTCGCTCAGTCCCGAGGGGCTTGAGGCAAAAGAGCACCTGATCATCAACGGCGGCCTGATCCAGGTCTCCGCAACCGACGATGCATTGAACGCCGGCTCCAGCATAGAGATCAATGGCGGCCTGTTGTTCGCCTACAGCAGTCAAGCCGACGGCCTCGATTCCAACGGAACCGTCGAAGTCAACGGCGGGACCATCATCGCCCTCGGTTCCCGTGCACCGGAAACTGCAATAGATTGCGACAACAATCAGAACTTCACCTATCGCGGTGGTACCATTGTTGCCATCGGAGGTGCTGCAAACAATACTCCGCTTGCACAAGAGACATCAGGTTATGTAATTACCTACGGTGGAAAACTGGAATCCGGGGCTGCCTTGTCTCTGTTGAATGCACAGAACGAACACGTGCTGGCCTACAGCATCCCTTCGTATTATTCAGAAGGCCAAGCCCTCCTGCTAGCCTCTGATGAGTTGCAAGCCGGCCAGGCATTCACCCTATTGGTCGGTGGAAAGCTCACCGACGGAAACCATTTCAACGGCCTTGCTTTGGGACAGCCTGTGTATGATGGAGGAGAGCAGCTGCAAGCTGAAATAACTTCAAGAGTCACCCATGTTGGAGAAGCCTTGCGCTCTATGGGATTCGGAGGTAATCGACCTGAACCTCCCGAAGGGTTTGGAGGCGAAAGGCCTGATTTCCCTGAAGGGTTCGGACCTCCAATGTTCAACCAATAAGCTGGATGAGCAACCCCTCTTTTAAGGAAAAGGAGGGGTTTTCTCACTGCCAAATTGCAGCAGAGGGTATACACAGAAGCAAGGAGTTGCAACACCATGGCCTCTTGCTTGAATTTGCTTTCCTTACTCATCAGTTCGCTTGGGTTCTCCCTCTTCTACGGTCTTTCAGTTAGTCCCGCTCGATTGGCACGAACGAAAGGAGAGAAGGCGTATCGGCTTGCAGCCCGTTACCGATTGATCTGTTCGGTATGCATGGGTATTGCCTTCATCAATTTCATCCTCTACCGCATTCTGCCCGTCTCCTTCGATCCACTGTCGCCGACGTTCCCATGGCCCTACCCGATCAGCATTGCGGTCGCCACAGCTTTGGCCCTGCCTGCCGGCATGCTCTTGGTCAGTGCACTCAAAGCAGCGGGAAAAGAGACTCTCGTTCCCAAGAAAGAGCATGAGCTCTATCGGGGTATCTATGAGAAAATCCGTCATCCGCAGGCCATCGGCGAGCTGGCTTTTTGGTATGTGACCGCACTCTTGCTTGATTCTCCGTTTCTCATCCTGGTTGCTGTGCTGTATACGCCCATCTGGATAGTGTGGTGTTTTCTTGAGGAATGGGACCTGTCGATCAGGTATGGAGAGGAGTACCTGCGGTATCAAGCAAGAACAGGTATGTTCATTCCCAAACGCAAGCATGGGGGTTCTCCCAGCAATACTGGTTGGGACAGAAAACATCGTACCTGATTAGAGGTTTGCTCTGCATCTTGCGGATCCAGTGCCATACAGCAATTGTTTTCTGTCAAGACAATTTATGATACATCACTGTATCTTTCAGACATTATTGTTAATCTGATAGTATGATATCTTGCAATTATTAACCATTAAATGTATTGTTTTTGAATGAAGAAAATAGGCGTATGTATAGCTCTATTGCTTCTTCCATCTTTTCTTGTCTTCGGTGTCATAGCTACCTACTCTACCTACCCTTTGAAGCTCGAAAGCTACAACTCCATCTATGTGAACAAGTATGGTGGGACAGGCACGAATCACTACCAAAACATGATGGCGATGCATATGGGTCGGTTCACCATCGATACGCAGGGACAGACGATCAGGTCCTTTGCTCTGCTCTCAAACATCTCCAACGAGTTTGTTTTCAGAGGGCCGACAACATGGAATCCCAATAAAAACGATAAACTTGGCTTCCATGGAGTTGCCATCCTCAGGTATGGATCGCAATTATATAATTCGAATCTCAACCAAGGAAATACAAATCCGATCAATCCCACCAATAGTCCGATGAACGGCTTGATCACCATCGATTTCTTCCTTATCTCCTACAATCCGGACACTGTCTTCATTCCCGAACGGACCTACACGCATCAGAGTGGCACTGTGGGAAACTTCGTCGTTTCCTATTCGACCGAAAATGAAGACTTTTGGAATACCGATTTCACCCCTGTCACCGGAGCCGACGGAGAACCTGTTCCCCAGCAGCCTTATCTCGGGTCTGGTACTGTTACGCCTGATGTTGCAGTTCCTTATGAAGATCCCACCGATCCTGTCTTCGATTTCTCAATCGTCGAAATCCAACAGCAATTCCACCTGCACCAAGCCTATAACACCGCCGCTGCCTATGTTGCCAAAGCCCAGGTAGTCGTCACCAATGTCCAAGCCGGCAATCCTGCCGGAGTCACCCTTACCTTCAGCAGTGACTCCACTACCGATTTTTTTGAGATGCGGCACACGGAAGAACAGAATCTGGAACCCATCGGATACAAACTCCTCTTCGATTCTACCATCATAGAACCCGGTGACTCGGTGGATTGGGTAGGCTTTTCCAATGCAACGTATACAAAGAACATCTATGTCACCCAAGTACAGGAACACGCGGTAGAGAACCTGGTTGCAGGCACATACAGCGATACCATCACCGTTCAGCTCACCCCCAAGGACACCCTGTAAGAAGCGGCTTCCTTCTCGACTAGGGGAATTTTGACTGCAGGTGAAAAAAACCTTGAGGCATATCAATGCATTCCCAACAACGTATGGTGCTTGAAAAAGTATGCGGCTATGCTATTGTCATGATTGTATGGAAACACTAATGAACCCAAGCTTGGCCAAGCCCCTGTTTGCAGGAAAGAACAGCCACTTCTTCGATGCATGCCTGTATAGCGGCATGGGCTCGGTGTTTGCAGACAACCAAAGCAGGCCATACAGTGCAATAGCCATACTTGGTGACTATGCCGTCTTGGGCGGACAACCCTCCGAAGCTTTGCTTGCCGACATCTCCGCCATGCGCTCTGATGCATACCTTATCCTGGTTGGACCCGATCATAGGTGGAATGAGCTCATTGAAACGGCCTATGGCAACCGGGCAAAACCCTTCACACGCTATGCACTGAACAATAACGAGCATGGTTTCAATCCAACAACCCTGCAAAATTGCATCGATTCACTGCAACCTGGCTTTGCGCTACAGCCAATCAAAAAAGAGTTGTACCATAGGTGCCTGGCTGAAAGGTGGTCGAAGGATTTGGTCGCACTCTATCCAACCTATGACCGGTATGCTGAACATGGATTGGGCTTTTGTGTGCTGAAGGATGGCGCCATCGTGAGCGGGGCCTCTTCGTACTACTTCTATGAGAAGGGAATCGAACTTGAGGTTGATACCCATCCTGGTTATAGAAAGCAGGGACTGGCCACCGCCTGCTGTGCCCGCCTCATCCTGAGCTGCCTGCAGCGAGGACTATTTCCCTTCTGGGATGCCCATACAACCACATCCCTGCATCTGGCTTTAAAGCTTGGCTACCACTTCTCTCATGCATATACAGCATATGAGCTCAACAGCTGACCGCTCGTTTTGATCGTGCGAGGTTCTGGTAACACTTGTTCGACAACAAGAATGCAAGTACCTTGCTTTCAGAGAATCTTCGACGATACTATCAAGAAAAGAGAGAGTGTATGAAAAACAAGTATCCGGTGCACAAGGATTATCGAACCATCAACATCGGTGTACCGATGTATGCTCCACTGCTGCCTCTCTTTCAGAGGATGACCCGCTTTTTGTACGCAAAACAGAGTGTTCCAAGTACCATCAGATGTCAGAAACTCACGCTGAAAAGCTTCGATGGATATACACTTCCTATAGAACTATTCAGCCCTCATACCGCTAACGATAAATCCCCATGCATTCTGTTTCTGCATGGCGGGGCGTTCGCACTGCCGGCCAATGATTTTCATAAGAAGCTGATGTGCGAATATGCGCTTGGTTCGAATATCAAAGTTCTCTTTGTCGATTACCGCTTGGTCCCCAAGCATCCATTCCCCTATGGCCTTGAGGACTGCTTCGCAGCATACCGGTGGATACTTGAGAGCGGCAGCAAATTCGCCATAGACACGAATCGAATTGCAATATGCGGCGATAGTGCCGGAGGGGCCTTGGCTGCTTCCCTCACCCATCTGATCAGGGACAGAAACCTTACCAAACCCTTGTTTCAGATGCTCATCTATCCGGTTTTGGATGCAAGGCAGCAAACCGATTCCATGAAACGGTTTATTGATACTCCCATCTGGAATGCACGGCAGAACAAAAAAATGTGGAATCTCTACTGCAAAAATGCAACCACCCAACCCTATTGTTCTCCCCTTCAGACCCCATCGTTTGCACGATTGCCCAAAGCCTACATAGAGGTCAATGAGTTTGATTGCCTGCGTGATGAAGCAATAGAATATGCCAGGCAACTGCAGCAAGTGGACATAGAAGTTGTAATGAACCAGACCAAGGGAACGGTGCATGGATTTGAGCTGAATTGGAAAAGCGAGTATACCCAACAGATAATCAGAGAGAGAGTTGCCTATATGCAACACCAATTCAATAGCAGTGCCCTAGCACGATAGGTTCTGCAACCTGCTCATACTATTGGACATTTTTCTTTGATACAGTATAATACCTACTAATATTATAGCAATTATCACCTATCAGGAGTAGTGTATGAAACGTAGTGTATTGTTTGTTCTTCTTATTCTTGCTTCTACATCCTTAGCCTTTGCGTCCTCGTATATTGGTGGCAGTATCTCCGGTATGAATGACACGTACAGTAACAACAACTACAAGGTTGTATTCAATCAGGTTGCAGTCTCACTTGATGGTGCAAGCTATGGTTCCTCCTCCGGTCGCTTCGGGATCGCTTATCAATTCGGGTTCGGTTCATCCACTCCTACGTTCGAAACCTCGATACTCTCCTTGGAAGGTGATCCTACATCGGTGCTCACCGGAAGCCTCATGGGTACTATAAAGTATGCATTAAACCGTGAGTTGTCGTTGGAAACCGCCTTGGGGTATGGCTATACGCAGAGTTCCTACGAAGACTCAAGTAGTGAGTCAACCTCTCGCATTTCCAAGATAGAAGCGAAAATCGGGGCATTATACGAGCTGAACAACGAATTGGTTCTTCTCGGTGGTGTCCGTTTCAGTATTCCGTTCAGTGTTACGAGAACGACTAGAAGCGGCTCCTCAACTACTACAGAGACAGTCTCCCTGGAGAGTGGTTCGGGATTTGGGACGTATTTCGGCCTTGCATTTCAGTATTGATAGGAATCTGGCTGCTGCAGCATTACATTATCGTGATATTGAAAGCCCTGAGAATCCAAAGCATGATGAAGTAGATTACGATGGTCAGCGTAGCTGAGAGCCCCAGGCTCACCCAAAAGGAAAGGCCTTTGGTCAACAGGAAGGGAAAAGCCAGGAAGAATGCAAGCGAAGGCAACACGAACCAGAAGATGGATTGGCTCAGCTGAGCAATCTTCTGTGTCTCCACGTTATCTTTATACATCCAAAGAATTGCAAGCAACGATGTCAATGGTAAAGCCGCAATGAGAGCTCCGAAAAGAGAGCTGCGTTTGGCAACCTCGCTGACAGATACAATAACAAGTGCCGATATGAACACTTTCAGTGCATAGTAGAGCATACTTTTAAACCCTCACCTTCGATTGAACTACTATACAAGGACTGTTCATATATTTCCATCAGCTAAACGTACTGAAGCATCGTTACTTATGTATACAACACAGCGGCAAACATAACCATGACAATGCTGACAAGGGTGTCTAACGAGAGCGTATTATCTACATAGTCTGCATTTACCTTGTCGTTGGGACGCATATAGATGGTAACTACGTAGGGTGGCGGGGTGAGGAACATCACAAGAAGTGCATAGCGGTAGATGGTATCCATACCCAGAAGTCGGTCGATTAGGAAGTGGTTGATCAGCAAGGCCAAGCCCAACAAGACAAGTTTCCTTACCATGATCGTTTTCAGTGACCAAGACAATCCTTCTTTCTTGATATGGATGCCATACCCGATGGAAAGGGCAATGAGGGGTGTGGTCAGACTGGCAAGCAGGGAGATGCCTTCGTCGATGGCAGTCCATATGGGATGGGGTGAAAACCACGTACCTACGAGGCTCACAACAATACCCCCGCCGATTGCAAGAATCACCGGAGAAGTTATGAACTGCACAAGCAACGCTTTGGTGGTGTGGGCACCGTCACGTTCACGGATCAAGAACGCCATGAGCACAAAGAACACGAACAGGACCTGACCCAGGTCTATCAGGGCCATTTTCCCCACGTGTTCGCTTCCATAGATACTCAGGAACAAGGCATAGCCCAACATTCCCATTTCGAATCCACCGAGCAGGAGTGGGAAATAGGGGGTTTCCATTCGCAGGGGTTTTGCGAGGGCTTTGCCCAAGAGGACCATGAGCAAACAGACAAGGAATATGGTCACAACCAAAATCAGATACTTGCTCTCAATTTCCAATGAAGAGAAAGCCTGAAACAGGAGAGCCGGAAGCGCAAGATCGCTGACTATTCGTTTTGCTCCTGCAACCGAGGCCTGTGTCAGCGTGCTTCCCCGCTGCAAGAGAAAACCAAGTATGAACAATAAGAGAACCGGGAGTATGGAATACATGGATGACCTGCCATCTCAGGAGATTGCATACACAGTACCATGCTTGTCTGGAGGGTGCAAGAAAAAGGGTTGCATGCAGCATGGCAACCCCGGGGATACAGAGAAAATTCAGCATGCTGCGACAATTCCGATGCTGTCGCAGCAATCACGTGCAAACAATTATTGAACGGTGAGCCAGAAGTTTCGTAACTCATCCTGATGCAGGTAGTTGTAGTCCAAGTCCAGCGGCCAGAGGTTCAAGGTATCCAAAGCAGGGGTATTGACCGGCTGCACATCGTTGCGTGTAGGCCAAGAACCGCGAACATGGAAAGGCTTGAATCCCGCTCCGGTCCCCTCTACTTCCCCACCCATCCAGCGAATCAGCAGCTGTGCAGCATGCAAGCCCTTTGCTTTATCTGCTATATACAAATACGCGGGATCGGAAACCCCAAGGCGCGGACTCAGATTCCAAGCCACATCCATGAACAAATTCTTCGCGGCACCCGCGTCACGCATCTTGCTTGACGTTGCAATACCGAAAGGAGGATTGGCCTGCCCGGGAGCTCCAACAGCAGAGACAATGTCGGTGTCGGAAGTCATGACGATCAAATCATTCTTTGCCAGGCGCTTGAGGAATTCATAGCCGGCATTGCTTGTTCCGTCCAGCTCGAGTTCCTTGCCGAACTCCTGCCGATAGGATTGCGCCATCTCATCCGGATGACTTACGAAGGAAAGGAACAATCCCATGGTCTCAGAGTTCTCAATAGGATTTCGAATAATGAGCTTTCCCTTGTACTCATCTCTGGTGAGGTCCCACCAGGAATCGATGGGACTTGCAGGATACACTTCGGTGTTATAGAAAATCTGTTTCATTTCGAAATAGGGGGCGAATCCACCGCTTTGAAATTGGGCCGGTGAGTTCTTTGTCAGGTCGGAAGGATTGTACGCAGCGAGCTGACCGCGCTTGACAAACTCATTGTACACAGAACCGTCGGTATCCTTGACAAAGATGATATCTGCATTTCGGATGCCGGCTTCGTATTCTCGTTGGAACTTTTCCAGCAATTCCGACTGTCTCATATCATAGACAACCACGCTCACGCCTGGATATTTGGCTTCAAACGACTCTTTCACCGAATTGATGCGGCTGGACATTGAGTAGACGGTAACCGAGCCTTCCTCCTTGGCCAGCGCATACAACTCATCGACGGTGAGTTCTTTTTGCTGCTCGATACTTTGTGCCTGCTCTGCTGCAACAGCCTGCACTGCTGGTTCGCTTGCGTTACTCTTTGAACATCCGGCCAAAAGCAGTGCCGGTATCAACAAGCTTGCCGACAGCTTCCACATACTTCCTTTTTTCATACATTTTTCTCCTTTTTGTATATCCTGGAAACGACAGGTGCATCCTGCCGCTTCTACAATGCCCGTACGATCAATGAGGACTCTTTTTGCTCATATACATTCATCCTACGTTGTTTCAGATGCACCCAAACATGCTCGTCGGTCTCATACTGCTGCAACCCGATTTCCTTGGCCAATATATGGTGGTTTCCAATCTCCAGTTCCATAAGGGTCTCTGATCCTGCCGGCATGATCGAGGAAATCCGACAAGATAGACATCCCGGCGCTTCATTCCGGCTTACCATGATGTCCTCCGGTCGGATGGCAATCGTCACATCAAGGCATTCATTTTCCGATTTCTCCTTCTTCAACGCTCCATTGCTGCGTCTTGCCAGGTTATCGATGACGATCGGCCCGCATTCGCACTGGATGGTCATCGAATCCTCATCCAGCGAGGCAATCGTGCCGCGTATGAAGTTGATTTTTGGATTGCCGATGAATTCCGCAACCCTGAGCGTTGCCGGGTTGTTGTAAATCTCGTACGGTGTATTGCATTGGGTGAGTACGCCGTCGAAGTAGACTGCAATCTTGGAGGAGAGCGTCAAAGCCTCAACTTGGTCATGCGTCACATAGATGATGGTTGTTTTCAGCTCCTTATGAAGCCTTTTGAGTTCAGCACGCATGTCGACTCGCAGTTTGGCATCAAGGTTGGAGAGCGGCTCATCGAGCAACAGGATCTTGGGTTGAGAAACTATGGCTCTGGCTATGGCCACCCGTTGTTGCTGTCCGCCTGAAAGTTCGGAAGGATACCGCTGTGCAAAATGATGGATCTGCATCTGCTCAAGAGCCGCCATGACCCGTGTTGAGACCTCCTGCTTGGGCAGTTTGTGGATGTTAAGCCCGAATGCCACGTTTTGGAATACCGTCATATGGGGCCATAGCGCATAGCTTTGGAACACCAGGTTGAGATTTCGCTTCGATGGAGGGGAAAACTTTCCCGTACGGGGGTCGGCCACAAGCTCTCCGTCGATGATGACTTCCCCGCTTTGGGGATTTTCCAATCCCGATATCACCCGGAGTGTCGTCGTTTTCCCACAACCGGATGGGCCGAGCAAGGTCATGAAATCCCCCTGCTCTATCACCAAATCCACATCCTTGAGAACATGCACCTTATCGTAGAACTTATTTACCTTTTTAAGTTCAATCCTGCTCATATCAACCTCCTATGCCATTGGATATGTCCGCTTTGCTGACCTTTCTCGCGATGAGATTCACCACCATGATGATGAAAATAATCAATGTGGTGATTGCATTGGAAAACTGCGCATACCCCGACTCCGTGTACGAATAGGTCAGACTTGTCAATGTTGACGTTTCGGGAGTAACCAGAAGCATGATCAATGCAAGCTCTTTCATTCCACTGATGAAAATCAGCAGGAATGCACTGAATACGCCTCCCTTGGCCAAAGGCAGGATGAGACGCGAGAAAATCCTGATCCAGGAAGCTCCTTCAATCTTTGCGGCTTCCTCAAGCTCGCTGTGAATCTGCAGCATGCTGCTCGTACCGGACCTGACCGCAAACGGCAGGTATTTGACTATGCTGATGAGCACCAGAAGGCTGAAGGTCCCATACAGCACAGGCACCAACAGATGCGGCCGACTGAACATGGACAGATAGATGGTACTCAATGCTATCGAAGGAATGAGCATGGGGGTGAAGGAAATCTGCTCGATGAAACGTCCGCTGAGTCTCTTCCTTCCCCTCGAGATGATATAACCGAGCAACAGGCCTGAAACCGTAGCTATCAACGATACAATACTGACCAATTTCAAGGTGTTGTACAGCGATGACCAGATGCGTGGATTGTGGAATATGCCTGCTTCGCCGTCCGCAATGGATGCATTTGGTTGACCGATCCAGAAATGAAGGGTCAGGTTGTCCAGGCTGTATACACCAGGTTTGAGCATGACGCTCTGCCACACGAGGACGAATAGGGGTAGCACTACGCACAAGAAGACAAACAACAGCAAGAAAGCCGTGATCGCCGGCTTGAGACGTTTCAGCTTCAAAAGGTTGGTCCTGCCGCTCTTACCTCCGATGGTGGTGAAGCTCTTGCGTTTCCCGATTGCTTTCTGGTTGAGATAGACGGTAAATCCCGCCACAAGAATCAGTACGATGCTCAATACATACGCCTGTGTCGTCATCCTGTTTCGGATATTGGTGTAAATCATGGTCGACAAGGTATAGTAATTGACCTTCATACCCAGGAACGCCGGAACACCGAAGGATCCTATGGCCTTGGAGAAGGTAAGAATGAAGGAGGAAAGAATTGCCGGCATGACCAGTGGAAACGTGATTTTCATCAGGATGGTGGTTCGTTTTGCACCGACGATTTCCGCCATCTCCTCCAAGTCGCCTCCAACCGACACAAGGGCCGCAGAAATCAGCAGGAAGGAGAAAACGAAATAGTGCAACGACAGGGACAGGACGATGGGAAAGAATCCATAGGAAATCCAGTCGGGAGGGGCGACCTTGAATACTGCCTGGAACATTCCAGGATACCCGCCTATGCGCTCATTCTTGAAGATGATTTGCCAGGCCAGCGCTTTGCACCACGAGGGGACCATGTAGGCCACCACCAATATGAACGAGAAAAATTTTTTCATCGGCAGGTCGGTCCTGGTGACCAACCATGCCAGCACGCCTCCAATCAAAATCCCCACAAACGAGACGCACAGGGATGTCAACAGAGAATTGGCCAATGGTTCATAGAACATCGCTTTGCTGATATTGCTGGCGAACACCGTTTTCCAATACTGCAGGGAGAAGGCTCCCTCTTTCGCTCTTGTTTTCAAGGCATCCCGGTATTGCAATTGGAATGACTTGGTGAAAATCTCCCAGAGCGGAAGCGCTATGAGAAACAACAGCACGACTATCGCAATGATGCTGATGAGATTTTGTGGGTTCCGTACATAATTCTTGAAACGGTTCATAGAGAGGCGCAATCCAACGACGCGTTGTTCCTCGATTCCTGTTTCTATTGCATCTGCCATCGGTATCCTCCTTTTCCAATGGTGACGGTCATCTATGTCTCATTGATTTCATCGATGATCGGGACAAGGTCCATAAGGGAGTGAATGACATAATCGGGGCGATAACCTCCTGTTGATGCATCGTCACTGAGTTTGGTAAACTCCGATGCAATTTGAACGGTTTTCAACAGGCCTGCATTCCTCGCACCGATTACATCCCGTGAAATGGTATCGCCGACATACATCGAGCGCAGGGCGTCACGCTGCATGCTTTTAAGGGCGTGGTGGAATACATAGGGATGAGGTTTTCGAATCCCGAGTTCGCTGGAGAGGACGATTACCTCAAAATACGATTTGATGCCGTACTGTTTCAGTGATTCGTGCACTTGGGTGAAGCTGCCGGTGTTGCTGATGACGCCCATGTGGATGTCCCGCCGTGCAAGGGCATCCAACATCTGTTCAATGCCATCCCGGGTTCTGCGCGTGATCACTTCCGTCTCCCACACATGTGCGAGCTCCTCGCAATGATCGAATATCACATCGTCGGCGATCGTAAAATCCTTGAGAATCCAATCCCGCCAGACCATCGCCGGGTGAACCTCGACGCAGGTCTCCTCCCTGAAGGCACGATATGAGGCATAGTTATGCTTCAACCGAGCATAACACGCATGAATATCCATGCGGGTCAACTGGGAGCCTTCCAAGCCGAGCACCTGCTCCAAACGCTTCGGAAGAAAAGCTTGCGCATCAGCAACGTATTTTATTTCTTCAAGCGTTCCTCCCATATCAAAAAGTACCGTATCAAGTTTCATAAACTCCCCTTTCGTATCAAAGAGGTCGATTGCAGTGTTCGTGCTGCACAGACGAACTCAGATATCGACTTCACTCGCTTTGAAAACACAACACCACCGGTAGCCAAATCCTCATGACGATGAAAATCCGAGCCGGAAAGTATCAACAGATGTTGCTCATTTGCCACCCTTTCAGCCCTATCGTTATGAGAATCATGGCGGGGATTGCCGTTGTAGATTTCAAATCCGTGAACCACGACGGGAAGCAAAGGATGGCATCCCTGCCGGTAGGGATGGGCTTGGTAGACCAACACATCCCTAAGACAGGCTATGGCATGCATGAAGTCGGGTATCGACCAAGACAACATCTCTGCATGCGCTTTCAGAAACGCTTCGGTCAGACCATAAACGAGGTAGTCGTTGTCATTCTCAGACAGACGAAGCTCGATGCCCCAAAGCACATCCATTCCCAGATTTTCAGCAGCCGCTGCTGCATTGCGATACCCTGCAAGGTACCGATCGATTTTCTTTTCCCAGGAAATCCTTCCGTATGCATCAAGATTCTCCTGGTTGAAATGGTCGGTGAAAACCACCCCCTGATACCCCGCATCCCGATACAACCGCAACCCTTCCGATGCAGCAATGTGACCGCAAAGACTCGATTCTTTCGTATGTGCGTGGGTTTCATATCTATACATCCAATGTGCTCCTTATCTGCATACAACATCTACTTAAACGTTATAGTTATCCTACAAAAAAAGTTAGTGACTATGTTCCGTAGTGCTTCTTACCTTCAACCTGGGTTGCAATACGATTCTTCTCTCCTCATCTGTCATCTGCTCGCCATTGATCATGCGATACAGGTGTTCGAATGCCATCTGTCCTGCTTCAAATTTCGGCTGCCATACAGTCGACAGGCTTATCATTGGAAGCGACACCAGCGAGATGTCGTCGTACCCCATCACGCACATGTCTTGCGGCACCCTGATGTTCGCCTCACTGAGCGCCTGCAGCACGCCGATTGCCATCAGGTCATTGATCGCAAATACCGCTGTTGGAAGGACGCTGCGTTGGCTGAGAACCCGTTGCATGGCGGAAGCACCGCAATCGATTCCCTTCGATTCGTTCTCACTGAATACGACATCGGGCTTCAAACCATGCTCGAGCAATACATCACGATAACCCATCATGCGATTGTTTCGGGTCTTTGTGCTCAAATCGTCGCAAATCATCAGAATCCGTGTATGACCGGTTTCGATCAGGTGCGAGGCGGCTATGCGTCCACCCTGGTAATTGTCTATGCCGATGTAATTCTGCATGCTGTCATTGACCTTGCCCCCAAAATAAATCACCGGAACCTGGTCTCGCACAATTTCCTTGATATGAGATATGTCGTTGCCGACCGGGCTGACCAGCAAGCCCGCAACACGGTTTTCCATCATGGTATGGATATAGTTTCGTTCCTGCTGCAGACAGCGTTTGGTGTCCCCAAGCAACAAGGTATAGCCATATTTGATCGCCGTCTCATTGATCCCTTGGTAAATGCTCGGATAAATGGGGGTGGAGATATCGGGAACAAGCACACCTACGGTGTTGTTGCTCTTCTTCACCAGATTGCGTGCGATCATGTTGGGTGTATACCCGAGCTCCTTGCTTATTGAAATAATCCGCTGCCGTGTCGCGTCGCTGATGTCGGCTTTCCCGTTGAGAGCCTTTGAAACAGCTGCTGGTGATACATGTGCTTGTTTGGCGATTTCCTTGATGGTTACCTTCACACTTCCTCCAACTTTAACGTTTAAGTAATCCTACAGCCAGACGCTCATCCCGTCAAATGTTTTTTCATAGTTTTTATATTGCCGTCACTTATGCAACTTTCAGTAATTTTTCTTGGAACAAGCCTGTATGCAAGCTTTATGCTGGAAAGTCAGTACGACAAAAGCAGCTATCTTTTGGAAAACCCCTTGAAATCGGACCGACTACAACGATATACGTACCTGCTAAATGGCCATCTCATACACATATTCGATAGTGAAAACCACGAATAACCCCTACCCTACACCCCGTTACGAGTGAGGAGAAAAACCGTATGCATTGGAGAGAATGTAAGAATGGCGTGTTTGGCTTTGTTGTCGTTGCAGCTTTGCTGATGACTTCTTGTTTTTCAGGACCCAAGGCTGCTCGCCTGGACCCTCCAAGGCCGAAGCAACGGCCTGCTGCCCAAGCGTTCGTTCATGCAACCGTGATTCCCATGACCGAACCTGACACAGTCATTGAGAATTGCGTTGTTATTGTCGAAGACAAAACAATCGTCTATGTGGGTACCGACTATGAGCGGATACCTTTGGCTGCAGATATTGTCGATTGCTCGGGTATGTGGATAGTCCCGGGTCTTGCTGATGCCCACGTACATCTGCTGTTCAATGCATTGGACCCCCTGCTGTTTCTTACCAACGGCGTAACGTCGGTGCGCAATATGGCCTCCCTTACAGAGGGGGGTCGAACGGACAAGCGATTTGCCTTCAGCGACCATCTCCAGCTTCGTGATGCAATCGGCAATGGACAGGTGCTCTCTCCTTGGATCTACCAGGCAAGTCCCATCCATGAGGCAAGGAAAGGGGCCTACTTCGATCGATCGCTCTATGTGGACACCCATTCGGCCGAGGCAGGAAAGCTTGCCGTTGAAATGGCCGATGAGGCTGGTTTTGCCTATTTCAAGATTTACAACAAGCTTGGCACCTCTGCGTTCTACAGCATCGCAGAAGAGGCGAAGAGTATCGGGCTACCGGTGGTGGGCCATGTTCCGCATGAAGTACCGCTTAAAGCAGTGCTCGAAGGCTCGTTGATGCATTCAATCGAGCATCTCACTGGATACATCAATCCATTCGGAGAGTTGAAGATCAGCCCCGACAGGCTCGATGAAATCGCCGCCCGTACGAGAGAAGCCGGTATTTGGAACGTCCCCACCCTGGAGGTGTGGAAGCATGTTGTAAGGCCTGAGCGTATCGATGCCATCGAGGCAGATCGATGGACAGGGTATATTCCAAGGGCTAATCGCAGCATCTGGACACGTTCCATCAAGTCATTTTCCACCCTTATCAAGAAGCAGGCAGAAGGATATGAAATCCTGCCTTCGGAGCATATCGAGGATTTTGAGCTGATCGTAAAAGCTCTTATCAGGGCCAAGGCTCCGATTGCAGCAGGGACCGACAGCGGAACGCTGAACGTGGTCGCAGGCTCTTCGCTGCACAAGGAGTTGGGTTCATTGGTTGCATTGGGTATGAGTCCATGGGAAGCGTTGGCGTCAGCTACGATTCGTGCAGCAGAATGCCTTAAGGCAGAGAATGAATTCGGTTCAATCCAAGCAGGACTTCGCGCCGATTTGCTGGTGCTGGGCGGCAATCCCCTTGAGGATGTTGCACACCTTGGTGATATCGAACTGATTGTCGTCCAAGGTGTGCCATACACGCAACAAGAGCTCGTTTCCCTGCTCGATTCGTTGGTTCCTGAGAACAATCTCTAAACTATATGTGTATAAGGAAGTACGTTGATTATGTGTAAAACATTGAAAACCGCTTTGATGGTTCTGGTAATCGTGTTCTATGGCAGCCTTGCCTTCGCATCACAGACGATGCTTGATGCCCGTCCTGCATCCTTTTCGTTTGTAAGTTATCTGAACGCAGGAGGAGGGACGGCGTTCATCCAAGACGAGTGGCCCTTGCAGGCCGAATTCTCCTATGGGCTTCAACTCTCGCCTTGGTTCTCCCTGGGAGGTTTTGTCTGTGCCAATCCGCTCTCCAATTTCGAGCATGCCGACTTGGGCGTTTCGATAGCAAATACCGAGGCGGCATTCGCCTTGATGTCGGGAACGGAGTTCATCTTCACCGCCTACCCCGACAAACGCATCCATCCTTTCCTTCGTCTGGCTCTTGGAGGAATTACCGTCGGATACCTGGAGGATGTCGATGCCGATGAAGGGTATGACAGGGCTCAAGCAAGTCGTTCACCATTTGCTTCCCTTACCGTTGGGCTGGAGCTGGACCTTACAAAGTATACAATGCTGGCACTGCGGGGAGGCTGGCGATTTGCTGGCCATGCAGAGACCATGGGTATTGAAAAGCATGGACTAAGCGGGTTGGAAGTATGCCTGTCCATCAAGACGGTCTGGAGGAATACCATCAGTAGTCTGTAGACTGCCTTCACGAGATACATGATGAGAACCAACTTTGCCGGCTGTGAAGCCGACAGCGTTGGTTCATTGTGGATCTGTTTGGCAATACACCTGACTTCTTCCCTGCCACTTGCAAAACACATAGGAGAACGTGCCCATCTGCAGGGTGATTTCCGGGTAGCCGATGAGAGGATTGAAGGGGAAGTACGTATAGAGAAGTCCCTCAATTGAGCCAGGTCCGGTGATGACCGAGCCAATACTGGTAAGCACAAACAGCAAGGCAAACAATCGTATCCAACCTGACGGGACGCCGATGAAGCCTGCTCGAGAGGGATAGAGGGCGAAGGCAAGCAGAAGACCCCGAACAATTTGTACAAGCGGGGCTAAACGGACGGTGAGTGCGGTCGACGGCTTCATGACTTCGTAAAAGACTCTCTGGTAGGCAAAATAGTCGAAATAACGACTGAGAAGCATGAACGCTATACCAAAGAACACATACGTCAGTACGTGTACAAGAGTGAATCGTACCATAAAGCCTGTGATGTTTTTATAACGCTTCTGTTTCAACCTACAACCTCCTTAACCTCTTCATGGATAACTACATAGTTTTCGATCTGTAAAAATGGGCAGCAGTGCCGATACCAACAGAGACATCGATACGCACAAAACAGCCCATCCAAGCCACTTTGAAAGGACGGGAAACACCGAGCTCACAAGAAGGTACGGTTGGGCCTTGCACCAGAGAACGATTCCGATGAGAATCAGGGCGGCAAGGGCCTTTGCAGTACCCATGCCTTTCCGTTTCTCTTCTCTCGGCGACAGCACAGCGCATAATACGAGCAGCATGCTTGCACTAAAGAGCAGTGCAATGAAGCCGCTCATTACATAGTGCGCCCATAGGATGTGCGTCATGCCCACAGTGCCGAAATCCCTCCATCGGGCCCATTGTGTGAGCACGTGTGCGATAAACGGCCAACTTCTTTGGCTGTTTGTCAGGATTACGATTGCATCGCCGGTTTCCGGCACCATCTGCACATGCGTCATAATTCCCCTGCCCTGCCCGCCGTGGGAGGCCGAGAGCATTCCGTTGGGCAGCCGCTCGAGATAGTGACCAAGCCCGTAGGCATCGAAAACCAGGGAGTACACACCGATGTCGGTGTGCTCAGGTTTGTACAGCCTACGCACCTGCTGTGCCGTAAGTACGGGGTTTTCCTTCATTGAGGCTGCTGCGAATCGTGCAATATCTTCGGCTGTTGCAAACAACCCACCCGACGATTTTTCAGGATACAGGTAGACCGGAACAGGCCGGCCCTGCAGGTCGTATCCGGTAGGGACACATCCTTTCATGGAATCCGGTATTTCAAAGAACGATGCGTGCATGCCAAGCGGGGCGAGCACCTTCTCATGCATATACGCAGAGAATTGCTTTGCTGTGATTTCTTCGATCAGAAGCTCAAGGACATGATAGCCTACATTCGAGTACGAGAATTTCCCGGGCTCACCCTTCATACCTGCTTGCTCTGTAAGTGTCTGTCTGAGCGAAGGCATTGCTTCACCGGGGGCGTACACGTCGTTGAAGTCACCCAGGGGCATGGCTGCGCTATGGTTCAATAAGGTTCCGGCCGTCACGTTTTCCACAGAATATCGGGTTTTGGGAAAGTCCCAGGTTCTCAAATACTCGGTTACCGGAACATCAAGATCAAGAAGCCCTTCCTGGACAAGCGCAAGGACGCCCCAGGCGGTCACCGATTTGGTGATCGATTGAACGCTCATTGGTGTGTCTGGTAAAAGCAGCCTCCGGCTTTCCATGTCCGCGTATCCAAAGGCCCCGCTGTATGCCATTTCACCATTCAGAACGAGCGATATGCTGCATCCAGGAATGGAAAATTTTTCCATCAGATGCGGTATGAATTGACGTAGATAGTCCTCGAATTCCACCAGTGTGGCGTCTTTCTTGATTGCCTGATGGAATAGAAGACTGCCCGAGAACAGGGCTATCACAAGACAAAGCACTACAGTTGTCATGATGAACAACCATGTGCGGTGAATCGTATGCATACTCGTGCAACTCATGTGACCGTTTTCTCCAAGCTCAAGACCCGTACCTGCTCTATGGTCTTGACAGGCAACCAGTCATCCATATTTCCAAAGTCGCTTCTATCGATGGCAAACGGAGGTATGAGTTCAAAGTTTTGAAGTTCCATCAGTACGAGATATCGCTTGCCTGCCCAACGCTTGATCTGAGCAGGGGAAAGCCGAAGCATCAATTGGTTCTCTTCAATGAGCTGCAGGGCCTCCGAGGCTGATAGTTTTTCCGAATTGAAAACACGTTTGACGACGGCCTTGCCTCGGACCATTCCATCGCCCTTGTTCTCGATGAACCAGAGCACTTCACCGCACACTACGCGTCCGTAGGGCAGCTTTCTTCCTGCAGCACCGCGGACGATCATCTGTTTTTCTCCGCTTGCAAGCTTTTCCAGTTCCTTCTCTTTCGCTTCCAGATACACGACATGTTCCATATGCAACGCTCCATTTCCCCCATTCAATTGGAGGGTTCCCAACATCTGAGTGCACACAGCCCTCCGATGACACTCCCGATCATCACCAGTATCGCCGATCCGAACGGCTTGTATGATATCGCAAAACCTTCCACTACATGGATCATCTCCGAACCCAATGTGGTGAAGGAGTACCATCCTGTGCCGCCAAGTGATCCCAGCATACTGAACACCAACCAAAGGCCCAGGGCAGCAAGTCCTGCTGCAACCGGTCGAGAGACCATTGCAGAGAGACTTGTTGTCATGACTATGACGACCAGGAGATACAGCAGAAGTAGCAGGTTCGATTGCATGAACAGCGCTGATGGGAATGCTGGAAAGAGGTACCTGCCATAGAGGTTGCAGAGCATCGCTGCCACCCCTATGCCTAAGAGTTCCATGACCATGAGTGCAAGCATCTTTGAGAAGAGAATCGATCGGCAGGTTATCAGTCGTACCATCAAAAACTGCAAGGAACCGTCGCTTTTCTCTCCCGCAACACAACCCATGGCAAGTAATATCATGACGATCGAACCAATCTGCGTAAAGTTCTTTACATATTGGTCCACAGCATCCCGATAGGTGACTTCTGTCAGCGTAAGTACCATATTCTGTGTCGAGCCGATCATGGCCAAAATGTCGGGCATGTAGTAGGCAGAGAGCGGGGAGAGTATACCGAAGAAGGCGCAGACCATCACCCATATGAGAATTCGATAGGATCGAAAGGCCTCGGTAAGTTCCTTCCATAGCAATATGCTCAGGTTGTTATGCATGATTTCGCTCCTTGATGTGATGCATGAAGACATCTTCGAGTGTGGCGTTTTGCTTGTAGAGGCCCAGTAACTGCAGGCCATGGTCACTCAGCATCCGCATGATCTTTGCATGCTTGGCGTGATAGTCGGCTTCGCTGATGACAATGCATGTCGCCTCTTCGATGGAGTTTTCTACCGAGAGATCGGCCAGCAATGCCTTACAGGTTGAAGCAGTAAAGGAATCTTTGAACTGAAGACGCATCAAGGGTCGTGCATGACAGCAAAGCAGTGCTTGTATGTTCTGTTGCAGGACAATCGAGCCGTCTGCGATGATCGCCACTTCGTCACACACCCGCTGGATGTCCTCGAGGATGTGGCTGGACATGAACACCGTTGTCTCTTCTCGCAGGCGGCCGATAAGAGTCAGCACATCCCTCCTTCCGATCGGATCAAGGGCCGATGCCGGTTCATCGAGCAGTACGACTTTTGGTCTGTGCAGTATCGCCTGGGCGATGCCCAGGCGCTGCACCATTCCCCCAGAGTACTCACCGATTCTCCTGTCTGCCGCCATCTGGATTCCGCATAATGGCAACAGCTCATCGATTCGCTTCTCAATTTCGGAAAAAGACATTCCATACAGCGTACCGGAGAACCTGAGCAATTCCCGTGCACTCATCCAAGGATAGAATGTGGGCTGTTGGGCCAAATATCCGACAAGCCGTTTTGTATGGTGCATTGCCTTTCCGTCGATGCTGAAACTTCCCGATGTCGGTTCAATGAGCCGGGCCAGGATTCTGATCAGCGTGGTCTTTCCTGCACCATTGGGTCCGAGGAATCCAAAGACGCTCCCTTCTCGTACAGAAAGGGATACGTTTTTCAAGGCTTGGACTGTTCGGTACCGTTTGCTGATGAAATCGAGTTCAATCATTGCCATTGTGCTTTCTCCCATATACCAGATAGGCGATCGGGCCGAACAGGTTCACAAACAGGAAGATCAGCAACCAAGCGGTCTTGGATAGTCCGTTGAAGCGGTCCCGGTGCATCCAATCCCGTAGGCATACCAGCTTGAGGATCAGTTCAAGGACCACCAGCGGTGCCGACAGCAGTAGTATCTCTTCACTCATGGGTGCCTCCTGACTCAGACACTACGTGGTGATAGAGATGTTTAATAGTCCGAATTGTTACGTAATCGGCTGGTATGACCGCTTACGTAGTTGTACGTAAGGGGTACATTTTATTGATGAGCTCCAGTTTGGTGCTAACCGAGCATTTCTTGAATATGCGATACACATGGGTTTCAACGGTTCTCGGGGAGAGGGACAGCTCATAGGCAATCTCTTTATATGACTTGCCATCCACGAGCAACCGCACAATTTGTTGTTCACGTTCAGAGAGCTTGTACTGCTTTTGGAAGGTGGCGATCGGGTTTGAATCCCTTGTTCCTAAAGAGGAGAATTCCCTTAGGTACACCATTGCATCGTTGATGCACCAGGCGATGATGTACAAGGCGGTCACAGTTGCATCGAATGCAGGCTGGTGCTGGGTATTTGCAATGCTGAATATGATGGTATAGAGGCTGAAGAGCAGGTAGGCAATGCTGGAGATGACGAGAAATGAACGCATCCGTGTGGCACTGAACGTCTTTTGCCCTTTGATTTGCATGAGGGTGTACAGAAAACCGGTACCCACCAGGGCGTTGAGTGCTGCACTTACGTAGGGACCGACTGCAGGAGAGCCGATCATTACTAAAACAATGACAAGCAAGAAGGTTGCCAACCCGATGACTTTCGACGCTTTTGCTGAAAATTCGGTTATTTGTCCTGTGATGATGGAGTCGAGAAACAGTGGTATTCTATGGAACATCAGGATGGTGAATACGTATCTGACGATGGTGATCACCAGCAGGATGGTTTGGTTGTTGCGCTCGAGCATGGTTTGGTAGACGAAGCCGATGAATTGGAAGAGATACCAAATCCACGTGAGGGCGATGTACCACAGGTATTGGTCGAACATGATGTGACGATTAGACTTGCGAGATACGTAGGTCAAGAAAAAGGTACTGAACAACAACGAAAATCCTGCAATATTCAACCAGAATGCTATAAGTTCCACACCACCCTCCTTGTTCCAGTCTAGTAGGGATTGGGGTGTTTGTCGATTCTTAATGAAGCCTTGCAGCCTATACGTTGCACGGATTTTTCGCCATGATTAGGCAAATAAGCCAAGAAAGCTCAGAGGGAGGTATTGAAAATGGGGCTGCAAACAGAACGATTGCTGCTTCGTCCATGGCAGGAGAGCGATGCAGAGAGCTTGTATGCCTATGCCAAGGATAGCGATATCGGCCCGATTGCCGGCTGGCCTGCGCATACAAGCGTCGAAGAGAGCAGAAGTGTCATTAAGCATGTCTTCTCTGCACCTGAGGCATATGCCGTGTGTTTGAAGGGCGATGGAAAGCCGATCGGGGCAATTGAACTGAAATTGAATGGTCATACCGATATGACGGACAGAGACGATGAGTGCGAGCTTGGGTACTGGCTTGGCAAACCTTTCTGGGGTCAAGGTATTATGCCGGAAGCTGTCAGGGAGTTGATCCGTCATGCTTTCGAGGACCTGAACATGAGAGCCATCTGGTGCGGCTATTATGAGGGCAACGATAAATCAAAGCGAGTCCAGGAGAAATGTGGTTTTACGTATTTCAGGACAACCGAGGGTCTTGATGTGCCGTTGATGGGTGAAAAGCGTACAGGTCATACGAGTGTATTGACCAGGGAAGCTTGGTTGAGACAGGCAATCACCCCTGTTGTGTAAAGATGGTTTTATAGGAATCAGCTGAGATTTTGAAAACGTTGTAAGCAAATTTGCAAAACCCCTCTGGACAGCACCATAATATTTCCGTATTATTGTCAAAGTAACTCGGGCGCGTAACTCAGCGGGAGAGTGCTACCTTCACACGGTAGAAGTCGTTGGTTCAAACCCAATCGCGCCCATTAAGGCAACTGGTTTGTGCACAACAAATTGGTTGCCTTTTGTTTTAGCTGCGAAACAGGCGATTCAACCCCATGGATAAGCAAATGGATAAGCAAACGTGATATGAACCCTGATTTAGAGCGAGAAAAGAGCATGAACTATTACTTATCCAAACGCAAACGCGGAAAGTCTTCCAAGTGGTATGTGTACTTTTTCGATGGTCTTGATACAAGAAAGTACACAATGTCGTTCAGTGTCGAGTTGCTAAGGCGAAAGCTGAACATCAAGGAACGCACCCCGTTAACCCGTGAGAAAGAAGCCTTGGTTATTGTGGAACGGGCAATAGAAGAAGGTTTGATCAGAAGGCCTGCCGACGAAATTCCTTTTACCAAGTATGTCTTGGACTTCTGGGACTTTGACAATTCCGATTACATCCGAAGAAGAAACTTGAAAAGCCCCAATAGTATCAGCAAGGATTACGCGTTGAACATTCGCGGAACCTTCAACAAGAACGCGTACCCTCTGCTTTCCAAGAAGCTGCTTGTTTCCCAGGTGACAGCATACGACATCGAGAATGTAGTTAACCAACTGTTGGATGAAGGACAGCTAAGCAATGCCACAATCAAGCGTGTTATCCAGTCCATGGCTGTTCCCTTGCGTGAGGCAACAAGATTGAAGATAGTAGCGCACAATCCCATGGATGGGGTTGAGCCTTTGACGCATACCCCAGAGGAACGCGGGATATTCACGATAGACGAATTAAAGTTGATCATCACCTATATGCGTGACAAATCGCTTGATGGAACAATACCGATAAACACCTATCTAGCGGTTGCCCTTGCTTCACTCACAGGTATGCGCATGGGAGAAATACGCGCCTTATGTACCGAACAGATCAAGTTTATTACTGATGAATCAGCGATTATCACTGTCGATAGGGCCGTCAACGATTATGCAGGGAAGAAGTCGACAAAGGGTAAGAGATCAAGACAGGTACCCGCACCCCGCGCATTATGCGAAGAACTGCTGATACTTGCAAAACAAAACCCTAATGAAGGCGATTCACGTATATTCTGGTCCAAAAAGAGTGTAACCAATCCAATAGCTGATTCCTACATACGCAAACACTTTTTCAATGCTATGCGGAACGCTGGAAAAATTGAACATGAAATTAAAAGCCCCCTAGCTGGAACAATTTCAAAGATATTGGTTCAACAAGGGCAAGAGATCGACAAGAAAACCCCTTTGTTTTCCATTGAAAGTGAAACGAGTATTGATATTACCGCTTCCCAATCATGCGTTGTAGAACGTCTGTTGGTTGAAGAAGGCCAAACCATAGAACAAGGGGCGGTGCTGGCTATCACTTCAACAGGTGGGATCACTGCTAAGGCACGAGAAGAAAGAAACCTTGAATTTCATTCATTGCGCCATACCTTCAATTCCGCCATGCGCGGGAAGATTGACGACAAGTCGCTACGTGCAATAGTTGGCCATGAAAGCGAAGCCATGACCAACCTGTATACCCATGAAACGGAACAGGAAATTTTGGTTGCAGGGGCTATAGCTAAAGAAATATTTGCTGTTCCCTTCTGGGGGGTACGTGAAAGGAAGGTTGAAGGATGACACGAAAGGACGCGTTGACAATCCTAAATGCTTGTTTCCCTGTTAATATTATTAGCTACCTACAAGATGCAATAGACGATTCAGAGCATGATTTCTTCGTGATACAGGAACAATTGCTTTTAGCAATCATGTTGGACTATAACCGCTGTATTTGGAAGTCTTTCATCCATGATCCTAAACAATTTAAGAAAGATTATCAGGAAACAAACTTTGTAAATCGAACTGCTAAAAATGCAATAGCAGAGTTTTTCAAGGAAGAACGCATAGGAATTCCCGCTAATGTAATACCTAGTGTGATACCAAATACAGAGAAGCTTAAATTTGGGATTGCCAACTACAACAAGAACGCTGATCAACCGTCCACTGGCATGTATCCTGTGGTGTCCCCTTTTTATGAATTTTGGAATTTAAGTTGTGACATTGCAGAGATTCCGAGAAATAAGCGTAAATCTGCTGATTATACCCCAGCAAAGATTGATGCTTTCATTTACTTCAATGCGCTGTACCCTTTCTATGGTCTGGATTTCAATGATTGGAAACCAGATATCATGAAATCCAAGATCGAGATATTTACCAGAAAGCAGTTAGCTGAATCATTTGAAAATCCCGATGGAAGCACGTTTGAATTCGTGGCTATGGGAGGGATGAAAGGCGAGTATTTCAGATGCAACCTAATGGATAGTATTTTTGATAGATGCAGTTGGGCCATTGATAATGGTGCTGACCCTAATTTCAAATTTTATCCAAATTGGAACTGGCGTTTGGACTTACCAGCTGCATTGCTCTTTGCTCCGACAAGCAAAATCATCAAGCGTATTTTATCAGAGGTTCTAGCAGAACAGTCAAGGGCAATCCAGACGGTAATAAGCGATAATGATTTTTCAGGAAAGAATTGGGTTGATGCTGATACAGATTCAATCTTGAAGAATATTGCAAAAGGTATAATATCGGCACAGGGTGAAACTGTTAATACTTCCCATACCAAAGTAGAGTTGGAACTTAAGGAACCGTACAAGACTGCTGTTGATAATCATCTTATCAAACCAATAGGTCATAGAGAGTTTAGCCCTCTTATGGCTCTTGGTAAAATGCTTTTTGAATGGAACCGTATTTGGTATGATCAGAACAAAACAACGATATTTCCCTATTGCAGACAGTTTCATGGAACAATCGTTCATGATGTTAGAAATACATTATCTAGACGACCCTTTTCATCCAAAGCATGGACAGATGCGATTAATTCAATTCCATGGGAAGATTATCCTAGCTTGACACCAATAGAAAAAAATACATAGTTTTTGTGAAGTTTTTTGTAAGTTGCTCATTTTTGAGTTTTGATACCATCTAAGCATATATAAGAGCCTGAATAGAAGGCTAAGGAGATGCTTAAATGGATTCATTTACAAAAGACAATTATCTTTCAGTTCCCGAACTTGCTGCTATTCTACGAATTAAGGAACACACCCTACGACAATATGTCTACCAGAAGAAAATTCCCTATGTAAAATTGCAGGGAACTAAAGGCCGTGTACTTTTTAAAAGGTCTGCAATCGAACAGTGGTTGCAAGACAACACCGTGCCCACGATGCAGGAACTACGCCATGGAACACAAGTATGACGCGGTGAGCGTACGGGGTGTGGTAAGCCCAATCATGAAGAACCTGGTTGGGCGTGGTTCTTTCACATCGTTTGATGTGCAGGAACAGGCTTTACGTAAGAATCGTTCCTTGCTTGTGGCTTCAGTGGATAGAGAGAAAAGACGCTGGAACGAGATACAGGGGCACCCCGTAGTTTACAACTATAGCAAAAGGCAATATGAAACCGCCCCATCCGATGGCTGGAAACAAGGCGGTTTGTTCGAACAATAACAGAGGACTGTTACAGTATACCTGTAATTGCTTCACCTGCAAATAGGTAACGTACAAACATGATATACACAGATAAGGATTTTATTGAAGATCAAGAGATATTACTTCTTGCATTTCTGGGATTATTATCCAAGGTCGAAGGTCAGGACAGAAGAGACGTCTTGAAAGAAATTGAGGATATTGAACTATACCTATCCAAGCATAGGCAGGGGGCAGCATCGTGAGCAAACCTGCCTTTTTCAAACATGACATCGGGGCATCAAATGATACCGCGATTATTAAGATGCGTGTAGCATATGGTTGCCTAGGGTATGGCCTTTACTGGTTGATTGTTGAATACCTCTGGGGAACACATGACGGATCAGCAATACTGGCAGATATCCCAACCATTGCATACGCTATTCGTGAAGATGTTGTAAAATTGCAACAATTCATTTCTGTTTGCATCGATGATTACGGGCTGTTCAAGTCTGATGGGGTTTCCTTTTGGTCAGAACGTCTGAAGAGAGATTTTGCGAACTGGAATGATACGGGCGAAAGGCGGCAGCTTGCAGGCAAGATAGGGGCATGGAAGAAACACCACCCTGAACAACCGCTACCCAAAGAACTCCTTGAAGCATGTTCCAATGAAGGGGTTGGATTGGATTACCAAGGGGAAAATACCGATTCTAGCAAACGCCTAGCAAATGCAAAGCAATTGCCAGAAATGTGCCATAGCAAAATTCTGCAAAATCAAAATCAAAATCAAAAGAATATATATGGACCATCCAAATTCAAGAAGCCTACATTTGAAGAAGTGCAAGCATACTGCGTTGAAAGGAAGAATGAAGTTAATCCACAACGATTCATTGACCATTACAGTTCTAACGGGTGGATGGTAGGCAAGAGTCCCATGAAAGATTGGAAAGCAGCAATAAGAAATTGGGAACGAAACAACGGGATTGCTATCATGCGTCCCAGCGAATCAAACAGCGATAGCGTACAGATCGGTACTTTCCTTGATGTTCCAGAAGGCGGTAAACAATGACAATGACATATAGCTTCTTGAAAATTCTTTTTCAGAACCCAAGTTTGTTCAGTGACATTCGTCTTACGGCTGACCACTTCCCCCCTGGCAAGGAAAGGGAATTGTTTATGGCAATGCGCGAGATTTACCAAAGTGGTGGAATAGTGGATGAACCAGCTCTTTGCAATCGCGGGGTGTTGGCTTCTGATGCAGTTTCACTGGGGGAAGTGTGCAATACGATTGTTTCAAATTGGCGATATCGAGAAAAAGAGATAATCAATCTATACAACCATAGGAAAATTTGCTCTCTTGCCGAAACTATAATGCATGACAAGGGAAGCAGCCCTGCTGAATTAATCGAGTTATGGCAATCTGAAACAGCAATGTTGGACAATGCAACAGGGTTTGAAATTAAAACTATGAGGCAAGCCGTAAATGACACATACGATGCAATTATAGAACGTGCAAGCAAAGGGGGGTCTATTGTTGGTATTACCAGCGGGTTGAAATTACTTGACCAGGCGACGTTGGGCTTCCAGAACAGAAACCTGTATTATGTCGGGGCTCGTCCATCCCAAGGGAAAACAGCACTATTGCTGAACTTCATTGCTAGTTGTCCTGTACCATGTGGAATAATTTCCGCTGAAAGCGGTGTGCAAGAGCTTACCACCCGTCTACTTGCGATGGAAAGCGGATTGGATACGCAAAAACTATCAGCTGGCATGTTAAACGGATTGCAGCTTGATAAATTATTCGAGCATACAAACTGCCTATATGATCGGAAAGTGTTTGTCTACGATGAACCCAATTTATCAATTGATAGGTTAAGTATGGTAGCAAGACAGATGGTAACAAAATACGGGGTGAAAATCCTTTTTGTTGATTACCTTCAAATACTCACCCCGTCAGCTTCAATGAAGAATCGTCCAATCCGAGAAACGATTGTGTATGCGAGCAAACAGCTGAAACAACTTGCAAGAACCTTGAATGTCCCTGTAGTTTGTTCTGCTCAATTGAACAGATCGGGTGATGAAGGCCGCCCCAGGTTATCCCAGTTTTCAGAAAGTGCACAGATTGAGCAAGATGCAGATGTGGCAATACTTATTTGGAACAAATCCGAAACCGAAACATATTTGTTGGTCGAGAAGAATCGCAACGGTAGAAGGGGCGATATCCCTGTACTGTTTGATCCTTCATGTTTGCGCTTTACGAACAAGTATTAACAATATCCAGAATAGACTTTTCAATATCCATGCTGGAAACCCCGCACATCATTCTTTGTCTATGCAAGGGGGTTTTTGACACCCCCTATATAAAAGGCGTTCACATGATCAAAACTACCAAATTGTAGGTTGGCTGCAAAAAGGGTACTTTTGTACCCCTGCATTTTTCAAATATTCACAAATGAGAACAAACCAAGGGCACTTTTCTGGTTGAATAATTCAAATGAATTATCATTCAATCATTTCCTGTGTGTGTTTTCCTGCTTACGGGGAATTCCAGAACCTTGCCAGTTTGGGATTGATTAGCTTCTGGTCGGTTGAGAATAACGTCGATGAGACTTCTTACAAATCTTATTTGGTCTGGACAAGTTTTATCAATGGCTAATAAGTCTGTTTCAATATCAGCAAACTTCCTGAATGGGATCACGTTGCTATCCTTGTCGGGGTGTTCTCCTGTAACCAGGTATTCAACACTGACGCCAAGTACTCTGGCAATTAACAATGCATCTGTGAGAGAAGGTAGGTTTGATCGGTGCCGCTGCATGATGATTCGCCTATACCCGATACCAAGATCATTGGCAAGGGTTGTGAACGTAAAATGCTGGCTTGCCATGATCTGGTCAACGCGTCCCCAAAAGGTTCCTTCATGTTTCTGCTTCTCCATATTCCAAACCTCATTCAAGATTATTGCTAGATTTCATATCAAACCTATCATTGCAGCTTCAATATCACAATCGCTAATCAATGAATTATTCACAATTCATTGCAATTGATGTTTAGAACATGTTGGCTGGAGATATCAGGCATTGAAATTTAGAGTTGCAGTAAACGTACTATAAAGTTGCGTCAAAAGTGCACCACTAAATTGCGATAGCATGGGGCGTGGACTGGTAGGCTTAATAGGAAACCCAAATTTCACAGTACCTTTTTCGTTTGAACATATAATACGAATCGGTTTGGGTTTCATGTCACCTACTACAGCCTCGTGTGGCATCGAGAAGGCACCTAGAATCAATTTTATAGTAAAACCTATGAAAGTATATATCTATCAGCAAGAGCGCACTGTAGGCTCAATTTTTTGATGTAATTCGGGGTGAATCCCTTGGTAAAAATGATTCATAAAATATCTGCATGCTTAAAATGGATAAGCATATGGATAAGCAGTTGGTATAGATATATGCCAATATGTATAGACATGCTCTATAACAAACAATCAATTAAGTGTTTACTAATTCCTTAATATATCGTAATATGTAGATATTAATGGATATATCGAATAGTTTATTGACATTTGCATTTTATTAAGGATTCTACATTCACACGGTAGAAGTCGTTGGTTCAAACCCAATCGCGCCCAGAAAGGCCAGTCTTCGGACTGGTTTTTTTGGGCTCAAATCACTTTCTTGTGGCTCAAAAATTCGAATAGTTGCCTGCACTCAGCCAGCAATTCTGCCGTATTAAATACTTCTTTCAGTTGATAATTGATTATTATTGACGCAGAAGGAGGACAATGATTGATTTAGTCCGACGTAACAGTATCTCAGTTTTCGCGGGACAGAGGCGCAGCTAGAGCAAAACAACTTTGTGGAATTCCGCCTTTTTTCCGACGCCTAGCTGAATTCAATACTACGGTATATTGATTACTGCGGTGTACACACACCGGTCTCCAGACAACGGAGAATCCTATCTGTTAATTTTGATTTTTGGCGAAATCTGAACCACTGCTTCTCTGAATCAGGTAGTCCCCCGCTATTGTTACCGTTGATAGTTCGAGCTGATTAATGCAATCCTTACCCCTTTACATGATGAAATACTTATCCACTTGGACTCGAGCAAAGCCAACCCCAAATCTGTTGTAGAAAAGTTTTTATTATTATTCTGAAGCAAAACCAGAAGTATCCCTCCTTAGTTACTAACAACTATATAGGAGGTATGCTTAATGCATTTCCAAAAAGCACTCGTAACCGTAATGAACTACCAAGACGTAAACATTCAGGAACTTGCCACACGGACAGGATCTGACATTAGATGGATTATTTCCATCACTACAAATACTGATTGGAGGCCTAAGTTTGACACCATTCTACGGCTTTGCTATGCCCTCAGATTCAACGTATTTTCCTTCATAGGCATTGCAGAAGCTGGATTACAATACTCTGAAATTTGTACTGAAGAATTAATGTCAAATTGCTGTTCACCAGTAGAACATATGAGACAGATTCTTGATTTACAACCTAAACATATTTCGATGGCTCTGCGTTCCTATCGGATTGAGTGTAGGTTATCACAAAGAAACCTTGAAAAGATGACCCCATTCAATGTACATACAATCTGTACAAGAGAGGGGAAACGTTACCAGAACTATCCGACAGTAACGACACTTTACTCATACTGTGATGCATATAAAATCAGTCTGCAGGACTTCGTTATTCGTGCATTTTCTTACATATCTTAAAAAAATTACTTGAATTATTAGTTGTCGGTCACTTCAAGCAAGGAAGTAGATCGACACTAATAATGACACTCGGCAAAATTTTTTTCAGTATAAGAATGAAGAATGGTCTACAATCGATTGTTGAACAATAATCACATTTGAAATGAAGAGAACTTCCGTCCACCCACAAGACCTTTTGTCGTAATCTTTGATACAAATTTGGAATAGGATAAAACAGAAAATCTGCAATTCAGTGCGCTATTTGAAGGTTTTTAACAGCGTGGATTTTGTAAAACCTGGTTTATCTCAACTCTTTTACTCCCCTCAGCTTGCGAAACACTAATACTGATACCCCCAGCTTTATACACTCAGAAATAATCTATTAGTGCTACAAAAAATTAGATTGGTGAGAAAAATGGCTTTCTTTCTGGAAATCAACCTGGGCAGAGAGGCTGCCAAGCTGCCGTTCCATCGTTGTGCTGACACGGCAATATATGGCCACCCGCTTGCGGGTCCGATATGGTGTTGCTAGGGAAATATACACACTGGGGATTGTTTCTGCCTCGCCCTGCATGAGTGGTTCCGTATAACAAGGATCTTAGTGGGCGGATAAATTTTTATCAGGACAAGCAAAAACCATGAATTATAAAAAGTATGATACCATGTGAAAGAAAAAACAATTAATCCATAGTTCCTGAGACATGAGGTGTGATGTGATATGTAGAATATAGAGTTAAATGAAGGGCATCTCGAATGAAGAATATGCTACACATTTACAAAAGCTATCCCAACTTAGATGTACGGGGAAGATGAATGGAACAAGCAAATACTGTTAATGAATATCTTAAGTTACTATCACGATATAATAATTATAAAAATATTTTTTATAGAGGCCAATCTGGAGAATATGATGACATCACTCCAAGTGTTTCTAGAAATGCAGGTTACAGAATTAATGAAAGCCATATCTATGGAGATGCAATAAAGTTAGGGGGGAATAATTTTCAAAATCTAAAAACTCCTATCGAGCACTTATCGAAAATGCAGCATTATGGAATCCCTACAAGACTTGTTGATTTTTCAGGAAATCCATTGATTGCACTTTTCTTTGCTGTTCAAAAAGAAGATAGAAATTCTCATGGAAATGTATACGTATTTATCCAGCCTGAACATGAGGTACACTCAAAACATATCAGGCTATTGGCACTTCTTGCAACTACAGAATCACTCCAAACCAATGAGATTAGAAAACTTTACCAAAGTTACTATTCAGAGAATATCTCGGAAAATGAATTGTTAAAATTTGCTTCGCAAGGAGTATTTATCAAATACTCAAACGTATTCCAGAAAACGAATGTGCGGTTGTCCTGTCAGAAAGGTACTTTTGCAATTTGTGGTAATGAAGTATCCGGGGAAATAATTACAAAGACGATTCTACCTCTTAATTCAATTACCCCAACTATGATTATCAGGATACCCTCTGAACATAAACAAGCTGTAAAAAAGGAATTGGACGAAAGATATAGTATAAACGACACTGTCGTATATCCAGAATTTACGTCAGTCGCTGGATATCTGAGAGAGAAATACAAAAAACAAGAGTTTAATTTGGACGGTACTTTTAAGATACTTGAAGAGGATGATTGCTCTTATATTCGTGCAAAGCGTATTTCTATAGTTGCAGTGTTGAATTCTTCCTTGCTCATTGAAGAAATAAAACAAATTGCGATTCTAATCATTGATCGGTATAAAAAGAGAAATGATGTTGTATGGGTATTCATTGCTAAAAATGATGATGCATATATAATGCGTAATTGGATAATACGTGCCCAATGGATCAATGAGGCGCTTGAGCCTTGTTATAAACCCACTGTTATTGGTGAAATAGATAAAGCGGGTTACATCTGGTGTCTGGAGAAATCTTATAGTACGCTTGCAGACTACTATGATGAGTTTGCATTCAAAGAAGATAAGAACCTTTTGGCGTTGAACATAAAAACATTTACAGAGCTTCAAATACACTATAAATATTTAATCAAAGCTTTTAAACGTGATAACCTGAATAATTTGGAATCGTATGTTATTCGAAATGCAAAAGATATTAGCAAAATCTATCTCCAACTTGGTGAATACGGGTATTCTAGAAATAACGCCTTGAATGAATACTTATACAATTTCCAGCAACTTGCATTGCATTTAGATAATGTCGTCTTATGGATTAGAAATGAACGGCTGAATCCACAGGCTAAGAAACACCAAATCACAATTTGCTTAAATGACGCAAAATCGAATTATAAACAGATCATAAAAGATTTAAATTATTGGAAAAAATTAATTGGACTTTCAGAATTAGATATCGACAAATTGGCAGTTAATCCTAACGGAAGCAAAAGCTATCAGTATCAACCAACAATACCTTTGAATCCCCAAGGGTTAGACGTTTGTTTTAATTTTAATATTTCAATGAATTCTGATAATACTGTAACAATAAATGGAAAGACAAATCTATTTGACAAGGCCTCTCTAATAATATCCATACGTGACTCAGCTGGCCTCCTGCTTGCCCAAAATAAATCATTCGTTAAAAATGGCCTTATTAATTTTGGAAAACTTGGTAAAACAAACATTGGTTTTGGTAAAGGCAGATATACTATTGAAGTTACCCTTTCATTACCGTCAACTCAGGATAAAGACTTTGTCTCAAAAGCTGGCATTGAATATGAGAATTTGACCGGCAATTATGTTTATCGAAATGGAATCGGACCAATTGTAGAATATGTCGAAGAATTTGTGATTTAATTCTATTACATCGTGCCGTTCACAACATTTATTTTGGATGTGCCTATACGAAATTCCTACACAAGCGTAACTATAGCGCAATAGTATTCTCTTCGCCAAAAACTAGATTTTCTGATCTCCAAACAACGTCTTGTTATCGAGGTTGAAAATTGACATATAATGTTGAAATCTACAATTTTCTGAACCATAACGCTTAAAGGGCTTCGAAGAACAGGAATCCTTCTCAGTATTATTACATAATGTGTAAAAAGGACAAAATAAGCTCCTCCAGTATTTACTCGATATAAGTCTTAAAAATCTATTCATATCATCCCAGTATTGCCATTGGACATCCTTAATATCTGTAATGTTTCCGAGCACAAAAAAATCTGGAAGCATGGTCTCCATATTTTCGGTTTTAAAAATTGGATACCCAAAACTTAACATCGGTACTAGCCAATTCCAGTTGTAAGGAAAATATTTAGATTCTTCTTCCTGCATTTTTAATAATTGATCTCTTATCACGAAGAAAGCTCTCATGCCTTCACTTATCCACCTAAATGCGGATTCATAGTAGCTATGTGTTATCATATTCTCCAGAGAACGCAAAGCATCTTCAATTGCTTTTTCCCTATATTCATCCCATGATATTTTAATCATTTGATCATTAGATTCAGAATAAATAACTATCTCAATGTTTTCAAAGTAATTAAAAACATCTCGAGCATCTATTTTTTTAGTTTGCTTATCTACATTTTTTAGGAACCTAATAAAGTGAACGCCTGGATCAAATGTATCAAGGCATAGATCACACAACAAAATCAGGCAATCATCATCCCAATTTATCAGGGGTTGCAAGTATTCTGCAACTTTCTTCGCGATACAGTATGGAAAACTAGACTTATTGGAAGGTATTTTTGGAAACATTTTTTTTTCAATCATAGCAACCATTGACTCACACAATGCAATTCCATCAAAGATATATTCTTGTTTTCCTCTACAGTTGCACCCCACCTCTAAAACAGCTTTTTCAAAGACTTGTTTTTTAAAGACTGCTTTAGGAGAATTCTGGATTGCAATTTTTAAGTCCCCATCAACAGGTTTGATTGAACAATCAAGAATCATATTTACAGAATCCCAATCTTGTTCAGGGAAATATCTAAGATCATGCATTAATTGGGGAATTTCTAGGTAATCATGTGGATCAATTGGCATTCTAACATCAATCTTTTTTTGAGTAGCAATGGTGGCTACAACATCCGCAATATGCTTGATACACATTTGGCCATAAACGGTAGAACAATTTTGGTAGAAATGAAGAAATTCATGCGTTATAACTGCCCTATCTGAGTCTCTCCAATTTGAGAATGATGAGAGATCAATTTTGGAATTGATACTTGCAATAAAACTCGAAAACACATATTCCCCTGCATTAAGCATAAAAACTCCATATATCTAATAATAGAAATATTATATTTCCCTTAGAGAAAATCTTTTTAAACTATAGTAAAAATCATTTCCGATTTGTTTAATAGCCCATCATCCGATAAAAATATTAACTTAAGCCAGAACCATCATCGCCATTTATTTTCAAATCGAAAATAGAAATCAATGTTGCAATTCGTTCAACTATGCGTATTTGTTCTTCAAGGGGAGGGAGTGGCATGAGAATCTTATTTAATAGTAATTATCGTTGCAAACTTAGACTTTAAAATACAGAATCGTCATCCGGGACGAGAATTTCCATTTTCTCCTTTGTAAGTTCGTAGTTTAGAAATTGTCCAGCAGTCATCTTCCTATACTCAATTTGATCTTTGAAGCTATCGTCGAGAGAAAGACGTCGCCTAATTTCTTTTGTGTAGTCATCGCTGATATCTACTACAAGGAGTTTTCGATTTGATGAACGCAAGGCTTGGCCTAGTAATCCGTTTATGTGGGAATCATTAAAACTATACCCAATAGTTATAATCATTTTACACAGTAAAGAAAAATATCGCAATTCATAAACATTGAATAGAAAAGGATCAATCGATTGTAATTTCGCATCAGTCCCAAAAATTAATTCAGCTTTTTTTTGCGGAGAATCATAACGCATTAATATTCCTGTGTCCGAATTCCTAACCCAATCTATCGAACCATGTAATTTATACAAGTAAATACCCGCATGAATTTGACTAGAATTTCCAAAACGCTCTGATTGCCATTCGTTATCCTCATTGAATCCGCATTCCAGGTCATATTCGTTAGGTTTTGCCTTTTCAAGACACTGATCATAATTCAACGAAAATACTCTAATGGCAAACTGAATACTTTTTTGAAAATCATAAAATTTTTGATAGTATGCAACACGTGATGCTGTATCTTTTTGAAGGGTGACAAAATCCACAATTTTTTCACTTAGAAGCTTGTCAAACTTATCAATATTGGAAAAGCTAGCACCGCCAAGTTCGAGGAGCTTCTCATTCCAGCTACCGATGAAAGGATAAATCGGGTTTCGCTCTTTCTTCTTAAGGTCGCGCAGTACTCCAACAAGGCGTTCGATATTAATATTGTTGTCAAAGTTCTCTTGTATCCCATCCGCATACAAGATGGCACTTTTAACGTAATAGTATAACGAACGAAAAGGTGTCCAAGTATCATCCGCTTTAATAAGGTTTTCAATTTCATTTATCATTTCTTTTGATGTTTTTAATTTTGCGTCAACACTACATCCTGCACCAATGAGAAAAATTATTGAATCAGCTTTTAAGAGTCCCATATTTAATTTATCTCCATCACATTAAAGGAACCATGGTGTTTTTATTCGTGATAAGGCTTCTCCCATATCTTGATCGTATCCGAGCATTCGAAAGTCTCTAATAAACCCGGCTATCAACTGTGGGTAAAAAATCGAGATTGGTTCGAGCTTTGCATTGAAGCCTCGCCAACTAGCTCCGGCAAGATTTACAGCATCTTGTAAAAGCTGTATTACTCTCGTTCGATCGCTACTCCCATACCAAAATTCGATATAAGTTGGATTCGCAACGCGCTTATTGATATACTCTCTACCATGTTTCAACCCCTCAAACCACACGAGGTATTCTTTTGATGAGAGTTGTACATAAGTAGATTCATAAGGAATTTTAATATTATTATCAGCAAAGCCAAAAAATCGATTCCTTGTACTGATTCTCATCACTGTGAATTCAATGTTCCCATGAACTTTGCTTAATCTAATTATACTATCTCGAATTATTTTCATTTCATCATTACGCATTCGGAAAGGCGTATGAATTACACAACTCGTAATGCTTTGGCCTGAAGTTATACGTTCTTCAATTTGTGAAATGATATTACGTTCTAGCTCGATGAAATACTGCTTTTGACTTTCGGTATCACACAATACACCCAAAGAACGATATACACCTGTTGAGTCAAAACATACGGAATAGGCAAAATATTTGTTAACGAAATATTTTCCGCTTATCCTTTGAATGTCATGAGATTTTCCAACGCCAAAAATTAAGCAGTTGTTAGTACTGGGCTTAACTTTCCATGGGATTCCTCCCAATTTTGAAAATATCTGTAGCCCAATTCCCGAAATTGCCCACTTAAGTCCATCAGATTGAACAATTCTATCGTTTCGAACAACCTGTAATGGGACACCTTCTGAAAAAAAGACATGTTTTATTTTAATATAGTTTTCTGACCGTTTCTCATCGTGCGAATATGAATCAATAAACAATCCTATGATTTGTTTCATTGGATTATAAACAATGATATCTTTTAGCTGTGAGGTAAGGATCTCTGATGCATTATCGTTCTTATCAAAGTCAATAACAATTTTTGTGACGTTGTTTATGTTTATATCACAATCAAACCAGTCCTTCATTCCAGAAAAAGTGGAAGTGTGCCCTTTCCCTTGCAAAGCACGGAATAATTCATTACCTGAATTACGTTCAGATTCTTTAAAGACAAAAACAAAAAAGGGATCCTTTGGGGGAGGCGAAAATGGGTGAGCTTTTATGCCTTTGATTTTATCATGGCTTTCATACCCTTCACCAAAAATATAGGATCGACTATCCAATTCTTGACTAGGGAGGCGAACTAAGTTTGGTGAAAAGTTATATAGATTACCACAAACCATTAATGAGCTTAGTGTAGGAATATTGTTAAGCAAGAAATTTTGTATATATCTCATCCGATCAAGATAGGAATTTGCATTTGATCTACCCGCTCGATCAAGGCTAAAACTTAATTGCTGGACCTTCCGAGTAAAAGCAACTTCATTATTTTTATTAAAAGCAAAATTAAGTAAAATTCCAAATTGTTCGGTTGTCTGCAGATAATAAGGATATGCTCTAATCACTCGCTGTCCTTCTGGGAAGTCCTCAACAACGAAAGAAATAAACTTATCAAATCGGTCCACAATTTGTGCTTTTATCTTTCCATCACGAATTAATACTTCTATCCATTTCTTCATATGATACCAAATTATCGATACCATCAATCGCGGATTTTCTTGAGCATGAAAAGAATAAGCGCTTGAACCTGGATAATATGAAAGCCCTATTCTGTATTTTTTATATACAGACCCACGCGTATCCTTCTCTAGTTCTGGAAGTTGAGCAATGAAAGATCCTTCTTGTTTTTCCTCACCTCTGTACTTACTACGAAATACAGGAATTCGAAAATTTGATACTTCTAGTGGTAAAAAGTTCAAGTCAATCAACATGTAACCCCCAATTGTATAACAATATCTGATGCTACCTTCTCAACCCAATAATAGCTCACTCAGAAGTCCTCGCTATATTCAGATTGCTAATTCATGATTTTATCTCTTAGCGTTTGATATGAATCGATCACGTCATATTTTATATCCGCATGCCCCAATGCTTCGAAGTGTTTTTTTGCATAGCTGATTTTCTTCTGCTCAATTTCCTTGAGTTGCAACGTTTCCATGCTTCCTTTGGTTTCCGCTATGAAATACACATACTTGAATTTATCTGTATTGAAAACGATAGCCCAGTCTGGATTGTAGTTTCCGAGAGGGGTAGGTATTTTAAAGCCATTTGGGCCACTTGGCAGTTTAGCATAGACAAGCACTTCCTCGCATTCAAGATCAGTCGCAAACTGTCGCTCAACCTTTGAATCGGTTTTGACGTAGTTGTAAATATGCTTTTTCACTTCAAGGATATTTTTAGCCAACGAGCCATTGAAATTATTGATCGTGAAAATACTGTCATCATAGGTCTTGTCTATTTTTGAATAGACGATGTTGTTTATCAAAGTGGCGGCTTTTTCATTATTGATCAGGTTTGAAACACCCTGAATGAAACTTTCCGGATTCACTTTAAAGTTATGGAAAGTTTCAGGCTGCAATCCTTGCAGGATTTTTACAATCGTCTTGCGTGTGAGATTTGTCTCTTTGGCAATTTCAGCCACGAGATCGTATTTCACATCCCCCAATAAAGATTCAGCTCTTTCAGTGATGCTCTTATCCTTATGCATGCTTTGTCCAGATTTCAGTGATGCTTCATCAATCTGGTCGTCCTGTTCGCCTGAGGTAATATTTATCAAAATCTTTTTGACACTCAGGTTGCTTTCGATTGCCCAAATGCATTTATCAACTAACTCCTGACTCTCAAAATCTACCTCATAAACCGTTTTGACCTTTATCCTTTTCCACAACTCCTGGAATTCTTCTTTTGCAAAGTTGTCGTTGGGTTTAAGAACTGCCTCATGTATATTGTTTTCATTTTCATTCTCAGCTGCCTTGAAATTTGCAGTCGTATAAACTTCTGTCATAAACTCGGCCACGCTACTTTCAAATCCTTTCAATTTATTAGGAACAGAGTACGTCTTCTTTTCGATGTCCTGTATCAGGGCTTCTGTGATATGGTAGTTTTCATCCAGATAGCCTTTATTTTTCATATCTATAATTAGGTCCATGGAAGCCATATCATCAAAAACGAATATCTCTCCTTTCTCGTTATGCAGAACCCGGTGTTTCAATACTTCAGATGTAATAACGACCGGTCGTTCAGAAAGTGATGCTACAATTTCACTCTGCAAGGCTTTGGCAAAGGAGTCATATGATTCACTGGCAACAACGGTAAGTTTATTAATATCGAAGAATTCACTATCCAAAACCGATGCGTCCATTCTTTCGCCCTGTGAGTTTACACAAATGCGAAGTCCACGCCCAATTTCCTGCCTCTTACTGATCTCGGACTGGCTGTGTTTGAGTGTACATATCTGAAAAACATTGGGATTGTCCCAACCTTCACGAAGGGCCGAGTGTGAAAATATAAAACGAGTAGGTTCTTTCAGATCAAGAAGCTTCTCCTTGTTCTTCATGATCAGATCGTAAGCACTCTCATCATCACTACCTAGTTCACCGCGCTTTTCCTTCGAATCGATGAAGTGCCCTTTCTTATCTATGGAAAAATAACCCTTGTGTATCTCCTCAACGGAATGGCTGCTGAGATATTCGTTGTATTCCGGTTCGAAGAGGTTCAATTGGCTGACGGCTTGCCTATATTCTTCTTCGAACACTTTCGCGTATAGACCTTTCTCATCAGGACTACTGTAGTCACGATATTTTGCCACTTCATCGATAAAGAAGAGGGACAAAACTTTTATCCCCTTCTGATACATCAGACGTTCTTTTTCAATATGTGATCTGATTGTCTCACGTATCTGAATACGCCGGACATGCTCCTCATCCACATCACCAGTAGTTTGTCCTACAGACAAAGTAATTCCATTGGTGAAGGACACCGTATTCGTACGTCCGTTGATTTCTTTGACAACAAAACCCTTATACTGCTTAAGCTCATTTGAATAGACATACAGATCGTCTCTTTCTTTAATTTGTCGAATTTTCTTCTGTATTCCATTGGCTTGTTTTACTTCCAATTCTACATATGCGACAGGGTATTTGCTTGTACTGATTTGGATTCTATCCAAGAACAAGTAGCTGTTGGTACCACTATTACCGACAACTTCAATTCCCTTGACACTGATCTTCTTAACAAGTTTCTGATTATAGGCATCGATGGCATCCAATCGATAAATCTTATTGAAGTCTCTTTTATGCGTAGCTGAATAACGGAGGGTAAAAAGCTGATTGAATTCCCTTGCAGTGAATATTTTTTCTGCTTTATCCCCGAACCGCTGCGGTTCATCAATGATGAGTATTGGCCTTGCCCGCTTGATAATATCGATCGGCCGTTCACTCTGAAGTGTATCCAACTTTTGATATATCTTTCTGGATTCTTGGCTGGTGGTAGCGAAGGCTTGGTAATTCATGATGATCACTTCAATATTTGACGTATTAGCAAAAGTCTTGATATTGATCAGGTTTGACTTGTTTTTCGTATTGTAGATGGAGAAGCGAATTTTTTTTCCGTATATTTCCTGAAAGTGATCAGTCGTGATTTCCAATGACTTATGTACCCCTTCCCGTATTGCCACAGAGGGGACCATGATGATGAATTTATTCCAACCGTACTGCTTATTGAGTTCAAACATGGTCTTGGTATAGACATATGTTTTTCCGGTTCCGGTCTCCATCTCAATCGTGAAGTTGAGACCATCCAGTCTGTTGCTGGTTTTCAAACTCTGCTCTTTCTGTATGGCTTGTACATTCCTCAAAATATCAGCATCAGTGATTTCCAATTTCTTATTAGAAAAAATTTCCTCCACCCTGGTCAGTTCGGCCCCAAAAAGACCATTGTCGAGGATATTTCGTCCAACAATTTCCTTTCTGATACCTTTGCCTTGTCCCTCAAAACAGCGGATAACCGCCATGGTGGCATCAGCTTGATAGGGTTGTTGTTTGAATTTCAGCTTCATATTAGATTACCGTAACCTTAGTTTCTGGAGAGAGCCGTTTGAATCGCTCCTCAACATTGATGCGATCTTTATCGTCTACAAAGCTGGCATCTCTAAACACTACCCTCAAGGGTTTGTGATCTGCTATGTGATCCACAATATTGAAATCAACATTCTCATCAAAGCAAGCTACCAAGGCATTGGTTTGAACGAAATACACAGTATTACCTAAGATTTGTTTGATTTCGATTGGCAGAGTCAATTCCAGCCCAAGATCAAGTATCACTTGAGTGAGAAGATCTTCCGGCGTGCGCTCCTCCTTTAAGTTGCTTTCAAGAGAAGTAAGCATTTTCTGATCAAGTTCCACAGGATGATAGAAAACGTCTTTCATATTGGAGGAATCGGTTTTATACACACGGAAGCCAATATCTAATCTACTTGGATCCCCCGGGGCATCTCCTAATTCCAACTGTCGATTTTTGTGCTTCAGTTCTTCGACTATCTTCTTCCCGGCACGCCTTATACGTTCTTTACCGATCTCTGCAATAGTTTTATACCCAGCTTTGAAAGCCTCGCTTTTCTCATCACAAATCTCGGGTAGTTGTACCATAATAAATTTTCGATTACCCTTATCTTCTGCATTGAGATTCATTATTGCATGGGCGGTAGTAGCCGATCCGGAGAAAAAATCTAGGATTATATCACCATCCCCTGAACCCGCAACGATCATTTTTTTTATTAACTCAACTGACTTGGGAAAAGCCATTACAGGATAGCCAAATAAATCTTTAATCACCTTTCGACCATAATCATTATTAATTTCTTTTTCTATCCATACAGATTTAAGTAATGTAGTGGAGATTTTACCATCCTGCTTGAGTAGATAATCCTTTCGAAATATTCGCCATTCTTCTCCATATTTTTCAGCAGTCAACAGCTCATTTTCTTTAACAACTTTATCTTTCCCCCAAGTCCAGCATGTTTTAACTCCATCAGAAGTAATAGGTAAGACCTCTTCTGTGAATATGTCGTCTTTCATAATAGAAACCTTTCTGTTACTAGGATTCACATAAAGTGGGTAGAAAAGTTTTGGCCGAGTAATGGGATTAAAGGCTTGATTTCGGTTTCTTAAGCCTAAGTTCCTGTATTTTCCATTTGAATCTTCCCGATTATATTCCTCAATCATCCCTCCTTCTTTTTTTACTCCAGTCATAGTATCTGAACTATCAATAAATTTGCCGTAAATTAGTACCATCTCGTGCGTCTTTGCAATAAACTTATCCAAATGCCTTCCACGTGGATTTACTTGAAGCGCCAGTTCAGCAATAAAATTTTCTTCTCCAAAAACCTCATCACAAATCTTTCTCAAGTTATGTATTTCATTATCATCAATACTAATGAATATCACACCATCATCTCTCAGCAAGTCCCTAGACACGAGTAGCCGTTCATACATCATGCTTAACCAATCCGAGTGGTATCTCCCGTTAGTATCGGTGTTTTTAAATAGTTTACCGCCTTCTTCATCAGTAAGCCCTAACTCCTGTTCATACTCATCCTTATTCTTGGAGAAGTTGTCTCTATAGATAAAATCATTTCCTGTATTGTAGGGAGGATCAATGTAGATCATCTTGATTCTACCTAAATAACTTTCCTGCAATATTTTAAGAACTTCAAAATTGTCACCCTCAATATACAAATTCTCTGTGGTATCAAAGTTGACACTTTCTTCTCTGCAAGGTCTTAGCGTTTTGGTGATTGGAGTATTGGCTTTCAGGAGGGAAGCTTTTTTTCCCGGCCAATCCAGACGGTAGCGTTCGTTTTCGTCCTCCACGAGGCTCTTTGATAAAACTTGTTTCAATAGATCAAAATCAACCGCTTTTATTATTTCTCCGCTTTCATTCCTTGTTTCAGTAATTATGTTTGGGAACAGCGCTCCAATTTTTTCTATGTTCACATCAGTCAAATCAGGCGTGCTCATCTTCATCTTATCCATTATTCTGATCCTCCAGTAATATCTGTTAGCAGCGTTTTTTTCTTCAACAAGATCTTATGAAGCTCAACCTTCCTGTTGAATTGCTTTTCCTTTTGGATGCTGCTCTCCAAAGAGACAATCTCTGTTTCCAGGGTTCTGATCTTCTGATCTGTACTAACTATATCATCAAAATCATCTTTATCCTTTGCTTCATCTCGAAGAAAAGCTTTTACCAGTTTCTGATAAACCAGTTCAAGGTCAATTCCTGTGAAATCAAATATCAGATTTGTATTCCAATCTGAGAAGTAGTAGCTGCCAACATTATCCCCATTTTTCAGCGAGATACCATATGTCACATTTTCCTCATACACAAACCGGTATAGGATTTGATAGGGAATACTTTTATCAATGGTCTTCACAACATTCTTTGGAACTTTTTGCTCCTTCAATTCGATCTCAAAAATTTGTATCTCGGCAACAGCCTCTGTTTTCGCAATCCCGATGGTACTTTCAGCAAGTTTATACTTCCACGTGATTCTTTGGATCTTATCTATAAATTCTTTCTGAAGCTTCGAACTCAGTTTTAGCTTCTCATAAAACCTGGTTTTCGCAACAAACTTGTTTACCAGTGCTTCCTTCGGTAGTCGTAAATCATCCTGTATCATCGCACCACCACAAATGCAAGCAATTCGAAATCTTCCAACCCCTTGATACTATTCACAAGGGCGGTTGTTCCTCCAGCTGTAAAGAGACTGTCCACTTCGCTCTCGTCCTTCACGTTGAGAATTGCTTCAATGGCTTTGTTCAGGAGGCTTGAATACCGCTGCATATTCTTGCCGTCATCAGTCTCGTCATTGAATGGCTCATAGACTTCTTTGATCGGTTCATCTCTGTCCTTGCATAAGGCTCGAAGGATATCAAGAGTGTTCTTCACATCAAGATGGGTGGAGAGGACGGACCCATCGGTTTTCAGATAGACCAGGTAAAACGGATGCAGTTGGTTGGTGTTATCAATATTGACCCCGTTGTTGATATTTCTTAAAACATAGATGACACCTTCCTCAATGCCACGCTCCACATCTTTTTCGCACACGGTATGCATGCCGGTTGCCACAGAATCCATCGATCCGTTTTCTTTGACGTAATTCACCAAATCCATACGGAAGTCATTCAATCCCAGATCCGTTATGGATAGGCCTGAACCCATATCCTCAATATCAACAACTTCTTCCTGGAGTTTCTCAAGTTGCTTTTTACGGAACAGTAAATCTGATGACTTGTTCGTAAGCACATTATCTTCACCGGTAGCGGTGGCATCCACCATGAACATTTTGTTTTCAACCCTGCTCTTGAGATTAATGTAGTCATCCAATGAGAGTTGCGGCCAAAAATTGATCAGCTGGATGTCTTGGTTGATGGAACCGATACGATCGATCCGCCCAAAACGCTGGATGATACGCACAGGATTCCAGTGGATGTCATAATTGATCAGGGTGTCGCAATCCTGGAGGTTCTGCCCTTCCGAGATACAGTCAGTAGCTATAAAGACATCGATTTGGGGAGCTTCTATATTTCTGCGTTCCTTAGACCGAGGCGAAAAATTGATCAGCAAGTTGTTGAAACTGGTATCCATTTTCAAGGTACATTTATTGTCATCCGATCCAGTTATCTTCGCGCATTCAAGCCCATAGGTATTTTTGCAGTATCCAGAGATATTATTGTACAGGTAGTTAACCGTATCGGCGAATGCGCTGAAAATCAGCACTTTCTTGTTTCCTGGATTGATAGGATTTACAAATTTGTTTCCAATAAGATCTTTCAAGTCATTCAGTTTAGTATCGTGCTCCGGGCCCACCCTCATCATTTCACGGAGTATTGCTTTTGCTACACGTACATCTGCTTCAAGGTCCTGCTTCCAGCCGCTTGTATTCATATCAGCAAGTCTGACCCTTACTTTCCCGCCAACACACGACTCGTCGTTCTGCCAATCATCACTATCAGCATCCAGATCAATATCATTCAGATGTATTGCCTCAGTATATCTGTCACCACCATTCGCCTCAAATTTGATAATCTGTTTTAGGGTTGTCTCGTTCGCTTGGATGAATTTATTCAGCGTTATCCTGAAAGAGTCCACAGAACTTTCCAGGCGTTTGAGCAGATTGACCCGCATAAGGGTCTGCAAGCTCTTCTCCCGGTGGGATTGCTTGAAACTGGATTTCTCACTGAGATTCGTATCATACAGTTCACTATAAAACTGCATTTTGCTTTCAAATATATATTCGGTCGGAGAATAAATAGCCAAGCTCAACCGAGAGAGTTCCCGATACAGTTCCGATATCTCAATGAAATTTTCAAGGTCTGTGATATCCGCATGATGAGTGATGGGTTTCAGTCGGTTGGGAAATCGGCCAATCTTGTTCACATCATAGTACTTCTCGATATGCTTCCTGCTTCTGGCGATGGTCACACTATCGAGCAACTTGAAGAAATCAAAGTTGCTGTTGAGGTTTGCGAGGAGCTCCTGGCTGGTGCGTTTTTCGATCGGCAACTTCGACCAATCGTTGAAAATCTTCTGAGCATTTGAGAGGATGACCTCGACTGATTTCTCCGTGCCCAATCGTTCATCGGCGATACCGGTCTCCCCTTCCCAAGCGAGTGCAAGCTGGTTCTTGAGATCGGTGAATCTATTATTGACTGGAGTTGCGGAAAGCATGAGGACTTTTGTCTTGACTCCCTTGCGCATCACATCGTTCAACAATTTCTGATAGCGTGTTACATGATCCTTATGCGGATCATTGTTTCTGAAGTTATGGGATTCATCGATGACTACAAGATCATAGTTCCCCCAGTTCACCCGTGACAAATCTATGCCGTTCGACTCTCCCTTGTCCCTAGACAAATCCGTGTGGTACAGCACATCATAATTGAGCCTGTCCTTGATCAGCGGGTTGTCCTCGTAGTTGTTCAGGAAGGTCAGCCAGTTGTCACCGAGTTTTTTTGGACAGAGGACCAGGATTGAACGATTCCTTTCCTGGTAATACTTAATTACCCCCAAAGCGGAAAAGGTTTTTCCAAGCCCGACACTGTCGGCAAGGATACATCCGTTGTGCCGCTCCAACTTGTTGATGATCCCAAGTACAGCATCCCGTTGGAAGTCATACAGCTTGCTCCAGGTGACGGATTCCTTGAAACCAGTTCGTTCGTTGGCCAACTCATCCTCAGAGATATCCTCCAAAAACTCGTTGAAGATGTGGTACAGGATCAGATAATAGATGAATTCCGGCGAATTTTCCTTGTATAGATTAGCAATGTAGTCAGTAACCTCCTCGGTAACATCCCGCAAGATCTTCTCATCATTCCATATCTCATGGAAATTCTGGATATACTGTTTGGTCGTTTCGTAATCGTCAGTCTTGATGATCTGGTTCAGAATCGAATTATCCTTCTCATATCCAAAACCGGCACTACTGAACTCGTTGATTCCCATATATACAAAACTATTCTCTTTATTGATCAGAGTAGCATGAGGCTGGATGTATTTGCTTCCCGCATTTGTCTTGAACGTTACTTTCTGTTCAATCCATTTCTTGCACTCTCTGGCAATCGCTTTCCCTTTGAGTTCATTCTTGAGGTTTATCTCAAATTCTGTCCCGCTAATCGATTTTTGCCGATAGCTGGAATTGATGTAAAACTGTTTCTGTTCCCTGTTCTTCTTATCAAGCTCTATGAATGTTGGATCAGTGAAGATGAACTTCAAAGAATCGATCTTCCTCAATTCAGTCTTAAGCGCCTCATAGCCATAAATTGAAAAGATACCTGCAGCAATCTGAAATTTACTTTCTTTAGCGATATTCTTCTTTAGATCATCTCCGACTTTTTCAGTCCGATTGTTGAAGGTTTGAATCATGATATCGACCTTGGCATATTATCGTTGATTATTCGATTTAAGTATCGCCTTCTTTTAGATAAAGAAGCCCCATACTTTTTCATCATAGATGTCCCACTCTGATCTCTATAATCTCGTTGCTGCATCCCGAATTGCAGAGGACAAATGTCGATACCCGATTTCATACAAAGTTGCTCCCATCATTGGCCTAAATTATTCATTCATTCGTATATATTGATAACGGTCGTGCTTGATTTGTAAGTATAGTCCCGATGCCTGCTGAGGGCAATTATTAATTTCATTAAGCAAAGAGTTGATGACTTTGCGCAAATTCATTATCAAACACACAAACTTCCAAGCAGTACTTATCTTGATTTCACCATAGATAGTACACCTATGGCCTTGATTGTAGAAACGTTGTGACTTAATAATAATCATGAGAATCTGAATCAAGAGCTCCTTGGTGTGCTTCCTTAAGTGGGAGTTTTGAACACACCAAGGGGCTCTTGTTTCTAGTATTCCTATAAGAACATTCGAATTTTTAAAGTTTTGTTTTCCCAATTTGCGAAACTTAAAGTATCATAGCAAGTCACTAAAAGTAATATTTCTTGAACATTGAAATTATTCACAGGGAGTTGGTATGTCAGAGAAGGTGGAGTATATAATCATGCCTAATGGAATGAGAATAAAGAAAAGAGGTATAGAACCAGAGAAAGCAAACCCGATTGATATCAAGCAAAATGATATCGATTCGCATTCAAAGACTTCTGAAGCCAATTTACAATATAGGATTATCGCAGAATCCAAACCTCGAGTTAACGTTCAGCGCACAGAACCTGTTTTGAATAATAAATATGAATCAATCTCAAAAATAACAAAAAGTACATTTTTGTCAAAGTCTGAAGCAAATCAGAGTATTGTTGATCTGAATAAGAGAAGCAAATTAATCCCGACCAACAATCGCAATCAGAATAATCTAAAAAGTAAACGTATCCCCAAATCGGTGGCTATCCCAAATTCTATAACAGTAGGAAGATACATTCAGTTCAAGAATACAAGAGTGAGCTAAGACCTTTGTCAAGACAGGAAAGATAGAAAATAAGGAATTTCATGCTATTGGGGACTAATCATGTTTTTTTACATGCCCATCCCGAATCATTCAAGCAATATACTGCAGTAAAGGTACGCTCCTTTTACACTTTTATCCAAGACATTTACTTAAGTGAGTCAAGATTCTTATTAGCACACATGATTACCCCTGCTTTGGCTGCCAATTGGTAAGCGGATGGAGTGAAGTTTGAATTACTTATTACGCAAGCATAATCACAGTCATAAAAAATCTTGCCTGCAATAACCTCCTGTACGGCAGCATTACCGACTTGTCCTGTATATGACTTACATTGGATTGCATAACGCTTGCCGTCACGTGTAGCAATTATATCAACACCTTGATCGCCTGTAATCGGAGTTTGCATAACAGTGAAACCGATAGCTTCAAGCTTTTTTTGAACATTTTGTTCAAAACCAATGCCATTCTCATGTGTACTAATATTTTGATTGCTTTCACCATCTTCAAATCTATTAGTTGAAAAAGAGTGTTCAATTCTACCAGATTTTTGTAATTCGTCTTGCCTTATAATAACAAGAAAATCAATTATCGCGGAGATGACATCTACCTGCATATCTTCCAATGCCTTACCTGAGGCTTGTGAAATTCTATGTAGCAGTTCTGAAAAATCCGAGCATAAGTCATAATTAATTACGATATGCTCTGTATCTTTTAAGTCAGTTTGAATACGGATGTTGATGTAGTCGTACATAAGAGAATCGATGCCTAGATATAAAACAAATGGAGGAATGAACACTCTAGGGAGTACCACTTTTTTACTAAATGCTTTCAAATCACGACTCCATTGCTCAAAAGTTTTCTCACCCCATTCATCAGTATAGATTGACCTCTCTTTTCTCCTGATGAGGATTTCTAGTTTCTCTTCAACAATTTTTTGTATGGAATCAATGAATCCTACAAATAATGTATTGTATTCAACTATCTGAGAGGGATAGTACTTAGAAAATATGTCTTTTAGAATTTTCCTACAACTTATTTCAAAAGTATTTGGTACTCTGCCATTTATGACAACGGATTCATCAAAAAGATATGAGACGAACATAATATCTCGTATTGTCATGATAGACGAGAAGTCACTGTTCTGAAACTCTTGTGCTTCTACTGAATTTGCAGGTTCATGCTTTAATGCATTGATGGGTTCTAGCCCATAATGTCTATGCGGATAATAGTCACAATAGGATCCGATTTTCACCTTTTGGTCATACCAAAATTCGAATTTTTCATCCTCATCTAATGTTGAATAATTCTTCGAATCGGGAATGTAGTCAGAAACCATTTTATTATTGGTAAAGGACTCTTTAATCAGGGCAAAATACAGTTCCTCTTTATGACCAGAAATTTCCTCTAGAATATTACTTATTGTTGTTAATGGTTGAACTACGCTCCTAAATGAGATTTGTTTTATGTAGTCTGTCAGATTGGGAGGGGTGAAAATTTCAGCTATGTCAAAATCCTCTTCATTGTATTCATATCCTCTCAGCTTTAAACTTTCTCTCTTTAAAGAAGTCTTTCCGAATTCATGGAGAGCCTGCTCAAGGAAGCCAAAATAATTCAGTCTATGTTCAATTTTCATATCAACTCCTTCAATAACTTAAGAGATAATATAGCTTAAAGACATGTGCAAAGTTTAGTCTATGATACCTCTCAATGTAAATTAATCAACATGTCAAAAAACTTTTAAGTAATATACGGAGGCAGAGGCACCCTTCTTACGCCCACCAAGATCCAATCCGCCGTCCCCCCTGCCTTAAATTTGCCCCCCTTCCTAATGTCAATGACTCTTTTAGGTCGTTCGGTAATGACTACTTGAGTCTTTCCGGTAATGACTCGTTTAGATGGTTCAGTAACCACAGTTTTCAGTAGTGTTCGTAATATGGATAATCCCGCCATTTTCACCATCTGAATCCGGAAGAAATTCACCAGTAGAATACTGAAGTTATTCACCAGATATGATAGGTGGCGGCCTGAACCGCCACCCGATCAAGATTCCTATTCCAGCTTGACCACGGTCGCCCCCTCGGTAAGGGTCTTGACCATGGAAACCTTGTAGCTTGTGCTGGTTTGTATCAACGAATCCCAGTCATCCGGCTGTGAATGGGATATCAGGATTGTCCCCCCGACCCTTGGCCGGTAATCCATGATCTCCCTGATCAGCATCAGCTCGTTATGGTTCATCGGCATGTTCATCCAATCATCCACCACCAGGCAATCCAAGTTCCTGAAATACTCCAGGACCTCCTGCAAACCGTCCTTGTTCTTTGCTTCAATCAGTTGCTGCAGCAGGTCGAAGTATCGTATGTACCGGGTCTTGTACCTGAGCCTGCAGGCAGAGACTGCAATGGCGCAGCCGAGGTAGGTCGTCCCGCTCTTGGGACCGCCGTGGACGATGACGAATGCCCTTGCATCGATAAATCCGCACTTCGAGAGTGAGCAGACCATCTGGATGCCCAGCATCGCATTCCTTCCTTTCAGGTTGCTCAGGTCGGCCGAGGGGTACCAGAGGCGGGCCTGGCCGATTATGACCGTCGTCTTCCTGTCGCCCCTTCTCAGCAGCTCGGCGTTGACGAATCGTTCCAACAGCGTGGCCACGTCCATATTCTCCATCCGCTCATTGCCGTCGAGAATCTCACGGTAGCAGGCGGCCATGCCCGGCAGCCTGAGCTTCTTGAAGGACTGCATCAGGAATTCATCCCTGGCCAGCCTTTCCTCTTCCAGGCTGAGATGTCGATTCATCTCCCACCTCCGAGGAGATCCATAAGGCTGCCTTCCCCAAGGCTTTTGGTCATGAATTCCTTCGCCTGGGCGGCCCTCTGTTCCTCGATGACATCATCGACGGCGTTCAGGACGGTTCGGTAGCCGATGCGGACGCACGGATTTGGATGCAGCAGGAGCAAACGGCGGCAGGCCTCCTCCAGGTTCCTCGCACAGCGCCCATTATAGTGCTGCTCCTCTATCATCAAATTGCAATGCCGATAACCAACTCCCAATATCCCATAGGAATGCTTTCAAGGCAACACCACCTCCCATCCAGGCTGAAAGGTCAGGACTCTCCTGGAGGACCAGCCAATCTGCGCTGAAAGCCAATGAAGTGGTGTGTTTTATGCCGAATCTTCGTTCCAAATCCCCTAGTTTCAAGTTCCCCATAGTGCGGGAGGATCAGGATGAGCACATGATTTTGAGCATTGTTTCAGTTCCTTGGCAACAAGATAAACATCCGGTTCGCTGACCAAGGCAGAAACCACGGCGAAGCCTTGCACACCATACGGGGCACATAACGGAATTGTTTCCTTGTTCATCCCACCGATGGTCACAATCGGAAGATGCACTGCTTTGCGAATCGCTGCCAGCGTTTGCAGAGAAACATGCGAAGCATCCTGCTTGGTTTGTGTTGCAAACATGGCCCCCACCCCCAGATAATCCGCTCCATCAGCCTGCGCTTTTTCAGCCTGAGCCACGGTGGTAACCGAAACACCAAGCAAGCGGTTTGGGCCTAGCATTGCACGTGCCTCAGCGGCCGATAGATCATCCTGCCCAAGATGCACTCCGATTGCATCCACCCCAAGCGCAACATCCAGCCGGTCATTGATCACCAGTGGGACAGCGTAGGCATCACAAATGTATTTGATTCGTTTTCCCAATTCAATGAAGGCATTGACAGCCAGCTGTTTCTCCCGTAATTGAACCAGGGTGACCCCACCGGCAAGAGCTTGTTCAACACATGCTTCCAAGGTCTTGGTTCCCATAAGCGTTCGGTCGGTCACCAGATATAAAGTATAATCCACATCACGCATAGTTTTTCCTCTTTTTAACGAGTACACTGAGACCACCGACTAGAAGGAATATGAACAGGGAATTACTTGCGTCAATGAGAAACTTCTGCATCAGGAAATACAACACAACCCCAAGCCCCCAAAGTGTCATATTTGTCTGGTTCCAGTGGTTTGCTTGTGCAGAAGGGCTGTGGAGGATGAAGTAATCGACGAACAACAGTGCATACAGCGGAGAAAATATAGCTCCGATGAGATACAGCAACGGTTCAATGGCATTGATCGGCAGCAGCAGGCCGATGAGCAGGCTGATGAACGTAAAAAGCAGGGAAAGGCCCTTTCCATGACGCAATGGCCTGATATTCATGAAACTATCGCTCGCTGAATATACATCCAGATAGGTGGTGGTTACGGTCGAAAAGAAAACAATGAAAAGCGAAGCCATCCCAAACCCCGAGATCGTCAGCATCAATGCAATATCCGAACTTCCGGTAACCAGGGACAACCCCAGACCCAAGGCAAACATGCAGCTCCCTACAACCGAATAACCCACGGCACTCCACAACGGACCGCCTCCCCTCTTTCTGGCATGTTGGGTGTAATCCCCTATCAAAGGCAGCCAAGAAAGGCACATGGCGATATTCAATTCAACTCCCTGCCAAAAGGAAATCATCGGCCACGAACCTTCCACGACATTGAAAGCAAGATTACCCATGAGCCGATATCCCATCACAAGGCTCAAGAGCAGCAACAGGACAACCACCAGCCCATTGAGTTGTGCGTGTTGGTGCGATATGAACAACAACCAGATGGAAATACACAGGGCAATTCCAATCATCCAAAGGTCGGGATTGCTGTATCCATGGAACGTTGTGGTTATTTGGTCAAGGATGCGGGAGCCCTGAAACATCATGATGGATGTCCATCCAACCAATTGAAGGATATTGAAACCCGAGAAAACATATGATCCGTAGATTCCAAAGGAATATCGAGTCGATTCCATCGCCGATACCCGCAAAGAGCTGCTCATGATTGCAGCAAGATACAATAAGATGCCTCCGATGAGGTGCCCCAGAAGAATTGCCATCAAGCCGGATGTCAAACCGAGGGAAGCCAGCACACTTCCCGAAAGTATCTCGGCTACTGAAATAGCCGCACCAGCCCAAATGAGGAACAACGAACGGCTTGAGAACCCCCGCTTAGGTGAATCATTTGACATACAGCATCCCCCTTTGCATCAGATGAGCACCATCAAGTCTGCTGAGATGATCAAACAAGGCTGTATGGAAACTTCCCATACCGGTGTGTACGCTAGCCATTTCTCCGGCAATACCCATACCGAGAAGGGCCGTAACGGCAGCTGAAAAATAGTCGTCGGTTACTGCGCAGCAGGCTCCAACCATCGCTGTACTCATACATCCCGTTCCCGTAATCTGCGTCAGTGCGGGATGTCCATTTTCAATGATTGCCATGGATGTACCATTTGAGACAATGTCGATCCTGCCGGTGATGGCAACAATGCATCCAAGCTTTCTGGAGAGATTACCTGCAATTTCCTTGTTCTGTTCCATCTGTTCGGCACCATCGCAGACAGCAGAATCCACACCCAATGTATGACTATCCAATTGCGCGACACTACGTATCTCCGAGAGATTCCCTCGGATTACGTTGGGAACTATTTCGGAAATCAGGTTTTGTACGGTCTTGGTCCTATAGGTTGAAGCCCCGGATCCCACCGGATCGAGAATAATTGGGATACCACAATCCCGCGCAAGACGGGCTGCTGTGAACATCGAGGAACGTGTTCGGTCGTTGAGGGTTCCAATATTGATGACCAAGGCATTGCTCAAGCGAACAATTTCTTCCAACTCTTGTTCAGCATCAGCCATGATGGGAGAACCGCCCAAGGCGAGCACTACGTTGGCACAATCATGTACTGTCACGTAATTGGTAATCTGATGAATGATTGGTTTCTTCCTGCGTATACTCTGCAGTATCCTGGTACTGTTTGCGTACATCTGTTTCGTATCCATGCTATTGCTCCTGCTCATCGGGCTAATCCATTCTTGTAGATTTCATAAAAATGATGGGTGGGGCCGCATCCTCCACCCAAAGACAATGCATGCTCAATGGCCATGGTCACATACGCTTTTGCTTCTTCCACCGCTTTTTCAACGGGTTTGCCCAAAGCAAGGTTCGCAGCAATAGCCGATGAAAAGGTACACCCTGTCCCGTGTGTATTTTTGGTATCTATTCGTTTTGCATTGAACCACAGCATCCTGTTTCCGTCATACAATAGATCGGCAGCATCATCACAGCGATGGCCGCCTTTGACCAACACAAAAGATGGACCATACCCATGGATTCTACGGGCTGCCTCCTGCATATCCTCAATAGAAAAAATCTGCATATCGGCAAGGACCTCTGCCTCGGGAATGTTGGGTGTTACCACATCGGCATACGGCAGAACAAGATCAACCAATGTTTTTGCCAATGTGGAATCCATGAGGGGAAACCCGTTCTTTGCTATCATCACTGGATCCAGAACAATATTCTTGGGTTTTCTTGCTTTAAGCTCCCTGGTGACGGTCTCCATGACCGACCGGGAGGGCAGCATTCCAATCTTGACCGCATCTACACGGATGTCCTCAAAAACTGCCTGGAGCTGTTCAACTATCAATGTTGGAGAGATGGTTTGTGCTCCTATCACCCGTTGGGTGTTCTCTGCAACTACAGAGACGATGACGCTCATTCCATATACACCATGAGCTGCAAATGTCTTCAAGTCCGCCTGGATGCCGGCACCGCCGCTGCAATCCGATCCGGCGATGGTCAATACATGTTTCATCTAAAAATCCTCCTCATATGGTTCACTTGCTGGAAAGGACAAGTACCATCAATGATTCGGATTGATGTATTGCTTCCCTACGCCAGTGTTAACTGCCAGGTTCCAAGGGTCAGGTTTTACCTTCTCAACTCCGAAGAGTCCCCCCGCATCGCATGTATATAAAAAAAATCTCCCCGCAGGGAGACGAGTATCCATTGAGGATACATCCGCTTCCCTACGCCAGTGTTAACTGCCAGGTTCCAAGGGTCAGGTTCTACCTTCTCAACTCCGAAGAGTCCCCCCGCTTTCGTACTATTGGCGTCAGAATATGGAAGTTCATGCATCATGTCAACATCCATTCATCCGTAATGGCTTGTCCATCTCTCAGATGAATGATTTTCGCCATTTGTTACTATTCCCTACTCCTTTTGGATGATTGACGTATATACTGGTGGCAATATTTCGAAAGGAAAGCATACCTGGATGTTCGGTTTTTATATCCTCTGGAAAATCCCGAAAAGAACAGAATAGGCAGGACAATGCGCTGATAGATATATATCAGATTTTCCTGCTTGAATTGAATGAGGAGAAATACATGAATTATCTTGAAGCCACCCTACTCTCTATAGTCCTCATGTTGGCCATCCTTGTTGATGTCATTAGATTCCCGTTACTCAAAAAAGATCAAGGAAGTCGTTTTTTTGCAGAATTGGCTATTGCTTACGCCGTTTTCCTTATCATCACAGTCTTGACTTGCCTTGGCAGGGAAGGTATTTTCTCATATCCAATAGCAATAGCAAGAATTATTTGGGCCCTTCATTTCCTTTCTTTTCCTTTTATATTAGGGATGTGGATGCATTTCAACGCCATCAACGTCATTGATAATGAGAAACTTGTCAACTTACTTACTCGTATTCATATCATCCCGCTTATAATACTGGCGATAATCACCATCATCGATATTCCCGAACAACGTTTTTATCCATTCAACACAGGATATGATCACATGTCGCACGTAAGTGGCACCTATTACATGCTGATTCTATCCTTATTTTTCTGCCTCGCCATGTTCCTCTCAACATTGGGGCATCGTAAAGAATTGCAAGGGTCCTTTTTATTCATCTCAATGCTCCTGCCCGTAGCTTTTACTATGTCTCTTATCACGTTTTATATGACGCATACCCATGTCATGTTCATCATGGTGAACTCTTTTATGATGGTGCTCTATTATCTTATCGGACAGAGGGATTCGGTAAGAACCGACGCCCTGACCGGATTACCCACATATACTCTATTGAGGCGCAAACTGATCAGAATATTCCGGTTTAAGTCCAACTACTCGGTCATCTTGATCGACATCGAGAATTTCAGATACTTCAACTCCCGATATGGTCAAACACTGGGCGATCAAATGCTTGTGAGCCTGGCAAGGTTTCTCTCCACGTTAGGCAGGGCAAACGAAGTCTTCAGATTTTCCGATGATCAATTCTGCCTGTGCATTCCTTCGCAGAATGGTGATACATCCAAGGACGTGACCGATCGAATTAGGAACAGGATGAATCAACCATGGGAACTAAACGGAAGAACCGTCTTCATTCAAGCCAACATGGCAGTCATCAATATCCCTCAACAAGCAGAAACCATCGAGGAGTTCAAACAGGCAAGCAACCAATTGCTGCTGGAGATAAAAACCTTACGTAACAAATCGCTGATTATCTATACCCGTGAGAGCACTATTGATCACGAACGGAAAAGGAATATCATCACAGCAATACGGGATTCCATAAATTATCCTGAACAGGTCTTGGTATATTACCAGCCGATTTATGACACAACAACCGAGCAACTTGTTTCAGCCGAGGCTTTGATGAGGATAGAAGATACTCACCTGGGATTCTTGAGACCGGATGAATTTATACCACTTGCTGAACAGACTGGGCTAATCGTTCAGCTTACCCAAATCTTGCTCACCAAGGTTTGCAAATTCCTTAAGCAAATCCCGGAGGACAACTCTCCATTAAATCACATCTCCATGAATCTCTCTGGTGAAGACTTTGAGTCAAAACTTATCGGAAAAGCATTGTTGGATATTATTGAAAGAGAAGGTGTCAAACCAAGACGGGTTGGGTTTGAAATCACTGAATCAGTAGTGTTGCAATCTTATGATACAGTGGCCGAAGTCATGATCGAGCTATCAATGAAGAAAATCACCTTCGCTCTCGATGATTTTGGAACCGGTTACTCAAATCTTCGAGCTTTGATAGATCTCCCGTATGACTATGTAAAATTTGATAAAAGCGTAATCCATGCGGCAATGTCGAATCCATCCATGCTCTCCATATTGACGGAAATGCTTCATAAAATGGGCAAGTGTGTGATTGCAGAAGGTATTGAGACTGAGGAGCAACTTGCTCTGATTCGGAGTGTCGGTATTGAAAGGGTACAAGGTTATTACTTCTCCAAGCCACTGAAAGAGGAAGTCTTTCGAGATTTTATATACCAGCGAAGAGTAAACTCAAAGCAATAATTCCCAAGTGTTTTAAGAAAATGAAGCCACAAGATAATTCAACCTCAGATACCAGCAAAACTTGAACTATCCTCCGAATTAATCGGTCAAATCCTCATTTGAAATTGCATTTTCCCCGGTAAGTATGTCAAATTAAAAAGCCGCATAGCGGCCATCGATGTATGCCTGTTTCTTGTTGGTTGTGAAGAAGAAGGACTCTTGGGTGCTCTTCGAGAGCAAGAAACAATCAAATACATGACATGGTTTTACTTGACGCACTCAACCATGCTACAGTATCTCTTGAACAGGCAGGCCTGCAAGAATGCCGTCTTGCTCATGAGATAGAATCGATAAATCAAAGGATGGAAAGTGAAAAAGTTCCTTCATAACCTCAAACAATCCCTGCAACAGTGGTCATACGGACGATATGGGTTTGATCAGCTGTCCAGAGTCCTATACATCATCAGCCTTGTTATTATCGGGTTGTCGCTTATTCCAGGCTTCCAATTGCTCGTGATGGTAGCGTTTGCACTCATGGTTTTGGTAACGTTCAGAACAGGTTCCAAAAACACCACGAAACGAAGGCTTGAAAACGACAAATTCCTCAACCTCACAAAGAAACCAAGAGCATGGTTTGCTTTCAGGAAAGAGGTGCATGCAAACAGAAAGACGTATTGCTACTTCATCTGCAGGGAATGCGGTCGGCATTATAGAGCGCCCAAAGGAAAAGGGAAAATTAAAATCTCCTGTCCCGGTTGTCACACTACCGTAATTGCAAAAACATGAAGAGCCGGAAGCCATAAGGATAAAACCCTCTTTCGATTTTTTGAACCACAAATGCATTTGCATTTCAGCCTCTTCTGCATCATTCGAAACAGGCAGAGGTCTTCTTACCCTCTGCCTGTGCTCCCTTGGAGAATCGCTTATCAGAAAACTCGAGCAGGCCTAACCCTGTACATGCTTTGTTGCCGAGGGTTCATCAATGAATTTCCATTCTGGAAATTTTGAATGCAAACATAGAATGGAGAGTTTCCATACCCTGGAGCGTTTGGATATTCTGAGGAACTCCAATAAAAGGTATCGGTAAAATTACCAATAGGCACCTCAATATCGTAGAGATTCTCGTACATGGCATTCAATTCATCTTTGCTTGGCAGGAACCAGTCTGCATACCCTCCATACTCATATAGGCTACAGGTCCTTGCTGCGTAATACTCTGTATTTTCAGTAGAATCATCACCAATATAATAGGCTGTGGTTCCCATTGCATTCACCAACGCTTCTGTGTTTGCCTTGCCGGTTCCTATCGCAGTCCCCGTCCCCACTGCAAGGTTGACTCCATCGGCTTCTGTTCGGTAGAGCCCGAAAATGTGTTGATATTCACTTGTTGGGTTGAATTCCGTTGTAATATCAGAAGGAGCGGCTTCCATGAACCTCCATCCATCACGATACTTTCCCTTGTCATAAAACACTATGCCACCGGCAGGACCGGTATCTCCAGGAACATAATCAGGGATCCATTTTGCATAGACGGTGATGTCGCCCGTCAACGGTGTAGAGGCATTGAATTCAGTCCCACCACCTTTGACTTCGGTGTACCATCCACCGAACGTATCACCTCTCTTCACCGGTGGTGTCGGCAATGACCCTACGATATCAATCCCTGTAGTGTACAACACCGTTCTGGACACAGGTTCGACAGTGGTGTCTGCATCCTGGTCATCGAACGTAACCGTATGTTTCCATTTCGCATATACGGTGATATCACCGGTCACGGGAGTGGATGCATTGAACTCAGTCCCCCCTCCGTTGGTCTGCGTGTACCAACCGCCGAAGGAGGCGCCTGTCTTCTGGGGAGACGTTGGCAATGACCCGACCTTATTGGCGCCTATGATGTTCAAGACTTTTTTTGACGCAGGATCAACACTGGTGTCTGCATCCTGATCGTCGAACGTAACCGTCAACTGTCTGTTTCCCAATTCATCAATCGATTCGCTGCATCCAGTGAACACTACAAGCAACAAAGCAATGATCACTACCAATTTCCATGTTTTCATCTGATTTCCTACCATTCAAAATTGGCAAGGATTATAGCAACCAGGTGCAGACAAAGAGCTCTCTTCACTTAAAAAGTGTCGTTTTCTTCCTAAAAACTCAATGACTTTCAGAATGAGTGGTATTCCACAGAAAAATTGTTACTAATATATATCCCTCAAGCTGCTCAATGAGCTGATTCCCCTATTGGTATAGCCATGCAGGTTTGTTTGTACCAAGTCGGGGGGCACTGACTCAAGGAAATAGGCTTGTCCTACGGCAGGAGAAGAGTCCACCCACATGGAATTTCGTGCCTTTGCGTACCGGGTGATGATCAACTCATTCTTTGCCCTGGTGAGGGCGACATAGAGCACCCTGCGCTCTTCCTCCTCGGCCTCCAGATTGCCCAGGGAGCGGGAATGTGGATACTGAGCAGGAACTGCAGACGCAACAAAACAAATGGGAGCTTCGGTTCCCTTGGCGCTATGGACGGTGATAAGGGTGAGGGCGTCGTCATTGCTCTTATTGCTCAACTGCGTGCCATGCATCGGCTCAAGGGTGAAATCATCAATGAACTGGCCGAGGGAGGTATACGTACGAGCCACTTTCTCCAGCAGTTCCAAATCCTGCTTTCTCTGCTTCCAGTGGTCATACCGTTCTGCCAACAGGGGACTCAGTTGCTGAATTACCGCCTTGATGCACTTCTGAGGATTTGGTCCTGCTTTCATCGCTGCAGAGAGAGCCTCTACACTTGGATGGCCCTCTCCTACCGCACCCTGAAGCGCTTGCACGACTGAATTGGCATCTTGCAGATTGCCGACGATACGCTCGGCTGTAATCTCTCCGATTCGGGGAAACAACTGCAGATACCTCATCCACGCAAGGTCGTCGGTGCTGTTTCTTACCAAGCGCAACAGGGCAAACACATCCCTAACATGGGCGGACTTGGTAAGCACCAACCCACCGATGAACCGGTAGGGGATCTTGCGCCTGATAAGCTCGGCCTCCAGCGTCTTGGCCTCGTAGCTCGAACGGTAGAGAACCATAATGTCGGAGAGCGGAATCTTTTGCTCCTGATAGCCCACGACCTGGTCGGCAATCCAGGAACACTCATCGCTTTGGCTCTCAAAGTCCTCAAGACGCACCAAGTTCCCGTTCCTGCCCCTGTTCGCCACAAGATTGTTACGGTAGGAATAAGATGAACACGAAAGGAGCCAATTGGATACATCCAGAATTTCCTGGTAACTGCGATAATTCAGTGAAAGCGTAAAAGCAATGCTGTCGCCGAATATTCGTTCGAACTCCATCATATGGGAGAACTCTGCTCCCCGGAACCGATAGATGGACTGTGCAGGGTCGCCTACACAAAACAACCTCACCTTCTCAGCACAAAAGTGCTTGAGAATGTTGAACTGGATCGGATTGGTATCCTGCATCTCATCGACCAGCACCTCGTCGAACAGGGAACACACTGCATGCCGCAGGGGAAGCTTCTTTGTCAGTGCCTCATCGAATTTGATGAGCAGATCATCATAGTCCAAATACCCGCGCTCCTCTTTCCTCTTCTGGTACAGGCTGAACATCTGTAGGATCAGATTTATCTGCTGATCATCCAAGTCTGTTTGTTCGTGAAGATAGTCTTCTGTATGTTGCAGTGTATTACGGCTGTAAGAGTACAGGGGCAGTAGATGGTCGGAGCTGGGAAAGCCTCTTTTCGGACCTTCCAGGTGCTTGATGAGGGATTTACGTACGATGCTCATCAGGTTGTCCTGGTCGTCTGCATCGATGATATTCAGCCCGCTGATATCAAAACTCTTGGGTAGCTGACTCATGACCTTCAGGCAGAAGGCATGAAAGGTACCCATCTGCACCGCTTCTCCAGAAGTCCCTACCTCATGTGCCAACCTATGACGAAGTTCCTGGGCTGCACGATTGGTGAAGGTAACGATAAGGATTCTGTCAGCCTGCGTCCCTTGCATGACTTGGTGGGCTGCCCGTGCAATAATTGTGCGGGTTTTACCAGTACCCGCCCCGGCATTCACCAATATATTGCGTTTCGGGCCTGCATACACAACTGCATCACGTTGTTGTTGATTGAGCTCCATACCATCACCTCAACATCTGTATAGTGTGTACAGCCTATCACCTCTTTTGTCTATTGCCTAGAGCAGGGAACTTCCTCAGCGAAGGTATTTGCATTTTCTGCAGATGGCTACTACCATGAGCTATGCATACACTGATAGCAGGAAGCAGGGTTTCATCGGATACACAGGGAATAACGTTCTGCTCCTTTGACGAACAGACGGGATTTATTCAGTACCTCACTGGCTTTGGCGGAGTTGAACAACCCACCTTCCAATGCTTTGATGGTGAGAGACATATACTCTATACAGTCAGCGAAACGGAAAACGACGGTCATGTGTACGGCTTTCGCGTCTCCCCTTCGTTGACCTGTGAGCAAATGTTTTGTGTTCCCAGCCTTGGAGGTTCTCCCTGCCACCTGGCCCTCAATCCTTCCGGCGATAGCTTGGCCGTTGCAAACTATGCCACCGGGACCTTCACCTGTCTTCGTTTCAATGAAAGCGACTACAAAGAAAACTTTGAGGGAAAGGGAACACACCCTGTACGCCAGACGAGAAGCCACATCCACAGCAGCCTTTGGACGGATGAAGGTTCATCAGTCTTGGCCGCCGACTTGGGACTCGACAGGATAATCTGGTATAAGGACTGCTTCACGTTAAAACAGTATATCCAAGTACCACTGGGAACAGGACCACGGCATATGGCCCTCTCAACGGACAAAACCATGCTCTTTGTTGCGGGAGAACTCTCAAGTGAAGTGCTGGTGATTCAGCTAGGACCTGAACCTAGCGTGGTGCAAACCATCAGCACCCTACCCCCTGATTTTACAGATGAGAACACTGCAGCAGACATCCACCTCTCGCCTGACGGGCGCTTCTTGTACTGCTCCAACCGAGGGCATAACAGCATTGCAATGTATGCTGCTGACCAAGCATCGGGGTTTCTTACCCTGCTCGGCCATTGCAAAGTGGAGTCTGAACCGAGGAACTTTTGCATCGATCCATCAGGTGCCTATCTCTTGTGCGGCAATGCTTCGGGCAACTCGATAACAGTGCATGCAATCGACCAGCAAACAGGAATTCTCTCTTCAGCTGTTCAACGGTTTGAACTGCAGGCTCCGGTGTGTTTGACCTTCATTGCGTAGCAAGAGGGCCGATCGATAGGCCCTCTTGTGTGTTGTCTGTGAGTTGGTTCGGTCTTACCAATGCTTTACTACCGTCACCTGGGTAACCGAATTGGCAGGAGCGCTGGTTACCGCCTTACTCAGAAGGGACGTTCCAAACAGGATGGATATCAGCATATAGACTGCGAGAAAAATTCCCGCACCGATCAACATTGTATTACTCTTCTTAAGCTTGGACTTCATGGTGTATCTCCTCATTGTGTGCATAGTGCTGTAAATCCTCCAACGTAATGCCCAGCGTCTCCATGGTGGAGAACAGTTGCGGCAACTCACGCTTGATGAACTTCTCACGGCGCTGCTTGAGCACCAGAGCCCGTGCATCCTTTGCGGTGAAGTATCCGATACCCCGCTGATTCTCCAGGGTACCTTCCTCCTGCAGCATGGCATACGTCCTGATCACCGTATTGGGATTCACCTCCAACTCCATGGCCATATCGCGTACCGAGGGGATTCGCTGTCCATCCTCCCACACTCGATTGAGGATGAGGTCATGGATGTACTCGGCTATTTGCAGATAGATGGGAGAGAGTGTATTAAACTGCATCTGTTGCTTGGACCTCCTCAACCCTGAAGTACGCAGTCACCAAACAGAAAACAGGAAGTGCTGCGTAGTATAAAACCTTGCTGATACCGGTGAACACCTTCAGTGATGCGAGGGAGTTCTCCAGATACCTGGAATCGAAGTACATGAAGGAATCAAACATCGGAAGCGAGGAACCGAACCTGATTGCAAACAGTATTCTGGTAAACAGAAGAGCCAAGGCTCCGAGTGCAAGGGCGATTACCCCGACGGCAAGCACCGTCTTGATGAAGTGACTTTTACGAAAATAGGTTGCACCAAGAAGGAACACCGAATTCCATACCCAGTACTGAGCCAAAAGCGACCAAAGCTCGTTGCCTGTGAACGGATTGAACAAACCCATCGGGCTGCCGAAAATCAGAAGCTGTATCGGCTCGGTCACCACGCTGGTCAAGAAGAACAACAACGTCAGGGCGATCGGATAGGCGATAGTCGAAACCACGGCCTTGGACAGGAACTTCTCCAAGTTCGTTGCAGGAAGCATCAGCCAGTTGTGCTGGGCATCCTTGCTGAACATGTCCTCGCTGAACATCAGGCTGGTGGTAATGAACCCGCCAAGGAGCAAAAAGCCGGGAAACATCTCGGAATATACTTCCATCGGGAAGGAGGAACCGGTATATCGGGCGACCAGGCTCTGCATGGTCTCAAAAGCAAACAGAAGCAATACAATTACCAACCCATAGGTTGAGTAGTCCTTCTGACCGGTTTTCCACTCCCGTTTCATCAGAGCGAGCAATCTATTCATCGTACACCTCCCATCGTTCCCTTCGAAGTCTGGATCACCACATTGAACAAGGTTTCCAAATCCAAAGGCTGTCCTTCGCTCTCGTCGGTGCGCTCACTGAGCACCATCCAGCCGCCAAGTACTTTCTCCGTATACAGCGTTTTCTCCCTGTCGGGTTCGCTGGTGGTAAGGTTGAGCACGTACTTGTCCGATACACTGGCTACCGCATCGTTGAAGATGACCGAACCGTCATGCAGGATGATGATCGGATCGATGAGGTTCTCCATATCACGCACCTGGTGCGTTGAGATGATGAACGTCCTGTTCTCGGTCATCGCCGATGCAACCGTCTGTCTGAACTGCCGCTTGGAAGGAATATCCAAGCCGTTTGTCGGCTCATCAAGGATAAGCAGGGCGGTGTTCGATGCAAGACCGAAGGAGAGCAACACCTTCTTCTTCTGTCCAAGCGACATCTGATCGAGCCGCTGATTCAAATCAACATCGAAGTCCTTGCAGTACACACCAAACATGGTGTGGTCGAAGCGGGGATAGAACGGACTGAGCATCGCCAGATACTCATTCGCTTTCATCTTCGGTAGCGGAAACTCCTCAGGCAGATAGAAAATCTCCTGCAACAAGGAGGGGGAACGCTTTTGCGGGTTCTGCCCGAATACTTCCACCATTCCGTCTTGAACAAACAACTGTCCGCTGAGCAGCTTGAGCAAGGTGGTCTTGCCCGCCCCGTTCTTCCCTAATAATCCATAGATGTTTCCCCTCTTAATCTCCAGATTCAAGTTGGAAAACAACTTCTTGCTCTGATAGGCAAACGAGATGCCCGTCATACGAACGACCACGTCCCCAGCTGTCTCAAGCGTTTCATGTACTGATACTTCCTGGCTTGCCATGCATGCCTCCTAATTTGCTACTGTACTAGCTAACTAATACACCAATATTGTAGTTTTGTCTAGAGTCTTTTACGGAAAACTTCACAAATTTTTTGCATAGGTTTCCGCTTGGGAACTTTTTCGATATTTCTAGACAAATGCCAAACAATCACTAGTAAATTTAGAAAGAAGCTGGTAGTATCGGTTCTTGCGCATTGGGTTCCAATGTGCAGATAAGAACATCCTTCACCTCTCTTGAGAGAGGGTTGGAAACACTTTATATGAAAGGGCTAAATAGTATATTTAGACAAAAATAACACCATGGTATAGAAGGAATAAGGGTAATGAACGAATCTACCAACCAATTCTATCTTGATCGTCAGAATCAAACCGAATCCAATGCACGCACGTATCCCCGCAAGTTCCCCATTGCAATCAAACAAGCTAAAGGCTCCTACCTTATCGACGTAGAGGGCAACAAATATCTCGATTTTCTCTGTGGTGCAGGCACACTAGCCCTTGGACACAACGACGATGAAGTCAATCAGGCAATGATCAACCTTCTGACCAACGACTTTCCCCTTCATACCCTGGACCTAACCACCCCGATCAAAGACACCTTTGTACAGACTCTCTTCAGTCTGCTTCCCGAAGAATTGAGAACCAATGGTAAAATCCAGTTCTGCAGCCCCAGCGGCACCGATGCCGTCGATGCAGCGATCAAGCTGTGCAAGACTGCAACCGGACGTTCTTCAGTCATCGCCTTCGGCGGCGGGTACCACGGCATGGGTCACGGAGCCCTCGCCCTCACCGGCAACCTCAGTGCAAAAAGCCAGGTCAACGGCCTGATGCCCGATGTACACTTTTTCCCCTACCCCTACTCATACCGTTGCCCGTTCGGTCTTGGCGGAGAAGCAGGCGTCGATGCCGCCTGTGCAGTCTTTGAGCGAACGCTCAAGGACCCTGAAAGCGGCATCACCAAGCCTGCCGCAGTTATTCTTGAGACCATCCAGGGTGAGGGAGGCGTCGTCCCGGCTCCTATCAAATTCCTGCAGACGGTGCGCCGTGTCACCAAGGAACTCGACATCCCCATGATAGTCGATGAGATCCAGTGCGGAATCGGACGCTCGGGCAAGTTCTTTGCCTTCGAGTATGCCGACATCGTACCCGATGTCATTCTTGCCTCCAAAGCAATCGGTGGCTCCCAGCCGATGAGCGTGGTCATCTATCACAAGGACCTTGATGCCTGGCAGCCTGGTGCACACGCCGGGACCTTCCGCGGCAACCAGCTTGCCATGGCTGCAGGTACTATTGTCATGAATCGCGTGAGCAAGCCTGAATTCCTGGCTGAAGTTGTTGAGAAAGGCCAGATGATCGTCGACCGCATGACTGCCTTGATGCAGGAAGTCTCCATCATCGGGGACATCCGCAACAAAGGACTGATGCTCGGCATAGAGTTTGTCGACCCTCACGGGCAGAAGGACCAGCTTGGATCATTGCCCCAAAGCGGCGTCATTGCCGCTAAAGTACAGAAAGAGTGTTTCAACAACCGCCTGATCATGGAGAAAGGTGGAAGGTATGGTTCTGTCATGCGCTGCCTGTGCGCCCTCAACGTTACCAAGGATGAGGTGAGACTCATGCTCGATATCGCCGAGAAGGCAATCCGCAAGGTGGATGCAGATGTCAACTCACACCGATAAGCTGCCGTATTTCCTGGGCTTTGATGCCCGGTCCAAGGACGCATACCGCTCGATAATCGACCAGACAGTCCAGGCCGTCACCGATTCGGTGACCGATACCGGCGCCTACAAAGGCGCCAGTGTCGAAGAATTGCAAAACCTGATGGAGGCTGCGACCATTCTGCCGCAGCAAGGATGCGGCTGGGAGGCTGTGCTTGACGAAGTGAAGAGGACCATTCTTCCCAACTTCCTCAGGACCTGGTCGACCAATTACATGGCACACCTTCACAGCCCCGCCCTCTTGGAGTCGATCGCCAGCGAGTTGATCCTATCCACCTTCAACCAGTCGATGGACAGCTGGGACCAGTCTCCCATCGCCACTGAAGTGGAGGTTGCCGTAGTAAGCGAACTATGCAAGCTCTACCGGCTGGGAGACGATGCCGACGGGGTCTTCACCTCAGGAGGCAGCCAATCGAATCTCAGCGCACTGACATTTGCCCGTGACTGGTACTGCAACACCGTCCTTGGTCATGACGTAAAGAAAAAAGGCCTGCCCTCCTGCTATCAGAAGCTCAGGCTTTACACCTCCGAAGTCTCTCACTTCTCCATGGAGAAAAGTGCTCATCTGCTTGGACTCGGCTACGACGCTGTTCGCAAGGTGCCGGTTGACAACCTTTGCAGAATTGATGTGAACGCACTGAAAGCAATGCTTGCCGAAGATACCGAGCAGGGTCTGCTTCCCTTCTGCGTCGTTGCAACCATCGGTACGACCGATTATGGTTCGGTCGACCCGGTTGATACGCTTCGGGAGCTGTGCGACCGGTACAATATCTACCTGCATGCAGATGCTGCATACGGAAGCGGAGTACAGATGTCGTCGACGTACCAGGACCGCTTGGGAAATCTTGGGTTGTGCGATTCCATCACCGTCGACTTTCACAAGATGTTTTTGCTGCCCATCAGCTGTGGTGCCATCCTGATAAAAGACCGCTCGCTCTTTGAAGTTTTCACCCTGCATGCCGATTACCTGAACCGGGAAGAAGATGAAGAAGCCGGCTATACCAACCTGGTGGGAAAGAGCCTGCAGACAACCCGCCGCTTTGATGCGTTGAAGGTGTGGATGGCCTTCCAATGCAGAGGCAAGGACGGCTTTGCCTCCATCATCGATACGTGCATCGAGAATGCCGCGTATCTTGCACAAGCGATTTCATCAAATGACCGGTTTGAACTGGCCATTGCACCCGAGCTTTCCAGTGTGGTATTCCGCCTCAAAGGAAGCTGTGAGAAGAACAAGCAGGTGAGACGGGAGTTGCTCCATCACCACCAGGTGGTCATCGGCCAGACGGTGTATCAAGGCAGGACCTATCTGAAGTTCACCCTGCTCAACCCCATGGTGACCCATCAGCACCTGGATGAGCTGCTTGTATTGATTGAAAAGCTGGGAAACTTGATTCAGTAGAGCGTTTACCATGCAAGGAGGGTCGAGGGCCGAAGGTCTTCGACCCTTTATCTCTCTCTTCATTGAGATCACCAGCGATACAGAACAAGAAACAGGGATATGGTTGAGAGAATGCTGAACAGCGTACCGACAAGGAAGTACTCACAGAACGCCTGGGAGTCGGAAAGCTGCTTGCTTCGAGCCAACGTCTTCGCTGCAATGACCCACCCGATAACCCCATATTGTCCAATAATCAACAGCAGGACAAGCATAAGCCGCTCCAAATAGCCGATTACCTTTCCAGCACCCTCCGTCCCTTCGCCGGGCAACGGCCGAAACCTTCCGAACAGCTCGGAGAACAAGACTGAGACCGGCTTTGCAACCCACAACACCAGAACGATGATTCGCAGTGCAGAAACATACCTGATTTCCATGGGGAAATCGGGCAGCGCCCATACACTGACTCCTGCAAGTACTGCAATATGGCCGAGTTGATCCAGAATAAAGAGAACCGAATTGCGAGCGGTGACATGCATCAGCACATATTTCAGGAAATCGATAACGGCATGCGAAAGTACAAGAATGAGGAACACATACCAAGAAGAGATGAAGACCATGGGCAGAAAAGCGATGGTATAGATCAACGAGTGGATGAAAACCGATGTGATCTCTTGGCGTTTTCTGAGCGCAAGCTTGTCTGATTGAAAATAGAAATCTCCTAGTACATGCATTGCCAGCAGTACCAACAGGGAAATGCTCATGGATTATTTCCTCCTACGACTTGCAACAAGACCCGCTCGGTCTCTCTGCGTGTATCCAGAAAGGCAAACCAACCCATGGCTTGTATGGTAGTGTTTATTTGCTGGGTGCTCAGGCCCATCTCCTTGGCCAGCCGGGTTTGGGAGACTTTTTCAAATCCATGGGTAAGCAGATAGTGCCTTGCCAGTTCGAGCTGGGTGTTCTTCCACTTTGAAGAGACCTGGTCATGCAGAACCAGCACTTGGTTTACCAGCCTTTTTACTGACTCAAGGTGCTTGTCCTTAAGGCAGAAGGCCAGGGTGCGTGTACCATAGTAGTCCTCTTGCTGCACCTGCTGCAAAGCAGCGCGAGCATTCCAGAATGCCGGACCATCGGCAAGAATGCTCTGCTTGGGATCGATGGCCGTCTCAATGGCACCGAAGCCAAGACCGATTCGTATTCCGCTTTGCACCGACAGTCCATACCTGATACCATCACAAATCTGGAGAATCGGGGCCGTTGGGAGAAACAGACCCTGAAAAGCATCGCCTGCATTGACCATCAGAAGGGCTGCCATATGCTGGGAATACCTGTTGTTGAGCGCATTCAGGGTTTCAAGCAAGAGCTCCTGCAGGGCCTTTCGGTCGGAAGCGTGCCTTGACTGTCGTATATCGCCTACCAATGCGTAGTATTGCATAGCATCAGTATAGCATACCAACGTATATAATCAACAATTTTTTGTTGATATTTAATATATAAACACTTTTTTGTTGATTTACTTAACTTCTACACTTTTTTGTTGATATTCTGGGCCTGCATGAACAATCCAAGCTTGCGATAGCTTGAGACAAAATCCTCATGCACGACCTTCTTGGGATCAAAGTGCAGCACCTTGAAGGTGATCTGGATGCAAAAGCCGATAAGAACGGCACTGAGCAGCGTCCCCCATCCCAAGAGGCCTCCCATGAGAAAACCTACGAGTGTGACACTGACTTCCATCGCCCCCCTGCAGGTCCCAACGGAGAACTTGGTCTTGCGGGAGAGCAGGACCATAAGACTGTCACGGGGTCCCGCCCCGAAACCGGATGAGATGTAGAAGTAGGAAGCCAGAGAGATGACGAACAAGCCCGCGATGAGCTGCACGACACCCAACACCGGATTGGACAACACAGGAAACAACCCGCTTCCCAGCAGGATATTCATGAACAAACCTACGACCACCATATTGCATACCGTGCCGAAGCCCAGCGGCTCCCCGAACAGCATGACGGCAATGCCGATGACCAATCCAACCAAAATGGAAACAGTTCCGATTTGCAATCCCAACACCTTTGCAAGGCCTGCATGAAACACTTCCCACGGAGCATAGCCGATGTGGGCCTGCATGGTGAGTACAATACCCGCAGCATAGAGGAACAATCCAAAGAACAAGCGAAACAAACGAATCACAACAGCCTTCATACGTCCTACCTTGGCGCTACCTTACCGAATTCACCGAGAAAAAGATAGCTCATGCTACCAGAATCGTTTCAAGTTCTCCGTTCTTACCACCCATCCCTCTCTCGGGAATCCAGGCGCATGAGATGACTCGCCTCTCCATCCACCCGCCATGAGGGCGAGAGCCAGCAGCAAGGCCCCGTTGCCCGGCAGGTAGAGCGGCAGGTCTGCTTTGGGCAGCTGCGCATTGTGTCCGTTTGCTGTATAGGTGTTCTTGGGAGAGTCCATCAACAAAAGATCTACAGCATCCTCTGCCCTACCGAGACGTGCCGCGGTCATAGCCATGAGGGGGAAGTCCCAGCCCCAGAGCTCATTGAGCTTCCAATGCTTGAGGACCTTGTCCAGCGAGTTGTTCATCAGGTTCCTATCCACATCCCTGCCGTCCAACAGACCGAGACTGAACAAAAGCGAAGGATGGTCGTAGGCATACGCTCCATAGGTGTCCGGGCAATGTTGCTGGGCCAGGTAGACATTCCCGTCATGGGAGAGCGGGGCTATCTTGTCAAGCACGGCAAGCCAGTGTTCAGCCACACTCCTGCCGGCTTCCTTGAGCAGGCATACAGCCTCCTGGAGCGCCCATCGCCAATAGGAGAGCTCGAAGGTGGGATTGAGCGTCTGTTCGGGCCTGTGGTTCTCCTGTACCGGGATGACAGGAGGGCCGAGTACATAGCAATCCCTAGCTTCGTCGTACTGAAGGTAATCGACCATGAAGGCGGCCGTAGCCTCGATGACCTCAATCCACTCTTTGAGCAGGGTGGACTGAGGGTGGGTTTTTCTCAACAGGGATGCGTAGAAAATCGGATGCGGCTGCTGCCAACAGAGCAGCGTCCCGATGGAGGATGGACTGTCATTGCCGCTTGGGTCGGTCATCTTCGGCCAGCGTGCACCCTTGTATCCCTGGGACTTCGCCCGCTCGTATGCACCGCCGAGGATGTGCTTGTACCAATGCAATGAACGCTCCAAGAGTTCGGCTTGTGAGAACAAGGCAAAGTGGGCGGCATGCAGCAGATGCATCTCCAGATGGAACTTTCCATACCAGCTGTTGCAGGTAAGTCCGGTCTCCGGTGGAGGGGTTTCGCTGCTGCACTGGATTGCAAGCAGGTACCTGGAAAGCAGCATCCTGCGTTGCAACTCCCCACTCCGAGGGTCGGTGGAGAGGGAGAAATCGATGAAGGCCCCCTCGGTCCAAAAGCGGGCCCAATGATTTGCAGAAAGTGACTTGGTCCGGACGAAAGAATCAACGGTCGGAGAAGACTCATCATCGCTCTGTTTGAAAAGAATACTTGCCTGCAGTACCAAATTGGTGGAGGAAAGTTCAAACGAATGCCGCCCGATCTGCTTCACATCACACTGCGTGCAGGCCTTGATGAGAACATCGTAACTGGTGCTGTCCATGCTGCGCTTGATGGTATGGGCGAATTGGGTCTCGGAGAAAAGGACACTGCTGTGATCAGCATCTCTTGTATAATCCGATCCGCTGATCGTGTGCGAGGCATAGGGAAAGTGAAGCACCACTGAAAGTATGCCGTTGGCTATCAGAGGCGACTCGACACTGAGCGAAATCTGGTCCTGGGTCGGATGACAAAGAGTTTGGACTCTGACCGGCTCTCCCCTGTAGACAAAGCTGCTGGTGATCAGGCCGCTGTACAGATCCAGGCACTGGTCGATCTGCCTCAGTGAAGTGACAAACGTCTCTTCGTCGGTGTCTTTCACTTTCAATGCAATACGACCAAGATTGAACCGGTGGGGATTGACTCTCAGGTCGTTGAACAGCTCCTCCTGGCCGGTCGAATCGGTCATATAGCCGACTTTACGGCCGTCACAGTCGTACTGCTTGAGTGTAAGCAGGTCGTAGCGGGCATTCTCCTTGCCCCGATAGCTGTGCAGGCCCCACCAGCTCATCGTGCACAGAGGAGTTTTACCCTCCCTGGGATGCAGGAAGGACTGCAGGCCGGTACAATCGACAGTGAAAGCAAAATTGCCGTTTCCCACGCTGAGAAACGCATCAGGGTCATACGCATGCACCTTGGGGTTATGCGCCTCTACAAGTGTCCTACGCTCTAGCGGCATACCAAGCCCCCATCCCGCTCTTCCAATGCCACAAAGAACGGTCTCTCATTCGGTGTCTTGTTGGGACTGTGGTAGGTCAGATACAGCACTCCCTCGAAGGAGCGGAAGATCATACCATGACCTCCGTCACACTGGATGAGGGGTTTCTCCTGTTGCAGCCAAGGTCCTTGCAGTCTTCCAGAAGAACTGGTGGCATAGCCCATGGCATACCCGGTCTCGGAGACGGTGGACCAGAGCATCAGAAGGGTGCCGTCCTTGGTGCGATGCATGAACGGCCCGTCGGTTACCCGGGCATCGATGATGCCCGATCCATCACGGCGGGCAAGTTTTTTCGGCCAAACAGCCGATGAGGCCTTAAAGAGAAGCTCGGGCTCCCCCACCGGCCGGCAAAGATCGGCAGAGAGCCGCTGGGCCGCAATCTCTCCATCGTTGGTTTGCACCCATTCGTGGCAGAACACCATCCAGGGTTGGGCTTCTTCATCCAAGAAGAAGGTACCGTCCAAGCACTCCCAGGCAGCAGGAGTAGCAGGTTTTTGGGAAACAGGAGCAAACGGTCCCAGTGGTGATGAGGAAACGAGAATGTGGGTTCCTCTACGGTTCTCTACCGATTTGAATGAGGCGAACAGGTAGTATGCATCGTTATGAAAATGTACTTCAGGAGCCCAAAAGTTATGCGTCCCCCAAAAGCCTAGTGGCGGTGTAAAAATGGTGAAAGGACCTTCCCAGTACACCAAGTCTGTACTTCTATAGGTTTCAAAGCTCACACCCTCCGCTTTCCAGGGGTCCTTGTCGGTAGTCCCATACAGGTAGTAACAATTCGACCTCCAGTCGGTGAGAATGAACGGGTCACGCATTTGGATCTCTTGCAGGCGCATGGCGGGTACTCCTTTTTCAAGCAAGTATACCCCACCTTCTCAAAGCTGCAAAGTAAGATTGCGTGCCCGTTCACGCACAATGCGCATCACTTGGTGAACGGTATGGTGTGGGAGGCATACGTACTGTGCTTGCTCCTGAGGTCATCCCGTGTCCCGTACGCAAGAATCATCCTGAGCTCACTACCGCCTGCATACAGGGAAGCAGGAACCGAGAATTCCAGGGTGGTTGTATTACCGCTCTCCTTGATCGCTTGCTGCTTGACAATCTTGTCCCTGGACGGGCTGTGACTGTGGCCCCTGCCGGTCTCCTCACTTATGGTCTGGCTGGTAAGTGCATCGAAGCCGATGACTATATGGGCGCCCTGCATTCTGTTCGACCCCAGCCCTATGGAGACCCAGCCCTTGGTCGGCGCTTGCAAGGCAAAGTGGAGCGTCTGTCCGTCACCGGATAGGGCGTAGCCCATCGTCATTCCGCGCAGCTGTTCAACAACTGGGTACTCTTGGTTGGAGAAAATCCCGTCAACCTTCGGATCGACGGAAGCACTTGGAACAATTTGGGCTGTCAACGGCAGCGTCAAGGCGATAAGCAACACTATGGTCAGCTGTTTCTTCATAATCACGTTCCTCTTCTCTTTCGGCCTGAAAGCCGATAGTTCAGATACGACAGGAGGGAATAGACCATCCAAAGCACCAGCATGGACATCCCCCAAGGGTTGTAGGTAAAGTCGGACGTGGACGCCAGTACGACGTGGGCCAATACCAGAAGGCCGGTCGGAACCATCAGGTTGTGCATTGCACGGGCTTTCTGGTGAGTCAAGCCGCCTTTTGTCATAACGTTGGTCCTGATTGCGGCGAAAGCCATGCGTTTGGTCAGGATGGTATTGGCAAACAACATCAAAGCCGAAAGGATTCCGACAAAGAAGAGCACAAAGGCAAGAAGCCCGATCACAGCTTGTGTCGTTGAGAGGGTGAAACCGACATTCAGCTTGAGCAGGGCATGTGTTCCTCCCAATGCCAACAACAACAGGGGGGAGGTGCTGTGCAAGGTCCTCACCTGCTTTGCTGAAAGCAGTTTGAGCAGGAAAGCTGGCTGCGAAGCCAGGTAAAACTGGTTGCAGACCAACACAAATGCATAGACGCCGAACACAATGGACAGCGCATAAGCATCATAGCCGGTCCCGGCGGAAACCACGTAGAAGATCACAGGAATAAAGGGGGTAAGGAAAAATCCGAGATACGTCAATCGTTGTTTCATGTGGTCCTCCCATAAAACTCTAGTGTTTTTATAGGCTATAGGAGCCATGGCATACCGTCAAGGTTTGGAAGGCCCTAAAATCGTATTTTTCCACATTTTATTGCTTACAATACGCTTAAAAAACCCTCTCATAGCGTGTTGAACGAACCAAACCTCGAATTTCATAGGCTGAAAGAGAGCCTGATTCGTCTGCAAAAAGGTGATGGGTGAACAAGGGGTGCTCAAGATCGCGATACACACCCTCACCCACCCGTTTCAGATAGACCGGCCTTCCCTGCATCGGCTGTACCATGAGAATACCGTTTTTCATCTGCAACGCCAACGAATCCCCGTCACCGCCCTGAAAGACGATCCGATCGAGAGAGGACCCAACAAGATCCCATTCCCTGCCGTCCGTATGGTTGATTGAAAGTCCCAAAGCCTCGGCACTGAGGGCATCAACAAGTTCCAAAACATCGGGGAACTGGGTATTCAACAGCACAATGACCACCAGATCCTCATCCTCAAAGAACCGCAGGCAGGTTGTATATCCCGAGCCCAAGTGCCCGGTATGCTCACGATATGCCCGGCCTTGCAGGGAACCGTGCATCCACCCAAGGAGCTTGGAAGGAACACCAAAAACCCCGGCTTTCCAGGCTTTTGCAAACGCGTATAGGTCGGAGACTGTTGAGGCAAGGTTGCCCGACCCATAGGCATGGCTGAAGTGATACCCGGCGAGCAAATTGCCGTGTGCATGCCCTTTAGCCAGTTCGGGAGGACCGAAGTCCTCAAGCACGCATGTTGCAGCCATCCCCGCCGGCTGCAGGATGTACTCTTTCAGGTAGCTTTCATAGCTTTGATCGGCGACCGCCTCGACCAGTCGGGCAAGCACCTGATAGTTTGCATTGCTGTACTGATAGGTGCTGCCTGCTTTGCTTCTCATCGGTGCCTTTGCAATGGCATCGACCAAGTCTTCGAGTTCTATGAGTTCATAGGGGGAAATCACCCTCTGATCGGTAAGGTCCCGGATAAGGCCGGAACGATGTTCAACCAGATGTCGAATCGTCAGGGTGGGATTCGAAGCAAATTGCACCAGATATTCAGCGATCGGATCATCGAGGTTGAGTCTGCCTTGCTCCTGAAGGATACCTATCGCCATGGCGGTAAAAGGTTTTGTCAGCGATGCAAGAGGAAAGAGCGTATGCTCATCGATTGCCTTTTTTCTCTGATGGTCTGCAAAACCAAAGCTTTTCTGGTATACGACCTCCCCGGTATCGGCAACCATGACGATACCGGAAAGATCGACAAGACGGTCGACGCGCTCGAGGACCTCATAGGGTTGAGCCCATGCCCCGCCAGCGACCGCCAAACCAAGAAGCATGAAAAGCAGAACCTTCACCTTCCCTCCTACAGAACAAAATACCCGATACCCTCATGGTCGTACTTCTTTTTCACCAGCTCAAGGGCCTGTTCGATACCACCGAGCGTCTCCTCCTCGCAATACATGATGAGGATGAAGTTCTCTTCAGGCCAAACATCATCGCCCAGCTTGGGGATGGTGTTGCCCTTCCCGTGTGCGGTGGGGATGATGGTGTAATGCATGGGAACCTCATAGTGCTCAAGAGCCTGCAGAACGTCGTCCAGGATTGCCTGGGCTGCAATTATTTCGACCCTTCTCATCTCACACCTCCTCCAGGTAATTCTCGATTCGTTCCACATCCTTTTTCTGCTTGTCCTTGTTGAACAGCATATAGAGAACAGGGGTGAAGAAGATGGTCATCAGCGTACTGATCGCCATACCTCCGATGATGGTCTGTCCGATGGGCTGGATCTGCTCCGCTCCCTGCCCGCCGAAGAAGGCAAGCGGGATCATGCCGAAAATGGTTGTCAGACTGGTCATGAGGATCGGCTTGAGTCGGTTTCCGCCCGCTTCGATGCAGGCTCTTCTGATGGGAAGCCCGCGCTTTCTGAGGAGGTTGATGTACTCTATCAAGACAATACCATTGTTGACCACGATACCGGCAAGGATGACGATTCCGATTGCGCTGATCAGACTGAAGGTCTCACCGGTGATCAAATAGATGCCGACAACACCAACCATCATCAGCGGCATCGAAAGCAGGACGATGAAGGGGTTCTTGAAGGACTCGAAAAGACTTGCCATGACTCCAAAAACCAGTACGACGGCGAGGATGAGAATCAAGCCGACTTGGCTGAACATGGCAGTCATGTCGGCAAAGTCACCACCATATTCAATGAATACTTCATCCGAAAGGGGCAACTCTTTTTCCAGAAGTGACTTGATGTCGGACTCCGCCTGGCTTGCGGCGTAGTTGGGGGCAAGACCGCCGACTACATGCACCGTTCTCATCTCGTTCTCGCGGTTGATCGACACAGGACCTGTGGAACGCTCGATGGTGGCAAGGTTGTCCAAGCTGATCTTCTCTCCAAGCGCATTGCGGATGAAGATGCGCTTGAGATCGAGCTCGCTGGAACGGTCATCCTTATCCAGCATGACCACCACATCGGTATCGGTGCCGTTCTCCTTGAGTTGGGTTGCAGTAATGCCGTTTACACTGTTGCTGATCTCACTGGCGATGGTTTGCATCGTCAGGTTGTAGGCATAGGCGCGCTCGCGGTCGATGGTGATCCTCAGTTCAGGAAGGCCCTTGCTGAAATCGGTACGGACTTCGGTGACTCCCTTCAGGTTTGCATCGATGAGATCGCGAATCTTTTCGGCCGTTGCTACTGCAAGCTCGAGGTTGTCACTCTTCACTGCTACATCAACCGGGTTGAGGTTGCCCAAGCCCATGGACACCTGACTGAACGAGAAATCGGCGGCAGGATAGAGGTCGAAATATCGCCTCAACTTCTCCTGGACAACCTGCATGGAGTCGGCGCCTTCCTCATCGAGCAGGGAGATCTGAAGCGATCCGCCGTTCGTTCCCCCGGTGCCGAACATCCCGCCCCCACCGGCGGTAACGGTGATGTCCTTGTACCCCTTGATGTCCCGTTCGGCTTTTTCCTGGAGATCCATCAACAGGCTTTCCGTGGTTGCAAGCGTTGTACCCTGCGGCAGGGTGACACTCAAGGAGACCGATGTCTCGCTCATGGTCGGATAGAGCGACTGATGCATCGCCTGATAGGCCTGAAATGTAAGTACCATGATCAGGATGACCAGAATGAGGGTGAGCCATTTATAATCGAGAAGCAGGGCGAGGGCGCGCTTATAGCCGCGGTCGAGAGCTTCGAACGCAGCTTCGGCCTTATCGTCGATGAATCTGAGAAAGCGAAGCCTAAGCGGCTTTTGCTTGCGTGTATACAGTTTCACATACGAGCTGGTGAGCACCGGAATCAACGTGACGGCAACCACAAGGGAGGCCAAAAGGCTGATGATGATCGTCGCCGCCATCGGGGTGAGAATTTCGCCGAGCATCTCCAGATTGCTCCGGAGCAGCACCATCGGTACAAACACACAAACGGTGGTGAGAATGGAGGCGGTAATGGAGACGATCATCTCCTTGGTACCGAGAATGGCCGCGGCGTGCAGTTTTGCACCGCGTTCGCGATAGCGGAAGATGTTCTCCAGAATAACGATGGACCCGTCCACCGTCATGCCAAGACCCAAAATCAAGCCTGTCAGGGTCATAAGATTCAATGAGTACCCCATGAAGAACATCACCAGCACCGTTAGCAACATCGATATCGGTATTGAGATTCCGATGATGAAGGTCGACTTGACACTTCTGAGGAAGATGAAGAGCACCACCATGACCAGGACTATGCCGTAGAGCAGGCTTTCGTACACCTTGTTGATTGTCGATTCCACCATCTCGGTATTATCGACGATGACTTCAAGGCTCATCCCCTTGGGCAGTTCCTTGTTCAACTCCTTTATGACGTCCTTTACCCGTTTTGCCACCTGGACGCTGTTGGCATCCGACTCCTTGCTGACTGACAGATAAACCCCGCTCTCCCCGTTGATGTACACCTGGCTGGTCGCATCGCGGTAGGCGAAGGAAACTGTTGCGATATCCTTGAGACGTACGACATTGGAACCAATTACATTCCCCTTCGCATCGTACTTGGGGTAGGCTGCCACCATGGCATCCTCGATCTGCTCGATGGAGTTGAATTGGGCGTCGGTACGCAAGAGATACGACAGGTCACCTTCTATGAGGGTACCAGCCCCGATCTGGAAGTTTTGGGGATTGAGCGTGTAGGCCACCTGGGAGAGCGTAAGGCCATAAGCTTCCAAGCGGTTCTGGTCGACGGCAACCTGGACGAAGGCGTCCTGACCGCCGTTGATGGCGGTTGAAGAGACTCCTGCAACACGTTCAAGGCGGCTTTGCACCATATCTTCCAACACTGCTCGAAGTTCATTGGCATCCTGGCCGCTTGAGCCGCTGAGCGCAATGTTCATGATCGGCATCATGTTGGTATTCAGCTTGAAGATTGTCGGTTTGGTTGCATCCTCGGGAAACATTTCAGTATAGAGGCTGATGTTGTCGTTGATCGATTGACTTGCCTTATCCAAATCGGTGCCGTAGGCAAACTCAAGCATGACCATTGAAATGCCTTCCGATGAGGTGGAGCTGATCTTCTTTATACCCCCGACATTGGAGACGGCGCTCTCGATGAGCTTGGTGACCCTGCTTTCCATAGTCTCAGGGCTTGCCCCGCGGTAGGAGGAGTAGACAATGACCATGGGCAGGTCCATTTCAGGAAACAGTTCAACCGACAAATTTGGATAGACCACCAAGGCAAGCACCGTAAGCAGAATGTAGATGATGATAATGGTGGTGGGGCGGCGAACTACAGTATTGGTTAGACTCATGCTTGCATTCCTTACTGCAGGATACGCACGAGCGTACCCTCGGTCATCAGGCTCTGCCCTTGTACGATCAGCGTGTCTCCAACGGACAGGCCACTCGTGACTTGTACCAAATCACCAACCTGCAGGCCCACTTCAATCAACTTCTTATGGGCAAGACCATCGGAGCCGACGGTGAATGTGTAGGCTTGACTGCCGGAGTACAGCAGGGCCGAGCGAGGAATCGCTACAACCTGCTCAAGACGCTCGGTATTGAGAATCACCGAGGGGAACATACCGCTTTTCACCTTGCGATCAGGGTCTTGCACCTTCAGGGTGATCTCCAAGGTTCTGGTGGCGGGATTGAGGACCGGGCTGAGCCTGATCACTTCGGCATCAAAGACTTGGCCGGGGTAGGCTTTGAAGGAGAGCCGGGCCTTGGTCCCGATTCCCACGGTTCCAATATGTCGCTCAGCGATATCCAGCACTACTTCCAAATCCTCAAGCAAACCTATACGGGCAACGGGAGCCTGCACGGAAACGACCGACCCTTGTACAAAAGGAAGCAGCAGAACCGTTCCCGAAACAGGGGACTTGATCACACTCTCCTTGTAGGTTACTCCAGCCCTGGAAGGATCGACGGTGGCGATAACCTGGTCCTTTTCAACCTTCTGGCCGAGCTTCACGGCAAGCGAGGTGAGCGTTCCGGTCACTTCGCTGTAGACATCGATGGAGGAAGGGTCGACTACGTTGCCGTTGCCGACGATGGTGTTCTGAAGGTCGACACGTTCCAGCTTCATCACCCGCACGCTTACCTCCACAGGACCTTCGTCCTCGGATGCAACGGGTGTGGCCTGAAGTGCCTTCAGATACTGGAAGGGATTGAGAACCACCAAGGCAGTGGCTGCAATTATGAGGATAATCAGGACAATCAAGCCTGCAATATGCTTTTTTGAATGCTTCTGCTTCATACTTAGATCAACTCCTTCGTGCGATACTGGTGTTGGATATTCAAATCATAGATAAGATCGATGAGAGAGGATACATATTGGAATTGAAGAGCGAGAACCTGCTGTCGTGCTCCGAGCAAATTGTTCCGGGCTTCCTCCAACGCCACCCTTCCGATATAGCCGCTCTCATACTGAATATGGTTCATGATATAGACTTTCTCGGTGAGCTCCAGACTCTGGGTGGCAAGCTCTGCTTGACTGGCAAGCATGTTCAAGCTCTGCACCTGCCCCACTACACTCACTTCCAATTGCTTAACCGCCTGCTGTCGCTGGAGGGCCAGCTTCTGTACAGAGTCATCCAGCTTGGCAAGGCCTACCTTTGTACGGGAGTTGGGAATAAATCCGTCGAGGGGAATGCTGAGTGCAACAGTATAGGTAGCGGAATCGCTGAAATCGTTGATCGGATTCCTTTCGCTCCAAAAAGAGATATCATAGGTACCCTTTATCATTATGGTCGGGAGCAAGGCCTGTTCGCGATTCTGTTTCTGCGTCATTCTCATCTGAGCAATGTTCAAATCAATCAGTGCGATGGAGTAGCTCTTTTCCAAATACTCCTTCAAATCCTGCACCTCAAGCTCCTTGATCAGAGAGGGAATCTCTCCTTCAACCACGAGTTCCTGATCCAACTCCATGCCAAGCATTGCCTTCAAGCTAAGAAGGTTCGAAGCGTACTGGTTCTTTGCCTGCTGAAGTGAAGGCTTGAGCCGTTCGGCCGCCAACTGGCTGGAAAGCACTTCAAGCTCTGAGGCGAATCCCTGCTCAAACTTGAGTTGCACTTCTTCATATTGCTTCTGAGCCAGTTCAAGATTTGCCTGCTGAACGCCGATGTTCTGTTCTTCCATCAACAGGTAGTAGAAAAGCTTGGTGATGGTACGTTCCACCTCCGCTTTTGCCTGTTCGTACGTCACCTGTTGAATTTGGTATCCTATATGATAAGAATCCAATTTACTCTTTACGGCTGGATTCAGGGTGAGCGTCGCAGAAAGGCTGAGCCCAAGTCCGGTATTGGCAGCAGTTGCCCCTGGAAATGCTTTAAAAACAGGACCATTCCCAACATTGGAAAGTGTCAAATCGACTGTGGGGATGAACAAATTCCAAGAAGTATCGACATCTCGCTTTGCAGCATTGACATCTATGGCTGTGCTGGTAAGCGAGAGATTGTTGGCTCGCCCTGCCTGCAATGCTTCATCCAAGGTAATGGCGGAGAGTGCAGAGAGGGGAAAGAAAAGAAGCAGCAAGAGGGCTGCCTGTATCAGTACTTTTTTGGACATAATTATTCCTTACTCGTGGAAACAACTAAACAATACTCATGTCGAGAAAAAACGGCAACTGATGCTACAGGAAAATGTCATGAAAATCATAAATCTTCTATGACGTTTCCTCACTTGCAGATATGGAATATCACAGAATGTTTGTCAGCATCCGCTTTTTTGCTCTCCAGTTTTGCTTTATACATGCTCGCATCGAGTTGTTGCAGGAAGGCATCGAGATTGGGGTATTGCTCGCGTATCAAAGGAGCACACCCTGCACTCAGGGTGAGCATATACGGGTACTCTCCTGCCGCATTGGACTCTGTGAGAATTTGTTGCAACCTCTCAAGCATGCTGGCAATTTCGCTTTTGAAAAGTTCCGGGGTGAGCAGGGCGAACTCATCACCGCCATAGCGGCTTACCACTGTATGCCTTGGAACCGCTTGCTCCAAGAGGCGGGCAATGCACATCAAAGCTTCATCACCTTGGGCATGGCCGAAGGTATCGTTTATGTATTTGAAGCCGTTGATATCCAACATGAAGGCCCATTGGGGGTTGATGCCTTTCTTTTTGGAGAATGCAAGATCAGCCACCTTTTGAAAGTACCGGCGATTGAACAGCCCTGTCAGGTAATCACGATTGACTTGGTTTGCCTCTACGTTGAAAAAGAGAATCAAAAGCGAGATGGCGAGGCTGATCCACAATACCTCCAACCCGTAGAACATGACCTGCAATATCCCTGCAATGAAAACCGGGAATGGGAAGACAAGCAACGTACTGTATATTTTTCGTTCCAGTTGCTTATGGTTGCATACAAGGTAGATGGGGCCGAGCACCAAGTACAGGTAATTGCTGATGACGGTCAGAAAGAAGTATGGTCCCCTGCTGTACTCAGAGAGCTCGTTGACCACGAACAACCATCCAGTGTGGATGCTTATCACCGAAGTCACGGCGACAAAGAGGACGGGAGTAACAAGCAGCAACAAAAACCATCGTTTCGTACGCTTGCCGACGACATGCTGTATATAGAGAAAATAGAATACGCCTACCGTTGGATTGAGCGTATAGAATATCGCCGTGACCACCGCCACAAAGGGAGCCAAAGAGGCTGTCGGAGCGGAGATGCCAAGAATATCAATGCAGAGCTCACATGCCAATAAAGCAAAATTGGTTGCCCAGAGCGCTAGAAAATACCGCCCCTCTTTTCCAAGCCTGCCTTGTTGCTTGAGGAAAAAATAAAGCAGGATCACAAGCAAAAGCATACCGGTTACACTGTTCTGAACATAATACAGCACGACGATGGACTCCTTCTCTTGCAATAAAACCGAAGCCAGACACCCTTGCTAAAGGGTACTGCAACAGAGTCTGTAAGTCTAGAAAATGTCTTTGTATACTATGGCAATAGTATTGATGTGGCGATGTTTGTTCTCAAAATCGACGAAATTTAGGGCACAAAACTTGCGCCGGTGTTCCATCACCTGTACGATAAAGCATGAGCGAATGCACACTAGAGAATGAATTTCTCTGCAAACACAGTATGTTCGGAGGACTTAGTGACGAGGACCTCTTGTTGATCAAGGGTTTTCTGCAGGAGCAAACCTTTGCTCCAAACACTACGATTCTTCAACAGGGACAGAGCAACAACAGCGTGCACTTCATCGTTGAAGGGGAAGTAGCCATCGTTCGCCGATCGGAGTCGAATAAAAAGCAGAGCAGAATCATCACCACCCTGCATAAAGGCGACTCGTTCGGGGAGATGGAGCTCATCGACATCCAAAGCTGTGCCGCATCGGTAATCAGCCTGAGTGAAACCCGAATCATCACCCTGTCGAACAAGGATCTCTATAAAATTTCCTTGATCAATCTGAAGACCTATACCATGCTCATCCTCAACCTGGCCCGGGATATCAGCCGCAGGCTTCGGTCAGCGGACGAGATGCTCGCCTTGGTCAAGAACCGAACTACACTTGTGCCTGTTTCTTCATCCTTGTAAGAAAAATTACCATCAGAACGGGGAACAAGGCTCCGATGAGCATGCCGCTTCTCAATGCTGATTCCTCAAGCGTCAGATGCCTGAGCCAAGGGGCCACCTGTACGAGGGTGGGAGTGACGTCGGCAGTAAGGCCGATGAGCCAGGGGCCGAACGCCGCCCCTGCATCGCCGCCGGCGGCAAGGAAGGCAAAGAGCGAGGATCCTGCATAAGGGAATCGATTGGCCCCGTTGACCACCGAGCCCGGCCAGAGGAGGCCGCTGCCGAGACCAGCAAAAATACAGGCGATGAGACTGATGGCAGGAAGCGGGCTGAACGCTGCAATCAAGTAACAGGCAACGCAGAGAATACTGCCTGCCAGCATGGCCTTATAAAGCGGGAATTTGTCCCCCCACGAGCCATAGACAGCACGTATGGTACCCAGCAGGAGGGCGAACAGGCACAGCCCCACAAGGTCGCCGACCTCTTTGGGAAGCCCCAGGGATGCTTCCACAAATGCACTTGTCCACTGTGACATGGAGACTTCGGTGGCTCCACCCACGGCGATGCCCAGCACCACGAACAAGAAGTAGCGTGAGCTGAGAAGCTCCCGAATTTTCGTACGTTTCTCTTCACTTACCGCAGGTGCAAGGGGAACACGAAGAAAGTTGAAGAAGTTTATCAGGGGGAAGACCGACCAGATAAGCACCAGTATGGGCCAGTTGCTGCGGCCCAGCAGCTTGATCATCAGCGTTGTTCCAATGACTACGACGATGAATCCCCATGCATAGAAGGAGTGAAGGAGGCTCATCGCCTTCTCTTTCGAGTCATTCGGTATCGATTGGACGATTGCACTGAGCAGAAGCTCGAACAGGCCGCCCCCGATCGAGTAGATGACCGTGGCCACCATCAAGCCTAGATACGGATTTGATGGAAAAAGCGTCGGGGCGAACGCCAGCAAGAGGAACCCTATGAAGGCCAGAAAGTGGCCCAAGGTGATGAACGGCCGCACCCCCCACTTGTCCACCGGACGACTGAAGACCAAATCGGCGACAATCTGGGTGAAAAAGTTGAGAAGCGTCAATCTTCCGGCCTGCTCGAAGGTAATGCCGAACTCATGCATGAACGTCACATATAAAAGCGGGGCCAGGTTGCACGTCAAAGCCCCGATGAAGTTTCCCAAATAGCAGGCACGGATGGTAGATCGATACATGAGGCAGAGTATACGACAAGAAAAGGGAAAAAGGAACCTTAATTCTCCAGATCCAGACTCTTCAGATACCGTTGTACAATCCTATGGTTCTCGCTGTCGATATACAGATCCGGATGGTTGAGACAGAGCCTGCTCAAGACTTCTGCAACCGTGTAAGGAGCATCATCGGTGGCAAACCCCTTCTCATAGAGGAATGAAGACAGGGCATCCCTGGCATTATCCCGAAAACCTTTCAGAACTTTTGCCTCAATGGCTTGAAGTACATCGTTGCCTGTCCTTCGCTCCTCCTGCAAAAAGATCTGCAGGGCCTCGTAGTAGGCGGCGCTTCGGTTCAGCTTCAAATCATCGTCGGACAAATCATGGATTGTGAACACCTTCGGCCTTCCGGTTTGAGCCAGCTGCTGGGCTTGTGCAACCAGGGCCAGGCGCTGCCGGTACTGTTCTCCTGCCCTTGCCACCTGCCCAGCATTGACAAACCCCCGCTTCATATGGGCATACAGCTCTTCGCTTTCAGTGCACAGATACCAGCTGTGCAAACTCCCTATCGGCTCGTACAGAAGCGGTGACGGAATATTCAGTGCCTTTGCATACGCATCATAGTCTTGCACAGGATCGATTACGGACAACGTGTCCACCTTCACCGCAGAGAAAGGACTCTCTTGGATACGATAGCTTCGTTTTACATCCTCCAACCTGATCACCTGCAATGCATTCTCCGCAACCTCGGTGAGCTTGGTCACCTCATCCATCTGGGCGGTGCAATAGAATACTTGCCGGTCCTTGGAAATCTCAACAATGGCCTCTGCAATCGCCAACGATCGCTGGTCGTCGCTGTTGGCCATCAATTCGTCAAAGAAGACGGGAAAGTGATACTCACCCCCGCTTTCCAGCATCTCCAGAAAAGCCATTCTCACTGCAAACAGCAGCTGCACCCTCGTACCACTGGAGAGCTCGGCAAGGGAGAAGCTTCGCCCCAGGGTGGTATCCACAGCGTTGAAGGTGCCGTTGCCCATACCAAGGGAAAAGCGGTTTGCCGTAATACGCAGCAACCAATTACTCGCATGGCGGACCACCTGCGGTACATGGATCGATTCCGACTCTTGCTTCACCTCCTCAAACAAGGTGTACACCATGCGCTCGTGCACTTCCTCTCTTCGTTGGGCCTCCAAAGCCTCCTTTGCCGCCTCGTAGCTGAACAGGGCTTCCTCCAACTTGGTATCAGAGCAAAACGAATCATACCGCTCCCGCTTCCTCCCATACTCCTCACGCAGGTCCTCCAGCTTCCCAAGCTCGGCCTCAGAATCGGCCACCATACCCAGGATATCGTTCAGCGTGGTGCTTGCAGCAAACTCAATGATCTCCGGCGGATAGGTATTGAGTGATTGCTCGTACCCACGCTTTTGGTCTTCAAGCTCGAGATATTCCTTATACTGGCTCTGCAGGTTTTCCAAGGTCTGAAAGTCGCCACAGTCAAGCTTGAGTCGTTCAAACAGCTGGTGCAAATCCGATGCAGATTTGCCCTGTCTCTGTTCTTCCTGTGCAAGCAGTTCCTTTTGGCTCTGCAAGCGGTCTTGAAGTTTGGATGCACTCTGGATGGTGTGTATCAGATTCTGCGAGCCGGCTGTGATATCGACAACCTCGGTCTCCTGCAACCTGCACAGCCGTGCCAGATCAAGTGCCGCTGCTTGGAGCTGCTTTCGTGCATGCTGCACCTGTGCAGCACTCTGATCGTGGGCACTGACTGCGTGCACCCAATCCTTGAGGAGAGGAGACAGATGGAAGAATTGCGAGCCTTGCAGATCCGGCTCCTTGGTCAGGTTGAGAGCCCTGCTCGCTTGTTCCCATTCATCAAGCCACAGCTGATATGCAGCCTTGGCCTGCTCATGGGTTTGCTTGGCCTTTCTTCGGCACTCATTCTCTTCTTCCATGCGCTCCAGTTCGGTCATCCTTGCAAGCACGTTCCGAAGCAGGCTCGCAAGACCTGCGACATCGAAGGATTCGAGGGCGAAGTGACCCAGCTGATTTTCCAGCCTGGCCTGATAGGAAGCCAGCAAAGTTTGAAGCGACTGGTACTTTTCATTGGGTTTGTTCCTGGAAAAAACCAGTCCGAAAATGGCGACTGCCAAGGTTCCGAGCAAACCGAGCATCGGGGAGAAGGTAATGGATAGAAGCGATCCGAACAATGAAAGGACTATCGTTCCAAGAAGCAGTACTTTACGGGAGTGACGCTTGGTTTTCGGCATGGAGTTCACACTGCCGAGGGTCTCGATGCAAAGAAGCAGTGTTGTCTTCAAAGATTCCAGTCTCTCTTTTTCCTGCAAATCGACCTCGACCAGCTCCCCCAGTTGCCGCAGGTGGGCTTGCGAGGCAGCGAGATTGCAACGAAGCGGTTCGCAACTAAGAGCAAGCTTGGACAGCTGTTCCACCATGCTTACCAACTTTCCTTGGTCCGGTGCCTGGCTCACCAGCCAGGAAAGTTGTTCTTCACACACCTTCAAGGCACTCTTGGTACTCTGCAGTTCCTTTTCAGTCGAGCGTACCTGGTTTTCAAGCTCCTTGATTGCATCGATCCGAGCGGTAATGACCTGGATAAAATTGGGGTCGGCGAGGAATTCAGGGTCGACTTTGAGGTTGTCAAAAGCCGCCTGGTCGATCTTGATGGAAGCCTGGCGCTCCCTTACCGCTTCATCGGCTTGCTCCAAGGCCGCTTGCAATGCTCGGGCATCCTTGAGCGTGTGTTCATTCAGCAGGGCAAGAGTGCTGTCATAGCCCTGCAGGTCGGCAAGCAGAGCCCGTCTTTTCTCAAGCGCCTGGAGATACGCTTGCACCGATTTCAACCGTTCAGAGGTTTGTTGCAAGTAAGCCTGACGAGACAACTCACGTTCAAGTCGGGCGATTTCGGTCTTCAGAGAAACATTTGCTTGCAACTCAGTTCGGATCGCATCATAAGCTTTATAAGCTTCCGTAACGCTGCTTGCAAGCTTAATTCTCCCATTGGAGAACGCTGCAATACCTTTGGCTTGCCGAAGCGCGAGCTGAAGGTCGATCCCGCCCTGCATCTCTTTCTGGATGGCTTGGAGAAATACACCCTGAGAACCCACAGATTCCAAAAGCTCGTGCAACGGGAACCAGTAGGCATCCGCATACTCATCATTACGCCCGGGCAGGCGAATCTCTTCTCCTGTATCGAGACGCTTCTGTACGAGCCTGCCCTGTGAAAGGCTCAGATGCCACGTCTGCCCTCCCGACATCACAAGGGCCTCAGCTTCCAGGTTTTTCGGACAATCCGATGCGAACAACAGGCCGCGCATGGTCCGGACCATCGTGGTCTTGCCTACGCCGTTTGGTCCATGAACGACATTCAGACCACAGTGGAGAGAGCGTAAATCCGGAAAAGTATGGCTGGGAAAGCCTGGAGCGCGAAAGAGGGAGAACGAAGTGAACTGATGCTGTTTTGCCATTATCGTTCTCCTTGCTTTTGCACTATCATCGCTTGGAGCAGCCGCATACCGGCTTGCCTGGCTAGATTTGCAGCTTCTTCCAAACTCAGGCTTGAACTGTCCAGCCTGCTGTACGCCGAGCTGTTGCAGCTCTCTTCGTTGAGGCTTTGATACTGCCTCGCCAATCGGTCCAACTGCACTGGATCGAGCAGTTTTTTGGCAAGCATGGCATCGGGCCCGCTTCCCTTCGACAGTTGATGCAAGTCGATTGCAAGCTCGGTTTGGTCCTCGTAGCGATCGCGTAAGTAGGCGACAACACCTTGTTCCTCTATGAAGAAGGCATCGTCGTCCCCGATCTTTTGCATGACCTGCCCAAGGTTGAGAGAAGGATTGAGCGTGCCGGTGAAGACAGCCTTCACATACAGCGTCCCTTCATACTTGAGTTCGTGTATACAATTGCGGATGCTCTTGGTAAGGTGTTTCTGTATCCCATCGGCATCCTCGATGCCGCTTACATCAACGGTGAAGGTCTCATAGCGATAGGGACAAAGGGGAATGAAGAGCGGCGGCTTGAAGTGCAGGTCCCCTTCCGTTTCCAAAAGATAGACGCCGTGCTCGCCCATCTCATTCACATCGAGTGCATAGGGAGAACCACAGTAATACGCTTGTGCTTGTCCGACTTTTCCCCTCTTGTGAATGTGGCCGAGCATCCACAGTTCCACCTTGCTTCGGATAAGATCCTGCTCTTGGACCGGTGCATAGGCAGAGAGCGCAGTGCCGTAGTCGGCATGCAGCAATCCCAGATGTATGAGAGAGGGATTGAGCAGGTCGCCGGGAAACTCTTTCAGAGGATTTGTTTCTACGTGGCTCGAGCGAAACGACCAGCCAAGAAAGCGGACACACCCGATGTCCAGACTCTCCCATTTCCCCCCGAGGCCCAGAAGTGTTATGGCATCGCTGTCCTGTGCCAGGCGGGGAAAAATATTCCAGTCGTGGTTGCCCCCCACTCCAATGACCCTGATGCCGGCTTCCTTCAGTTTTTGCAGTCCCGCAAGCAAGGGGCCGTATACCGAAAGCCATGCTTTTTCCTGCTCAACCACATCGCCTGCCAACACAACAACGTCGACAGCGAGGCTGAGGGCTTTCTCCACAATGGCATCCCAACTGCTGTGCCCGGATTGAGCGAATTCAGGCTTTCTGCCCATATGGATATCTGCGCATGCCAGGATTTTCATACTGCCTCCAGTGCATCGAGTATACCACATTGACAGACGGGAGAACCATCGAATACCGACTATTGTGCGATCATGAACGATCATCCATCAGCACTACGACGCTACCCACCTTATGTTTGGTATCGACTCGTGCGTGAGCTGCTGTTATGTCCTGCAACCGATATGTGCTGTCAATAATCGGTTTCAACGTTCCCTCCTCGAACCATTGGCGCAGTTGCTCCAATTGATCCTTGGTCTCCTTGGCAACGCTGCTGCCTCCTACCGTTAGGAAGATACCTTTGTCGGATAGAAGTCGTCTCCTATCGGCTGCCGGCATTTTTCCAACAGCATCAAACACAACATCGAAGCGAGTGGAACAATCAGCGAGCTCTTTATTGGTGTAGGATAAAAATGCATCCGGCCCCAAGGAAAGCACGGCTTCGCGGTGCATATCGCTCGCACAAGCCGTCACACGAAAACCCATACGTTTGGCAATTTGTACTGCCATGCAGCCCACCGCCCCCGAGGCTCCATACACCAGTAATGTAGACCCAATCTTGGATGAGGCTTTGTTCAAAAAAAAGAGCGCTGTCGTTCCACCGAAGACCAATGACACCGACTCTGCATCAGAAGCTTTGATGGGGCACTTGGCCATTGCCGCTTTGATGGGGACGGCGACATACTCGGCATGACAACCGAAGCCAAGACCCGGGGTGCAACCAAAGAGCCGGTCGCCTACCTGGAAATCTGTTGCCAACGATCCAACCGCTATCACTTTACCAGAGAAAACAGCACCCAGAATCGGCTGTTTGGGTCTTTTCCAACCCATGACCAGTCGCAGGATAACTTTCAAAGGACCTGAAACGTCCAATGCCCTCGTCCGCACATCGGCAGAGTTCACTGACGTTGCCCCGATTTTGACCAATACGTGGTCATCCTTACAAACTGGGATTGGTACTTCACAAAGGTGCACCACTTCAGGAGGACCGTACGATTCATATACTGCTGCTTGCATCTGTTTAAAACCTTCTTTTATATTCTGTTGGTTGATAATTGGCATACGTCCGCAATAGGTGAACGACAAGATGTCAATGAGTAATCGAAGGCACGAAAGGTTTACTTATTGTTCGGACAACCACAACGCCCGGTCGTATCACATCTTTCTACAAAGCGTGCTGTCCGAACGAAATCCATCAACTCAAACACTGCTTGCACTCTCACACCAGGTTTACCAGAACCGATCCAGCCGAATGCCTGATCACAGGTACAGTGTACAAGTCCAACCATCGGAGTTCAAGTTCAGGGCGGCAAGCCCAGGATTCCGAACTGGCCCGAAGATGAATCATCCCAATCATTCCTCAATAGTCACGCTTTTACTTGTTTGGAAATAAAAAGTCTGGACATGGAAGGCTGTCCCCATCGACCAACGTGCAAAAGGGAGGCTTTCGCCCCCCTTATCATGTAACGATTCTCGTACCTATGGACTTACTTGTCCAAAATCGCCTGCATCTGGCTGTGAATGGCGGCAGTCCCTTCGGCTGCGGAGACCTTGCCGCCGAAAATCTGGGCGACATGGTCGTTTACGATTCCAAACCATAGGCTGAAATCAGGGCCGGCCGGGAACGGGACAGCATGTTCGGCAGCCTTGAAGAAGGTGTCCACATTGATGTTCTTGAAGTTTTCCAGGTACTTGGGCTGAGCCGCCTTGTAGGCGGGAATGTCAATGCCTTCCTCGGCTTGGATGGTGTTGCCTACTTCACCGGTGATGAATTTCACGAAATCCCATGCAGCATCCTTGTCCTTGGTAAATGCGGATACGACATAGCCCAATCCGCCAAGCACGGAGGTGTTCCCAGCCTCCTGCTTGGGCATGGTGATCAAGCGGACCTTGCCGTTCCTTGCAAGGGTGGACTCTTCAAGTACTACGCCCTTCCATGAACCGACATAGAGGATGGCACCCTTTCCCGAGAGGAAAAGATCGGTACCGTTGGTATCGGAGAGCACTACGTAGGGAGCCAGGAGGCCGTCGTCCATCAAGTCGACCACACGCTGGTATGCCAAGGTCGTCTCCTTGAGGTTGTACCCTGACTTGGAGAAGTCCTCGCTGATCACATACCCTCCGCTCTGGTGGGCGAAGTTGAAGTGTGAGGGCTGGGCGTCGAGTTCCATAAGAATGGGATACTCATCACCGCCGCTTTTCTTGATTGCATCGCGAAGCTTGGTTGCAATGGAAACCATATCGGCCCAACGCCACCCTTCGGATGGAAGAGCGACGCCGTACTTCTCAAACAGCTCGACGTTCAAGGCGACTGCAACGGAGTCGAGACCCTTGGGCATGCCCCAGGTCTTGCCTTCGTATTGGTTCATCTTCACCATGGCCTCTACATAGTTGTTCATATCGACCTTATCGCGTGCGATGAACTCATCAAGGGGCTGGAGAATCCCACCTGCGACATACTTGGGAAGGTAGGTGTTCATCCAGAACACATCCGGTGCACTCTTACTGCCCGCCGCTGCATCAAGTTTTGTCCAATAGCTGCCCCATGGGGTGAGCTCGATGGTAACGGCGACCTTGTCCTGTGATGCATTGTACTGATCGACGATCTTCTGGATCGCCGGTTTCTGGTACTCATCCCAGAGTGCAAGCGTCAACTGCGTTTTTGCCGGCTCTTTTGCACCGGCGGCAAAAACAAACGAGGCACCGATAAGAAGCACAAGCGCCAATACGAAACCCTTTTTCATTTGAAATCCTCCTATTTGTCTGTGTTCCCACTGAAGGGGACACCGATTCACCGTCCACTCTTGCTCGAATTGAGCAAGCTTCCAGCATCCTCCAACCTGAGGGGCTGCTGATGGTACAAACCCTCGGCGAGGGCAAAGCCACCCAACATTCCATGGTACCTGGCCCAAGTTTCCAACATTGGCTCGATCGCTTGCGACGGATATGAGGCGATGACCTGACGCCACTGCATCTCTACGTCACTGATGTCCAGTACGATGTCGGGTCTTTTTACATTGCGTTTTGGATCGAGGGAGAAAAAGAGTACCTGGGAGGGATGCCATGTCCTGCCGTCAGTACTGTATTTTTTCAACCCCGATACAAAAACAGCGCGGTCGACCAGAGCTGAAACTGCGCGATGGTCCGGATGATAGTCATCCGGATGGATGGTAAGGATGGTTCTTGCCTCGCACTCTCGAAAAATCGGGATGAGAACTTGTATACTCTCCTCCTTCACTTCGATTCCGGCATCCGGGAAGTCGAGTATGCGCATATAGTCCAGGCCAAGAGCCTTGCCTGCATCATTGAACTCCTTGACGCGTTCCTCTTTGGTGGCGAAACCACCGCTCTCGCCCTTCGTCAAACAGACCAAGCCGGTTGTGCATCCCTCGTTCTTAGCCTTGAGCAGAAGACCTGCAACCGCCGTTTCATCATCGGGATGTGCCGTAATTACTAAAAAATCCACCATATGTCCTCCTACCCTTTCACGCCGGTCGAGGCGATTCCTTCAATGATGTATCGTTGGAAGAAAATGAATATCACAATGATGGGCAACGAAGAGATTACCCCTCCGGCCATCACCTGTTCGTAATAGGTGGTGTGCTCCCCGATGAGGAAGGCAAGACCTGCAGAGAGCGTCAACTTGTCCAAGGATCGATTGATGATCAGAGGCCACATCAGGTCGGTCCAGGTCCACAGTGCTATGAGAATTCCCAGACTCACCATGGCCGAACGTACAAGCGGTACCAAAATCCTGGCAAAGATGATCTGGTACGAACACCCGTCCACCAGAGCCGCCTCATCCATCTCCTTGGGAATGGTGAGAAAGGCCTGTCTGAGGAAGAACACACCGAAGACGCGGAATATCCCGGGCAAGGCGAGAGCGAACAAGGTATTGGAAAGCCTCCAGGAAGTGATGATCTGATAGTGGGGAACCAGGAAGATCTGTCCAGGAATCATCAACAGGCCGAGTACCAGCATAAACAGGACATCCCTGCCTGCAAAATGAAGCCTTGCAAACGCATATGCAGCCATTGCACAGACTGCCAGATTTCCCCCAACCACCAGCGCCACCACAATAAACGTGTTGAGATACAATCGAGCAAAGGGAAACTTGGCGGCGATGATTTGGTAATTCTTCCATTGCCAGACTTCAGGAACCAGCTGAGGAGGAATCCTGATTGCTTCCTCGTAGGTCTTCAAAGAAGTGAGCAGCATCCAGATGAAGGGGAAAACTGTCAGCAGGGCAGCGAAACTGAGTAGGAGAAGTACGGGTATATAGAAGGATTTTTGTTGTTTCATCATGAGTAGTGCACCCACCTTTTTTGCATGACAAACTGGAAAATCGTCACAATCAGGATGATTACAAAAAGCACCAAGCTCACAGCCACCCCATACCCTTTCTCAAAGGCTACGAAGCTGCGGTCGTAGAAGTAGTAGACCAAGGATGAGGAGTACTGGATCGCCAAGGAGGTCGAGCGGATCATCAAAAAGATGAAATCAAAGATTTGAAAGACATTGATGATGCTGATGGTGATGACAAAAAATAGTGTCGGGGAGAGCAAAGGCAAGGTGATGCGGAAAAAAGACTGCATCGTGCCTGCTCCGTCGATGAGAGCAGCCTCATAGTACATGGTCGGTATATTCTGCATCCCGGCAAGCAGAATGACCATCTGCGTTGCCAGCATGGACCAGATGAGAACGATGCTGACAGAATATAAGACGACATCAGGTTCACTAAGCCATGCCACACTCTCAAGCTTGAGTGCATTAAGCAGGACGTTGATCAAGCCGAATTTATAGTTGAACAACCAACGCCACAAAATGCCGATCGCCGCCGGCATGGTGATGGCGGGAAGGAAGAGCAAGGTCCTGAACATGGTGCTCATGCGTTGCAGCTTGGAGAGAAGAAATGCATTGAAGGTAGAGAGTATTACAATGGCAGGAACGCACAACACTACATACATCAAGGTGTTGGAGAGCGAGCGATGGAACTTGGGATCTGCGAACAGACGCCGGTAGTTCTCCAGACCTATGAACCGGGGCTTTCCGAAAGAACCGAGGTCGGTGAAGCTGAAATAGACATTTTGAAAGAATGCAAAAAAGTAGAAGACACCCAACCCCACCAGCAGCGGCAGGAGGAAGAACAGGGCGGCCTTTCGTTCCTGTTTATACAGGTAATGAGGTGTTCTACTCACAGAAAGCCTCCATACAATCACCCGTTATCAAAGGGGACACAGACTCCTTTGCCGAAGCGGTAAGAGATCCAAGATAGGAGCCGTACTGCATACAACGCTGTAAACTTGCATTGTGCACCAAGGCATATATGAAGCCCGCAGCGAAGGAATCTCCGCTGCCTGTGGTGTTCACCACCGTCACCTCAAATGCCGGACTATGCAGCAAATCACCCTCTTTGGTAAGCGCACAACAGCCATCAGCGCCAAGAGTGATGACTGGAATGGGTACAAAAGCCTGCAATGCCTGCATGATCGGGTACAAGTCCTTTTCGCCGGTAATGCTCTTGGCCTCGCCAAGGTTCATAAACACCCAATCGACAAGCCGGGCCTGGTGCTTGCTCTCTTCACTCCACTGTAGACTATCCTGATACCCCAGACCAGTGGAAATGGAGGCACCCTTCCCTCTTTGAACGGCAATAAATCGTTGCACACAAGCAAGGCCAAGATACTCGAAGCAGATATGCACATGCCTGAACGACTGCTCGGTCATCGCTTGGAGCTGACTAGCAAGTGATTTCTCAAGTAAACAACGGCTTTGCACCCAGGTAAGGAACGAGCGGTCGGTCTTTCCATGCATGATCAGGCTGAGATTGGTCTTCTCCCCCTCCATGGTGACCACACTTGCTGTGTCTACATGCTCCATCCTGAGAAGTTGCACCAGCTGGCTTCCCAAGGCATCGTCACCCACAGAGGCTGCCAATGCACTGTTCAGGCCGAGTTTGGCAAGGGCGATTGCCACAATGGCATTCCCTCCCGCCGACAGCGTGTAGGAGTCAAGAAACATCTCCTCTCCCGGCTGGGGCAAGCCGGTAAACCCTTCGAGCAGGAGATCACAGTAGATGGGTCCGACGGTGAGGACGGTTTGGTCTTTCATCGTCCTGTCCTCATACAATCGTAGAGAGAGGCTGCATCGGCGCCGACAAAGGGGTGCATTCCCAGTGCCTCGATGGCATTCCTCTCTGATTGCGAAGCGACGGCCTCGATGACCTTGCGCTCATAGCTCTTCATCTGCATCAGCAGTGCCCGAGAGGACGGATGCAAAGCTGAAGCGGTTCCGATGGGAGCAAACCATCCGTCCCGGGGAAGTGTTGAGACTTCAATGACATCGTCATCGGCCAAAGCCGGATCAAAGCCGTTGTTCGGTATATTGAGGATCAATGGCTTCTTGCTGATGCCCATGACCGAAGAGAGTACATCCAATGCAATAGCATCATAGCCGTTGGCATTGTGTTGTTCCAATAGCGAAAAGACAGGAAGGGAGCGGTCTCGACCCGACTCCAAAGCCATATAGGACCCGTTTCTTGCATCCATATAGTGATTGAAAGCATCAAGCGCATCCACTGTTCCTGCACCGAGAGCCTTATACAGCTCCTCATCCAGAATCTTGATGGTCTGGGCACGGCTCAGCGGAGACTTTTTCTGGTTTTCCACGATCGTTTTCGTGTGCTCATAGTAGTACAGGTATTCATTGGGAATCGTTCGTGTTTTTCTGATATGAGATTCCAAATCTTGGTAGAAGGGCTCCTTCTCGAAGAATAGTGGCAACTTGGTATCGATCAGGTCTCCAAGCATCTCCTTACCTTTGAGCTGCATCCCGTACACCCAGCCAAGGTGGTTGATTCCGTAATAGTGAAGCAATACATCCTCTGCATCACAGCCGTAGATCTCTGAAGCATAAGTTGCAACCATTTGGGGCGCATCGCAAATGCCGATGATCTTCCGGAACCCTGTAAGCGAGTGAACCGCCTGGGTTACCAGGCCCGAAGGGTTGGTGAAATTGATCAATGTTGCCTTGGGTGCAAGCTTCTCGAGCAGACGTACCTGCTGCAGCACCACCGGAATGGTTCGCAATGCAAGAAAGAATCCACCGACTCCGACCGTCTCCTGCCCTATCTGCGAACACCTCATTGCGGTCAGCTCATCAGCGATTCTCTGTTCCTGCCCTCCCACCCTGATGGACGAGAACACATAATCGGCTCCTTCCAACGCTTCCTCAAGCGTTTTGCACAGCACGATGCGGATGGTATTCCGGTGAGATGCGAGTATGCGGGTTAAAAGCGTGCGGTCAAGCAAAGCAAGCTTTTGTGTGTCGATATCGTACAAGTGGATTGTATCAAACACAAGTTCCGTTCGGTTCAGCAAGGAGTGCAACAGTAAGGGAAATCGAGGACTTGCAGCTCCCAGAATGGTCAGTTTCATAGTTCTTTCCTTCGACATGCGTACTCATATTGTATGAGGTAAACGTTTTCCCGTCAAGAAAAGTTTTTCATTTCTTTTCTGCTATCACTGCATCTGGCTTTCTCATTGTCTTTTATGTCAAACAGATACTGCTGTACCCTACCCGACGCTGTCCCCTGTCTGGATTCTATGGGCAAGCAAGGTAACCGGCGCAACCTTCTCTCCCTGTAAGAGCGTAAGCAGATGAGTGGCCGATTGCACCCCTATCTGTATAATAGGCTGGCTGACTGTAGCAAGTGTTGGATTGAGAAACCTTGATAAGGCAATACCGTCAAAGCCCAAGACGGACAAGTCTTGTGGTATACGAAGACCGGCATCCAATGCAGTTCTCATTACACCGATGGCCATCTCATCGCTGAGGACGAACACCGAGTCAAACGTTTTTTTGCTTGCCAACAGCCGCTCCATGGCCTCACTACCAGACTCGACGGTGTAATTGCCGGGTACCACCAATGCTGGATCGAAAGACAGTCCCGCTTCCTCCAAGGCGGTCTTGTAGCCTTGCAGGCGCTTGTCACCAACCGAGTAACCCCAGCCGCCGATCAAGGCGATGTGCTTTTTGCCAAGGGAGAGCAAATAGTTCGTTCCATCATAGGATGCTTGGAAGTCATCAATCCGAACCTGGGGAAACGGGAGGTCGGGGATGTCGATGCCGGCAAGAACAATCGGAATCTGACTTTTTTTCAGTTGGTCGTACACCTTGGGGTTGCTTGTCTCATGCATCAACAGCATGCCGTCCACCCGGTTCTCAAGCAGGAGGTCCAAATAAACACGGACGCTGGATACCGTGTCCTTGACTCGGCAAACCAATACCTTGTAGCCCGCCTCTTCCAGCACGTGTTCAGCTTGTGAGAAGACCATCTGATGATAGAGCTCCGAGACTTCAGGAATGATAAGGCCGATGGTGAAGGTTTTCTTGAGCACCATGCTTCTGGCAACATGGTTCGCTACGTACCCTTCTTTTTCTATGCAAGCCAGTACCTGCTGCTTCAGATCCTCGCTTACAAATTTTGTCCCATTCAACACACGAGACACCGTTGCAACTGAAACACCGGCTTCCTTGGCTATCTCCTTGATTCCCATCGATACTTCCTTTCTCAACTCGAGCATGAACCGATTCAAGGGAAAATGCAAGTAATAGTGGATGATCCAACCTCTGGCAAATCTGTGCAGGAGCTATTTTCATGATGATTCATTTTCTGTATTGACCATCGATATCTGTTTCAATATGATATATTACATCTGTTATATATCTTACGCTATATGTTGGGAGCACCTATGATTCGCAAGTTTGAAAGCAAACCCGTAACCCATGCAGTTTTCTTGATCGTCCTGTACATCGCCATTGTCAATATCGGAGATTCACTTGGAGGCATTCCTAATCTCGCTACCAGTCTTCTGTTGACCGTTTTTTCGATGGTGCTCTTTTTCTACTCGAAAACCAGGATATCTGTAGGTTTTGACAGCTTTTCCAAAAGCAATGCAAAAAGGACCTTGTACTATCTGCCCCTTGCAGCCTTGGTTGGCCTTGGCTTCCTTGGAGGAATCGATTCATCCCTCTCTTTTTCGGATATCCTGATTGCAGTGCTGCTGATGACCAACGTTGGCTTTGTGGAGGAGTTGTTGTTCCGCGGCTATTTGCTTGAGGCCATTGAGAAGGGCAAAGGCAGGAAACGTGCGGTAATCATCAGCGGCATCACCTTCGGTATCGGACATATTGTCAATATCCTGCGCGGCTACGATGCAAGCGAGCTTGCCGTCCAGATTGCAGGGGCCGTAGCCATCGGCCTCGTCCTTGCTCTTTTAGTGGTTCTGACCCGAAATCTCATCCCTGGCATCCTCTTTCACATACTTTTCAATATCGGCGGAACCATCACTGTAGAAGAAAGCAGCAGTGAAGGGGTCCTGCTGCTTTTGATCATTGGAATTTGTGCGGCCTACCTGCTGTATCTGCTCAGGCAGCTGAACAAGCAGTAACAGACTCTCAGTCAAACGGATATTCCAAGCGCTTGGTATACGTTGTATGCAGCAGGTGGTGACTCATCTGCGACAACGGCTGGTCCAAGAACCGTGCGTACAGGTCCTTGATCGCGGGGTTCTCGTGGGACTTCCGTATTGGTTTGCTTCTATCCTCCTCGTAGATCGACTGAGCACGCTTTGCCCGGATGTCGGCATTTGTTGGAATTGGTTGGCCTCCACCCCCAAGGCAGCCGTCGGGACAGGTCATCACTTCGATGAAGGTATAGGGGCTTGTCCCTGCCTTGATCTGATCAAGCAAGACCCGGGCGTTGGCCAAGGTATTGGCTACCGCCACCTTGACCGTACTTTCGCCGATCTGCAGGGCGGCCTCTCGAATTCCCTTTCGCTCGCGAAGTGAGGCGAACTCAACCTCTTGCAGGACACTTCCGGTCAGCTTCTCAACTGCGGTTCTCAGCGCAGCTTCCATCACCCCGCCTGATGATGCAAAAATTACGGCTCCTCCGGTGGAGGCCCCCAAGGGATCGTCAAACTCCCCTTCTCCAAGCGAGGCGAAATCGATGCCCACCATCTTGAGCATTTTGGCAAGCTCACGGGTGGTGAGGGCCCAATCGACATCACAGAAGCGGTCCTCCTCTGAAAGATTCATTCGCTCCTTCCAATACGAGAACGAGCTGTCCATTTCGCTGCGACCAGCTTCGAATTTTTTTGCCGTACAGGGCATGATTGAAACAACCCGGATAGAACGGGGATCAAGTTGCGCCTGCTCGGCATAGAATGTCTTGGCGAGGGCGCCGAACATCTGCTGGGGTGATTTACAGGAGGAGAGATGCCCGACCTGCTCGGGATAGAAGGTCTCGATGAACTTGATCCACCCCGGCGAACAACTGGTAATCATGGGAAGCTGTCCCTGATGGGTGAGTCGATGAATCAATTCATACGCTTCCTCCATGATGGTAAGGTCGGCGGTGAACTGCGTGTCGAACACTTTATCGAAACCCAGGGATCTGAGCGCACCGACCATTTTGCCGGTGACCAAGCTTCCCTCTCCGAGCCCCATTGCTTCACCCAACCCCACCCTGATGGCGGGGGCCGTTTGGACCAGTACGGTCAGCGATGGATCGTGAAGCGCATCAAAGACCTGCTGGACCTGGCTTTTCTCGGTAATGGCCGCAGTCGGGCATACAAGTGAACACTGCCCGCAGTTGGTGCATACCGAGTTTCCCAATCCTTGGTCGTAGAAGGTGGCTACCTTCGTCTTCAGTCCGCGTCCTGTCAGCTGAATCGCCGAGACCGACTGCATTGAGGCACACACCTCTACACAGCGATTGCAGAGTATGCAGGCGTTCGGGTCGCGGATGAGTGATGCAGAGGTGACATCAACTTCCTCGAATTTCTTTTTTGTCCTGGGAAACCTGCTTGTTCTTACACCAAGCTGCTGGCTGAGAGCCTGCAGTTCGCAGTTGAGATTGCGTTCACAGGTAGTGCAGAGAAGAGGATGGTTGGCCAATACCAATTCCAGATTGAGTTTCCTGGCATGGAGGACCCGCTCGGTTTGCGTCTTGATCATCATGCCCGGCATTACAGAGTGCATGCACGATCGCACCAAGCGCTTTGCTCCCTCAACCTCCACCACGCACACACCGCAGGAACCATGGGAACTTACATCCTTAAGGTAACAGAGCGTAGGAACCTTGATGCCGGCAGCCAGGCAGGCATCGAGAATACGGGTACCTCGTTCAACGGTGACGGGTTTTCCATCGATGGTACAGCTGATCATCTGCTCATCCATTGCTCACCTCCTGGATTTTGATATCGCAACGCAGACAGCGTGCGGCTTCCATGCGGGCTTGACGGCCGGTGTACCCACGATTCACCTCGGCAAAAGAGAGGTGACGATCCTTGGGTGCCAGCTTTACTGCATTGATGGCCTTCCCCTCATAGAGTGTTTTTCCCACCGTATTGTCGTAGGAAAAGGTGGTGAAAAGCGTATCAAAACGGTCGATGCCCATCAGCGTCCTGTCTATGATGCGTGCAACCTCCTTGCCCTGCCCCATTGCCTGGGCTGCCGTGGAAGGACCGGTGATCACATCCCCGATCGCCCAGACATTTTCCAAATTCGTTCTATACCCGTAGTGCGTCGCCTCGAGGTACCCATGCGTGGAGACGGAAAGTCCCAAACGAGTCAACAGCGGCGTGTCAACGCGTTCTCCTATGGCTGCGATGACGGTGTCGCAGTCAAGGACGCTCTTCTTCTCACTCTCCGTCCTCTGCCTTCTTCCACTGAGGTCGTAACTGCCCAGCTGCAGCTGATGCACTTCAAGACCTCGTATCCGTCCATCGGCACCGCGCAACACCTGCGAGGGGGCTACATCGAACACAAAGGTGATGCCCTCAGCGAACGCTTCCTCGATCTCGCTTCGGTTGGCGGGCATTTCATCCTTGCCGCGGCGATAGGCTACGGTCACATTACAGCCCGTTCTCCACAGGGAGCGGGCGACATCGATGGCAACGTTGCCGCCGCCGAGAATCACGACCTGCCTGCCCACATCGGCTTGCTGCCCTTCACTGAGAAGCCTGAGCACCTCGGTTCCCTGCAGGTAGCCCGGGCCTTCACTTCCAGCCAGGTCAAGATTTGCATGGTGATACGAACCCAAGGCGAGAATCACCGCATCGCTGTCAGCCTGAAGAGATGGCAACTGAACATCACGGCCAAGTGCCTTACCCAAGGCAAAGCGGACGCCAAGCGTTGTGTAAAGCTCAAGTTCCTTCTCCAACACTTCCTTGGGAAGCCGGTAGTTGGGAATGCCGTAGCGAAGGACTCCTCCAGCCTTTTGGTGTTCGTCATAGATGGTCACCTCGTGCCCCAGCCTCCTGAGGTAGAAGGCTGCCGACAATCCTGCAGGGCCCGCCCCTATGATGGCAATACGCTTGTTGGTTTGTGCAGGCATCCTTCCCAAAAGCCCCTGATATACATCCTGCTCCTGCCCCATCTTGTACAGGGTATCGGCAAGGTAGCGATGCAACTCTCCCTGATGCACCGGACCGTCCAGGTCGTCGCGCCTGCAGCGCATCTGGCAGTGGAAGTGACAGATGCGGCCCAAGGTGCCCGGCAGAGGGTTGTCCTCCAACGTGGAGGTAAAGGCTTCAACTAGACGGTCTTCCTTCAGGAGGGCGATGTACGAAGGGATTCGCATGGCAAGCGGACAGGAGTTGGAGCAAAGCTCCCCCACCAAGGTTTCGCAGGTTCCAGCCTCACACTTGTGCCGTTTGATGTGACTCTCATACTCCTCGGAAAAATAGTTGAGGGTGGTCAACACCGGGTTCATTGCAGACTGGCCCAAGCCGCACAGAGCGGTGTCGCTGATATGCAGGCCCAGCTCCTTGAGTGTCTGAAGGTCCTCCTCCTTACCCTCTCCTTCACAGATGCCTGAGACCAGAGCCAGAGCCTGGCTCAGACCTTCCCTGCAGGGCGTACAGGTGCCGCAGGATTCCTTGGTGGTGAACTCCAAAAAGTACCGGGCGGAGTCGACCATGCAGTTGTCGCTGTCCATGACGACCATTCCCCCCGATCCCATGATGGCTCCCAGAGCACCAAGGCTCTCGTAGTCGATGCTGCTGCCAAACAATCGTGCAGGAATGCATCCACCCGAGGGGCCTCCACTTTGCACGGCCTTGATTTTCTTGTTTACGTTGACCGACCCGCCTCCTGCTTCATAGATGAGGGTGGTAAGCTTTTCGCCAAGTGGCAGCTCGACCAGGCCGGTATTCTTCACCTTCCCTACCAGTGAGAACACCTTGGTCCCCGGACTCGCAGGATTGCCGATCCTGGCAAACCATGCGCTTCCCTTGCCTATGATAAGGGGAATATTGCACCAGGTTTCCAAATTGTTGATGGTGGTGGGACGACCTAGAAATCCCTTTTGGGATGGGAAGGGAGGCTTTACCCTCGCCCTTCCGGCTTTTCCTTCAAGGGAGGCGATCAAAGCTGTTTCCTCACCGCAGACAAACGCTCCCGCCCCCTCCACCACAGAGAGATTGAAGCTGAAGCGGCGTCCTAGAATATCGTCACCGAGCAAACCCATCTGGTAAGCTTGGTCGATGGCGACGCGCAGCCGGTCGACTGCAAGTGGATATTCTGCGCGTACGTAGACGATTCCCTCCTGTGCACCGGTGGCATAACCGGCGATGGCCATGCCTTCGATGAGCATGTGGGGATCGCTTTCCATCTCATTGCGGTTCATGTAGGCACCGGGATCGCCTTCATCCGCGTTGCAGATGAGGAACTTGGGATCTCCAGGTTCCTTGGCCATCAACTCCCACTTCATGCCGGTGGAAAAGCCAGCACCTCCTCGTCCGCGAAGCTTTGAATCTTTCACTTCAGCAAGCACTTCTCTTCGACTCATCCCCCCAATAACTTTCTCCAGCGAGCGATACCCGCCGACGGCCACATACTCTGCAATGTTTGCAGGATCGATGAGGCCTGCATCACGCAGCACCAGTTTCTTCTGAGCGTGAAAGAAAGGAACTTCATGCCAATGCATGAGCTCTTCAAACCCCTCCCCGTAGGGGTGAAACGCCAGATGATGATCCCACTCGGTAATTTTACACAAGGCCTTGGGCTTGAAGTATTCACCTTCGGCCAGACTGTCGAGAATGAGAGGAACATCGGCAACCTCCACCTTTGACAGCCATACCAAGGGTTTGGCGGGCAGGTAGAGCGAGACCAATGGCTCTTCACTGCAGCAGCCGAAGCAGCCTACACTGCGCAGGCTCACATTCAGATTCCGACTTTCTATCTCTTTCTTGAATGCCGCATATACCTCGGCGGCTCCGCTTCCTATTCCGCACGTCCCCATCCCTACTGCGATGCTTGGATGGCTTGGGTACATGCTCTGCTGCCCTTCGTGTTGGAGTCTGTCCAATAGTCTGTTCATGAGACCTCCTTGCCTTCGAGCAGCAACTGAAGCATTTGTGTAAGCTTCTGTTCCGTTACACGGGAATGGATGACTGAATCTATTGCAATAACCGGAGCCATGGCGCATTGACCGAAGCACGCCACGGTATGCACGGAGAACCGTACATCGTCAGTGGTAGCCGTCCCATCCTCATCCAGCTGCAGATCCAGTTGCTTGAGGACTTGAAGCAACAACGGTTTTGATCCGCGGGTGTGACAGGCTGTCCCCCTGCATACAGTGATCACATGCTCACCTTGTGGTTTGAGATTGAAAAATGCATAAAAGGTGGCAACTGAATAGACTGTAGAGAGGGGTACTTGAAGCGCCTTTGCAACCAGGACCAACTCTTCCTTGCTCAGATAGTTGTGATCGCTGGTACGCTGGACTGCTTCCAGAATGGACAATAGAGCTCCACGCTCGGTGCGGTGAGAGTCTACAATTGACTGGATCGCCGTATGTCGATCGCTCATGAGGACCTCCTTGGAAAAAAACAGGGACAGTGCACGAAAAAACCTGCATCTATACCATTAAACATCCAATGGATGTTGAAATATATTCCTGAAGATCGTTGCATCCATACTAAACCTGCAAAATGTATAAAGCAAGGTATCTATTTAGATTGCAATGGATAATTTAACGATATTTTGATTATTAATACATTTTTAATGTGATTACTTTCATATTATAGATACCCACGTTCTTCTTGGGCGTACCATTTGACCTAAGAGAGCTGCTTCCCTATCCTATAGTGCAACCAGAGGAGGTTTATCTATGAAGAGTTTTCGTAAAGAGCTGTTTTTCAATCTGCCTTCACGCAGGGGTTTGGTGAACATAACCAACCTGGTGCAACAAGCTGTGACTGAAAGCGGCGTTCAAGAGGGATTGGTCTTGGTAAACGCCATGAACATCACTGCAAGCGTCTTCATCAATGACGATGAGAGCGGTCTGCACCACGACTATGAAGTCTGGCTAGAGCGACTGGCGCCGGAAAAACCGTACAGCCAATACAGGCACAACGGATACGAGGACAATGCCGATGCACACCTCAAGCGCACCATCATGGGACGCGAAAGCGTAGTGGCCATAACCAAAGGATCTCTTGATTTCGGTACCTGGGAGCAGATTTTCTATTACGAATTCGATGGAAAACGGACCAAGCATGTGCTGGTGAAGATCATCGGGGAGTGAGATGCATCAAGGCTTGTCGTCTGTAGTGCCTGGTTTATGGGTTCCATAGTGAGGTTCTGCCTCCCTAAGCATACTCTGCCGTAACACACGTTTAATGGTGGTTTGATACCCCTTGCCTTTTGATTTGAAATGTTCCAGCACGTCAGCATCGACATAGATGCTGATCTTCTTCTTTACAGGGCGATAATTTGCTGGATTTCGCAAGTGAGAAGGCTGCAGTTGGGCCAGTTGCTCATCGGTCATTTCTGCAATATCGGAGAAATCGATCTCACTCGCTTCTTCATCGTTGGTTTTCATACACACACTCAGCCTTTTTCTCCCTGGGAGAGGCCTCCCTTGCTGAAATAATCCTGATATTACCATTTCTATCAGTATATACTATCAATATAAGCAAGTAATTGCCATGATGTCTGATGCACTGATAGCGCATTTCTTCAAGTGAGGAGTGCTCCCAATCAGTCTATTCAAGTAATCGAGGATCTTCAAACACATCAAGTATTTTATCAAACGCAAAGCCATGTTTCTTTTTGAGGTCCCAACGTCGTATCTTTCGCACTTGACAGCACCTTCAGAAAACCGGTTGTCGTGGACAATACTGTACAAATCAGGGAGATCATGCATATTTCTGTGAATTTCAACCACGATCTGGTCGACGGTGCCCCCGCCGCACGATTTCTCAACACGTTCAGAGACTATGTGGAAAAGTCTCCCGGGACAATCATGAGCCGGTAGCGTAATACACCATGCTCACGATATCCTCAAAACTGCCGTCATCCATGGCAAACCCTCCCCTGATCGTCCCCAATCGCTCAAAACCAAGTCTTTCATACAGGGCCAGAGCCCGGGTATTGGAGGCGACGACGGCGTTGAATTGAAGAATTCTGAACCCGAGGCTGGAAAGCTGCTTCAGCGAGTCCTCAACCAAGGCTTTTCCGATGCCTTTGCCCTGCATGCTTTTCTTCACCGCATACGATGCATTGGCAATATGGCCGACTCTGCCGACGTTGTTCGGGTGCAGAATATACAATCCCGCAAGCTTGCCTTCTTCCAAGGCAACCGCTGTATAGCTTTGGCCGGCAAAGAATACAGACGAGTTCAGGCTGCCAAGCTTTTCGTTCTGAGGAAAAGCGTTGCCCTTCTCGACCACTTCGTTCCAAATTTCGGTCATCGCCGGGATATCCAGCTCGTTATACGCTCTGATTGTCATACCAGGAGTGTACCACAAACCGGCTTGCCTTGCCTTCGGTCTTTGCGGTACTCTTGCAAGGCGAGGAAAGTGAGAATGCATAATCAGAATACCATCTTTGTAACACCCAAACTGCTGGCACAGCAAAGCAATGCCCTTGCATCGTTGACGAAGCTGGCACAGCAGTGCAATGTTGCTCTCGCCTACCCAAACGACGCCCGGGACGAGGCCCGGCTCTTGTGCAAAGCTCACCCGTTTCTCTCTTCCTGCCTGCAGGCGACCGAACAAGCCCTTTTTGAAAGCGTTGCAGACAAAACAGGGACATTTTTACTTGATGAAGGGATTAAGCTCTCCTTCTATTGTCCCCTTGAACTTGCCACGTCCTCGGTCATCACCCTGTTCTTTCATACACTGTCCGATGCCATCGCTTACATCCAAGCGTTCCCAAAGCCCGGCGAGCAGCTGCCCAAGCTTATCGATGCATATGCTGCGTTGCTTGCACAAGGCAAGTTGGTCGCCTTCCCCACCGAGACCGTCTACGGCCTTGGCGCCGATGCCTTGAATGAGGAAGCGGTGCAAAGTATTTTTGCAGCGAAGCAGCGCCCCTTCTTCGATCCCTTGATCGTACATATCGCCGGCTTGGATCAACTTGAAGGCTTGGTGGTCGATCTCGATCCAAGAGCAAAGCTGCTCATGGATCGCTTCTGGCCCGGTCCCTTGACCCTGATTTTAAAAAAGCACCCCTCGGTGCCTGCAATCGTAACGGCCAACAGCCAAACAGTCGCCATCCGCATGCCTTCCAATCCATTGGCATTGAACCTGATCAAGGCCAGCGGAAAAGCCATCGCAGCTCCCAGTGCAAACCGCTTCGGCTACACCAGTCCCACTACCGCTTTACATGTAAAGGAGCAATTGGGAGAGCGTATCGATGCAATACTGGATGGAGGTGCCTGTACGGTTGGGATTGAGTCTACCGTGCTGTCGCTGTGCACCGAAGTCCCCACCATTCTTCGACCGGGAAAAATTGGGCTGAAGGAGCTCGAGCCTCTGCTTGGCGAGGTGAAGGTATCCAAACAGGTCGGACCTACCGATACGAATCTGGAGAGCCCGGGCTTATTGGAAAGTCACTATGCCCCCACAACCCCGCTCTACTTGGTTGACGATGTCGCCCTCTATAAAGACCAAAACGATGTCGGAGTACTGCTGTTTGAAAAACAGCGTGTCCCGTTCAAGGGACCGGTGGTGTATGTAAGTGAGAAAGAGGATGCGGAAGAGGCGGCAAGCCGTCTGTACTGGGCGATTCGCCACCTCGATTCCATGAACCTACGCTGCATGGTAGGAAGCCTTCTCCCTGAAGAAGGAATCGGGGTTGCAATCAACAACCGCCTCCGCAAAGCTTCGGCAAAACATTGAGATCAGCGGTTCAACACCTCTGCAAAGGCTTTGATGGCATCCTCTCTGATGTTATGCACATCCTCGTCGCCCTTGCTCATCATCTTGATGATTTTCCTGGCCAGCCAACCCATTTTGGAAAAGAGAAACTCTCCGCCGAAGTAATCCATCACCAAGGCCTTTTCACGCAGTGCCTGGCTGTAGTTCTGCTCAAGTTGCTTGACCGCCCCATCGCCCTCTTCCATCATGCACAGAAACAAACCAAGTCTCTTGGAAAGCAGAGCCTGTTCATTGGCTGAACAGAACCTTCTGAGCCTCCCGTTGGCCCTTCCAGCATACACCGCACCACCAAGGACAACCGTATCATAGGCATCCAGGTCTGCTTTTGACTGCTGTGCAAGATTTTGAAGTACTGCGCCATCCTGCAGGTGCTTCTGCAACAATGTAGCACAGGTTTCTGTCGTTCCATACTTTGTTGCGTAGATAATGAGTGTTTTAGCCATCACTTCCTCCACAAGCAGCATCATAGCACGCAGATTCAGCCAACAAAAGGTCGGGCATGCAAAATCGAGTAGGCAGGGGCCGAAAGGCCCCAACCTCTCACACCACCGTACGTGCCGTTCGGCATACGGCGGTTCAACCAAACAGACTATTGTACCGGACATCCAGCACAATCCCATCAGACTCCATGCGCTGAGCATGGAGTTTGTTGTAATAACCCAGTATATCCACCAGTCCGTAGCGCCCATGAATGCTCTCCTTGTCGATGAGATAGTTCATGGTTCCTGCCATCTTCCAATATGAGTTACTTCCAAGTTTCCATTTCTTCAGCTTCCACTCATCAACTCCCAGTTGCCTGAGGCGGTGCTTCCGGTTTTTCCCGGACTTCCACTGTTTCCATAGGTACTGGCGTATGCGCCTCCGAATCCACTCCATCAGGCGTTCAAGGTAATTCTTGATGGCACTTCTTGCAAAGTACCCGACCCAACCCCTCAGAATGCTGTTCAGATCCCTGATGACCATTCCAATGCTCACTCCGCGGTTGCGCTTCGTGACCAGCCGTATCCGGTCCTCAAGTTTCTTCAGCTTCTTCTCGTGAGGTACGGTCATCCCAAGTTTTCCTCTCTTGCCGTATGTCCGGAATGTGAATCCGAGGAAGGTCGAGCCTACGGCCCTCCTTGCCTCCGTCTTCTCCATGTTCACTTTCAGCTTCAGCTTCCGCTCAAGATAACTCTTCGCGCTGTCCCTCACCCGGTAGGATGACATCTTGCTCTTGGTGAATATGTTGCAGTCATCGGCGTACCTCACAAACCGCAGTCCCCGCTTCTCCAGTTCCCTGTCGTAGGGGGTGAGATAAACATTCGACAGCAGCGGTGACAGAGGGCCCCCCTGCGGGGTTCCCAGGGCTGTCACGGCCATGCTGCCGTTGGTCATCACTCCGCTCTTCAGATATACGTAGATGAGCCTCCTCACGTCCTTGTCGTCCATGTGCTTGTCGATCAGCCCCATGAGGATGTCATGGTCGACCGTGTCGAAGAACTTGGACAGGTCCAAGTCAACCACATGCTTATATCCCTCGGACATGTAGGTCTGGGCGAGTCGGACCGCATCCTCGGCGCTCCTGCCGGGTCGGAACCCGTAGCTGAAGTCGCTGAATGTCGGTTCGAACACCGGAGTCAGTACCTGCACAAGGGCCTGCTGGATTACCCGGTCCACTGCCGTAGGTATCCCAAGCAGACGCATCCCTCCGTTGTCCTTGGGTATTTCCCGTCGGAGCACCGGTTTGGGTTTATACGTCCGAGTGACAATCTGCTCGCGAATCAAGGCCCAGTTGGCTTCAAGGTAGGATGGGAGTTCTGTCACTTCCATCCCGTCGATTCCTGCAGAACCCTTGTTCTGCATCACCTTCTTCACCGCTTGCTGGATGTTCGCAAGGGAAATCAGTTGTTCACACAGTCTCGTGTTCGGTCTTGACTTGTCTTCCTCTCTCATTCGTTCCTTTCTCACCCGCACCATCACTGGTAGGCTCTCACCGTTCGGATTTGCGGATGGACCTTTCCCTTTCGAAAGGCGTTTGATTGTTCGGCCCTTTGCTCCCGTTTCCCCGGTCGCTACTACGGCCTCTGCTGACTTCTCCACATTCGTTGTTACTACGTCGTCATAAGCGATGTTGCAGCCTCGTACGCTGTGGAGACCTCACGGGATAAGTCATCATTCTTTCCTCGTTTACCCGCCTGATTTACAGATGAAGGTCACATTGCCTTTTGGATTCACTGAAATTAGCCAGCTTGTCCCCTTCACCCGCCTACTATCAGGTTTCTGTCCGTCGGGCCACGATTTCGCTATTGCTTCTTCTCTCCCGCACCTCGCGGTGTGAAACTTGCAAGTCGCTATCGGGTTCGTCGGCAACTACGCCCCTTGGGAATTCCACCCAAGAATGATGACATGCCCGTCATACTAAAAATGAGGAGAACGGCTGCCCGTTCTCCCCCATCGTGCAATACGGTAGTGACTACCACCTGCCGCCCTTGCTTCTTCCACCCTGGCGCATCTGACCACCAAGCTGATCGGTACGGTTTGCAGTCTGCCTTGCAGCAGCTTCTGCTCTGCGCTCTTCTACAAGCGCCTTGAGCTCTTCAGGAATCTCACCATCTTCGAGGATGCAATCCTGAAGCATCTGTCTCTGCTGTACCGCCTGTTGTGCCATCTGGGCGGGACGAGCCTGAAATGCCATCTGTGCGGGGCGGGTCTGTACGGCTGTACCCCTGCCACCTCTTTGCATCGGAGCTGCAAATGCGATTGCTGCGACTACCACAAGAAGGATTGATACCATAAGAATTCGTTTCTTGTTCATTGTTGACCTCCAGTCAATTTGTTTGTTGTTCTTGACTCTATGGTCGCATCCCAATATTCAGTCTGTTTCAACGATGGGTAAAGATTAGGTAAAGCGAAGAGTGAATGTGGTTGTTGTATTGCTTTCTACTTCGATCGTCCACCGATGTGCCTGGACGATGGCTTTCACAATCGAGAGTCCCAGACCCGAACCCTGACTGCTACGGCCGGCCTCGCCTCTGCTGAGACGATCGAAAAGACGAGGTAGATAGGATTCTTCTATGGTTCCTTCATTCTCTATGCTCAAGCTTTCAGCTCTTTTCTCTGCATTACTGGTGAAACGTACCTGTACGATACTATGCTCAAGACCGTACTTGATGGCATTGCTCATCAAATTCTCCATGGCACGGGTGAACAATTGCTGGTCCGCATCGAGCAGGGCGTCGTCCGAAGGAAGTTGTATATGCATATCACGCTTGACTGCCTCTGCCTCAAACCGCTGTACGAACGTGTGCAAAAAAGGCTTCAGATGAATTTCACTGGTATGCACCACCAGATCAGGCGATTCCAGCTTGGTAAGCAAGGCCAGGCTGTCTATCAAGGACTGAAGGCGCACCGTCTCCTGCTGCAGAAGAACCAACCTCTCCTCATTGAAGGGCAGGACCTTGTCCCCTACCGCCTCCAACTGGCCCTTGAGTACAGAAACCGGAGTTCTGAGGTCGTGGGCAATATCCTCGGCCCACTGCCTACGCAGTTTTTCTTCACCCTTCAAGGTCTCCTGCAACGTCCGGGCTGCATTTGCAATTACGTCAAACTCCACGACGTGCTTGCTCTCTACAGCTACATTTCGCTCGCCGCCTGCCATCCGGTCCAAAGCCTGGGCAAGATTCCGACTCTGCTTTTTCAACGGTTTGAGAAACAAGAAAGCCAGCAGCGTCGAAACTATCAGTGCAATCAACAACGCCCGGATGAGTATGCGCTTGGCCGCTGCCAGCAAGGAGGCGTTGCCTTCCATTTCAGAGAAAGTCGGCAGATTGACTGCGTAACGATAGAGAAGTTCGCCCGAACCGGATTTCACTTCCAGCCAAGTCAGATTCTCGACCAAGCCGAATTGGAGTCCCCTGCCTCTGCCCGCTCCTCGTTCAGCCTTGCGGTAAGAGTAGAGCAGCTGACCGAGGCTGTCGGTAACATAGAGATAGGTGGGTGCATACGGCAAGGAACCGAAGAGCGTCGAGGCGGTGTCCGCGGTAACAGGCTGTTGTGCATCAAGCAGTTGGGCGACGATGTAGGCATTCAACGATGCCTCCTCCTTTGCATGCCAGGAGGCTTGGGCTGCATCGAGTCCAAAGGAGAGGAAAAACGATAGGACCAAGGCGAAAATCAAGAGGCTCAAGATTACCAGAGCCAGATTCAACGCCGCAAGGGAGAAAGGCTTTCGCATCCTAGCGCTCCTTCTTGGTTCCACTGAATGCATACCCGAAGCCGCGTACCGTCTGAATCCACTCGACGGAGCCCAGCTTTGCGCGAAGGTTCTTCATATGGGTGTTGATCGTTCTGTCACTTCCATCGTGCGTGTAGCCAAGGCACTGTCCGAGCAGCCGCTCTCGTTTGATGAGAACCGGTGCATTGAGTGCAAGATAGGAGAGCAGTTTCCACTCGAGGGCGGTCAAGGAGACCGGCAGCCGGTCAACCAGCACCTCATGCTTTTGCTCATCGAGAACCAAGGTATGGCCATCCTTTTCCCACATTGAAAATGACTGTTTTTCTCCATGAGGCTGCTCGACTCTTCTGAGAATGGCTTGGACTCGCAGCACCAGCTCCTTTGCAGAGAATGGCTTTATCACGTAGTCCTCGCCACCGAGTTCCAGACCGGTGATTCTATCGCTCTCAGACTCCCTGGCGGTGAGAAAAAGAAAGGGAATGGACGGGTCGTGCTGGTGTATCTGCTTGGCAAGCTCAAATCCGTTGCCGTCGCCGAGCATGACATCGAGAATGCAAAGCCGGGGATGTTTGAATGCAAGACTTTCCACGACACCTTTCACCCCCTCGAATTCGACAACTTGGAAGTCGGCCAATTCAAGGTAGGCTTTGATGATTTGCCTGATGGAACTGTTGTCCTCAACTACATAGACCATGCTTCGATGGTACAGCTGTCTGTATGCCAACTCAAGAGAGACAAGCGAATCTTTACCTATTCTCCACCGATCATAGGGCAGTCCAGCCACCGTCTACGAGCAGCAGGCTGCCGGTAACCATGTCTGCATGGTCGCTTGCAAGATAGAGAACGGCCGAAGCAACGTCTTCAATGGTGGCGACCCTGCCGCGGGGAATCTTGGAAAGAACCGAATTGAGAAAAGCCGGATCATCCAAGCGCTCGGCCGTTCCTGGTGTATAGACAAACGTCGGGCCTACGGCATTTACCGTAACTCCCCTGCCCGACCACTCCACCGCCAATGTCTTGGTCAGCATGTTCAGTCCGCCTTTGGAAGCGCAATAGACTGCTTCATGCGGGATGGCCACGACCGAGGCCTGGCTGGAGATGTTGACGATCCTGCCTTTTCCCTGCTTGAGCATCCGCTTCCCGGCTTCCTGGCAGCAAAAGAAGGTTCCCTTGAGATTGAGATCCATCATCCAATCCCAATCCTCTTCTGTTATGTCCTCGGCTGCAATGGGATTGCCCATTCCGGCATTGTTCACAAGAACATCGATCGATCCCAGCTGTGCTTCAATGCGCTCAAAGCACGCTCGAATCGATTCAACCCGCCTGAGATCCAGGGTAAAGGTGTACGCCATTCCCCCGTTGTTCTCAATTGTCTCTTTCACCTCGGCCAGGGCTTGCGTGTCACGGGCGGCAAGGGCGACGACAGCGCCTTCGGCGGCGATTATCTGGGCCAATCCCCTGCCGATGCCCTTGCTTGCTCCTGTGACAACTACCAGTTTCCCCTCAAGGTGGGAGCCGAATTTCTGTGTATCCATACGAGCCTCCATACTTCTACGCTACGATGGATACACCGAATTTTCAACTAAAGATATGCTTCAATGCGCGCTAATGCTCCCTCTATTCTCAGTCTGGCTCCGTGGTCGAGTTCCTTGAACGGCTTTCTGCATGGTCCGGAGGGAATGCCCAGATAGGTCATGCAATACTTGACCGCAGGGAAAATTCCCTCTTTCACCACAGATTCAATGAAGTTGTTCAAGAGATGCTGTTTTTGCTGGGCACCGCTGATGTTGGAACCCAAAAAATCCTCTCGGATGGCACCAAAGAGCGATGGACACACATTTACCGTTGTTCCGATGGTACTCTGTGCTCCTGCAGCGAGGCTGTAGAGGAAAATCTCATCGAAGCCGTTGAAGAGGATTTTCTTGGGAAAAGCCTGTCCCAAACGCTCAAGGTCGTACAGATTCATCGAGGTGTGCTTTACGCCGATGATCTTCTCATGCTGCATGACCGCACTATCCTTGGAGAAGGAGATGCCGGTGAATTGGGGTATGTTGTACACGATCACCCCAAGGTCCACGGCATTCACGACATCAAGATAGTAGTTCTCCACCTCTTGCTGCGAATAGTGGTAATAAATTGGAGGAATGAGGGAGACAGCCTTCGCCCCCGCTTCCTGAGCATGGATTGAGAGATCAATCGCCTCACGAGTCCCCAAGGAGCCGCTGTGTACATAAAAAGGCACCTTGTCCCTGCACACCTCGCTGACAAGCGTGGCAATCTGCTTTCGCTCTTCCACACTCAAAAGCAACCCCTCGCCGGATGACCCGCAGCAATAGAAGCCCTCACTGCCATGGTCCATTTCATACTGCACGAGGTTCTGCAAAGCAACGGTATCGATGCTCCGATCCTCTCTCATCGGCGTGATGAGTGCCGAAACAACCGAGGGTGTCGAATCTACCATGCTGTCCATCCCCCGTCGACCACCACATTGGAGCCGGTCATATAGGTCGAGGCATTGCTTGCCAAAAAGACGACAGCACCGTTGAATTCATCCGCCTTGGCCATTCGGCCCATCGGCATGCGCGCATGGTAGTTCTTGTGGAAGTGCTCGTCCTGGGTCTCACGCCACACCCCCGATGGGGTAAGCGTGTTTACCCGGATGCCCTGCTTGGCCCAGTAGGTTGCACAGTAACGGGTCAGGTTGTAGATGCCGCTCTTTGCTGCACTATAGGCTACAGGCTTGATGAAGGGAACACCGGTCATCTCTTTCTTGTACGCATAAATATCCTGCACCGGGCTGAGCATGCCGTAGATGGAGCCCACGTTTATGATAGATCCGCCCTTGCCGGCCTTTATCAGACGTGCACCAAAGGCCTGAGTCATTAAAAACGTTCCGACAAGGTTGGTCTCGACCACCTCACGGAATACCTCCTCGGGGAAGGTTTCGAAGGGACCGGAAACTTCGGGAGGGGCGCTTGGCTGCGTGTCGATGCCGGCATTGTTGATCAGCACATCGAGTGTACCCCAACTTTTCTCAACGGCATCGAGTGCGGCGTTGATGGAAGCCTTGATGGTGATATCGGCCTGGATCAAAAGGAGATTGTGGTGGTTTGCAAACTCTTTGGACAGTGCCTTCTCGGCTTTCTGCACGTCTGCCGATCGGGAGAAGACAGCAACTTTTGCATCGCGACGAAGGAACTCCTTCACGAACTCAGCACCGATCTGGCCGAGGCCGCCGGTTATTACGACAATTTTTTCTGAGACATCAAACAATGGGTCTTTCATGATATTTCCTTATTTTCTTGAGAGTTATGCATGCAGCAAGGCGTTGGGAAGCCACGTCACAAACTGCGGAATATACGTACAGAGGAACAATACAACCACCAAGGGGATGATGAACGGCAGAATTGCCTTGTACATCCGGTTCAACGACATTTTTGATACATCTGCGATGATGAAGAGGCAGACGCCGAAAGGAGGAGTAACCTGGCCGATCATCAAGTTGAGAACCATGACCACGCCGAAGTGGACCAAGTCGATCTGCAGGGCCTTTACGATGGGAAGCAGGACCGGCAGCATCAACGTAAGGATCGCACCGGGTTCCATGAACATGCCCAAAACCAGTAAGAGAATGTTGATCACCAGGAGAATCAGATAGGGGTTGTCGCTGATGCCGAGAATGAAATCAGCCATCTGGGCGGAAACGCCTTCCTTGATCAACACATAGCTGAACAGCATTGAAGTACCGATGATGAACAGGGTGTTTGCACTGGTGACGGCGCTTTCGAGCAGGCACTTCTTGAAGGATTTCCAATCGAGGGTTCGATATACGAACAGTGCAATCACCAATGCATAGGCAACTGCAACACTGGAAGCTTCGGTTGGGGTGAACAGGCCCATGGTGAAACCACTGAGAATGATCAACGGGGTTATGATGGAGAGCACGGAAGCAAAAAACTGCTTGACCAACAGACGCATGCTGAACGGAAAGCGCTGATACTTGCGTTTCAGAGCAAAGAAGAAGACCATGATCATCAACGCAACAGCCATCAAGAGGCCGGGTACTACGCCGCCCATGAAGAGCTGCGATACGCTGACCGACGCCACCGAACCGTAGATGATGAGGGGAATGGATGGAGGGAAAATGGGACCGATAACCGTTGAGGCTGCGGTCACCGCGGCAGAGAAATCCTCGTCATATCCGTTGGTCGTCATCGCTTCCATCTCTATGGTGCCAAGGCCTCCTGCATCTGCGGCGGCACTGCCGCTCATGCCAGCAAAAATGAGGCTGGCGACGACGTTTGCATGACCCAGGCCGCCGGGGATCCAGCCGACCAAGCGTTTGGCGAAATCAAAGATTTTCTCCGTTATCTTGCCTGCATTCATCAGATTGCCTGCAAGAATGAAAAGAGGAATTGCTATAAGCAGAAAGGAGTCGATGCCGCTGACCATTTTCTGACCGATGACCATCAGGGGGTAGCCGAGGTTCAGACAGCCAAGGATGGCGCTTGCACCGATTGAAATGCTGATGGGCACTCCGATCAACAACAATACAACGAAACTTCCAAAGAACAGAATCATCGGCTTCCCTCCCCTCTTGCCTTCTCAATAAGGTCGTAGATTGATTTGATGCAGAGAAAACTCCCGGTAATGGCCATCGGGACATACTGCCAGAGTTTGGCAAAGGTCGGCATGGAGGAGTAATACTCGGTACTTACATACGGATACAAGCCGAAGAACGCAATCACCATGATGGTTCCCAAACAGGCGGCCACCACTTTATGGGCGACCCACAATAGGGTATGCAACCTGCCATGCGTCCTGACAAAGAACATATCCAGGCTAATCATCCGGTCTTGGTCATAGAGGACGATGACCCCCAAAAAGGCCATCCATAGAAACATGAAGCCCGCCATCTCGGTCATACCCCGAAAGGATTTCCCCAAGAGATTGCGCAGCACCAGCTCATTGAGCATCAAAAGCACGATGCCTGAAACCAGGCACATGAGCAGCACCGAGACCAGGCGGACAAAGAGATCAAGCAGTTTTTTCACCAATTGCATGCACTACCTTCCTGTCATGTACAGACAGAAGGGCGGAAAAGACCGCCCTTCTGCAAAGAAATACCATTATTTTGCGAGAATTGCATCAACGATTGCCTGGTCGTACCAAGCCTCGGAAGCATACTGCTTGTAATAGGAAGCGCCGCCGAGCTTGTTCTTGAAGCTCTGGATGTCCGGATTCTCGATGAACTGGACACCGGCCTTCTTCAGGGTTTCGGTTGCTGTCACGTTATCTTCCTCGATGGTGTCGAAGGAGTACTTGGCTGCGGCAATGGCCTGTTCCTTGAGGATTTTCTGCTGGTCGGCGGTAAGCTTGTCCCAAGACTTCTGATTCATGGCCATGGTGCAGCCCATCCACATGTAGTTGATGAAGCTGTAGTGCTTGATATCGTCATACGTCGCATTGGCTACCAAGTGGTAGGTTGCGTTGTCTTGTGCTTCTGCAGTCCCGTTGGCCAGGGCGATTGCAAGTTCGTTGAGGGCCAGGGCGACAGGAGTCGAACCAAGTGCACTCCAGACATCGAGATACATCTTGCTGGTCGGGACGCGGATCTTCAAGCCTTTTACATCATCGACGCTTTTGACCGGGCGGTTGGTGGTTGCAATGTGGCGCATGCCGTTGTCGCCTTCGGATAGGTAGACAAGCCCCGACTTCGGGAGGTCGGCGAAAATCTGCTCGCCGATTTGGCTGTTGACGATCTCATAGGCGTCCTGGGCGGAGTCGAAGAGGAACGGCAGGTCGAGGATCTTTGCCTTGTCGTAGAAACTGGTAAAGCCGCTGGTTCCTGCAAAGATGATGTCGATGGTTCCCATGCGGGTCGACTGCAGGGCCTCTGCATCGTTTCCAAGTTCACCGCTGTGGTGGGCGATCAGTTTGATGGAACCATTCGAGGCTGCTTCAACAAGCTCCTTGTATTTAAGAATGGTTTTAGTAGGGACGGAGTTTACGTTACCAGGCGAGTAGACGGTAAGTGTTACACTCTCTGCCTGGGAGCTTGCTTCCTTGCCGCCTTGGGCAAAGGCCAATGTGAGACCGAGCATAAGTACGGCCATGACGAGCAACATTCGTTTCATAAGTAGAACCTCCAAAGTTTTGTACGATGCCAGATTGTCAGACAATCTAGACCTTCCACTACTGAGTCTACCATGAAATACTTGGTTGTCAACCGTAAATTTTCCACTATTTCTTTGACTCTGTCCCTTTTCCATGCTAGTCTGTTGTCAGACAAACATCATGAAAGAGATAAAACGCATATCAGTCACCACCCAAGTCATCGACTCGATCCGTGAGTCGATTCTTCAGGGCAGTTATCCTGTGGGAACCAAGCTGCCTCCTGAGGTCAAGCTCTGTGAGATGCTCTCCGTCAGCCGCTCGACCGTTCGTGAGGCGATGCGCTCGCTTCAGGCCGAGGGCTATGTGGAGTTGATTTCCGGCAAGGGTGCGTTCGTGAAGGACAACCAAGGACACGACTACGACGCCATCCGCTCGTGGTTCATCGAAGTCGCCCCCACCCTCAAGGATACCACCGAGGTGCGTGAGGCGCTTGAAACCCTGCAGGTCCGCATGGCGATCAAGCGTGGAAGCAATGATGAACTTGAGGTCCTGCAGCAAATCCACGAGCAGTTCATCGAAGAGAACAAGGTCAGCAACGTAACAGCCCTCGCCGAGCTCGATGAGCAATTCCATACCCAGATCTGCCGCATGGCGCACAATCCCCTGCTTCTGAAAATCAACCAACTGATGGCGATGGAGCTCAAGCGTTACCGGCTTATGTCGATTTCAGTAAAAACAAGCTCGGACAACACGATTCGGGAGCACGAGTTGATCATCAAGGCCATAGAGGAGCGGGACAACCAGAAAGCTGCAGCGTACATGCTCGCCCATCTTGGAAGCTCTCTTGCCGATATCAACAAGGTTCTCGAAGGACAGAAGTAAAAACCTTGTTGACATCCTTCCCGTTTCCAAGCATAGTCGGCTGTATGGGAACGGGAGAACCTGCCATGCACACAAAAAAGCCATCCATCTATTCAGGGGACAAGGGGGTGAAAACCTTCTTAGCCACGATTCTGTTTTCCGGCCTCGCCTACGGGTTTTATCGGGGAATCCAGGACAACTATCTTGCTGAAATCGTCCGGATTTCCGAATTTGAGCGCGGCATCGTCGAATTCTTCCGCGAACTTCCCGGCCTTATGCTCGTATTCATCCTTGCATGGATGTACCGCTTGTCCGAAACCAAGGTATTCAAGATCGGAACGGCCATCATGCTCGGTGGTGTCTTGGGTCTGTTGCTGCTCGGTTCAAGCAAGGTTATCGTCATTCTCTTCATGGTGGTGTTCAGCACCGGCGAACACATCGTGATGCCCATCAAGAGCTCCATGTCCCTATCCTATGCGAAAAGCGACAAGGGTGGAGCCAGTTTGGGGGTTACATCATCCATCAGCCATGGGGGCAACATCATCGGCTACATGCTGGTATCGGTGCTGTTTGTCGTACTGGCAAGCCTTGGCTATCAGCGCGACTCCCTTCTGGGCTTTCGCATCGTCTTTCTCATCGCCGCCATCCTCCTGCTGCTTTCCACCATGATCGCCTTGAGCATGAAGGATAAGGGCAAGCAGGTGAAACGCTCACGGCTGTACTATCACAAGAAATACAACAAGTTCTACATGCTGGAAATCTTCTACGGAGCCCGCAAGCAAATATTCTTGACGTTTGCTCCCTACGCCCTCATTCTCTTCTATGGTGCAGACACATCGGTCATCGCCATGCTTTTGGCCGTCTGCGCAGTCTTCGGCATGCTCCTCAGTCCCGCCATCGGCGCATTGGTGGACAAGCTCGGCTACAAGAAAATCATGGTTGCCGACACCCTGATCCTGGTTGTGGTCTGCATCCTGTACGGCTATGCCCACCGCTTGTTTCCCATGCACATCGCCTTCATCGTGGTCTGCGTCAACTTTGTACTGGATTCGATCATCAGCTTGGCGAGCATGGCTACCAACGTGTACGTACGCGACCTGTCCACTAGCCGCGAGGAGCTTACCGCAACGCTGACAACCGGCATCTCCGTCAACCACCTGATCAGCGTCATGATCGCCTTGCTTGGCGGATACATCTGGAAAACCCTGGGTATCGAGGTGCTGTTCACCCTTTCGGCCGTACTGGGGGTGATCAACTCGATCTTTGCTGCAACCATCAAGAAGCCAGAGCAGAGAACCCTATATTAAATACATAAGCCAGGAAAAATGCCAGGCAAAAGTGCAGATAGCTTTTGGAAGCGAACTGCATATGTATGGACTTGTGCCCGGCATCGAGGCCTGCTTTCTTTACGCCTGCAAGGGCTTTGACAAAGAGAGCGAAAGAAGGAAGCAGGCAAAAGGCCAGGGTGATCGGATGGAAGCCGAGCAGCACCAATAGGAACGAGAGCAAATAGGCTCCCAAACCTTCAAAAGCGATGAGAGCGAAAGCCTTGTCGCTTCCCAGCAGTATGGAGAGTGTCTTTCTACCGCTCGCAGTATCACCGACCAAATCGCAGCCGTTGTTCACAGAAAGAATCATGGCGATGAGCAGAAGAAACGGAAGGGTCGTCACCAGATTTCTTGCTGTGAGAGGGACATCCTGTACATAAAGGGTGATGAGAAAAAGGACTGTTCCCAGGAAGAAGCCGGCAAACAACTCTCCCAACGGAGTTCTTGAAATGGGGAAAGGCCCTGCAGTGTAGAAAAAGCCTACCAGCATGCACGCCCCTCCGACGAGAATCAACTTCCAGCTTGTCATCCACGCAAGATAGAGTCCCAAAAGTGCGGCCGAACCAAAAAGCACTAGCGAGACCAGCAGAGCCATGAAGGGACTGACACCCTCATGAACCAAGACTTTTTCCTGTTCCTTGGTATGCACTATATTGTCAGTACCCCGCCAGTAATCGAAGAAGGTGTTGAATCCGGTCGTCCCCATATCGACGAAAAGTGTCGCAAGGCCCATGACCAGCGCGTTGGCCACATTGAGGGAACCTTGCAAAGAGAGTGCATATATGCTTGCACAGAAGAAGGTTCCCATGCTGATGATTTTAGTACGCATCTCTACGATGTGCATGAATTGCTGTACAGTCATGCGACAATAGTAGCGATTTGCGTCTTGTTTTACCACTGGCCTTCCTTTTTCGCTTGATTTCCCAATAATCTTACCAGTA
>Ga0228535_1000300_pt1 | contig 156288 bp, 150 predicted proteins | sample SJ1metagenome_FD_168457 | JGI IMG/M metagenome (GOLD analysis project Ga0228535, IMG submission 168457) | Enriched culture of PCE-dechlorinating microbial communities from Ithaca, New York, USA - SJ1 | ecosystem: Engineered > Modeled > Simulated communities (microbial... > Unclassified...
CAGTCATTGTAAAATGTACTTGGGTCATCTTAATCCTCCTAAGGCATATTTTCTTTGGTCAGAAAAATTGTACCTTAAAAAGGGTTTTGATGACTCTTTCTTTTTACACAATTATATGGACTTTATCCTTTTTTTCTGTTAAAATCAAAATGAAGGAAGATACCTCTGTTGACAAACATTTAAAAGTCGATAGCGGTTTCATATATAAATGTTAAAGAACTTTAAGGAGGCGAAGAAAATGTTGGGAAGAAAAACAAAATCTAGATGGGCGCGCATTTCAGTTATTATTTCTTGTCTTGCCGTAATTATTGCAAGCATGGGAATGGTATCTTACGCAGGTGCTGAGACTGTAACACCTACTACTATTACTAGTACGACCAGCAGTGATAAAGTGAGCGCAACAGGTTCAGATACATATGTTTTGGTTGCAGCTAAAGGCAACCCTGGCGGTGGCGCCCAAGCAAACGGCAACAACGGTAATAATGGCAATAACGGCAACAATGGTAATAACGGTAATAATGGTGACAACGGTAATAACGGCAACAATGGCAACAATGGCAACAATGGTAACAACGGTAATAATGGCGACAATGGTGACAACGGTAATAATGGCAATAACGGCAACAATGGTAATAACGGTAATAATGGTGACAACGGTAATAACGGCAACAACGGCAACAATGGCAACAACGGCAACAATGGCAACAATGGCAACAATGGCAACAATGGCAACAACGGCAACAATGGTAACAACGGTGATAATGGCAACAATGGTAACAATGGTAATAATGGCAATAACGGCAACAACGGTAATAACGGTAATAATGGTAACAACGGTAATAACGGCAACAACGGCAACAATGGCAACAACGGCAACAATGGCAACAATGGCAACAATGGCAACAACGGCAACAATGGTAACAACGGTGATAATGGCAACAATGGCAACAACGGCAACAATGGCAACAACGGCAACAATGGTAACAACGGCAACAATGGCAACAATGGTAACAATGGTAACAATGGCAACAATGGCAACAATGGTAACAATGGCAACAATGGTAACAATGGCAACAATGGTAACAATGGCAACAATGGTAACAATGGTAACAATGGCAACAATGGCAACAATGGTAACAATGGCAACAACGGCAACAATGGTAACAATGGCAACAACGGCAACAATGGCAACAACGGCAACAATGGTAACAACGGCAACAATGGTAACAATGGCAACAACGGCAACAACGGCGACAACAACAATAATAATAATAACGATAACAACAACAATAATAACAACAACAATAATAACAACAATAACAACAATAACAACCCGAATCCGCCAGTTATCATCGGCGGTGGCGGCGGTGGCGGCGAACCAGCTCCTGAAGTTGGCACTCTCGCTGCAGTGGCTGTTCCAAAACCAGTTGCTCCAATTGCAAAAGATTGGGTGATCTACTTCGACTTCGATGATGACACAATCCGTCCGCAGGATGCCGCAACTCTTGACGATGTAGTTAAAACCTTCAAAGAAAACCCACAGGCAACTGTAGCTTTGGTTGGTCACACAGATGCTATCGGTGCAGATGACTACAATATGGATCTTTCCTGGAGACGTGTATGGTCCGCTCAGAACTATCTGCTGACTAATGGCATCCCAGATGGCGCAATGACGGTTGCTGCTAATGGTGAGGGGACTCCAGCTACATCCAATGACACTGACGATGGGCGTTCACTCAATCGCCGTGTAACAATTAGTTTGAGAAAATCCTAGAAAATATGACTGACTGCTCCAAACAATAAATAAGTCTCCTTCATTTTAAGCATCCGGATCATCATATCCGGATGCTTTTCTTTATTTAAAATGCATAATTTTCTCATTAAATAATTCACAAATTTGACACTTATCTTTATTTTGGTGTAAAATGTATCCAATATAGAAATATACAATTAAAAATATTTGTTTAATAATCTCATGGCTTAATCATGGGATTATTTGGGTTTATAAATCAAATATTTATCTCGAAAATACAATTTAAAGGAAGGTGATTAAATGCAGCATAAACTATTATCCATGTTTTTTTCTTGTTTTTGTATGCTTTGTCTGTTCTGTTTTACAGATCTGGCATCGAATTGCTCCGCTTCTGCTGCGAAACAAACATCTGCTGAAGCCAATCCGACAGCACCTCACATCACCTCAGGAGTATCGTCCATGTCCTTCGATCAACGTCAAGCATTGAAATTAATCAATAACGACCGTAAAGAAAAGGGGCTGGCACCACTTCAGTTTAACCCTCAGCTATCTAAGCTGGCAGAAAGCTATGCAAAAGACATGATCAAACGTGATTTCTTCTCCCATGTTAATCCAGAAGGTCAATCCCCTTTTGAACGTATGAATGAACAGAAGATAGTTTATAATTATGCTGGTGAAAATCTTGCTTTTAACGAAAGTGTGTACGCTGCGCAACAAGCTTTCATGCATAGTCCGGAACACAAAGCAAATATCTTAAATGCAAATTATACTCAAGTAGGCCTTGGTATCGTGGAAGCTTCCAGAGGCAGAATTTTTGTGGTTCAGGAATTTATTGATGGTTAATGTACTTATATTTTTATTATCTTAAAGAATACAGGCCATGACAGATTTGAAAATCCGTCATGGCCTGTATTTTTTTTATAAAGAAAACTAATCTTCAGCTTCTGTATTTGTCTAAGCGAGCGATAAGATAATCTAGATCAGCTTTTTGATTATCGTTAGGACGCTGCTGCGGATGCGGTATGGTTTTATTGATAAAGGCCGCGCTCTCCTTAAATAAGATAACTGAACCAGTTCCTGCCCAATTATAAGAAGTTTCTTTAGGATATTCATCAATTCGAGGTGCGCCAAGTTGGCCGGCAAGCTGTTCTGTCAGCGCTTGTTTACCAGGGAGAGTCCCCGAGGAATTCAGAACAATAATATTTCTGCCTGACTTTAAATGTTTGGTCATCCCTTTTATTTCTCCCTCAGAAAGCGCATAACCATCATGAGCAAAAATTAATAGCTCAGCGTTCCCCATCAGGTTATTCGAAGCAAAAGCCCAGTATCCACGTTCCAAGGCAACAAAAAGATTGAAGAATCCTTCATCGTCACAATTACCCCAGGCAGCCTTTTGGTAATTCTCATATAAAATAATATGTGGTTTTTTCCATTTTTCATACTGCTCAGGATCAGCAAGCTGTTTTTCGCCTGTAAGCCAAGCCACTGAATTCAACCAAAGCTTATAGTTGTCAGCATAATTACAAAAGGCATCTCCCCACATATTCTGATCACCTACGACAAAAATCCGGCCACGTCCAAAATTTTTCGCCAGCATGACAGCCATTTGCCCTGTTCTCTCTCCTTGGTCGAAAGTCCAGTTGCCATAAAATCCCGGCGTATCGCCTTCACCATAGGGATGCACTAACCACTGGTCGCCCCAGGCTGCATCAGAAGTAAAGCCAATACCATAGCGCTCATCTACTGTCCCACCGGTCATCATTGCAATTGCCTCAAGATTTTTAGTAATTTCATGTGGTTGAAAACGGTTGATAACTATCCAGCCATTGCCATTTGCCAAAGTCTGCGGTGCCTTGTCGCAAGCTGTTTCAGTAGTAAGCTCCATACCTAGTTCCTCAAATAATTGCGTAAGTTTATAAGCATGATAGTAGCAATTCGAATGGTCAGTAACTACAAGCAAACCACCACCGCTTTCTACATATTGTTTGATTGCTTTGATTTCCGACATACGAAAAGGCGGCATATCCATACTGGTTAAATTTATAAAAAGCATGCCTGTATCAGCAAGTTTGTTCTTATCAATCGGTCCGGTTGTTATTTCGTCTACTATAACTCCACGGCTTTCCAGATAGCGGAATAAATGCCGAAATCCATACAGATGATGATAATCGTAAAGGTTCGCATCCGGCGGCAGATTAATAAAATTATGCGAATGATAAGAATCGACAACAATCTTAAGCGGTTGCTGCAGTGTTTTTGGCGAGGCAAATATAAATGTTTCCTGAGTTATCACAAGGAGTGCGCATATAAACATGAACAAAAATAAACGCAGGATTTTCTTCGACATGGGAACACCTCCAGACTTTATACTCAAAATTAATGCCAGAGTAAATTGTCGCACGATTCTAACTATTAGTATTCAATAATGAAACCTTTACTCCTGCAATAAAGGTTTATAAACTTATATTTTGTTTATCCTGCATGTTTAAGAGGATTTTTCCCTTATCCGGAGTATATTTAAGGTATATATTTGAAACAAAACTATAAAAAGCTCTATTTCGTAATTGATTAGGAGAGAGTAATATGGATAACTGGCCTGAATTTATTAAAAATCACTTTAACTCATTGCCTTATTTTAAATTTATGAATGCAACCGTTCTGGCTACTGACAGGGGTTACGCCAAAGTCACACTTCCTGTAAAACCTGAGTACTCCAATACCTACGGCATTTCTCATGGCGGTATCGTTACTTCCTTGGTAGATATGGTTTCCGGCGTTGCCCTCAGAACACTGAAGCTGCGAATAGTAACAATTGAAGTCACCACTGACTATTTTAAGACAGTTGCACTTGCTGACCATTTAACCGCAGAAGCAAAGCTCGTACATGAAGGCAATAAGATACTGCATGCAGATATTAACGTTTGCAATCAGGATGAATTGCTGGTTGCCAGAGGCAAAGTAATTTATTATGTACGTGGTGAGGACAGCGAAGACAACTATGATTTAACAACATTTAAAAGCAAAAATACTCTTTAAAATAAAAACCTCCGTTTGCAAATAAGACGCAAACGGAGGTTTTTTCTGCATTAAGCATTTTTTTGGATAAAATAACAAAAAATAAGAGTAGGCACTGCAAGCAATGCGCCATAAAACCCTATCACGGATAAGCCCATTTGCGTTACAAACAAACCACCGGCCAAAGCTCCTGCCCCAATTCCGATATTGAAGATTCCCGAATACAAAGACATGGCGACATCAGTAGCATCCGAAGCAAAACGAATTACCCTCTCATGACCGTTCAGGCTGAACAGCATAATGCAGGCTCCCCAGAACGCCACCAAAAACAAAGGATATAAATAAAACGGCGAATATTGCAAAAGAAACAGCGAAATAATGATACCCAGCACAGGGGCAAAAATATTGCGACAAAACCCTGCCTCGTTGCTTTTGGCATAAAGTATGCTGCCGCCGATGCCGGCTAAGCCATAAACCAAAAGTGCCAAGGTAGCAAGTTTTTCCGAAAAACCGCTTATTTGCAAAAGAAAAGGTTCAATATAAGTGTAAGCAATGAAATGAGCGGTCACCAACGTAGCTGTCAAAAAATATAAATTGACCAGAGCTTTCCTTTTAAAAATAATGGGGAGACTTTTTAAAGAACCGGAATCCTTGCTGGGAAGTACGGGCAGATTTTTCAGCAAGAAAAATAAGCATAACAAAGCCGCCGCGGCAATTACAAGAAAGGTCACGCGCCAGCCGAAAAGAAGTCCTACGGTGCGTCCGAGCGGCAAGCCGAGAACCATGGCCAGCGAACTGCCGGTCGCTATAAAGCCTAAGGCTTTAGCACTTTCACCAACCGGAGCAAGACGCACGGAAAGCGGCACCGTGATTGACCAGAAAACAGAATGTGCGGTCGCTATACCCAGGCGGGAAGCAAGCAAAAGTCCGAAACTATCTGCAACTGCCGACAACAAATGACTGACAGTAAAAAGCACAAGCAGCACAAACAGAAGCTTCCGGCGTTCGAATTTTGCACAAAAAAGCATTAGTGGCAATGAAAAAATAGCGACATACCAGGCATACCCTGTGATCAACGTTCCGGTCTGAGCCTCGGTGATATTTAAATCACGAGCAATATCTGTCAATAACGCAATCGGCACAAACTCCGTCGTATTAAAGACAAAAGCTGAAAAAGACAGGCAAATGACTGGCAGCCACTCCTTCAGATTAAATTTATCCAACATTTTTACTATCCTCCAATTATAAAAAAAATAAGGCCCTTTTTAAAAAGGGCCAAGTGCATTCAACGTCCTGATAAAATCGAATTGTTTCCCCGAATAGGAAATAGTTTACTCTCTATAAAACTTTTTGTCCAGTGCCATTCGTTATCTATATCCAATTTTACCCCAAATACGGCTGACAGCCTGCTGTTTAATTCGCTGAATCGCAGCGGCATTGTTGCTCAGCTCGGTATAAAATTCCGATTTTTGCGGGTCGGGAGAAAGAATTCCCTCCATCACAAAATTCTTGATTTTTCTTTCAATCTCATCGGCAGCAGCTCCGGAAGAACTATTGAGAAACATGTTCTGCATATCGCTGCTCGAGCTCAGAGCTACTATTTCATTTTCCATTTCATTTGTGCCTTCAGGGTATTTAGCGTTAAAATCGCGTACGATCTCATCCACACCAGCCACCGGCTTTTCAAAAATAGACGAATATGTGCCAAGCGCAGGCAATTCAAATACCGCTGATTTTGGCAAAAGCGAAATATTTTCCATTTTCTTCTTCACAGTATAGACTGCCAAAGATATCATTTGTGCCGGATTGAACGCCCGCTCCTTGACCTTCCATTCTCTACACACGTTACTCAAAACATCCGCAAAAGAGGCGAATTTCTTCAATTCTTCATCCCAGCGACTGTAAACTGTCGCCACATAATAGAAAAGCGCCGAGTATTTTTTTAAGGCGATAAGTATTTCATCCTTCTCGGCTTGCGGTTTGGTCAGGATTTTTGCCCGGATCACAGCAAGAGCCGCAGTTATTTCGCCGCTGCGTGGGTGTTCGTCATTAATCAGTTCTTGGATTTTATCAACATCACGCAAATCAAAAACGCCATATTGCAGCAACTCATCCCGCTTGGCAAATAAAATATTCGGGTCCGTTTCGTTTTCATTCGGGATGAAGATTTCTCCGTCATAATATTTTTCAAAGAAACCTTTGATGTCTTCGGCCTTATTGGCAAAATCACAGATAAAAGTCTGCTTGCCCGGTGCCGGGCGGTTGATACGGGAAAAAGTCTGCACAGCTTTCACGGCGCTGTTCATTTTTTTATCTACGTAAAGCACGCAAAGCTTGCTTTCGTCAAATCCGGTCTGCAATTTATCGGCAACGATAATAATGCGGATTTCATCGTGATTCTTGATGAGCAGCCGCAAATCTTTTTCCTGAAAATCCTCGTTCATACTTTCTTCAGTAAATTTTTCACCGCCTACTTCAATGCTTCCGGTAAAAGCAACCAACGCCTTAAAAGAAAGTTTTCGTTCTGCCAGATAACGTTCCACAGCTTGTTTGTAATAAACCGCATGCAGCCGCGAAGGTACAATAATCATTGCTTTGGCTTTTCCCTGAAGCCAATTAATACGGCGTTCGGCAAAGTCCGCAAGCATGATCCGTGTTTTGCGTTCTATTACTTCCGGTCTTGTGCTGACATAGTGCATCAGACTGGCTTCTGCCTGTCCTTTGCCATATTCCTTGCCATCATCACGTTTTTTGTCAACCTGATATTTTTCTTGGTAAACGGTATAGCATTGCAGGGGATTAAGGATAAAACCCTCTTCTATCGCCTGCTTCATCGTATACTTGTCGAAATAAGTCTTACCGGCTTCAGTACGCGTACCAAAAAGCTCCATCGTTTCACTTTTCGGCGTAGCGGTGAAGGCAAAATAAGTCGCGTTTTTTGTTGATTTAATATATTGAGCCTCGCCAAGCAGCTGATTCTGTCCGTCTTCCATCTCTTCGTAGGCTTCATCAAGAGCTGCTGCTTCTTCCAGGGATTTGCCTGCCAAAGTCTCCGAAACCTTGGAAAAAGACTTGCCCGCCATTGAAGAATGGGCCTCATCTATCACAAAAGCATAGTTTCTATCAGGATAATTGTGCAGTTCCTTGATAATGTCACGGAACTTCTGCAAAGTCGTTATGATAATGTAACCGCCGTGGTCCAAAAATGTTTTTAGTTCCGCCGCTGATTTCATTTCCTTGACGACACCGGTACCAGCATCGACGGTATTAAGTTCTGCTGCCAGTTGCCCATTAATCACGGTGCGGTCACTGATCACGATAACCGTATTCATACCCGGCATGTTTTTCACTCGTTCTGCTACCCAGGTCAGCGTCTTGGTCTTGCCGCTGCCGGCACTGTGCCAGATCAGATAGCGACCGCCAAAGCCATTAGCCGCAATATCGTCTTCAACCTTACGCACGGCGCGCAATTGATGGTAACGCGGGAAAATCATCTTGCCTTCGTTATCCAGGAACATAAACTCGCGCAAAATTCGCAAAAGTGTAGGCTTATTGAGAATTTCTTCCCAGATGTAGCAGGTAGAGTGTTTGCCATTAACAGCAGGATTGCCCGCGCCCGCTTCTGTGCCACGATTGAAAGGCAAAAAAGTCTGCATATCAGTTGCGACAAAGGCTTCGAATTCATCAAGCGTCAAATAAACGAGCGTTCTTTGGTTAAAGCCAAAGACCTTTTCCTCTGTGCTGCGGTCCTTTTGAAATTGAATTATACCTTTACCTACCGCGCTTTGTCCTGCGGTCTGTTTTTTTAATTCCAACATTACAACGGGCAGACCGTTCAGAAAAATTGCAAGATCGACCCTGTTACCGCCAGCTTTATCTTCATAGGCGAACTCCCGGCAAACTGAAAAAATATTTTTTGCTGCCAAGGCGATGCCTTCTGTCATCGCGGGGTTAGTCGGGCGAAAATAAGCAAGATGAAAAGACGTGCCGCTCGGATAGTCAGAGAAAGTTTCCCGCAGAGCCGCTAGTTCGCCCTTGCCCGCAATGAATTTATCCACCAGTTCCAGAAACCGTGTCTCCGCCTGTGCGCCATAATAATTGACAAAAGTCTGCCACATCTCGGTCTGCGTAGCTGCCACAAAAGCAAACAAATGTGTCTTGTCGAGTGCATAATGATGGTCATAATCATTCATCTGGCTGACGACATAGCCATGGGCCAGCAAATAACCCATTATTTCATCGCGGAACGGATTCTCTCTCAAGTCCTGTTCGGTCATTCTTTTCACATCCTTCACCCAAACCGTAAAACTACAGTTCTATTTTACCCGTAACAGCCTCATAAATCAAAGACTGTTTGTATTCCTGCAAACTTTCGATGATATTTTTGTTGCGTTCACTCAAAGTATCGATTTCATCGCACTTTTTGTCGAGATAAGCGGCGATTGCTTTTTGCTCAGCAAGAGGAGGTAGCGGAACATCAATAACTGAATATTTATCAGCACCTATATTTTGTATAGTAGCTTGTGAAAAAATCATATTCTTCCAATAGTCATAGCTATAACTGAATGTATAATAATAAATAAATTTAGAAAAAGCTACATCAGTATTTACACTGGCTCGAATTAAATAGCCAGCAAAAGCCGCTTTACCATACTCTGCCAAATAAAGAAAAGTTTTACCTACCGTTGCTCCACTTCGTGCAAAAAGTATATCCCCATCATTTAAAATAAAAGGACTCGCGTCTTTGAAATTAAGATACTTTTGATTCTCTTCCTTAAGGTTATTATTGCTGTCAATATCTGTTATCCGTATATACCTTGGATATCCATCGACATAATCTTCTCCAGTTTCTGTAGCACCATATTGTAATGGATATTTCAAAATATACTTTAGTGGTAATATTTGCCACTCTTCCGGTATTTCCCCAATCCACTCGATACCGCTGTCTTTCATTGGCGCAGACGGATTCAGCCCTTTGGTCACGGCTTGCGTGATCAGGCTTTGGCGATATTCAGCCAGCTGCTCGTTCTGTTTTTGCTTGCTTGCGACAATTTTGTCGATAGTTGCACATTTTTCATTGAGATAATCTACTATTTTTCTCTGTGTGCTTAAGTCAGGCAGAGTAATTTCTATTCTTTTCTGATTATCAGCATTAAGAATGAATACAACATTTCCATTCATATAAAATCGTGCTTGCTCTTGCTGACTACTCAGAAAATACATCCCGTATTTCCAATTCACTTTTTCACAAAAAGTGACGGCATTAATTTGCTGATTATAAGCAACAGTTCGCGAAGAATAACCTATTTTCCCGATAGTTCCAATACAACAAACTAATACGGAATTTGCAGGCGCAATCCTTGCCACTTTTTCGCCTTCACTGCTGAGATGTTCTTCAGTTGTTTGAATTTCATTAAACTCAGATAAGTTATCTGGCTTCACCCAATTGAGACCTTGCTCAGAATAATACTCTTCCTTGTTTTTAGATGGTGTATTCCCTGTTAAAATTTTTGCTACAAATTTTATTTTTTGCGTTTCCCACTCTTCTGGTATTTCTCCTATCCATTGATTGCCGCTGTCTTTCATCTTGCGAACACTCATGACAGCACCTTCTCCAAAAGATCCGCCAGTCCTTTTTCGCCTGCCAGGAGTTCCGCCTTGATGTCGGCACTTGGGCGCGGCGGCGTATATTTGTAGAAATATCTGGTGAAGGGAATCTCATAACCAATCTTATTTTTGCTGAAGTCAGGAAAAGCGTCAGGTACAAAAGGCAAAACTTCGTTCTTAAGATATTCATCGATATCGCGCTTCAGCGGGATGCTCTCGGTATCACGCAGAGCAGGGTTGATGACTGAATTGCCTTTGGCATCGCGAACGATTTCCGCCTTCTGGTCAATTTCTTTGAAGCAGTCGACAATTTCATCAACAACTTTGGCCGGTATTTTAGTAAGCGCACTTGTAATAGCCTGCTCAACGAGAGCCACAAATTGCTTGTGACTCATGATAGTTTTGCCTAAATGTTCCTTAAGCATCTTTACTACTGCCTGCTGAGCCTCAGATGACATTTTCGCAAAGTTGGCATTATAATCTTTGGACAATTCGGCAATTTTTGCTTCCGAAATAATAAATTTCAGCCGCAAAGGCCTCTCAATGGTGACCTTAGTATACCCAAAGTCTTCCGGATCAAAAAACTTCGACTGTTCGTTCTCCGCCAGGGTTTTAAACAGCTTCACGATCTGCCGACGATGCGTTCTGCTGATATATTTGCGTTTGTTACCGAGAGATTTCGGTTTTTGTGGTTCAAAAAAATCGACGGCATTAATCAGTTGTACTTTTTGGCCGCGTTTGGCACTCCGTTTTTTCGACAAAATCCAGATATAGGTGCTGATACCGGTATTGTAAAACATCTGGTCAGGCAAAGCGACAATCGCTTCCAGGAGGCCGCTTGTCAAAACATATTGTCTGATCTTGCTTTCCCCGCTTTCCGCATCACCGGAAAACAAAGGAGAACCGTTCAAAATAATTGCTATCCTGGCATCGTCTTCCGCTTTCGCCAGCAAGTTCTGCAAGAACAAGAGCTGACCGTCACTAACGCGCGGCAAGCCATGAGAGAACCTATTCTGTCCCTTTGGTTCGTTCAGTTTCTCACCATTAGCTTCCTTAAAGACTTCCGCCCTTGCCGTCTTCCATTCCACGCCGAAGGGTGGGTTAGTCAAAAGCAGGTCAAATTTTTCCTGCGGCAGGCGGTCTTCCGTCAGAGTGTCACCTTCGTAGATGTTTTCTGCTGCTTCGCCTAACATCAGCATCTCCGCACGGCAGACGGCATAGGCCTCAGGGTTGCTGTCCTGCCCGAACAGCCGTACAGTTGCCTGCCCGTCGGTAAGTTCGTGCATCTTTCTTTTGAGCACCGTCAGCATACCGCCGGTGCCGCAGCAACCGTCATAAACACGTAAAACCTTGCCTTGCTTTTTAAATTCGTCCGTATTTTCGCTGATCATAAGGTCAACGCACAATTCTATTACTTCACGGGGCGTATAATGATCACCTGCCTCAGCATTGGCTTTGTAAGTACGGATGATTTCTTCAAAAATATAGCCCATCGCCAACGGGTCTGTGGTTTCCGGATGAAAATCAACCTCAGAAAAAGCTTTTACCACTTGGAATAAGAGTTTCTTCTTACTCATAAAGAGAATTTCTTCTCTGAATTTGAGACCCGCTAGAATCTTTTGAATGCCCGGCGAATAGGCACTGACAAACTCCAGAAAATTGGCATCAATATTATCACTGTTACCTACTAAGTCTTCCAGTGAAATGCATTTACGGTTAAAGAATGGCACGCCACACTTTTTGCTGACCAATTCTTCTAAAAAATCATCGGTAAAATTTTTGCCTTCCATTTGAGCGAGCAACGCTTTGATATCCTTGTTCTTGCTCTCCAGGATACAGTCAAAACGACGAATAATCGCCATCGGTATAATTACGTTGCCATACTTTTCAGAGGTATAAGGCCCGCGCAAAAGATTGGCGATTTCCTTCACCAGATTTACCTTACTCGTCATATCAGTGCTGATTTTCATTGTTTTTGCCTCCAAAAAGTTTGAGTAATTCCATATTTTTAAATATTTTTTCACGCTTCACTGTTTCGACCGTCAAAAGTCCGCTTTCGACCAGATTATGCAAATGCGCAGAAGCAGTCTGACGGTGAATCCCTGCCTCAACCAAATCGGTTATACGGAGATAAACTTTCTCAAAAGCCAGGGTCACAACCTGTTCCAGCACTGTTTTGTTACCTGGCAGCTTACTTAAAAATTCCTGTGAAATATAATGCTTGTACAAGGAATCAATAGCTTCGACTTTTTGCAGCGTTTCCTGAGCAGTATTATGGAATGAGGTTAGCATATAAGCGATTACTTTGTTGTAATCTTCGTGCTCGTGGGTTTCTCTGAGCAGATGATAATATTCGTCCTTATTTTTAATAATATAGGCACTGGCATACAAAACAGGCTGTCTGAGATATTCCTTTTGGCAAAGAAAGAGAATATTCAAGATTCTGCCCGTTCTGCCATTACCATCATAAAAAGGATGAATGCTCTCGAACTGATAGTGCGCCAGAGCGATTTTGATCAAAGGGTGCAGATTATAGCGTTCGTCATCATAGATAAATTCCAGCATATCCACCAGCAACTTCAGTAAAAGTTCCTTGCCGTGCGGTGGTGTATAAAGGACTTCGTTCGAGCCATCTTCCTTGATATTGGCAATACGCGTCAGTGTCTCTGCAAATTCAGCCATATTATGTCTGACACCAGGTTCTTTTTTGTTGACTACCTTATTAATATTCTCAATATCGCTAAGCGCTAGCAATCCTTTGCCACTTAATTCCTGAAAACCGGTAAAAAGCGCTTCTTTGTAATCGACTACTTCTTTGACCGCTCCCGTAACTTCCTGCAGAGCAAGTCCGCTATACAATTCATCGTTAGTGGTAACAATATTTTCAATCTTGCTGCTGCTTTTGGCTTCCTGCAGAGCAATATTATCCAGCAAAATATTACTGCTCGGCAGTTTTCCTACCGCATAATCCAGCAAGGCCAAAGCAACACGCGTCTTTTCAACAAGCTGTGTTATTTCTTCGCTTGGACGAATATAAAGCTCGCTGATTGGCGTTATTTCATTATACGGCCGCATAACATCCACCACGAATTCCTCCTTTGCTTCAACGGAAACAATGCTTATCCGGCATATTTGCCGGCTGTTTTCTAAGGTCATTATATTCTTTTCACCACGTCATTGTCAACATGTCGAATTATTTTATTTTTTTCGACATATTATAAATTGATGGTGAGATTTATAAATACTGCCCTCTATCAGTCTGCTAAGCAGACAGCTTAAGATTCCTCGACTGCGCTCGGAATGACACTGCTGCGCTCTGAATGACAATATTCAGGTGTCATCTCGACCGAAGCGGAAAGATCTTGAAAGATGCGGGGTCTCAAGACGCCTCGACTGCGCGCGGAATGTCAACGCGGCCTTCAGGGACTATCCCCGCTGACCGCCCATTAACCGCAGAAATAAGAAGCCATCACACTTCTCTCGGCGTGATGGCTTCTCATCTTATTTGTTATGCTATCTTTTTGTTGAACTTCTTAATACTGATGGTCAGAACAATCGCAATAAATGCGGTAAGGGCAAAAACCTGTCCCCACAACATGCTAATGCCGATTCCCTTCAGGATGATACCGCGCATGATTTGCAGGTAAAAAGTCAGCGGCAATAAATATCCCAGCGCACTGAAGAATGCCGGCATTGCTTCTCTCGGAAACATAAAGCCTGAAATCAGAATGCTTGGCAAAATGATAAAGAACGACATCTGCATAGCCTGCATCTGAGTTTTAGCAAGAACCGAAATAAGTACGCCCATGGCAAGCGAAGCAACAATAAAAAGAGAAGTAAGCGAGTACAAAAGGGCTAAACTGCCGCGCACCGGCAGATCAAAAACGAAGATACCAACCAATAGTGCTACTGTAGCCTGCACATAGCCAACAAAAATATAAGGAATTATCTTGCCTATCAAGAGCTCCCAGGTTTTCATCGGCGTGACAATTAACTGTTCCAGGGTTCCGCGCTCACGCTCACGCACAATAGCCATTGAAGTAAACATGACAAGAGTCATCGTCAGCACCGTGCCCATAATGCCAGGCACCATATAAAAGGCGGACACAAAATCCTGATTATACCAAGGACGGATACGTATATCATAAGGAAGTTCCATTTCGTGCCCGGAATAACCGCGCAGCTGCTGCAAAAGTATCTGCTGTGACTTTGTCTGTCCAACCAACTGCGCCGCTCCTATCGCGGAAGAGGCTGCCATGGAATCAGAAGCGTCGACTATTATCTGGACAGAAGCAGTACATCCATGTTTCAGGCTATCTGAAAAATCAGGCGGAATAATGACGCCTACCTTAACTTTTCCTGCATCAACCGCATTATTCACTTCGTCAAAATTCTTCGCTACGTAGTCAATATTGAAATACTGACTGCCTTCCAACGAATTTAAAAGATCGCGGCTGTCCTGACTAAGTGATTGATCAAAAACAATTGTCGGCAGGTGCTTGACCTCGGTATTAATGGCAAAACCAAATAAAATAAGCTGGATAATCGGCAGCCCGATCATCATGCCGAGTGTCAGACGATCGCGTCGCATCTGAATAAATTCTTTAACCAGCAAAGCCCAGAGACGCCTCATGAGACCAGCTCCCTTCGATAAGATTTAACCAGATAAACAAAAACATCTTCCAGCGAAGGCGCAATTGTTTCATACTCATAGCCAGACAATGTTGATGTGTCGTCTGACCGGAGCAGGACGTGCAGACTGGCACCAGCCGGATAGATATCAAGATATTCTATTGTTTGCTGTTCCAGGCTCTCCAATAATGCCATCGGATTAGGCGTAGGAATTTCCACCAAAGTACCCGGAATAATTTTTTTCAGGTTATCAGGCGTATCACTCGCAATCAAATTGCCCTCGAAAATGAAGCCAATTTCGTCGCAATGCTCAGCTTCATCCATAAAATGTGTCGTTACCATCACGGTAGTCCCCTGCAGTGAAAGATCATAGATGATTTCCCAGAACATACGTCTGGAAACCGGATCTACGCCTCCGGTCGGTTCATCAAGAAACAAGATAGACGGATTATGCAGGATGGAGCAAGCTAAAGCCAGGCGTTGTTTCCAACCGCCGGACAAGTTGGCAACTAATTCCTGCTGTCTCTTTTCGAGACCTGACAACGCAAGCATTTCACCAATGCGTTTTTTCATCTGCTCTGAGGAAAGACTATAAAGACCACCATAAAATCTCAGGTTTTCAATAACGGAAAGATCATCGTAAAGGCTGAATTTTTGCGACATATAGCCTATTTTTTGCTTCAGGACTTCGCTGTCTTTAGCAATATCAAGTCCCAGCACCTTACCACTCCCTGAAGTTGGTTCCAACAAACCGCATAACATCCTGATAGTAGTGGATTTGCCGGAACCGTTGGGGCCCAGGAAACCATAAATAGCTCCTTGTTTGATTTGCAGTGAAACATTATTAACCGCAACAAAATCGCCAAAACGCCGTGTAAGATTATTTAATTCCAAAGCAGGCAATCAAGACACCTCCTTTGAAAGCAGCACAAAGACATCTTCCAGACTTGGCTGGATTTGCTTCAAGGACAGAATCGGTATATCTGCTTTGTCTAACGCAGCTCTTACCCCGGTAACAGCAGTCTCCAAATCTTCCACAACCAAATGATATTTGGTGCCAAAAGCGTTGATGTCCAGAATTGGCAAAGAAGCTAGTACCTTCTTAATATCTTTGGAAGGTGTGGCAATCTCAATGAGCTTGTAAGGATATTTTCTGCGCAGCGCCTGCGGAGAATCACAAGTTGTAATGACACCATTATGCATGAAGGCCACCCGTGTGCAAAATTCGGCTTCATCCATATAAGGAGTAGAAACAAAGATGGTTGTGCCTTCTTTGTTCAGCTTATACAGCATCTGCCAGAATTCTCTGCGGGAAACCGGGTCTACGCCAGTTGTCGGTTCATCAAGAAAGTAGATCTCCGGTTTGTGCATCAACCCAGCCGCCAATGCCAATTTTTGTTTCATCCCGCCGGATAAATTATCCGCCAAACGGTCTTTAAAAGGCAAAAGTTTCGTAAAGCCGAGAATTTCACTAGCTAGTGCTGCTATACTTTCCCTCGACTCGCCGTAAAGCCCGCCAATCACGCGAATATTTTCCATGACGGTCAAATCACCGCAAAGGCTGAATTTCTGCGGAACATAACCAAATCTACTTTTAACTTGCTCAAGATTTTGAGAACCGAATACATGAATACTGCCGGAGGTAGCTTCCATAATACCAGTGAGCATCCTGATCATAGTAGTTTTGCCAGCGCCGTCAGGACCCACCAGACCAAAAATTTCACCCCGCTTGACTTCGAGCGAAACATTATTGACAGCCACAACCTGTTTAAATTTCTTAGTTACCCTATCGATAGTAATCATTTGATAATCACATCCGCAGGCATACCTGGTTTAAGGATACCCTCTGCATTGTCTATTTTAACTTTTACATAATAGACCATATTCGCTCTTTCGCGTTGTGTAATGCTTTGTCTGGGCGTAAATTCCGCTTTTTGGCTGATTTCTTTAATTGTTCCCGAAAATACACGTTCGGGATAGGCGTCGATCTTAACATCAGCAGCCTGACCGAATTTTATAAGTCCTAACTGGTCAGAAGGAATATAGACCTTGATCCAGCAGTCATTCAAATCACCGATAGTTGCAATGGCCGATCCGACATTAGCATATTCGCCTTTTTGATAGTTTTTACTTAAAACAATGCCGTTCAGCGGGCTGGTCAGGTCAGTGTCAGCCAGCGTCGACTTATCCGCTGCCAATACCGCTTCCAACCGTTTTACCTCAGCACGCTGAGCATCAATCTGGTCAATCCTGTTACCTTCAATGAGTAAGCTTTCCTTAGCCTGATAGCCGCTCAAAGTATTATAAGCTACGTTGTAACTCGACTGCGCCAAATCAAGCTGTTGAGAAGAAATTGCGCCGTCCTGATAAAGTTTGCTGTACCGTTCAAGATCATTCTTTGCTTTAATGTATTGAGCCTGAGCGACTCCTATATTAGCAGTTGCCTGTTCTATTTCCTGCGATCTAGACCCCTTTTCCAAATCAATGAGTTGTTGTGACTTGGCTTTAGCCAGCGCAGCTTCGTCAGCCTTGATCTGAGCCTCCAGGTCCAGCCGTTTTATATGTGCCACCAGTTGCCCCGTTTTTACACTGTCGCCCACTTCGATATTTAGCTCACTGATATAGCCGTTGACTTTCGGCACCACGTCGACCAAAGTTACTTCGATAGTTCCCGTTGCACTTATGCCGCTTTGTGGTTTGTAATACAGCTTATATAAGGCTGCACCAATCAAACAGATTAAAACAACCGCAATAATTATCAAACGTCTGTTAGTCATTTTATTTTCTCCTTATGCCTTCCAGATAAATATTTACAGCCTGCTCAGCATAAGCAATATCGGCTTTTAGTGACGTATCCAGAAAATCACGAAAAAGCGGTTTGGCGATAAAGTAAAAATTCATGATGCCAACTAAAGATAATGCCGCATGATGAACATTCAAATCAGCCCTGAAAGCACCTTCATCCATACCATCCTGAATAGCCTTATTTAAAAACCGATAAAAAGAAAATAGATGTTTTTTCAAAATTTTATCCAGTGCGCTGGTTGGATTGACAAGTTCACTCTGCACGAAGCGTATAACATAAGGTTTTTTGGTGTGAATCTCACTAATTGCCTTGGCATAATGTTTCAATCTTTCTGCAGGCGCTAAACCTTCTGCCGAAGAAATAGCCCTGGAAATTGCCGCGATATGACTTTCAATGATAGCATGATACAAACCCTCTTTACCGCGGAAATAATAAGATATTGAAGACACATTAACATCAGCGGCTTTGGCAATATCCCTGATAGAGACGCCTGCATAACCCTTCTCCGCAAATAAAGGAATAGCGGCTGCGAATAGCTTGTCTTGCGTAGCATTATCCATAACTTGCACCTCCCAAGCAATACAATCGATAGATTAAAACAATTGTTTTAATCTATCGATTGTATTATAGTTCTAATATTTTTATTTGTCTATAGGTTTATAAAAAAACCGCCTTTCAATTTTGAAAGGCGGTAAAATACAGGTTTAATTCTATTGTAAAAACGCGTGTGTGCAAATAGCTTGCATGATATTTTCTTCCCAGACATAATTGCCGCTAAAATTACCTGCGCTGCGCGGATCATCATCTTCAGCTACAGCTTCTCCATTGGCAATGTAAATAAAGCCATCTTTGCTATCGGGACGAATCATAACGCCGGACAAAAGACCATATGCCTCCCCGAGATGACCTCTCAAATCTATTTCGTGGTCCTTAACAACACGTGATGTGCCAGCACCAAATATAGGCTGTTCTGCCAGACAATAACCCTCGATTGAACCACCGTATGTTGAACCATTAGGGTTTTGCGGATCATAACGCCATTGCAATGTAAGCATTTCATTGATCAGTTCAGGCTTTACGATTTCCTTGCCTTTATAATAACCACGGTTAAGCAGCATCTCTAAAAGATGTGATAATTCGTTGGAAGAAATACGCAATCCTCCTTGTGGTGAAAAGATTGTTGCATTAGTTCCCGGTACATAATTTTTCAAGCTATACCAACTGTCACCTGTACGCTGATCAGGATTATTGATTAATACCATCTCAGGGTTTTGCAATTTGCCGCGATAGTCATCAAGTTGGGCAATCCACGGCCCATGTTCATCCCAAACATTATCTTTTTGTTTTTGATAGATTACGCCAAGTCGTTTAAGATCCTGGGCATCAAAATCACCAACGTTATAGCTGCCTTTAATGTCCAATTGTTTAAGAATGTGCTCGCGTTGGTATTTATCAAACCTTTCACCAGTTACCTTTTCAATAATTGTGCCAAGTAAACCATAGTTTAAATTGGTATATTTGAAATATTTGCCAGGTGCTTGGCCGAGAGGGGCAAAATGTGCACCTGCTTCATAATATCTTCCCGTTGGTTGGAAAAATTCTTGGACGTTGTCTTGCGGAGGGATAGAATAGATTCTCCCATCACGCAAAGAAGATGTATGGCTAAGTAACATTCTAATCGTGATAGGTGTGTCAGGATAATTAGGGTTGCGCAAATTAAACCCCAAATACTTGCTTACATCGCCATCCAAGCTAAGTTTGCCATCAGCTATTAGTTGCATAATCGTAAATGCTGTAAATTGTTTGGAAACAGAAGCAATGCGAAAACGGGTATCAGCATTCATTGCCTTGTCTTTGCTAGGATCAGCAGCATCAATATAACTGCGGCCAGCTGCTTTGCTATAGACTTTTTTACCATCCTTATACACTATTACACTTAAACCCGGCACATGCGTACCATCATTACCAATCATTTCTGTTATTTCTTTGTCCAGTCCAGCTTTAGCAGCAGAGCTCATGCCAGCAGCTTGAACCGCGTTCGGCAGCATACTGGCAAAAACCGTACCAGCGACAAATGATGCAATCCCAATTTTCTGCAAAAACTTGTTCATCAAATACCCTCCCATTAGAATATTTTGTTGCAAGGTAAAAAGCTATCCTGTTGTTTACTCATTTTATGTGCTTAGCAGGATATCAATTTACTATAGAGCAAGCAACAACCTTAATTATAGTCCAAAATCAGCAAAAAAAAAGGGCTTTGGAAAATTTTCCAAAGTCCTTAGTCTTTTGATATGGCGGAGTGGCTGGGATTTGAACCCAGGCGAGGTTTAACCCCCCTAACGATTTAGCAAACCGTCCTCTTCAGCCACTTGAGTACCACTCCGAATGCCTTACTGCGCTATTATAGCTTATTTCGCTGAACATTACAAGCTATATTTAAAAAATGGCGGAGAAGGTGGGATTCGAACCCACGGTTCCTTGCGGAATCACTAGTTTTCAAGACTAGCGCCTTAAACCACTCGGCCACCTCTCCGTGCGATACATAAAAAAGTATAATATAGACTAAGCCCGTTGTCAAGTGACAATGCTAGCCAAGAATTCTGTCAGTTTCGCGAATTACATCGTCTTCCAATTCCTTGGCTTCCCTACATATTTCCAGTAAATGCTCTTCAGTTTTCTGCGCATATTCCTTATCCTTCAGTAAAAGCAGATTGCTGTGCACATTATAGCAGGCGCTGCGCAAAGCTGCCCTGGCTAAAAGTGCTGCCACCGTAGCATCTGTAATAGCACTTGGATTGCCTATTCTGACAAGCTTGGATGACAGGTGCAAAATATCCAGGCAGGAATCGGCAATTTTCATTGGTACCTCAGACGCATCATAAGCTGCTATTTGAATGCTGTTCGTCCTAAAAGCTTTTTCTTCATCGGTGTTCTTCGGCAGCTTATATGCTTTCATAAAACCATCAAATACAGCAGCATCTGCAGCAACTAATGCCAGCATCCTTGTCCTCAGTATTTCTGCACTTACGAGCAGCGGACGAATCTTATCTTCCACATCGGCAAACTTTTCTTTGCCCAACGTGAGATTAGAAACCATTGATGTCAATGCCGCTGCGATTGCCCCAGCTAAAGCAGCTGCACCGCCGCCACCGGGAGTTGGTTCTTTAGAAGCGAGGTCGGTCAAAAAATCCTTGCATGATTTGTCTAGTAATTGTGTTTCCATTATATCAGCCTCTCTTTATCAGGATGCAAGTCTCAGATAGCCAACAGACAGACGTCCGTCTGCCCGATAGTTGACGGTTTTTTCATTTTTCAGGGCAAAATTGAAGAATTCCTTAATATCACCTGCATACCTTATGTTTTCGCCCTTCGTTAATGTGATGTAGCCATCTCCTCCCTTTGTTAAGAATTCGGTGGTGACTACTTTATACTGCTTATTCAGATCAATAGAACTATTGTCCGCCAGTCTATTTTCTATGATACGACTGTCTTGCGGCAAATCCAGGTCAGCGTCCAGTTTAACACCGGCAAAACGGACTTCGCCAATACTTTCATTGCCAATACCATGTTCCAAAGCAGCCAGGAGGTCGCTGCCTTTCAGCTGCATCACCACAATCTGGTCTTTATAAGGATAAGCCTGCTGCATGAGTCTTAAGGTTATAGGCCCTGCAGGGATATCACTGCGAAAAGCACCGCCATTCAAAATTGCTACGTCGGCATTAAAGCCTTTGAGCAGTAAATCCGTAAAATATTCGGCTAATGTTGATTCCCCATACCTATCATTACTCAATGGATAAAGGTTTTGTGCGACGACACCGCTGTATTTCTTATCAATATCGGCCAAAATAGGATCAACCATTTTAGCAATGCCAGGACTTTCTTTCCATTTATCTTTGTTGACCGCTATAAGAGAAACATTTGAGCCTATTATCTTCTTATCTATCCTTGAATAAAGGAGATGAATCTTTCCTATCGTTTCCCCGTTATTACCAGCCTGCACTACCGGGATCTCCTTATAAGTGCCGAAAACCTTCTGATGAGAATGACCAGTCACAGCAGCGTCAGCACCATGCAACTGTTCTAAAAGTCCTGTAATTTCTCCAGTTATTTGACCTTTATTATTTTGGAAGCTTGAGCAATGCGTCAAGAGAATGACAATCTGAGCACCCTTACCGCGCACTTCATCAATGTATTTTTGCACAGTTTCGACTGTCGGCAGTATCGTAACGCCTTGGTTATTTCTTTTACTGCTCTTAAGAAGCGTTTCTTCTGTGGCAACGCCTATAATAGCAATCTTCAAGCCGCTGCGGTTAAGCATTACATATGGTTTCACAAAATTGCCCTCTGGAAAACTCAAGTTAGCGGCCAGCAAAGAAAAAGTTGCCGCAGATGCTTGTTTAACAATAACTTTTTGGTCATAATCAAAAATATGGTTACCCACTACATCTGCCGAAAACCCCATTTGGTTCATGGCATAGATAACAGGCATGCCTTCATATTCGTCCGCATCAAGCGTACCGGAAAACATATCACCACCGCCCAAAACGATTGAACCCGCAGGATTCTGGGCTCCCAGTTCCTGTATTGCACCGGCCAAAACAGCAGCGCCAGGCTTGGCACCTTCAGCCCTAATGGCTCCATGAAAATCATTAACGGAGTAGATATCGATTTCAACAAAAGGTTTCTCTTCAGCCATTACCGGCAGAGCAGCCATCATCAATACCATTACCATTACAATAATTGCCCATGTTCTTTTGCTTCCTTGTTTCAACCGACACACCTCCAAACAAATAATCACAGTACTATGTTTTCGTCATGGAGGCTGATTTCACCTTTTCTGTTCTTGAATTTTTATTTCATTGGTAGTATATTTATAAGGTAAAGCAAGAAAGCGGGGACGTAGCTCAGCTGGGAGAGCGTACGGTTCGCATCCGTAAGGTCGAGAGTTCGATCCTCTTCGTCTCCACCAATAATCTGATCCAGATTAGTGAAATACATCAGATTTTTTCTGACGCTTTGTAATGGGGGAATCAAATAATGTTTGCTTTCAGTCACTTAAATATATATTTGAGTTAGCTTTTTGCTGAGCCTGTGCCTAGTTCACCGGCTCAAGTAAAAGGCTGTTTTTTTATCTTTGTAACATGCTTTCCTACTAAAACAATGATTTTACTGCAATATTACCTTTTTAAGAGTTCTTCTGCTTTAAGTTTTATGAAATGGCACAATCTATCTTACCGGGGGTAACAATGAAGCAAAATACAAAGCACTTCAATACATCCAATACTGTAACACGCCGATATGACAAAGCTTTGCGTTCCATTTATAATGAACTTTTCGAAATAAACTTTACTGATGACATTTGCAGTCCTTTGCATTGCACCGGCAGCATGAATAATCTCTTCTGCACCGTTGAAGGAAGTTTCTCTGAACTTTTGCGCAAAGCCGCTGAACAAACGCTTCATCCTGCTGATAAAGAAAGATTTCTTGATTTTTTTAACTTCTCAAAATTACGTGAAATTTTTTCTTCAGGAGCTAAGTATTTAAAAGCTGAGTTCCGCAAAGCGCATAATGATAATAAATATCATCGCTTTGCCCTCACTATCCTGCCTTTGGACTCAGACCCCCAGAAAGAATATTTTCTTTGCTGGCTCACTGAGCTTCAAAATTCTGAAAGAACTGAATTAAAAACAGCTCACAAAAAAGCAACTCATTACGACGAACTAACAGGCCTTCCCAGTAAAGCTGTGTTTTACGAAAAAGTTCACGCGCTGCTGACAGCCAAATACGAGCAACATTACTGCATAGCTCTGTTTGACATTGATAAGTTCAAACTGGTCAATGATTTTTTTGGGACCCACACAGGCGACCGTCTATTATGTTATATTGCAAAACTTTTAAATGAATATTTTGCAAAAACCGAAGATGCGATTTATTGCCGTTTGGAGGCTGACCGTTTCGCTGTATGCTTCCTTTTTTCAGGTAAAGCTTATGCAGAATTAATTGATTATATTACTGCAGGTTTACAAAAATGCCCACTGAATTTTGAACTTGCCGCTTACTTTGGTCTTTATCTTCCGGAGACCCCCGACCTGCCTGTCAACATCATGTGTGATCGGGCAATGCTGGCACAAAAAAGCATCAAGGGCCGCTTTGATAAAAACTATGCTTTTTATGAAGAAGAACTTCGCAAAAAACTCCTGCACAAACAAGAAATTACGGGCCGCATGAATCAAGCCTTAAAGGAAAAACAGTTTGAAATCTATTTGCAGCCTAAAGTTCATTTAATTACGAATGAAATAGTCGGTGCAGAATCGCTGGTACGCTGGAACCACCCCACACTGGGATTGCTGGCGCCAGGAGATTTTATCACCATCTTTGAAGAAAATGGCTTTATTACTAAGCTTGATACCTTTGTTTGGGAAGAAACCTGTCGTCTGCTGCGCAAATGGCTTGATGAAGGGCGCAACGCCTTTCCTGTTTCCGTGAATGTCTCCCGCCTTGATTTATTAGAACCATCATTTTACCAAAGAATTACTAATTTAGTGGAAAAATATGAAATTGATCCAAAAATGCTTAATCTGGAACTTACCGAAACAGCTTACGTAAAAAGATATGATGAAATAAAGCTGATTACGGATAAATTGCGTGACTATGGTTTCTCAGTACACATGGATGATTTCGGCAGTGGGTATTCTGCTCTGAATATGCTGCAGGACATCGCCGTGGACACTTTGAAAATTGACTTGAATTTCATGTCTGGTTTTGCAGAATCCGGACGTGGCCGCAATATTCTTTCTTCAGTGATCCGCATGGCCAAATGGCTCGGTTTGCCTGTAGTGATCGAAGGCGTAGAAAATGAGGAACAAGTAGCTTTCCTTAGGAGCATTGGCTGTACTGTTGGGCAAGGCTATTATTTTTCCAAGCCTATGCCCGTGGATAAATTTGAGCAATCACTGCAGGAAAACGAGCAGAAGTTAAAACCAATAAGAAAAATAGAGCCCGCCTTATCTCAAGGTAATGTTGTCGACATCGAAGATTTTTGGTCACCTACTTCCGGTTTTAATCTTCTTTTCAACACTTTACAAGAAGCCTCAGCAATTTATGAATATCATGACAATAATCTGGAGCTTTTACGAGCCAATGATTCCTATTATCATCTACTGGGGATTCAACGTGAAAATCTCTACTTTACCGGCACTCACCTTCTTGACTATATACACGAGGAAGACCGTGAGCAGTTTATTGCGAATTTACCAATTGACGAAAGCACCAGTCCTGTTAAACATTCCTTCCGCCGACTGGTAGCAGACGACAAAATTATCTGTCTGCATTCTCAAGTGCATTTTCTGGCGGGAGATGATGAACGAAAACTCTATTATGCTTCAATCAGCAAGATTCAAGCAGCTTCTGACTAGAAAGGATTCACATTATGGAAAACCATATAAATGGGCCTATAAATTTCAATTTGGCAACAGCTGATACTGTCGCCATTAAGAACCTGCTCCAGACTACTGATAAGAATCTGCGCGATGCATTACTTGCTGCTGCGCGCAATGCCGCCATAAAACAATTCGGACATAACATCTACATCCGTGGCTTGATAGAGTTTACCAACTATTGTAAAAACGACTGTTATTACTGCGGTATCCGCTGCAGCAACCAAAACGCCAGACGTTATCGTCTCACCAAAGAACAGATACTATCCTGCTGCCGCAGCGGCTATCAGCTCGGTTTCCGCACCTTTGTCCTGCAGGGCGGTGAAGACCCATTTTTTACTGATGCTGTTATGGTTGATATTATCACAGCAATTAAAAAAGCTCATCCCGATTGTGCTATAACCCTATCCATTGGCGAACGTTCCTATGCTTCTTATAAAGCGTTGTATGATGCCGGTGCTGACCGTTATCTGCTGCGGCATGAAACTGCTAATTCGGAACATTATGCAAGCCTGCATCCCACCAAGCTTTCACTGAAGAACAGACTGGAGTGTCTGCAGATGCTGAAAGAAATTGGTTATCAGGTTGGTACCGGCTTCATGGTGGGCTCGCCTTATCAGACAATTGACAATTTGCTTGAAGATCTGCTTTTTATCCGTGATTTCAAACCGCAGATGATAGGCATAGGGCCTTTCATTCCTCATCATGATACGCCTTTTCATGATAAAGCTGCCGGCACCATGGAACAAACTCTGCGTTTGATTGCCATCTTGCGGCTTATGCTGCCCAAGGATCTGATCCCTTCTACCACTGCGCTCGGAACCATCGCCCCAGATGGTCGTGAACAAGGAATTTTGGCGGGGGCGAATGTAGTTATGCCAAATTTATCACCAGTGGATGTAAGAAAAGATTATCTGCTCTACGATAATAAAATCTGCACTGGCGAAGAAGCTGCTGAATGCAGTTCCTGTCTGCAGTCACGACTGCAAAGCATTGGTTATCAAATTGTCGTTGACCGCGGCGATTATAAAGAATAAGTATCTCCTCACCAGACACTACTTAATGAAGCATGCAAAAGGGGTTCGATAATGGAAAGTAAACAACGATTAAACACTTATCGTAATTTAAACAATTGGCATAATTTTCGTCTGCGGCTCTTTGGTGAAGGCATCATTGTCGGACTGTTCGCTGGCGTTATAGTTGGCTTTTTTCGGTACGCCCTAAACTTTGTTGAACTTCAGCGTAGCGCTATCTACCGTTATATGGCTTCCAGCGACTGGATAATTACGGCACTTTGGTTCGGCATTCTGCTTTTGACGGCTGCAATCCTCCATTTTTTGGTTGCTTATGAGCCTCTTTCGGCAGGAAGCGGGATTCCACAAGTCAAAGGTGCTATTCTCGGTTTTTTCAAAATGCGTTGGTTTCATGTTCTTTGGACTAAATTGGCGGGTGGCATTTTGGGTATAGGAGCCGGTCTCTCGCTAGGCCGTGAAGGGCCTTCTATCCAGCTGGGAGCGATGGCAGCACAGGGTCTTAGCCGACTGCTCGGACGTTCAAGAATGGAAGAGCGCTATTTATTGACCAGCGGCGCAAGTGCCGGACTTGCGGCGGCCTTCAATGCCCCTTTAGCCGGTGTTATTTTTTCCTTGGAAGAATTACACCATAATTTTTCAGCAGTAGTACTGCTCCCTGCTATGGCTGCCGCGCTTACAGCAACGGCAGTTTCACAACTAATCTTTGGCAGCGCTACAATTTTTAACTTCTTGGACTTGCCGGCACTACCGCTCCAGTATTTCGGGCTTATTATCATATTAGGCCTTATTTTGGGTGTTTTCGGAGCAATTTTTAATTACTCCCTCATCAACGTCTCTAAGTTTTATCAGCTCCCATTTTTTAAGAACACCTTTTCGCGAGCCGGCTTCGTACTGATTCTGGCAGGCATTCTTGGTTTTTATCTGCCGGAAGTGCTTGGCGGAGGCAATGAACTGATTGACACCATTGCAAAAAAACACTTCCCGCTGACGATTATAGCCATCTTTCTCTGCGGCAAATTTATTTTCACGATGTTAAGTTACGGCTCCGGCGTGCCAGGCGGTTTTTTCCTGCCTATGCTTGTCATAGGAGCTTTAGCCGGCAACCTTGTAGGTACTTTCATGGTGAGCTTGGGTTTATTGAACCCTTATTTTCATCAAAACATGGTTGTTTTTGCCATGGCTGCCTTCTTTGCTGCCTCTGTTCGTGCGCCAATTACCGGTACTATCCTTGTCATGGAAATGACTGGTTCTTTCGAACACCTCTTTCCTTTGGTAATAGCTTCCATCAGTGCCTATCTTGCTGCCGAAGTTTGCAAAACCGAACCAATTTATGACCGTCTTCTGCAGCGTTCTCTTGATAGTATGAATAAACAAAACAGCAACTACGTTCCTGATAAAACCAGAAACGTGATTGAGATTTCCATTTGTAGCGGCTGCGCGCTTGATGGCAAACTGGTTAAAAACATTGACTGGCCGGAGCATACGCTCCTTGTCGATATCAAGCGTGGTGAAAACGATATAGTTCCTAATGGTGAAACATTACTGTTAGCCGGCGATTTTCTTTACGTTCTGACCGACAATGCTAATGCCGAAAATGTACGCAAGCTGGCTGAGGAAAATTAAGCAAAATACCATTTATCTGAAGTAAAAATAGTCCGGCTATTCTTTAAAAAGAATAGCCGGGCTACAATTTTATATATTGTTTTTAGAAATGAGTAAAACCTTTTTTGAACGTAGCACTAAAATCAAAGGTAGCAAAATAATCTGCCGGTGTTTCAGCACGGCGAATCATTTCTACGCTGCCGTCTTCCCTGAGCAATAATTCAGCGCTCCTCAGCTTACCGTTGTAGTTATAGCCCATAGCATAACCGTGAGCACCGGCATCATGGATGAAGACTAAGTCGCCGATGTCAATTTTCGGCAGTTTCCTGTCAATCGCGAATTTGTCGTTGTTTTCGCACAAGCCGCCGGTAACATCATAAACATAGTCGCAAGGCTCATTTTCCTTGCCCATGACAGTGATATGGTGATAAGAGCCATAAATCGCAGGGCGCATCAGGTTGGCTGCGCAAGCATCAAGGCCGATATATTCTTTGTAGGTATGTTTCTCATGAATAGCTTCGGCCACAAGAGCACCATAAGGTCCCATCATGAAGCGGCCCATTTCCGCAAAAATCGCTACATTACCCATACCTGCCGGCACAAGAACTTCTTCAAAAGCCTCACGCACTCCTTCGCCGATAGCAAGGATGTCATTGCCCTTTTGGGAAGGTCTGTAAGGAATGCCTACACCACCGGAAAGGTTAATGAATTCAATGCTGGCACCGGTTTCATTCTTCAGTTCAACAGCCAGTTGGAAAAGAATTTTCGCCAAACTTGGGTAGTATTCGTTAGTTACGGTATTGCTGGCCAGAAAAGCATGAATACCAAAATGTTTAACGCCTTTAGCCATCAGTTTTTTATAGCCTTCAACCATTTGTTCGCGGGTAAAGCCATATTTAGCATCGCCAGGATTATCCATGATATTGTTTTCAATCGCGAAGTGACCGCCAGGATTAAAACGGCAGCTGATTGTAGTTGGAATGTCTGCTACCTTCTCAAGGAAATCAATATGGGTAATATCGTCAAGATTGATTGTTACATTCAGCTTACGCGCCAGTCTGAAGTCTTCTGCCGGCGTTACATTGGAAGAGAACATGATTTCACTTTCTTTGAAGCCAACAGCGTCAGCCATCAAAAGTTCTGTATAAGAGGAGCAGTCAGCGCCGCAGCCTTCTTCACGCAGAATTTGCAGCAAACGTGGATTTGGTGTTGCTTTCACGGCAAAATATTCTTTGAAGCCTTTATTCCAGGCAAAAGCTTGCATGACTTTGCGGGCATTTTCGCGGATACCTTTTTCGTCATACAGATAAAATGGTGTTGCATACTCGGAAGTAATCTTCTCTAATTGTTCTTTGCTAACAAAAGGTTTTTTCACTATTTGTACACCCCTCATAATATTATTTGTTGGTTAATTCTATCAGCTTAATTTCATTTTTTAACGCATCTTTAAATAAATCTACTAAGTTCGGTTTGCCAGAATAAAGACAGGTTGAACTGTCGCCATCACTCAGATCACCAGTCAGAACCCGTCCTGAATCTGCAATCAGCCTTATTTGGCTGTTGGGCTTTTCTGCGTAATAAATAGTAGCGCCAGTTAAATTAAAAGGTTTACCGGTTATCACTACTACTTTCAGGCCACGTTTTGCTGCTTCTGCCAAAGGTTCTTTCAGAGCCTCAATAAGTGCGCCAGTCGCAGAAACGTAGATTCTGGCTTCAGCTTTGGCAATCATGTTTTTTAATTTATTCATGATTGACTGTGCGCCCTTAATAGTTATATAGCCCTCTACCTCGTTCTTAACTACCGGCATCTTTTCTACTAAGTAAGCTTTATATTCCTGCATCTGACGGATTTTATTTTCACAAAACTCATCAAATGGAACTGGTGTATATCTGGTTGCTGTATCTTCAGTAACATGAGCCGCACCCTTATCCACTAAGCCCGCTAAAGCTGTATAAGTATTCGAGCGGGATATGCCTGTAAGCTTAGCAGCTTCGTAACCTGTCAGGCTGCTTTCGGCCAGGAGTGCCATGTACAATGTTGCTTCATGACGCGTCAGATTAAAATACATCAAACGTTCAATAATGTCCATATTGCCTCCAAATTATTTGTTGTTCCTATGTAGGAATACTATAAAACTTTTTTCATTGTTTGTCAACAATTAGTTAATAATTATTATCAATAATTATAGTTTCTATCGAGCAAGGACTGAAGAGTTCCTCTGGACCATTCCACACGCGTTAAACAGCCGCAATAAATTCGGCCGAACGCTGATGTATATGAGTCCCGTCACTTCTTTAGTCCTCGTTCTCTTCGTAAGTTCTAAAAATACACGTTTATAGGTATAAGTGTTTGGCATCACCTAACATTTTTGATACAATTATTTGCCAATCATTATCAATTCTATCGAGCAAGGACTGAAGAGTTCCTCGCACTGCTTCCACACGCGACAATTCGCCTGCAAGCAGTCGGTCGCTGATGTGCAATAAGCCCGTCACTTCTTTGGTCCTCGCCCTCTTCGTACGTCCTACATCCATCTTTTCCATTGATAACTATCTTTTATAAATATAGAAATAAAAAACTCGGATATTCTGCTGAAGCGGCTCATTAAACCGCCAAAGCAAAAAATCCGAGCATAATCATTTAAAAAAGCAAACCAGTAACAGCCAGAATGATAGGCTGATGGATAAGATAAAGGAGCAGACTGTGCCTGCCCATAAAAGCAAAAGCTGGCAACTGGCTGAAAAAGTATTTTGCACGCGTTTCCTCACCTATCATTTGCCAAAAGAAATAACCTAGCCAATAAGGGAAAATCCAGGGCAGGAGCGGGAAATAGTCAGCTGAAACGAAACTTGCATGAGGCAAGCCCAGCGGAAATAACAACTGGCTTTCATACCACGATGATGGTAAGTTATATAAGTGAATTTTCAAGAGACTCAAGCTGCCGTTCGCCACCTCATGCGTGAGGAAGAAAAGAAATACATTGAGGAAAATGCCAAACTTTATCGGTATAGCTTGCAGAGCCGGTCTCACCAAAACAGTAATGATGGCCGCCCAACCCAGCAAGCTTAAAATACCGAAAACAATAATATTTGCCGGCGAATAAAAATAAGTTGTGACTGTAATCAGTAATCCGCAACCAACTAAGAGCAGCCCATTACGCAAAGGTTCCTTCGCACAGAGGGACATAGCACCAGATATGAAGACAAAGAGAAAGACTCCACCTTGTTGCACGAGGTAAGCGGCCAGACTCTCAAACCAAGGAAAGTCCATGGAATAAAAGTGCACCAAATCATAAATGAAATGGTACACTATCACACAAAAAATTGCGAATCCTCGCAAAGAATCAATCAGGCCATAACGCGGTCTTTCCATAAACACCTCAGATATAGTTTATTAAATTTGCTGCATGGTCAAGAATAATATCAGGCTTAATATGTCCTCTTTCTACATCCTCGAGAGTAGCTTCACCGGTAAGAACAAGCACGGATAGTATATGATTGTTCAAGCCAAAAGCGATATCCGTGCTAAGGCGGTCACCAACCATGGCAATCTCATTTTTCGTAAAGCCGGTTCTTTCCATCAGGAGATCTATCATATAATGATAAGGTTTACCCAGCACATCCAAAGGGCTGACTCCTGTTGCAGTTTTAATAAGTTCAATCATGGCGCCGCAATCTGGTATGAATTCACCATTTTCAATCGGGCAGCGCACATCCGGATGCGTCGCAATATAAGGTACGCCTTTGTCAATCAGACGGCAGGCCGTCGACAGGTTATTGTAGGCCAGCGTCATATCAAATCCTAAGATAACGAACTCCGGTTCTGTTACCGCCGGGTCAACAAGTTCAAATCCCGCTTTAGTAATTGTTGCCTTTAATTCTGGCGTACCCAAAACAAACAATTTGGCCTGCGGTTTGACCTTACCCAGATAATAAGTCAGCGCATCAGAAGAAATAAGCACGTCTTTCTGCATAACTTCAATGCCCATGTTGGCCATTTTTTTGACATAGTGAGCATGGTCTTTGGAAGAATTATTAGTCACCAGATAAAAAGTCTTGCCTTTGGCCTTCAGCTGGGCAAAAAAATCATCCATACCGGGAATAAGGGTATTGCCTAAATTGATGGTACCGTCCATATCAAACAAAAAACACTTTATATCTTTCAATCTTTCTTTATTCGGCATCAATACTGCTCCCCTGCAAATTTATTCAACACACATCTATTATACGGCATTGTTACTCAGTGGTAAAATTTTTTGCGTTGTTTTTTCGTCATAAATAGTGTTAAGATAAGAACAACACATTTACTCAAGGAGGAGATTAAATGGGTACAACTACCCTGGGCCATATTGCAGCACTTTTTACCGTCATCGTCTGGGGGACCACCTTCATTTCGACTAAAATTCTCCTGCTTGACTTTACGCCGCTCGAAATTCTGTTCTTTCGCTTTATCCTTGGCTTTTTGGTTTTATGCTTGGTTAAACCACAGCGCTTAAAAACTAAGGGTATATCTGAGGAAAAGTATTTTATCGGTGCCGGCCTCTGCGGAATAACACTTTATTTTCTGTTGGAAAACGTAGCTCTGCTTTACACCTATGCCTCAAGCGTCTGCCTCATCTTGGCCTTTGTGCCTTTCCTGACGGCTCTGGCATCCAAATTCCTGCTGGGGGAAGATACTCTCACTTCTAACTTTTTTGTTGGTTTCGTCTGCGCTTTGATCGGCGTTATTCTGATTATTTTCAATGGCAGCGTCATTCTGAAGCTTAATCCTATTGGTGACATTCTGGCCTTCCTTGCAGGCGTTGTGTGGGCGCTGTATTCGATTTTAATACGCAAAATCAGCTCTTTCCGCTACAGCACCGTGCTTTGTACACGTAATATTTTCGGCTATGGTTTGCTCCTGATGCTGCCGGCTCTGCTAGTCATGGACTTTCAATGGGGGTTCGAACGTCTTGATGACCATGCTAATATGTTCAACCTGCTTTATCTGGGCATTGGTGCTTCGGCCATCTGTTTTGGTACCTGGAGCTGGGCTGTTAATATTCTGGGGCCTGTTAAAACCAGCATGTACATTTATATCAGCCCGATTGTTACGCTCATAACCTCTGCTTTGATCCTCGGTGAAAAAATCACCTGGATTGCTTTGCTCGGAACTGCTTTTATCCTTTTTGGTCTTGTTATCTCTGGGCGCAGAAATTAAATGCCCCCTAAAAAATCTGAAATGAGGTGATTTTATGGATAAAACATTTAAGCTGCTTCTCATGTTTCTCGCTATTTCTTTGGTTGTGTTTGTTCTCGTCGGCTGTTCCAAGCAAGTCGCCAAAGGTACTGATAATAAACCAGACGGATATCAGAAAATTACTGCGGCTGCTGTAAAATCCCGACTGGATAATGGTGAGAAATTAATCATAGTTGACGTTCGCGCAAAGGAAGAATATGATACAGGTCACATCAAAAACAGTATCCTTATCCCCTATGACGAAATTGAAGCCAAGGCTGCCAGTCTTTTGACTGACAAAAATGCTTCCATCGTCGTTTACTGCCGCAGCGGCCGCCGCAGTGAAATTGCTGCCAAGTCGCTCTTAAAGCTCGGTTATACCAATGTGGCTGACATGGGTGCGATCAGCGATTGGAAATATGGTCTGGACAAATAAATGTCATATAAAAGAGAGGCAAAATAGAATTTATCTATTTTGCCTCTCTAAATTTTTAACCTAAGAGCATTCTGTCATTATCAAGTTCATTGCCGCTTGCCTTCTCAAACATCGCCAGCAGATCAGGAATAGTGAGATTATCTTTTTCCCGCCCTGCCAAGTCGATAAGAATGCGGCCGTTATGCATCATGATCAAGCGATTGCCAAAACGCAGTGCATCGCGCATATTGTGTGTAATCATCAAGGTTGTCAAATGGTATCGGCTGACAATTTTTTGTGTCAGTCCCAATACCTTTTCCGCGGTCTTAGGATCAAGCGCCGCCGTGTGCTCATCCAAAAGCAGAAGCTTCGGCTGATTTAGCGTAGCCATCAAAAGTGTCAAAGCCTGTCTTTGTCCGCCGGAAAGCAACCCAACCTTATCACTCATCCTGTCTTCCAGGCCAAGGTCAAGTTCTTTCAGCAATATTTTGAAGCGTTCCTGGTCTTCCTCTTTTGAGCTCCAGGCAAAAGTTGGCATCTTGCCTCGTCTGGATGCAATGGCCAGGTTTTCTTCAATCATCATGCCGGCAGCTGTTCCCATCATCGGATCCTGGAAAACGCGCCCGATATACTTTGCCCTTTTATGCTCTGGCTGTTTTGTAATATCGTCGCCGTCAATGATAATTCTGCCTTTATCGACCGGGAAAACCCCGGCAATAGAATTCATTAATGTTGATTTGCCTGCTCCGTTACCACCTATTACCGTAACAAAGTCCCCTGAATTCAAATGCAGTGACAAATCCTGCAGTGCTTTTTTCTCATTAATCGTACCCGGATGAAAGGTTTTGGAAATATTTTCTACTCTTAACATTATTTCGCCACCTTTCTGCCATCAATACTTTTTTTGAAAAGCGGCATCGACAACGCAAAAGCTACCAAAACCGAAGTAAACAGTTTTAAATCATTCGGAGGCATACCCATCTGTAAAACCAGTGCAATAACAAAGCGGTAGACAACAGAGCCAAGAACAACGGATATCAAGCAGTTTTTGAAACTCCTTGTGCCAAACAAGACTTCGCCGATGATAACTGAAGCTAAGCCTATGACTATTGTTCCGACACCCATGCCAACATCTGCGAAACCGTTGCTTTGTGCAATTAAAGCGCCGGAAATCGCCACCAAGGCATTGCTGATCAAAAGACCCGAAATAATCGTGACGTTAGTATCAACACCTTGCGCCCTGATCATTTGCTGATTAAAACCTGTCGCTCTGATTGCTGCACCAATTTCGGTTCCGAAGAACCAATACATCAAAAGCCCGAACAAAACAGTACTGGCGAGCCCAACAGCAAGAACCGCCTGGGCATTGCTGATTCCCATGCTTTTGATAAAGCTAAAAACGGTGTCAACGCGCAAGAGGGAAAGATTCGCCTTACCCATGACGCGCAGATTAACAGAATACAGTGCAATCATTGTCAAAATACCTGCTAACAAAGCCGGTATTTTCAGTTTGGTATGCAGAATGCCTGTTACCACTCCAGCCAAAGCACCAGCGATGCCAGCTACCAAAATGGCTGTCAGTGGGTCAAAGCCTTTAGTCAATAATGCCGCTGCCACTGCTGCTCCCAATGGGAAGCTGCCCTCAACAGTTAAATCAGCGATATCAAGAACTCTGTAAGTCAGATAGACGCCTAAGGCCATAAGAGCCCAAAGCAATCCCTGTGATAGTGTCGGTAATAGAAGGTCCAACATACTATTTAGATGCCTTTGCAGCTTTCAAAACATCAGCCGGAATAGTAATGCCAAGTTTCTTTGCTGCTTCCTCATTAACTATTGTCTGCATCTCTTTTTGAGATTCAATAGCCATCGTAGCTGGTTTTTCTTTACCGGAAAGAATGCGGGCAGCCATAGCGCCGGTCTGTAAGCCAAGTTTATAATAATCGATACCGACAGTTGCAAGTCCACCGGCTTTTACCATACCGCCTTCACCGCAGATGACAGGTATCTTTGCTTCATCAGTAATTGCAACCAATGTCGGCATTGCAGAAGCAATGACATTGTCAGTTGGCGCGTAAACAACATCAACTTTGCCGACCAGGCTTTGAGCTGCCTGCTGAATGTCATTTACGTTGGAAACTGTTGCTTCAACAACATTAATACTTTTTGCTGCTAAAACTTCTTTCAGTATTTTTACCTGCAGCTGGGAATTAACTTCGCTTGAACTATAAATTACACCAACATTCTTGGTTTGCGGCATAATTTTCAGCATCAAATCAACTTGTTCCTTAATAGGATTCATATCAGTAGTACCGGTAACGTTACCTTTTGGCTCTTTGTTGGAGGCTACCAGTTTAGCTTCAGCGTAATCAGTAATAGCGGTTCCGACGATCGGAATGTCTTTAGTGGCATTGGCCATTGTTTGCGCGGCAGGCGTAGCAATAGCACAAATCAAGTTCACTTTACCGCTGACAAACCGCTGAGCTATATTCTGCAGGTTCGATTGGTCAGCCTGAGCATTCTGTCTGTCATAAGTAACATTTTCGTTTTCTTTGTACCCATTGGCGGCCATACCGTCAACAAACCCCTTATTAGCAGCATCGAGAGCACTATGCTCTACCAGTTGCACAATGCCTACCTTAACCATCTTCTTCTCTGGAGCAGCCTTTTTCTCGCCGCCGCAGCCAACTAACAGTCCCATAGCCATCACCAAAGATGCACCAATAGCGAGACCTTTCAAACTTTTTTTCATCATTTCTTCCATCCTCCCATTCTACAATGCTTCAATATGATAAAACATGGTGTAAGATTTTCGACGAAAAATGTTTAAATCCTTCTTTTTTCCTAAATATTCCTTCACCATGCTTGCTACCCGAAAATTTTCAGATACTAAACTGTTCCTTCTTCCAAAATACCTAGTTTTCTTCTCCAATAACGGGAATAAACTGCGCCGGCAGGATTGTTTGCAAGGACTCTGTCCTTAGTGATAAGGCTGGAAACAGGTGCGTCAGAGGCCTTAGTGAACAACATATCATGACCTACGCAAAGTCCCACAATGAAATTTAATTCTGTCTTCGCTTCATTCAAGATTTTTGCCTGTATCTTGGGGTTGCACATAGCCTCGACACTACCTTTTTTGATCTTTTCCAGGTCCAGTAAATCTTTATCGACAGAGCAGACCTTGCAGCAGACGGATTCTACAGCAAAGCCTTGATTCTTAAAATACTGAGCAACAAAATGTGCTTCATTTCTTAAGCCGATGCAAAAAGCTATTCCTACCTTTTTTACACCCATCTCTTTGGCAAAATATACGCTTTCTTCCAAACGCGTCATTTGCATATAATTTCGACTTTCGGTAGCTGAAGAAGCTTTCATCATTAACCTGTCTTCTTCTGAATAGGAATTGCAAACCTCTTCGTGGCTCATTTTTGTACAGTTCTGACCGCTTGTATAGCATTTGTTATGTGAGCAAAAAGCACAATTCATTAGTCTTCCCCCCTTGTTTTTGCGAATAGCCGCCTTCATATATTTTGACCAATAAAGCAGTTCTTACTTATAGGCTGGTTTTAATTTTTCTGTTATTTCGTCACCACTAAGAACACACCATCTTAAATCATCATGCACCAAAAATACGTCCGTATATGGTTTGCCCCAGGTATATGCTTCCTTGTTATCACTTAGCGGCCAGACATAAAAATCGGAACTATCCAGAACCTTCTTTGCTTTATCCGAAATCAAATAATCGATGAAAGCCCTGCTGAGCACTTCCTTCTTGGTTTTGTCCATAATTGCCGCACCGATTAATTTGCGGGAAGTACCATCGCTGGGAATACTGACTACCAGATTATTGTCGGCAACCGCAGCTGACATAGCTAAGTCAAGCGATACAATTGTCAGCGCTTTTTCACCTTTACGGACAGCTTCAACGGCAGCCTCATCATTAACGGCATATGCCAATTCCTGCAGTTTAAGGGTTTTCGTATATTCTTCGAATTTTCTTTCCCCATAAAGCTGCCAGAAAGTTGTCAATATCCGGTAACCGCCTTGCCGCATAGCCGGATCAGAAATAATTATTTTTTTGTGCAGCTCTTCGTCTAACAAATCTGACCAAACTTGCGGTCTTTCTTCCCCGGCTTCCGCCAGTACCTTTTTATTTGCTAAAAAAACAAGGTTGGTTGTAAAAAGACCAGTCCAGGTACCATGCTTGTCACGCAAGCCTGTTGGTATATTGTGCAAATCTTTGGCTTCATAAGGTTTCAGCATTTTTTTATTATCAGCTAAAAAATAGTCTTCAGCTGTGCCACCCAACCAGACGTCAAATTCCAAATCCTTAAGTTCGTTAATTCTGGCCGGCCCTTGTTTTTCGACAGGCTTTACGATTTCAATTTTCAATTTTCCCTTATGGTTTTTTTCAAAATCCTTTATAAAAGCATTGGTAATATCTTGCGGCAATTCGCTGTAGACTCTAAACGTTTCTGTCTCTTCTTTTAATTTTATATTGCCGCAGCCACCGAGAGCGATAAGCGCGATTAAGAAAATAACCATTAGTATGCACTTTTTTCTCATAAGCTCTTCCTACTTTTTGTCAGTTTGCTTACATTATAACATACACAAAGATTATAGGAATATTACCTGATAATATGAGAAGAAATAAATATAAAAACCAGCTGCGGATAAACAGCTGGTTTTTAATCTCAAAAATTATTCTTTATCAAAAATCATGATGCGGTCAAAATCAAGATAAACTGTTGCGCCATCTTTGAATTTTCCCAAATCAGCACCCTTTACGATAACACGCACCATCTCTTCGCCAACTTTTACACGGTAATCAACAGCATCACCAAGGTAGAAACGGTGAGTCAATATACCCTGCATAGTACCTTTTTCCGCCGACAAGGTAATATTTTCCGGTCTAACGGCAATTGTAACTTCGCCTGTAAGATTTGAATTGTTTGGTAAAGAAGTAGCCATGCCGGCAATATGTACTCTGCCGTCAGTTATTTCGCCCGGCAGGAAATTAACCAGACCAATGAAATCAGCAACCATTTTATTGGCAGGATTGCTGTAAATCTCATGAGGAGCACCAATTTGCTGAACAACTCCACGGCTCATAACTACTATGCGGTCGCTCATCGCCATTGCTTCGCCTTGATCATGCGTAACGTAAACAACGGTTATGCCAAGATCTTTTTGTAAAGCAAGGATTTCAAAACGCATGCTTTCACGCAATTTGGCATCAAGATTGGACAACGGTTCATCAAGAAGCAAGAGACCTGGACGCGCAACCAACGCACGAGCCAAAGCAACGCGCTGTTGCTGTCCGCCGGACAATTGATGCGGATAACGCTCCGCATATTCATCCAGATGTACCAGGGCAAGCATTTCCTTTACTCTCTTGATACGCTCTTCCTTAGGTACTTTTTGGATTTTCAGCGGATAACCAACATTGTCAAGAACAGTCATATGCGGCCAAACTGCATAGGACTGGAACACCATACCAATATCACGTTTTTCAGGCGGAACAAATTTATTTTTCATTGAAGAACTTACACATTGCTCGCCAATATAAATTTCTCCTTCTGTAGCACGTTCAAAACCAGCAACCATTCTCAGGGTTGTCGTTTTACCACAGCCGGAAGGTCCCAGAATAGATACGAATTCGCCGTCTTCAACTACCAGATCAAAATCATTGACCGCAGTAACTCCGCCGAATCGCTTAAAAATATGTTCAATGCGTACTTGTGCCAATTTTCCCACTCCTTAATTAAATTCCGACATTTCCTTTACTTACTTTGTTCAGGATAATGTTACCGAGCAAAACAATGCCCAAAATTATAACAGACAATACCGAAGCATTCTGCGTATCAGCGTAGGTTTGCAGTTCATATAGCAGTACACCGATAGTTTTTGTGTCGCCGCTGTACAAAAGCAGAGACATTGTTAATTCGTAGAATGACGGCATAAATATCAAGAACCAGCCTGCTATAACAGACGGTGCGATCAGCGGCAGAATAATATCCTTACATGTCCTGATCCAGCTTGCACCTGAATTGAGCGCAGCTTCTTCCAGTGAAATATGTACCTGACTGAGTGAAGCCGCAATCGTTCTGACGGACATCGTCATGTATTTAACAAGGTAGCTGACTATCAAAATCCACATTGTTGAATAGAGATTGAGACCATAGTTGCCTGAAAAAGTAATAACAAGAGCCAAGGCAATAACAATGCTCGGCGTCGAGCCACCAATAATCGTCAAAAGGTCTGGCAATGATCTTCCCTTGACACTGGTCTTAACCGAAAGATATGCGATAAAGACGGAGAGAATAGTACCGACGGTAGCAGCAATAACAGCATATATAACCGAATTCCAGATACTTTCCATATACTGTGCGCTTGTTAAAACCGGCATCCAGCTCTCAAGGCTGAGATTGTCAAGGCCAACCGGTTTGGACATGCTTTTCAGCAAAGAGGTAACGAGGATAGAAAAGAGCGGAATAATAACAGCAATCATGGAGTAAAGACCAACACCTATAAAAGCCGGCCATTTCCATTTGCCAAGTTCAACCATATTAGGACGAGTGCTCTTGCCGCTGATCGTAGTATAATCCTTACGGCCGAGCATCCAGGTCATAAAGAACAAAAGAGAATTAGCTATCAGCATCAGTGAAGTTGCTAGTGCTGTTGCATCACGGATACCCTTTTCATCACCCATATAAATGTAGGTGACTATACGGGTAGTCATAACTTCAATATTTCCAGGCATACCGACGATAGCAGGAATACCAAAGCAGGAGCCTGCGGCTATAAATACCAACAAGCCACCGGCCAGAATGCTTGGCGCCATAAGAGGCAGCGTAACATCTACCAAAGTTTTGAGCGGCGATGCACCGGAAACTCTTGCAGCCTCCTCCAAAGTCGGATCCATTTTTTCCATAGCACGAGAAATCGTAATAAAAGCAAACGGAGAGTAGAAAAGCGTTAAAACCCAGGCTAATCCGCCGAATGTGTAAATATCAAAAGGTGACTGCTGTAAATGAAAAGCCCACTTGAGGATTTGATTCAAATAGCCAACACTTGGATTCAGAAGCTGAACCCAGGCAATTGCGCCTACATAAGGAGGAATCATATAACTTGCCACCAACAAGGTGCGATATGTTTTTTTGCCAGGCAGATCGGTTCTGCCGACAAGCCAGGCCAATGGAAAAGTAACAATAACGCTGGCTACCATAACCATCAGGGATAATTCTACAGTATTTGTGAGTGCCTTCCAGTTAACAATAGTGCTGTAAACAACTTTATAATTATTAAAATTAAAATGGCCATCCTGGTAGACACTGTCAAAAACTAAAACTCCCATAGGGAACACAACAAAATAAACCAATAACAGTACTGAAATCAAAATAACGATCAGCTTACTGTTAATTCTTGAAATCAAGCCCACTGGAGCTCCTTTCCCCGGCCTCTTTCTTTGCCGGTGTAAAGCAAAATTTTAACACTTTGGTAAAAATCGGAAAACAGGGACCGTCACATAACGGTCCCTGATTCTCTAAAATAACTATTTTAGAATAAATGAAGGAACTATTCCATTACCCTCATGCGGAACTGTTCTTTAATTTGAGCATTATTATCAGCAAGTTTCTGCCAGTCAATCTTTACTGCGTTATCAATGAAGGTCTTCAGAGCAGGAGCGCCTGTTGGTGGCTCTACATCAGCACGAACGGAATGCATCCAACCCTTAACAACAGCCTGTTGGCCTTCTTTGGACAGCCACCAGTCAACAATTGCTTTTGCACCATCAGGATTCTTGGTAGTGCTCATGATAGCAATCGGGCTTGGTACTACGATAACGCCGTCACCAGGATAAACAACCTTCAAAGGTTCTTTTTTGGTAGCAGCAAGTTTCAGGATGTTTTCTTCCAAAATCATAGCTGCAGCATATTCGCCGGTCAGAAGTTTGTTTTGAATAGCGGAGTTACCTTGTTCAACGTGGATGTCATTGGCTTTCAGTTGATCGAAATATTCCCAGCCGTATTTGTCAGCCAAAGCACCAACTGCTACATAAGCAGTACCGGAAAGCATTGGGTTAGGCATAGCAATCTTGCCTTTCCATTTTGGATCAGTCAAATCTTTCCAGGTTTTCGGAGCATCTTCCGGTTTTAATTTATCGGAGTTATAAGCAATGATCATGTTGGAAATACGGACAGCAGTCCAGGCGCCATCTTTGTCTTTAGCGCTGACAACGTCTTTCGCATTTGGTGAAACATAGCTCAACAAGCGTTTGTCGCTTTGCAGTTTCAGATAGTAAGAAGGATCTGCAACCATCAGAAGGTCAGCCGCAACTTTGTCAGCCTTGATTTCGCCTGTTATCTTAGTGATAACATTTTCAGTACCGCCTTGGAACCAGGATACTTTCATGTCTGGGAAAGCTTTTGCAATATTAGGTTTGCACATATTATCAATAATGTCTGGATAAATAGAGGTGTAAACCATTACATCACCTTTCACCTTACTACCGCCTTTGGTGTCAGCAGCTTTTTTATCGCCGCCGCAGCCTGCTGCTACTACCATTGCAAGTACTGCAGCAGTAGCAATCAACCATTTTGCCTTTTTCACAAACATCCACTCCCTTGTGTATTTTTGCAATCTGCCTTATAGATTTCGCCCCATCAATTCAAAATCCTGCTTACAATTGGAAAAAATTTTACACATTTTAAAGTTTTTTCGCATTTTTTCACAAAAAACAGCCTCTCGAAAAAAACTTTCTTCTCTCAGGCGACAAAGGGACTTTTTGCATCCCCTATGGACGTTTATTGTCCCCGGGCGTCTTCCTTTGTAACAGCCAAAAAATTAAGCTCCCACGCCGGTACATAGGGATGCTTTCGCAAATAAATCTTATAGTTCTTATTTAGACACCATAATAATAATGGCAGACGCCATAAATCAACATCACGGTGATAAGCTGCCACAAATAATTTGGGCGCCCATCTTTCAATTGTTTCTTTGGCACCATTTAAAGCCTCGAATTCTGCTCCTTCCACATCAAGCTTCATATAAGATACTTGTTTGCCCTGCATAATATGATCAACCGAATCAACAGGAACTTCTACTTTACCGTCAGACTGCAGAGCCGACTGTCTACCGCCGCTTGCTGCAAAACTCAATGTCCTTTCTTCATTCCATATGCCTTTATTAAGCAAATGGACATGTTCAAGTCCGGCTTCTTCGACAAAACGCTGTAATTTCTTGAAATTCTTGCTATCTGGTTCCAAGGCTACTATTTCGCGATAAGAGGAATCCGTATAATTAAGGAACTCTTTGATAGTATCACCATCATAGGCTCCCAGATCAACAAAGGTTTCGTCCATACCAAACTGAAATATCTGCTGACAATCCTCCTGCCTCATCGTCGTTATAGCTTCCAGATAAGATAGTTTGCCGCTTAATTTATAATTAAGCGTTGCTGCAAATACTTCCCTGGACTTTTCGTCAGCCAAATTAGTATAAACTTCAATTAATTCTTTCTGATATTTTGCAAGCCAACTGCTACTTACCACTTCATCGCCCTCGAAAAGCGGCAAGTGCGGTGCTATGGTTTCGTGCTTATCCGCGAGCGCAAAGAAATGTTCCAGAACAGCCGGTGACTCACTCGCAAAAGCAATAACAAGCAAAAAGTCCTGGTATTGGCTGACAACATCTGCATACTTGCAAATCTTGTAGCCGCGGAAAATTTGTCCGCGCACAAAATCATCGCTGGCAAAAATAGCGGCAACCTTAACACCGTTAGCTGCACACCAATCCAGTATCTTATCCGCACCATTGCCCATGCCATACAAAACAATCGGTTTGCTTGTATTTTTAAGCCTATCCCAGGCAGTTTCCATTTCCTTTATAAAAGGCAGCATAATTCTCCTTCTTTCTACCTTTATAATTCTAGCATGAGGTTTGGCTTTCTGAAAAGCTACTTCAAACAATTATTATTGCCACCTTTAGAATGTACCAAGATCGCCAATGGTTAAAGTGTTCCTCTGGCTGCTTCCACACGCGACAATTCGCCTGCAAGCAGACGGTCGCTGACGTGCAGCAAGCCCGTCACTTCTTTACCCCTTGCCTCTTTGTAATTTTGCGATATACACCTTTTGCTTTTACAGAAAGGCTTTTATGTTAACCAAGTATCATATAGAAAGAAAAACCAATTAACCTTCTTTAGAATGTGCCAAGATCGGCAATGGTTAAAGTGTTCCTCTGGCTGCTTCCACACGCGACAATTCGCCAGCAAGCAGCCGGTCGCTGATGTGCAGCAAGCCCGTCACATCTTTAACCCTTGTCTCTTAGTAGTTTCACTGCCCAGAAACAAAATTGTATTAGATCATTTATTTCGAACCACTTGTGATTTTAGTTTTCGTTAACCAAGTATTTTGTCCGGTTGACAATAAGACGAAAGAGTACTACAATGCTATCGTAAACTATATTTTTAAGAACGTTAACGAAGAGGTGTTGCCGTGTTGAATCGTGAAAAACTGCAATTGCTGACAGAAACTGCCTTATTAGCCGCTTTCATTACGGTAAGCGGAGCCTTCAAACTCCCAGGATTATTCCCTGGTACAGAATTTCAGCTTTCAGCGCCGGTCGCTGTTGCCATCTGCGGCGTTTTCGGTATCAAAAAATATCTGGCAGCCGGCATACTTTCCAGCATAGTCGGTTTGGTATTAGGAACACAGAATATTTTCAATGTTCTCATCGCCATGATCTTCCGTGTTGTCGTCGCCATCATTTATTATTTTTGCGGGAAAAACAAAGTCTTCTATATTTTTTCCGGACCAATTGCCACCTTCTCGGCCCGCATCTGCCTCAGCTTTGTTGTGGGCAAAGCGGCAATCCCGCTTGTGTTAGCGGCAGCACCAGGCATGCTATATACCGCGCTTTGTGCCGGCATGATAGCTACCGTTCTGGAAAAAGTCATGGCAGCAAAAAAAAGATTTGCCTAAAATACAGAAACGCGGAATATCATTCAATGATACTCCGCGTTTCTTCTTATTATATTGGTGTTAGATTAAATTCTGCTGCCAATCTGATAAATCAAGGTTGCCATTACATAGGCCAAACCAGTTTGGTAAGCAAGTGCTGCGAAAGTCCACTTCCAACTGCCCATTTCTCTTCTGATCGCCCCAATCGCGGCAAAGCAAGGAGAAGCAAGCAAAGTAAAGACCATAAAAGCATAGGCGCTGGCTGGCGTAAACATCGACTGCACAACTTGGATAAGGTTTGGATCTTTTTCAGCGGCCTCGCCTAAGCCTGCCAAAATCGCAAAAGTAGAAACAACCACTTCCTTAGCAAGGAACCCGGATATTGCCGCAAAGGCCGCCTGCCAGTTACCGAAGCCCATCGGTGCGAAAATTGGTGCGATTGCAGTACCGATGCTCGCCAACATACTTTCTTCCGGATCTACCATTTCCAGTGAGAAATTGAAGGTTTGTAACATCCATACCAGAGCAGACGCGACAAATATTACGGTCCCAGCTTTAACGATAAAGGAGCGCGCTCTTTCCCACATATGAATCATAACACCCTTCATTGTTGGCATATGATATTGAGGCAGCTCCATGACGAAGGGCGCTGGTTTTCCTCCGAAGGCAGAGGTTTTCTTTAGCAGGATACCTGAGAAAATAACCATGGCAATACCCCAGAAGTACATAGAAGGGCCTACCCAGGACTCTTCCGGAAAAAGAGCTGCCGCGAACAGAGCAAAGACCGGCATTTTGGCGCTGCAAGGAATAAAAGGCGTCAGCATAATTGTCATTTTTCTGTCTTGCTCGTTTTCGATGGTACGGCTTGCCATGATACCAGGTACAGAACAACCGCTCCCTATCAGCATGGGGATGAAAGACTTGCCTGAAAGCCCGAAACGGCGAAAAATTCTATCCATGATGAAAGCAACGCGTGCCATGTAACCACAATCTTCTAGGAAGGAAAGGAAGAAAAAGAGAATCATAATCTGCGGCACGAAACCCAAAACAGCACCGACACCACCGACAATACCGTCAAGGATCAAGCTTTGCAAAGGTTCTGATACTCCTGCATCTCCCATCACGACACCAAGAAAATTGCTGATTGACGCAAAAGCATCCTCCATAAAGCCGGTACTCAAATCGCCCAACGTTTGAATAGAAACGTAATAAACAAACCACATGATCAAAAAGAAAATCGGCAGAGCTAATATCCTGTTGGTAAGTATTCTGTCGATTTTGTCTGAAGTGCTCAATTCATGAGACTTGCGTTTTTTGTTAATACAGCTATGAATCATTGAGCTGATATATTCGTAACGGGCATTAGTAATAATGCTTTCAGAATCGTCATCTGCCTCATCTTCATATTGCGCAATTATTTGCTCAGTTTTCGCTCTCATATTATGGAATATCTTGTATTTTGCCAAAACCTTTTCATCGCGTTCAAAAATCTTGACGGCAAACCATCCTCTGAGATACTGCGGAATTTCATCACCCAAAAGAGTCTCTATTTCCTTAAGCGTTTTATCCAAATTACCTTTAAAAATTGGTAATGAGTAAGTTTTAACTTGAACTTCGGCAAGACTTATTGCTTCTTTAAGCATTTCAGCAAGACCAATGCCATGTGCCGCTTCAATAGGATAAACTGGGCAGCCTAATTCACCTGCAAGTTTGGCGATATTTATTTCGTCGCCATTCTTTCTTATAATATCCATCATGTTCAAAGCCACTACCACAGGAATCCCTAATTCCAGAATTTGTGTCGTTAAATACAGATTGCGTTCCAGATTAGAAGCATCCACAATATTAATAATTACAGATGGTCTTTCTTCCAGCAAATAGTCCCTTGTTATCACTTCCTCCAAGGTATAAGGTGATAAGGAATACACACCCGGCAAGTCCATAACCTCAATTTCGTTATGCCCTTTAAGCTTGCCAGCTTTTTTTTCAACTGTTACGCCTGGCCAATTACCTACATACTGGCTGCTTCCAGTCAATTCATTAAACAAGGTTGTTTTCCCGCAGTTAGGGTTACCAACCAGAGCTAAAGTCTTGCTCATTTTCGCCTCCCTTTGTTAGCGCATGCTAACTATACATTAAAAAAACAGATTTCGTTCCATTATTCAACTAAAATATTCTCCGCGTCAGCCTTTCGCAAAGAAACAGCATAGTTTCTGACATTAATTTCTATAGGATCCCCCAAAGGAGCAACTTTGCGTACTGTAACTGCAACACCTTTAGTAATTCCCATATCCATGATGCGTCTCTTAACACTGCCGACAACATTAATCTTGCTGACAACAACTGTTTCACCAGCACTTACTTCCTTCAAAGTCTTCATAATTATCTCCTCTATCCAACTAAAATGCGGCTGGCCATTTCTCGTCCTAAAGCGACGCGGGCGTCTTTAATTTTAAAAATTACGTTGCCTGCCAACTCAGAAACAACGGTAACTTCACTTCCCTCCGTGAAACCTAACCCGGCCAAAAAGCTCCTTGTTTTATCTCTGCCCTGAATACGAACGATTTTCATGGGCCGCCCGGCTTCCAACATAGATGCGGGAATCATTCCCCGTAAAGAAAAACCCTTTTCATAGGTCATGGCATTATTTAACATAATTCCCCCTTCTTTCTTTGGTTAGCCTTGGCTAATTCATGTTATTAGTTTACTGACATTAACTATACTTGTCAAGGGCTAATTTTGTGAAAAAAATATGGCTCACAATCTCTTTAGCCTCACTATATGTTGGACAAGGGTTAAAGAAGCGACGGGCTTGCTGCACATCAGCGACCGACTGCTTACAGGCGAATCGTCGCGTGTGGAAGCAGCCAGAGGAACTCTTTAACCCTTGCCTTGCTTGGTCTTTGTTAATTAGCGGGCTAATTGTACTATTATCCGCTATTATGTTAAAATAGATGGAAATAAAGTCATATTTTTCTCAAAATGGGGGCTTTAACATGATTATCCAGGAATCTGGCGAAAATTACCTTGAAACCATCCTTTTGCTGCAAAAACGAAAAGGCTATGTCCGTTCCATAGACGTTGCTGCTGAACTCAATTTTTCGAAAGCCAGTATCAGCCGTGCTATGTCCATTTTAAGGCGTGAAGATTACATTTTAATGGAAGCCGATGGCAATATAGTACTGACAGAACGTGGCATGGCAAAAGCGCAGAGCGTTCTGGAAAGACATCTTGTTATAACTGCCTTTCTGCAAAAAATTCTTGGTGTTCCCTATGAAATAGCGGATAGAGACGCTTGCCGCATTGAGCATATTATTAGCCCTGAAACTTTTGAGAGTATTAAAGCATTGGTGAATAAATGATTTTAGCCAATATACTTGCAATACCCATCGAAACTTTGAGTGCGATAGGTAGATTAACTGTGCCAGCTCCTGACATGCATATTGTTTGAAAAATTATTTAAGCCAACTTGTTTTGAAGAACAAGTTGGCTTTTGTTTACACTTATTATATTTTTTCATTCATTTCATGAATTTTGTATACTTGTTATCCTACTCTTGTAAACCATGTGTAGATTTTATACAATATATTAAGTTAGGCCATAGGAGGTATAACAATGAAAAAAATTAAAACTGTTTTGGTTGCCAACCGTGGCGAGATTGCCATTCGCATATTCCGTGCCTGCAACGAACTTGGCATTCGCACAGTAGCAATCTATTCAAAAGAAGATATGCTTTCACTGCACCGTAACAAAGCTGATGAGGCTTATTTGGTCGGTGCCGGCAAAGGTCCTGTTGAAGCCTACCTGGACATTGAAGACATTATGAGAATTGCCCGCGAGCATGAAGTCGATGCCATTCATCCTGGTTATGGGTTCCTTTCGGAAAACAGTCAATTGGCTAAACGCTGCGCAGAAGAAGGCCTGATTTTCATCGGCCCTGATCTTGAGCATCTGGTTATGTTCGGTGATAAAATAAACGTGCGCAAACAAGCTGAGCTGGCTGGCATTCCTATGATTCCCGGCAGCAATGGTACCGTTAACAGCTTGGACGAAGTAAAAACTTTTGTTGAAAAATATGGCTATCCAATAATGATCAAAGCTGTCAACGGCGGCGGCGGCCGCGGCATGCGTATGGTCAGCAATTATGCTGAACTTGAGGATTCTTACAATCGTGCAAAGTCAGAAGCCCTGAAGGCCTTCGGCAGCGATGAAATTTATCTGGAAAAATATCTGCAAAATCCAAAACATATAGAAGTTCAGATTATTGGTGACACACAGGGCAACATAGTACATCTGTACGAAAGAGATTGTTCGGTTCAAAGACGCCATCAGAAACTGGTCGAAATTGCTCCTGCTTTTTCACTTGATCCAGCCTTCCGCAAAGAAATTTGCGATGCGGCAGTCAAATTAATGAAAAATGTCAAATATGTCAGCGCAGGTACCGTTGAATTCCTTGCCACCCCTGACAACAAATTTTATTTCATAGAAGTTAATCCTCGTATCCAGGTTGAACATACTGTTACCGAAATGATTACCGGTATCGATATCGTGCAGACGCAAATCAAGATTGCCGAAGGCTATTCTATCCACAGTGAAGAAATCGGCATTCCGGAACAAGATAAGATTTATTGCCATGGTCATTCTATCCAATGCCGTATTACAACCGAAGATCCTGCCAATAACTTCATGCCGGATACCGGTAAGTTGATCGCCTATCGTTCCGGCGGCGGCTTTGGCATTCGTCTTGACGGCGGCAACGCTTTTACCGGTTCTGTTATTACTCCTTATTATGACTCCCTGCTGGTTAAAGCAACCACCTGGGGCTTAACACACAAAATCGTTATCTCCAAAATGCTGCGTTGTCTGAAGGAATTCCGCATTCGCGGCGTCAAAACCAATATCCAGTTTCTGGAAAACGTATTGACTCATCCGCAGTTCATCGAAGGTTCTTACGATACCAATTTCGTTGATGATAACACTGATTTATTCATCTTCCAGAAGCCACTTGACCGCGGCACCAAGCTTCTGGCTTATATTGCCGAAACGACTGTCAACGGCTACGCAAATGTCGGCGTTCAGCCTAAACCTGATTTTGGTCCTCTAAATATGCCAAAATATGTCAAAGGTGAAATGCCAAACGGCACCAAACAAATATTGGACAGCAAAGGCCCTGAAGGACTGGCTAAGTGGCTGCAAGCTCAAAAAGAAGTACTCTTCACTGACACGACCTTCCGTGACGCTCATCAATCACTCTTTGCCACCCGTCTTCGCACAGCTGATATGCTGAGGGTAATCGAGCCAACCGCGGCTAAACTGCCTAACCTGTTCTCCTTTGAATGCTGGGGCGGTGCAACTTTTGACGTTGCCTACAGATTCCTCTATGAAAGTCCTTGGGATCGTCTCGTACAGTTCCGTGAAAAAGTTCCTAACATCCTCTTCCAGATGCTGCTTCGCGGTGCCAATGCAGTTGGTTACACCAGCTATCCTGATAATGTAGTTAAAGAATTCATCCGTCTGGCTGCCAAAAATGGCATAGATGTTTTCCGTATCTTTGACAGCTTGAACAGCCTCGACAATATGCTTTTATCCATCGAGACCGTCCGCAGCTGCAATAAAGTTGCTGAAGCGGCTCTCTGCTACACGGGTGATATCCTGGATCCAAGCCGTGACAAATATAATTTGAATTACTATGTCACCATGGCCAAAGAACTCGAAAAAGCGGGTGCTAATATCATTGCCATTAAAGACATGGCTGGTCTCTTGAAACCGGAAGCAGCCTACCAGTTGGTTTCCGCATTGAAAGACTCTGTCGACCTGCCAATTCATCTGCATACGCACGAAGGCTCCGGCAACGCTATTTATACCTGCGGTAGAGCCATTGATGCTGGAGTCGACATCGTTGATACCGCGCTCTCGTCCATGTCCAGCGGCACTTCACAACCGAGCGGCAACAGCCTTTACTATGCGCTTACCGGCAATCCGCGTCAGCCTAAACTCGATATAGATGCCATGAATGAGCTTTCCCGTTATTGGGAAACCGTCCGTCCGTACTACAAAGCCGCAGACCAAACCGAATTGTTCCCTAATCCGGAAGTCTACGTGCATGAAATGCCAGGTGGTCAATACACTAACCTGAAGCAACAATCTGCTGCACTCGGTCTTTTGGAACGTTGGGAAGAAATTAAAGCCATGTATCATACCGTCAGCATGATGTTCGGCGACCTCATAAAAGTAACACCTTCTTCTAAAATTGTTGGTGACATGGCACTCTTCATGGTACAAAATAACCTCACTGAAGAAGATATTTATGAAAAAGGCGACACCTTGAGCTTCCCAAATTCTGTAATCGAGTTCTTTGAAGGCAAAATCGGTGTACCTTACCAAAACTTCCCGGAAACTCTGCAAAAAATCATCTTGAAGGGTAAGACTCCTGTGTTAGGCCGTCCTGGCGATACTTTGGCTCCAGTCGATTTCAGCAAAGTCAAAGACGATCTGGAAGCTATGGGTGCTCCAACTACGGATGAAGCTGTGAGTTCCTATTGCTTATACCCTAAAGTATTTACTGACTGGGTCAGATTCATCGACCAGTACGGGGATGTTTCAGTCCTCGATACGCCGACCTTCTTCTTCGGTTTAACTCCCGGCGAAGAAGTAAACGTCGAGATTGAGCCAGGTAAAATTCTGGTAATCCGCCTTGTCCACATTGGTGCTGCCAATGAGGATGGCATACGTACTGTCAGCTTTGAATTGAATGGCTTGCCACGTGAAATAGATTTGAAAGACAAAAACGTCAAAGCAACCGGTATCTCTCGCAAAAAAGCTGACAAGAGCAACCCAGGCGAAATTGCCGCGACACTTTCCGGCTCTGTTGTCAAGGTTTTCGTGGAGAAAGGTCAGCGCGTAGCCAAGGGTGACGCCCTTGTCGTAACCGAAGCCATGAAAATGGAAACTACGATTGTTTCTCCGCTCAGCGGTATCGTGGCCCAGGTCCATGTCGGCCCTGCCAGCAGGATTGAAAGCGGCGACTGCCTGCTTGAAATTGACATTAATTCTCAGGTTGCCATGAAGTAATCGGGACAATCATCAGAAGTTAAAAGGTCCTTCATGCTATTTTTAGCATGAAGGACCTTTTTTAATAGTGTTGTTAGCAGTCTAAAACCAGTTGCAGAAGCTTTTGCCACAAAGATTTCACCGCTAGAATTCTTGCCATTTATGTTATAATAGTTAAGCAAACCACTTTGGAAAGGATTTACCATGAAAACAAAGACTCGTCCCTGGCAAAGGGATAACAGCATATTTCAATACATAAAAAAACATATAGATGAGGATGGCTTCTTCACAGGCGATAACCTACCGCGCGGGGAGTACTCCTTTATTAATCCGTCAATCGGCCTTGAGTTAGGTGCCGGTGATGCTTTTGTCATCATGTCGACAGATGAAGATGACAAAAAAATTATGGAGGTCGTTTACAAAGCAATTAAGGATTATCTCCAACTGCCTAATGAAAAAAAACGTGATAATCTCTATCAGTTAGTTGCCTTCACTCAATGTGTGTCCTACTGTGAAAGTCTTGCAGTCAAACTTGAGAGCGAAGAAAATTTGTCAGATAATTTTATGGAGCTTGCTCTGGAATGGCTTTATGAAGCGCCCAGCCGTGAGGCAGTAAAATTCGCTATTGTCCTCTGCGGTCTTTTTGGCATTGATGAGCTCGCCAAAGGCGACCATACTGACCTCAAAGATGATCTCCGCACTCTTGCCCGCTGCGACGAATTTACTTATTTCGTAATTTTCGCCTTCCATCTCAGCAATATTGAAGAAGAACTGGATTTGTGGGATATTATCCAGACCACCTATGGTTGGGGCCGTGTGCACGCGATGGAAGCCGCCGAATATGATACTTTGGAAAAAAGGGACTGGCTGCTCAGACATGGCAGCGAAATCGATGTGCATTATCCGGCAATTGCCTTGCGTTGCATCAAAGATGGCAATATGCTTTCTGCCTTACAAAAAAGTGAAATCGACGAAGAATTATATCAGGGCACTCTGCATTCTTTGAACAACTATATGGAATACCTGCTCGATCTTGATGCAGAAAACGATAACCTTGCTGATCTTGCTATGATCAATACCTACGGTCTGCTGAAAGAAATCCTACGGCATGCAGAAAAATATGCTGACTCCATAGAAAACCTCGTAGGCATTATTAACCTCTCCAACAATCTCCAGCGTCTGGCAGATGAAGGCCGCTGGGAAACTCTGGATGCCAATAAATGTCACCTTTTGATCAGCATGGCAGAAAAAATAATCTACAGCAAAGATTGGCTGCCGGAAATCAAGAATAAACTCATTAATTCCGACGACAGCATAAATTTCCTCGCTGCAGACTTCGCTTATGCCTTGAACATTGATATCTGGGATACGCTAGCCGAATTATTGTATAAAGACCCAATGGCTACCAAGTTGTATGAATATCTCTTGGCAACAGATAATGATGAACGTTATGAAAAAATTCTTAACTTTGCCCGCCAGCATCTTGATATTTATAAAGAAGACGAACATGACCTGCCGCCAATTATTAAGGCCTTAGAAATAAGGCCAGGCACAGGCGAAGACCTGCTCATACTAGCCTTGACTTCCCTCTATGACTGGCCGCGTTCCTGCGCTCTCGATGTTCTTGACGCCTGGGGCACCGAGTATCTGTCACCGGAAATCAAAGCAGCGTTGTTGAAGGCGCTTGACATGGCTCAGCATACTTTGCTTACTTTACGCATCAAATCTTTGCTGGACAATAAAGTTTTCGATCTCGAAGGTGCCGTCAAGATAATGGCTTTGGAGTAACATCGCTGCCCAGGTCGCGCGGTACAGTAAAGATGAAGGCTACCCCTTCGCCAGGCTTACTGCTCACTGAAATTTCGCCGCCGAACATTTCGACAATAAACTTCACAATTGATAATCCAAGGCCCGTACCGCCTACCTGGCGCGTGCGGGCTTTATCTATGCGATAAAATCTGTCAAATATCCTTGAAGCTTCCTGCGCGGTTATTCCTTCACCCGTATTATGCACGGTAAAGATGGCAAATTTATCATTATGATCATATTTAATACTGATATCACCATTTTCAGGCGTATATTTAAGCGCATTTTCCAGTAAATTAACCAGTATTTGTTTCAGCCAATCTTTATTGGCCATGATTTTCCCAGGTTCTTTTTCATAGAGGACCTCAAGCTTCAGTTTACGCTCTTGTGCTCTCGGCAAGAATTCCTCCAGAAGCTCGCCCAAAATATCTGCCGGTGCAAAACTTGCAACAGTTATACTTTTTCTATATTCTTCGGAGTCAAAACGCGCCAGCTGCAGCAGGTCACGAAGCAAAGCCTGCATACGTTCACTTTCCTGCAAAATGATATTCAGGAATTTTTTACGCATTTCCGCGTCCATTGACGTTTCTTCCGTCAATAAGGTTTCAGCAAATCCTTTTATCGTCGTAAGCGGAGTTGCAAGTTCGTGCGAAGCATTGGACACAAATTCAGCTTGTTTCTCATAAACTGCCTGCAAAGCGGTGATATCATGAAAAACAAAAATTACATTATTTGGCGTATCACTGTAGGCCGCCCTGAGAGGCGCAGCAAAAACCTGAAAAGATCTCTTCCCGTGTGCCGAATTAACCGTAATATTCTTATTCACCGGCAAGCCGGTCTTTAAACAAGTTGTCAGCAATTCTTCAAGTGCAACATTGTTCACAACCTGCATATAATGCTGACCTTTGTCGAATTGGCCAAACTGATGTCTGAACTGATCATTGCAGTCACTGATAAGCCCGTCCTTATTAATAGTAACGACGGAATTATCGGTGTTTTTCATTATTAATTCCAATTTTTTCTTTTCCCGGTAAATTTCATCCATTTTTTCTGCTAAACTGTCTGCCATAGTATTTAAGGCATGTGATAAAACAGCAAATTCGCCTGCAACATTTCGCTGCAGACGTATGGATAAATCACCTTGGGACATTTTGGCCGCCGTCTCGGCTATTTCTTCAAGGGGCTGAGCAATCCTTCTGGCGAGATACCGGGCAAGCGCCGTCACTAAAAGCATCACCAGCAGCAAAGCAGCCAAAATGGCTGTACGCATTTTGGTATATTCTGCTGTAACGCTCCGCATGGAAAAAGGTGCATGCAAGACAAGACGATCTTGTCCAATGGCTTTTGCTATGTACAAGGTCCTTTCCTGATTTGCAGTGTCCACACGAATGGCAGTGCTCTGTCCATCTATGTATGCCCTTACTGCTTCATTGAAATCAGCATCAATCGCGTCAACAATTTCCAGTTTAAGTTTCAACTCTGCTGCAACCTTAGCCGTTTCCGCTTCCAGCTGCTCTCTTGTCGGATTTTTAGGCAATCTCTCCGTGAGCAGCTGAGCGGCAAAATCCATTTGCGCTATGCAGTTTTCTTTAAAAACCTGCGTACTGTAATCCTGAAAAATACTTAAAATGTATGCGCCAATTGCTAAAAACCCGCATAAAAATAAGCCTTGCAGGAGCAGGATAACACGCTTGCGTACCATAGTTTTCCCCGCTTTTCATATGTTCGTCTTGGGCAGCATCATATCTACAAATAATCAGACTGATTTTAATTTTCTTTGCGCAAAAATAAAGATTAAGTTGATAAACAAAACTACCAATATCAGCAGCGCTCCGATACCATTAGCAATTGCAACGCGGTCAGGAACAAGTCCGATACCCATTACATACCAAAGGTGGACGGCCAAAGTTTCGCCGCCGGCGAAAACATCAAAATCCGCCATGTGCCTGGAAACCGTGGTTCCCGCTGTAAAGATCAAAATCGCACTTTCGCCAATCGCTCTGCCGCTGGCCAGCATGATACCTGTAATTATACCACTCATTGCTTCCGGCAACACTACTTTACGTATGGTCTGCCACTTTGTAGCACCCAAAGCAAGGCTGGCCTCTCTGTAAGTCTGAGGTACAGTCTGCAGGGCTTCTTCCGTTACCCTTACGAGAAGAGGCAGATTAAGCAGTGATAGGGAGAGCGCACCACCCAGAATACTGAAACCCATACCAAGAAAGTCAACAAAAACAATCATGCCAAAAAGTCCTAGTACTATCGAAGGTACTGTAGCCAAGCTTTCCGTGCTTAAGCGGATAAATCTGGTCAGAGCCGTATCTTTTGCATATTCTGACAGGTAGATGGCCGCACCAATGGCAATAAAAACTGAGAAAGCCATAGACAGAAACAAAATGTATATCGTATTAAACAGCTGTGGCCCAACACCACCGCCAGCTTCCATATCACTAGGCATACCAAAAATAAATTTTGGAGACAATACAGGCAAGCCTTTATAGAGCATGTACCCAAGGAAAGCGGCCAGTATCGCGATTAGGAGAAATCCTATGAACCACAAAAAAACTTTTGCTATTTTGTCCTGTGTTTTTGCGTTCATGCTTCCACCGCCTTTTTTGCACTTATTTTGCGTACGACAAGAATCATAATAAGTGAAATTAAAAGTAATACCAAGGCCATCAGAAACAGCGCATTGCCCCAGGTCGAGCCGAAAGGAGTGTTACCCATTTCCACGACGATTTCGCTCGGCAGTGTGCTAGTCGGCGAAAACAGTGAATCAGCGAGACGCGGCGTATTACCGATAACCATCTGTACCGCCATCGTTTCACCAATGGCACGTGCCATACCTAAGATAATAGCAGTCACAATCCCAGGTTTGGCGGCAGGCAGTACAATATGCCAGATGGTCTGCCAGTAAGTGGCGCCCAAAGCAACTGAGCCCTCTTCCAACATTTTCGGAACAGACAGCAAAGCATCTGTTGAAATACTGATTACAGTCGGCAGAATCATGATGGACAGAATGAAAGATGCGGTAAAAATACCAAAACCTACCGGCACACCGAAGTATTCCCGCACCGCCGGTACCACAACAGTCAAGCCAATGAAACCATAAACAACCGATGGAATAGCCATATACAGGTTTACAGCAGGCTTCATAATTTCACATACCCATTTGGGTGCCAATTTCGCCATGAATACTGCGCCCATTACACCAATCGGCCCGCCAACCAAAATAGCCAGAAAAGTCACAAGTAAACTGCCGAAAATGAAGCTAAAAGCTCCGTATTGTCCATTGTCCGGATTCCACTTACTGGAAAAGAAAAATTCTAACGGACTGACATCCAAAAAGGTCTGCAGGCCCTGCTGCCCCATAAATACGATAAGGGCAATAATTACTACGGTCAGAAAAACCGCACTGCAGAGCAAAATATTTTTTGCCAGCTTTTCATTGCGAAGTCTGGCAACGTCATATTTTTTCATGATTATCTCCTATTAGTAAAAAAACCAGGTCCATTAACAGTACCTGGTTTTTTAATTAAACTCGCCTACAAATGTTGCTATATCTGATCTAGTGAGAAGTTTATGCTATTTCTTCATTTTAGTGATAGGTACAAAGCCTTGTTTCTCGGCATTTGCGTTCTGGAATTCTGGGCTTGTTACGTAGTCAATAAAGGCTTTTACAGCACCTTTAGGTTCACCTTTGGTAAACATACGTCCGAAGGTATATACAGGATATTTGCCATCGATAACTGCTGCGATAGAATATTTCACGCCGTCATAAGACAAGGCTTTTACGCTGTTATCAACATAAGCGGCGTCAACATAGCCGATAGCACCCGGAGTTGTTGCGATAGCAGAGCGAACAGCACCGTTGGAATCCTGAATGACTGCAGCATCAGTAAATTCGGCACCTTTTAAAACTACATCCGCAATCGTTGCACGGGAACCGGAAGATTTTGCTCTGTGCACCAAGGTAATTTGCTGATCCTTGCCGCCAACTTCTTTCCAGTTTTTGATTTTGCCAGTAAGAATGTCCACATATTGTTGAGCAGATAAATTATCAACCGGCACATCTTTGTTAGCAATGAACACAAACGGTATGCCTACAAGTTTGGTTTCTACCATGCCTTTGTCTTTCAAATCGGCTCCCAAAGCAACATCAGAGTTACCGATGTCTACGGAACCAGCTGCTGCTTGTTTTTGACCGGTGAAAGAACCACCACCGGATAAGTTGATTGTAACCTTATCATGTTTCTTATAGAATTCTTCCTGACCAACTTTTAATAGTGGCAGCAAAGCAGTCGAACCTGATGCCGATATCTTACCCTCAACTTTTGTTGATGCTGCTTTATTATCCTTCTTATCGCTGCCGCAGCCTGCAACCAGACTCATACCGACAGCTAGTGTTAAAGCCATTACCGTTGCTTTTTTAAACAAACTTTTCACTTTTACTTCCCCCTTGATAATTTTGTATTCCGATTACAATTTCATTATAAGGGCGCATTGTTATGACAGTATTACGGCATTGTTAAGGTTTTGTTAAAACTATTTTTTAGGAACTCGCTGTCCGGTGACAAGATAGATCACCCATTCAGCCAGATTAGTAGCATGGTCACCAATGCGTTCTATCCTTTGGACAACTTTGTTTAAATCGAGCCCTTGCTCAATATTTGCCTGATCTTTCATCATATAGAATAAAATATCACGTTTACAGGTTTCGCAGATTGCGTCAACCTTATCATCTTCGGCACATACTTCAGCAGCTGCGGTGACATCCAATTCAACATAAGACTTCAGCACTTTTTTGACCATATCCTGTACCATTTGCGCAGCAATTGGGATATCTACCAAAGGCTTGAAGAGCGGATCCTGTCCTATACGATTGGCAATTTTAGCTATTTTCTTAGCATGATCGCCAATCCTTTCGAGGTCAGTCGTCATTTTCATGGCTGTGGAAAGAATCCTCAAGTCTTTGGCAATCGGCTGCTGCAAAGCAATAAGCTCAACCGTTTTATCTTCAATGATTACCTGCATTTCATCTATTTTGTCATCACCGGCAATGACGGAATCAGCCAATTCCTTATTCTTTGTCTTGAGTGCCTCAACAGCGTTGGCCAAGGCTTGCGTAACGAGTTGACCCATTGTCATGAGGTCATTTTGTATTAAAGCCAGTTCTTTTGTAAAAGTACCGCGAACATCTGCCATATCAACCAAACCTCCCTGTAATATAATCCTCCGTCTTTTGATTGCTTGGTCTTGTAAACATCGTGCCTGTAGCCTGGCACTCCACCATCTCACCCATCAGGAAGAAAGCCGTATAATCAGAAGCTCTGGCGGCTTGCTGCATGTTATGGGTAACCATGACAATACTATATTTTTCTTTAAGGTCAAAAAGAAGTTCTTCTATCTTCATTGTTGAAATCGGATCAAGTGCAGAGCACGGTTCATCCATCAGCAAAATCTCTGGTTCTACTGCCAGAAGTCTGGCGATACAAAGCCTTTGCTGCTGACCTCCTGATAGTCCCATCGCCGATGTTTTGAGCCTGTCTTTTACTTCATCCCACAATGCAGCTCCACGCAGGCTTTTCTCGACCAACTCGTCAAGGACTGCCTTTTGGTTCTGGCCATGAATGCGAGGCCCATAAGCTATATTATCGTAAATGCTCATAGGGAAGGGATTAGGTCTTTGGAATACCATGCCGACACGCTTACGCAAATCGACTACATCTGTACCAGGCGCATAAATATCCTGACCTTCTATGATGACTTCGCCGGTAATACGAACGCCTTCAATCAAGTCATTCATGCGGTTCAAAGTACGTAAGAAAGTAGATTTGCCGCAGCCAGACGGCCCGATAAAAGCAACTACCTTATTCTTGTACATATCCAGTGAAATATTTTTAAGTGCTTGATGTTCGCCATAATACAGACACAGATTTTTAACTGTTATAACTTTCTCCAGCTCCATATTTTCCTCCCTTTCTGTTGCCTGTCAATCGTAACAAACTATTGTTATCTGTATATTACTGGAATGTTAATTTTTTGTTAAATTTTTATTCTGTCAATTTATAGCCTACACCGCGAACGGTTTCAATAGCTTCAGCCATTTCGGGAACCTTCTCCAGCTTAGCGCGCAGATGCCTTACATGTACGTCAACCGTGCGGGTATCGCCAAAATATTCATAGCCCCAGATTTTTTCCAGAAGCTGCTCCCTGCTGAATACCTTTCCTGCATTCTCCGCCAATAACTTCAACATTTCATATTCTTTAGGTGTTAGTTCCAGCTTTTCGTTATCCAGCCACGCTTCATATTGGCTGAAATTCATCCGCAACCTACCTAGGACAAGCTCCTCGCCAGTTCCGGCCAACACATTTGAACGACGCAACACCGCCTTGATTCTGGCAACCAGCTCTCTCTGGCTGAATGGTTTGGTCATATAGTCATCGGCTCCTAATTCAAGCCCGATAACACGGTCTATTTCATCGCTTTTAGCAGTCAGCATTATAATCGGAAGGGCAGCAGTCCGCGGATTTCTTTTCAGATTGCGGCACACTTCCAGTCCATCAATGCCAGGAAGCATCAAGTCAAGAATTATGATGTCAGGGGCCAAATTGATTGCCATTTCTATGGCTTTGCGACCGTCTTCAGCTTCAAACACCTCATAGCCGGCCTTTTCCAGGTTAAACCTCACCAACATTCTGATGTTGTCTTCATCGTCCACGATTAAAACTTTTTGCTTTATTTTAACCACCCCTGATTTCTCTGCTTTTAAGCTTGTTATTTCGCCATATCTTTTTTCTTTCCTGCTTGTAGCGATAGACACTGTTCTTGCCACTAATTTTCAACTATTAATTGCATTTTGCGGCTTTTCCCTGTATCCTGCCACTTTAACAGGAGTCAGTACTCAATTTTTTTGGAAGATATTCGCTTTTTTTATTAAAAATAAACTGAAAATTCTTGTTATTTTCTTCTGAAAATATTAAAATTAGTTTACAGAATAATTATGAAAGGAGAAACTATAATGAAACTAATCTATGGAATTCTGTTAGGCCTTCTTTTGATGTTCAATACGGCTTTTGCAGCAGATGTCGGTTATGGTGCGAAGGGTGCTATAAACACACCTCAGCCAACTGTGCAAGAGATGCTGACCTTTGCAATTCAAGATGAATATCTGGCTCATAGTCAATATGGAACGGTACTTGATACCTTTGGCAAAGTTCGTCCATTTTCTAACATCATTTTATCCGAAGAACGCCATATCAGCTATTTACAGCCCCTATTTACCGACCGTGGCTGGGATATTCCTGCAGACAAAGGCAAAGACATGGTCATTAAACCGAAAACCTTTGCCGAAGCTTTGAAATTAGGCACACAGATAGAAACTGATAACATTGCCATGTATGAGTATTTTCTCCAGCAGCCTGACCTTCCAAGCGACGCAAAAACTGTCTTTGAGTTATTGCTTGCGGCATCCAACAAACATCTCCAGGCTTTCAGCAAATGGTAAAAATAAGTAATATAAAGAGCCCTTAACCAAAGTATTCCACTAAAAGCGGAAGAAATGGTCAGGGCTCTTTATAATTTACTGTCTATTTTTAATTTTGCTCTTCTTTTCGTGCATACTTTAATGCACTTACCGGGCATGCCTTCAGGCAGGCACCACAAGAATAACAATCGGCCGGATGTTTTTCCCCCGCTAACAAGCCAATGGTATGCTGCGATGGGCAAATCCTCTTGCAAGTACCGCAAGCAATACATTTTTTCTCATCCCAGTGAACCCGATATAAAGCGAAACGTTCAAAAAACCATCCCGTTAAGCCGAAAGGACACGCAAAGGTGCACCATGGCCGATAGGTTACAAGAGATAATAACAGCAGGAGAGCAATAAAAATGCCCGCTAAAAAAGTCACCTTTGCTGGCGCGTATATCATAAAGGGATCGATTACACCGATTAAATCAACAGATAACAGAAATGCCGCCAGGCTAAAGACTATAAAGACTGTTACCCGTATTCTTTGGCTCCACTTGAAAGGAACACGCAACTTTTGTTTGATTGGCGACATTTGGCCGATCAAATCCTGAAGCGTGCCGAATTGGCATCCCCAGCCGCAAATCATCTTATTGCCAACTATAACCATAGCTGTAAAGACAGCAAAGGCAACCAAACGTGGCGGGAAGAAAACACGCTCAATACCATAAAGCGCGATAGTGTCCTTGACTGTTCCCATCGGCGACGGATCGCTGCCCAGAAAAACGCCAAATACCAACACTGCCAACAGCAGCAGCAATTTGCGTCTTGCCGGCGTGATCAGATTTCGTGTCAGAAGCACAATGCCTCCTATTACCAACATCCACCAAAGACCAAATTTCAGTAAGATTAACTGCCAGTTTTTACTTGCCCCTTCGTTCTTCAACGTGATAGCCTTCCGCAAGGCCAGATCAGCCTGGTCTTCCGAAACATTCAATGAGCTAAGTGTTGCTGCCCTGTTTGCCTGGTTATCCGGAAGTTCAAGGTTGCGTAGAAGAACCTCGCCAGAAACACCATTTTGACTAGCTGTCTCTTCAATCGTCCAATTTAAATCGATGCGAGGTGATACTTCTTTTTTTGGAGCAGCAGCCGCTGCTCCGGAAATTCCAATAACTGTTGCCACAATTATTAACAAAGCAACGATTCTCTTCATATTCAGCCATCCCTTCCTGAATCACAAGGCAGCTCTTATTTTTTCCCGCTACTAACATATAGTCAGAACTTTTGTATTTAAAGACCCTTTTTCTCGAACCATCTGAATAGCATAACAGTTAATACTATGAAAGGTACTATTACCAACCAATGATTAACTCCTAAAACCTGCGGAATAGTGATTTTGCCATAGTTGCCCCAGGTCAGCACTGTCTTTTGCAAATACGGATATGCCTCAGCATATATACCTGCGCCTACCAGCATACCAGCAATGCCCCAGATAGCATCTGTACGGCCTTCGCCTAAAGCCCCGAGGGATGTACCCGGACAATACCCAAGAAGCCCCCAGCCAAGTCCAAAAATTAATCCACCAAGTACCACGCCTCCTAAAATCATAGGTTTCAAGGAGAGCTTAGCTATTCCCATATCATACAGGAAATAAACACCAACCATTGCTACCGCTATATGTGAAAGCATGAATTTTACAATCGTCATATCTTTAAAAAGCAAGGCACCAATTTGTTTATCATACCTTAAGACACGACCTTTTTGCAGAAAGAAACCAAAAAGTATGCCTGTAATCAAACCATATAGAAGAGTCATCATTTTTTGTCACCGCCTTTATAAAGCAAATTAGCTGAGATTATGCCGCCAATAAAGAAGCAAATAAGCGCCACGTAGCCGCTTACTGCGAGCTGAAGGCCACCGCTGAGACCATGTCCGCTGGGGCAGCCATCGGCAAGACGCACACCAAACATTGCGATGATGCCACCGACAAAAGCAACCATAGCCCTGGGAGCTACCGCAGAACCAAAGCGGCTCTCCCACAGATCAGGCACTGCCTGCAATTTGAAACTGTTAGAAGTAACAGCAGCCACAAATGCTCCAATAGCAATACCTATAACAACCATCCACTGCCAATCGATGGCCGGAGTTTCCTTAATAAAATAGGGCATTTTGGCTACCCGTTCAGGCGAAAAAATTTTTTCCAGCATGCCTGCCGTTTTAACAAAACTTGTCGATGCGCCCAGATATTTACCTACAAACCAGACAGAACCGATAGATACTAACCCGCTTAAACCACCCGCTACATATGGGCTCCAGCCTCCGTCCTTATTCATACAAAAAACCTCCTTTAATTTATAAAATTATATATCCGGTATATATTCCTTATATCTGTATATTACGATTTAGCGTTATTGGTGTCAATAGTAAAACACTCTATCGGTAAAATATTTTTGAAGTTTGCAATATCCCATCTTTAATTAAAAATACACCTTGCTTAATTTCAATATAAACCCCATAATATACAAAAGCAAGAATTTTCAGTTTTTTAAGACAGGTACGTCTAATTTTTATTGGCTCTATAATCTTACTTGACATTGCTCCTAACCCGAATTATTATTAAATCGTAATATATAGATAAGCTAATGAAAGGATGTCTCATATGGACATGGATACCAGCAAATACAATGAAATTGCGGAAATTCTGAAGGCCTTGGCGCATCCCGTTCGCCTTTGCATTGTGCGAGGTTTGATTGCAAAAGGCGGCTGCAATGTTTGCCATATGCAGGAATGCCTTGGTATGCCGCAATCCACTACCTCTCAGCACTTGCAAAAACTACGCTCTGCCGGCATAATTTCCGGACAACGCAAAGGCCTGGAAGTCACTTATCAAGTTTGCGATCAGCGCGTCATCAAATTAATCGAGATACTATTCTCTGAACAGGAAGAAGGCTAAAAGATGAAAAAGATTGTTATAGTCGGCGGTGTTGCCGGCGGCGCATCAGCAGCAGCAAGATTACGCAGGTTAGACGAGCAGGCAGAAATTGTTTTGCTGGAACGGGATGAGCATATATCCTTTGCCAACTGTGGCCTGCCTTACTATATTGGAGAAACAATTTTGAACCGCAATAAGCTCCTGGTGCAAACTCCTGAGGCCATGCGAACCCGCTTTGCCATCGATGTCCGAGTTTATAGCGAAGTTACCGCTGTTCATCCAGACAAAAAAACTATCACTGTCAACAGCAAAGACCGCGGTCAATATGAAGAAAGCTATGATTATCTGATTCTCTCGCCGGGTGCCAAGCCTATCCGTCCTAATATTCCCGGCATATACAGTAACCGTATCTTAACATTACGTAATATTCCTGACACCGACCGTATCAAAGCCCTCGTTGATCAAGATGCTACTCGTAGAGCTGTCGTTATTGGCGGTGGTTTCATCGGCTTAGAAATGGCTGAAAACTTGAAAGAACGCGGTTTGGAGGTATCAGTAGTTGAAGCGGCGCCGCATGTTCTGGCACCATTTGATAGTGATATGTCTGTTTTGGTTGAACGCGAACTAAAAGAAAATGGCATAGATTTATTTCTCAGTGACGGTGTTGCCAGTTTCCAAGAACAACCGGATACCATTACTGTTACTCTGCAGAGCGGCAAAATACTGGCAACGGATATTGTCATTCTGGCAATTGGCGTCGCACCTGAGACAGCCTTCCTTGCTGGCAGCGGAATTACCCTTGGCCGACGCGGCCATATCATTGTAAATGATCAAATGAAAACCTCTCAGCCAGACATTTACGCCGTCGGTGATGCAATCGAAGTCGTTGACTTCATCAGCGGTCAGCCTACGGCTATTCCTTTGGCTGGTCCGGCGAATAAACAGGGCAGAATTGCCGCTGATAACATAGCCGGCATATCCAGCCGCTTTCAAGGTAGCCAAGGAACCTCAATTCTAAAAGTTTTTTCACTTACTGCTGCTTCAACAGGCAATAATGAGCGCACGCTGAAACAACTTGGCATCAACTACCACGTCGCAATCGTTCATCCTAATTCCCATGCAACCTACTATCCTGGCTCCCAGCCTCTGACAATCAAACTGCTGTTTGACGATTCGGGCCGCATTTTGGGTGCTCAATCGATTGGCCTCGAAGGTGTCGACAAGCGCATAGATGTAATTGCCACCGTAATACGTCTCAAAGGCACAGTCAGCGATCTTACAGAATTAGAACTCGCCTACGCACCGCCGTATTCTTCAGCTAAGGATCCCGTTAACATGGTTGGCTTCGTAGCAGAAAATATTCTTTCAGGATTATGTGATGCCTTCACCTATGATCAGCTTGCTTCCTTTAGCCCAGAAGAAACGATTCTTTTGGATGTACGTACAGAAACAGAATTCGCTAATGGTTACCTGCCTGGAGCACTCAATATCCCTGTCGACGAATTGCGACAACGGATGTCGGAGCTTGATAAGGAAAAATTAATTTTGGTCTACTGTCAGGTTGGTCTGCGCGGCTATATCGCATCACGAATTCTTAGTCAAAATGGTTTTCGCGTCAAAAATATGACCGGCGGCTATAAATCAGCAGCACCGGCTTTGGCAAAATCACCGGTTGCGCCTTGCGGTATGGCGCTTGACCCTGAAACCCAAGTAATGCGTTAAAACAGTTCAATTTTTTAGCCCTCAATAGATAAAAAGGCACCATCCGTTGTTTTATGGCGGAAGGTGCCTTTTTTACTGCAAGACTACTTACTCAATGTCCTTTTTAATCTGCTCGAACTCCTCTTTACTTATTTCTCCCTTAGCGTAACGTTCTTTCAAAATATCAAGAGCAGTTTTAGATGCAGCAGGCACTTCATTATCATGGCTCTCACGCCATAGCTTCCGCACTAACAAAATACCAATTACTATAATGAGAAGCCAAAACAACATCATCGGCAACATCATAAATGGTCCGAAACCATCCCAACGACTGCCCCAAAATGGACCCATAATAAATCACCTCACATTTTATTTTTTATCACAGCAAAATATAATCCTTATTTTAATAAAGTCAAGATAACAATTATATTATCCTTTTGTATGGATTCTATTGGTTGTATTTATTTAATAGCGACTTCTAATTGTACAATTCCTCTTTTTGATTATATAATGTTCAGAAAATTTAAACAAGTGCCTTTCATGTTTGCCACCTGCCTGAGTTCGTACGTGGTCAACTCCAAATAAAAAACCGCCAAGACTTAGTCTTGGCGGTAATTTTTACTTGGAGCTACTAATAGGATTCGAACCTACGACCCTCTCATTACGAATGAGATGCTCTACCAGCTGAGCTATAGTAGCGTTGGTAACATTGATATTCTACCACTACTTGATTTTCTTGGCAAGATAAGGCTTAAACAACCTTACGCCAGAAAATTAGAGGTATAATAGATTTTTTTGTTATTCGTCATCTTCAGCTTTAGGGACATACACCTTCAGGAAGGAAGGCAACACTTCAATGTCCACCGGAAAATCCGGCCCTCTTTCCCCATCTACTGTGGTTGACAATTTTTCGTCACCAATGATGGAAATCCTGGCTTTCCTTATTTCATGCACAGAAGCAAATTTGGAGTAGTCGATATTACCGATAATAATCTGCGACGCAATTTTTACGGTATCTAATATATTTAAATCTTTGAAAACAACCAAATGTATTTTCCCGTCATTGACTTTCGCTCCCGGCATAGCTGTTTCAAAACTGCCGATGGAGTTAGTAAGCACGGCTGCCAGCAATGATGATTCTTTAATGAAATCGCCTACATCGGTTTCAATCTTAAACGTATAAACACGTTGTTCCGCATGTGCCTGGATGCCCTTGATAAAATAGGCAAGTACACCGAACTTGGTTTTATCTTCTGCCGATACTTCTTCGCAGGCTTTGGGCAGAGCCCCGGCAGCGATAATGTTGATGAAATATCGGCCATTAATCTTACCAAGATCGATAGCCACCGTTCTGGCGCTTGGCAGCAAGTCTATTGCTTTACCTGGGTCGAGAGGAATCTGCAGCGCCCTGGCCAGATCATTAGCGGTTCCAAAAGGAATAAAACCAAAGTTTATCGGTTTGCTAGCTTGGGCCAGACCATTAATGGTTTCGTTTAATGTTCCGTCGCCACCCATGCAAAAAACCGCAGTTTTTCCTTCCTCGTCGGCTTTTTTGGCAAAAATTGTCGCATCATAGGCCTTTTGCGTCTCTTTGACTTCAACTGCATCAAAAAGCCGCTCGAGTTGCTCCTTCATTCTAGGGACAAATTCCTTTGCCCTTTCTTTTCCCGATGATGGATTCACTATCAATAAACAACTGCTCACGATGTAACGCTCCTTTACAAGCTTAATATCCTGCGTTCCCAACGTCTTATCTGCCACTAATTGGTGTCTTCAAGCCCTATATTTGTCTACTCATTTTTATAATTTTAAATTTAACAGCGATATGCAAAATACCAGCCAAGCAGAACCAATAGTATATCCTGCTATCACGTCTGTTGGGTAATGAGCCCCCAAGTAGATACGGCTTATGCCAATTGCCGCAATCAGAAAAACGGCAAATATAGTAACTGCCAGTCTTCCGCGCCTGGAGGTAACAGCTCGCGCAATAAAAAAGGTTACCATTCCGTAAAAACAAACAGCCATCAATGCATGAAGACTCGGGAAACTAAAACTTGTTGTCTCCACCATTGGTAATAATTCCGGCCTTGTACGGTGAAACAGATTTTTTAGCAGGATACCTAACAGCGAACTACCGCCTAAGCAAATAGCCAGAACATATACTTCCAGCCAACGCTTGAGGTAAGCAAGCAATAAAAATGTAACCATTGCTATCACAACAAAACTTTTACCGAAACCCATGTCAGACATAATAATCATTATCTTATCTAAAACAGGATTTGCAAAATAACGAATAAGCCGAACAATATTATCATCAAAAAAATTCATAGCATCCTGGAATAAAGTTTCCCACGCGAGCACGGCAAACACGGCCAGCATCAGGATTGCAATGCCGTAACTTGACGCAATATTATTTATTGGTGACAACCTCTGTTTCAGCATCGGCTTTTTACCTCATTCGATATCTAGTCCGAATTATGATGCTAACCCGAAATACTTCTCAAAAAACTTCTGCAGCTTTTCAATGACACCTTGCTTTTTGACCAATCTCCCACCAGAACCAAAACGCGATACCGGCGGCATAATCTTGTCGATGTCCGTACCTGTCGTTCTGAGCACACCATCACGGAACGAATTATCGAGAAACTTCCTTGTCTCTTCCGGTTTCAGCTTTTCTTTCGCAATCAGGGTGGAAATATCTGTTTCCTTTTGTTCACTGACAAACCTGCGCCAGTCCTCATCTACTTCCGTAGAAGCGTTTATGGTTTTGATAAAGTTCTCTATAAGCTCCTTTTTGCTCCTGAGCTGGATGCTGGAATTGATTGCCTTATCAATGGTAACAAGGATATTTTTGTCCTTGCAATTGGAGTCATGATACTTTGCCACCAGCATCAGGATATAGTCGATATTAATTTCAACCTGTCTGATGAGCTCCATCTCAAATATAATGTCGTCGTTAATATTCTCTTTTTCGCTCTTCTTCTCCTTGGTGAACTCCTGATACATGTCTATATAGACGCTCTGATAATCTTGCAGATCCCTGCTGGAAATTATTTCATTGCCCGCAAAGTTATCAAAAGCAGTCAAAATATTCTTAAGCCGCAGAATTGCACCAAAAAGCGAGATGAATTTCTTCTGGTTCTGTTCACCGATAATCGCCTGTCCCAGCGGAAATTGCTGCAAGAGTTCGTCAATCAATTCAACGTAGCCCTTGTGATGCTCGACGCCTTCATCATAACCATGATAATAAGCATCATAATTTTTCATGAGCACAATGCTGCTGGCATCTTTATCGCCAAATAAGGCTATCGCTTCATCCGTTTCCTTTTGTAAATCCCGGAAGCAAACAATGTTGCCATAGGTTTTCACCGAGTTCAGAATCCGGTTGGTCCGCGAGAATGCCTGAATCAAGCCATGCTGCCTGAGGTTCTTGTCCACCCAGAGAGTGTTCAGCGTTGTCGCGTCAAAACCTGTCAGGAACATATTAACTACTATCAGCAAATCGACTTCGCGCTTTTTGACCCTTAGCGACAAGTCCTTATAATAATTCTGGAACTTATCCGTTGAGGTATCATAGTTCACGTTAAAGGTCGCATTATAATCAGCAATGGTCGCGTCCAGGAAGTCACGGGAGGGTTTGTCGAGACTTGCTGTATCAAAACCTTCTTCCGGCAATGCGTCCTCCGGGTCGTCTTCGTTAGCGCTGAAGCTAAAGATAGTAGCAACGGTCAATTTGCGCTTTTGCTCTGCGAGCTGCCGCTTAAATTCGGTGTAATATTTCATGGCCATCGGTATCGAACTGACAGCGAAAATGGAGTTGAAACCTGCCACTCTCTGTCCTTGGAGAGAATAAAAATCATTGCGTTTGGTCTTTTGGTCAAAATGCTCGAGGATGTATTGAACAACTTCGCGAATACGTTCAGGAGCGCTCATGACTTTTTCTTTATCAATCGCACTTACCGGTCTGTCCTGAACGCCTTCTTTTTCCTTGACCGTATTCACATAATCGATGCGGAAAGGCAGCACGTTCCCGTCATTGATAGCATCCACAATCGTATAGGTATGCAGTTTATCACCAAAAGCCTGCGGCGTGGTTTTCAGCAGCGGATTACCGCCGCTCGACGCATTAGCGGCAAAGATAGGCGTTCCCGTAAAGCCAAACAAATGGTAATTTTTGAAGGTCTTCACTATTTTCGTATGCATATCGCCGAACTGAGAACGGTGACACTCATCAAAAATAATGACCATGTGCTGTTTGAAAACATTATGCCCTTTGTTCTTCGTAATGAATACGTCCAGTTTCTGAATGGTCGTAATAATAATCTTATAGATATGAGGATTGCCTTTTTCATCCCGATCCTCAAGCTGCCTTTGCAGTATTCTGGTGGAAGCATTGCTGTTGGCCGCTCCTTTTTCGAAGCGGTCGTATTCCTTCATCGTCTGGTAATCGAGATCCTTGCGGTCTACGACAAAAAGCACTTTATCGATATAGGGCATGGCTGTGGCAATCTGTGCCGTTTTGAAAGAAGTCAGGGTTTTGCCACTGCCGGTCGTATGCCAGATATAGCCCCCAGCCTCGACTGTGCCCGTTTTCTTGTAGTTGGTCGCAATCTCAATGCGTGAAAGGATGCGTTCAGTTGCCGCAATCTGGTACGGGCGCATCACAAGCAAGAGGTCTTCCGCAGTGAATACGCAGTATTTCGTCAGCACATTCAAAAGCGTATGCTTGGACAAAAAGGTCTTGGTAAAATCAATCAGGTCGGCAATGGTTTTATTGTTGCCGTCTGCCCAAAAAGAAGTAAATTCAAAGCTATTGCTCGTCTTTTTGCTCCGCTGCCGCTCACCTGCGCTCATTTCCTTTACGTGGCTGCTGCGGGTGGTATTAGAATAATACTTCGTATTGGTCCCGTTGGAGATGACGAAAATCTGAACATACTCATAAAGACCGCTTGCTGCCCAGAAACTATCCCGCTGATAGCGTTTTATCTGGTTGAACGCTTCCCGGATGGCAACACCTCTGCGCTTCAGCTCCACATGAACAAGCGGCAGCCCGTTCACGAGAATAGTAACGTCATAGCGTGTATCATGAGTACCTTCAGATTCTTCATACTGGTTAATCACCTGCAGACGGTTGTTATGAATATTCTTCTTGTCTATCAGGTAGATATTTTTCGTGGTGCCGTCGTCACGCCGCAGATTCTGGACATGGTCATCCTGAATCTTGCGAGTCTTTTCCACTATGCTGTCATTGGCGCCGGCTATATTTTCGCGAAAGAACCTTTCCCACTCGGAGTCGGAAAAGGCATATCTGTTGAGTATTTCGAGCTGCCAGCGCAGGTTTACTATCAGTTCAGCTTCACTATGTATCGGCAGATATTCGTATCCCTGTGAGGTCAGCAGCTTTATGAACTCTTGTTCCAGCGCAGCTTCGCTTTGGTAAGCGTCCGAGCGGGCAGTATATTCCGGTACATATTCAGCAACAACGGTGCTTTCACTCGTTTCAGCCACGATATTGTAGGAAACTTTCATACAGTCATCTCCTTAAAGGTCAACAACTTGTCACGATAGTATTCATATTGTTTGCGCCTTGCTTCGATTTCCGCAGGCAAACCGCTGGAAATGTCATTGCACAAGGAATCAAAGCGATCAAGAATAGCGACGATACGCTCCTGCTCGGCAAGGGAAGGTAGAGGTATGCATATATTCTTTAGCGCGGGAACACTTGAATGGACTACTTTGCTTTTTACCTTCCCCTTACTTTTTTGTGCTTGCGCGTCTGGTGTTGAAAGGACGTATGCAATATATTTCGGATCTTGCTTATGCTTCATTACAACCATATCTCCACCTGCAAAGCACTTTTCATTTCCCATATAAGCACATGATTTTGCTATTTCTTCTACCCTCTCCCCCGTAATAGCAAAAAGAATGTCACCATGTTCAAAGGTTTTTGTTCCTTTGTGTGTATGAGAAACGCACGAATCAAACCAAATATTATAGGTAGTATAGATTTCACCATATCGGACGCACGGAAAACCATCCACTGACGTCTCATCTCGTTTAATTCCAGCCCCTCGATACATATCAGTAGCAATTTCACCTAATGTCACCCATTGAACTGTCTGTCTGTCTGTCTGTCTGTCTGTCTGTCTGTCTGTCTGTCTGTCTGTCTGTCTGTCTGTCTGTCTGTCTGTCTGTCTGTCTGTCTGTCTGTCTGTCTGTGAAATTATCGCTTCTACGTTATCGAAGGTCAATAGTAAATTTCGATAGTATTCATATTGTTTTTTTCTGGCTGTAAGTTCAGTTGTAAGTTCTGCTATAAGCTCCGCTGTGCGCAGTGTAAAATCATCCAAAATACGAACAATTTCGAATTGCACAGGCAGTGGTGGTAAGAATATAGGAAAATTTCGAATAATTTTTGCATTAATATTCGACTGCGAACCCTGCCCTAGTTCTTTCAATTCATTGTACTTGTTTGCAAGCCAATAATAAACATAACGATACATAGCTTTACTTTCATCAACTTGAAGATTACAACAGGCTTGATTTGTGGTCAAAGGTATTTTGTTGACTGCAACTTTTGCTGCAGTTGCTCCATACATAGCAACAATAACACAGTTTGCAGGAATCCATTTTGCGGAAGAATTATTAAGTCCTTTATTGCTGATTTTAATTCCTGTATCAATAATGTCACTCCAATCAACTTCTTGTGTTCTTAACCATGGAATATCTCCAACATAATAGTCAAGTCGAGAAGTGTTTGGCGTACCGCCTGATAATATTTTTATACATACCTCATCGAGTGTTACAACCTCCACCCCATTCGGGCAAAGTTCCGCAATCAAATCGTCCAGCTTACTCAATGGTGCTCACCGCCCTTTGCCAGCATATGCTTTACCGCCTGATCAAAATCCGAAGTTATTTCTTGTGTTTTGTTAAATTCGTCGTATTCCTCTTTGGCTTTTTGTTCGGCGAGTTTCTTAGTAATCCTGCCTTTGTCCTTCAGTATTTCATACTTGCGGAAGGCCAGAAATTCATTGATACTTTGGGCGAACTCTTGCATTGTGAAGGTGTTTTCGCGCTCAATCAAGTCTTCAATATAATCAAAATAGCCTGTAACAGCTCTTTCCAACTGCCTTATCTGCTTTTCTTCCAGATAGTTTTTAGCAACCGTTACGTCCGACTTCAGGATGCGCCCTGCAGGTGCATTTTTCCAGGTTGTCAGCCCCATGTTTTTTTGTGTACGGTCAGCTTTGGCAGCAATAATTTCTGCCGCCGTTTGCCCTGTTATCGCATAGTGAAATTTGTTCTGTACCATGGCATAAAAATCATGCGTTACCTGCGCATCTTTATCATAATCTATGCTGCATTCAGCAAAAATATCGGTAATCTGCTGCCAGATACGTCTTTCACTTGCGCGAATCGAGCGGACCCGCTCCAGTAATTCACGGAAATAATCTTTGCCAAAAGCAGTTTTGCCTTGTTTCAGACGTTCATCATCCAGCACAAAACCTTTGGTCATGTATTCTTTCAATACCTTGGTAGCCCAGATGCGAAACTGCGTAGCGCGACCTGAATTCACACGATAACCCACGGAAATAATGGCATCGAGATTGTAAAAATCAACTTTTCTTTTTACATTGCGGGAACCCTCTTGTTGAACTATTTCCATTTTGGAAACAGTTGAATCAACACATAGTTCTCCCTCTTCAAAAATATTGGCAAGATGCTTGGAGATAGCAGGTACTTCAACAGCGAACAACTCCGCCATGGCCTTTTGCGTTAGCCAGATGGTTTCGTCTTTGATAATTGCGTTAACTGTTACATCTTCGGTAGGTACGTTATAGATTAAGAATTGAAATTCTTTGTTCATGCCCCCACCTCAATTTCCGCGATGATTTTGTCGATTTCCTCCCGCAAAAACTGCTCTTTAGCCACAATTGCCGCAATCTCCGCATTAAGAACAGTAATATCAACTTTCTCCCGTTTATCTTCCTGCTCCACATACGTGCTGACCGAAAGGTTATAGTCCTGAGCAGCAACATCGGCATTGGGCACAAGCTTCGCAAAATAGTCCTCGCTATTTCGCTCAGTGTAGGCGGCAATTATTTTTTCAATGTTGGCAGCAGTCAGCTTGTTATTATTCGTAACCTTCACAAACTCTTTGGACGCGTCAATGAAAAGTGTGCTGTTTTCCCTTTTCGACTTTTTCATGACCATGATGCAGGTAGCGATGCTTGTTCCATAAAAAAGATTGTCAGGAAGCTGTATCACGCAGTCAATAAAGTTATTGTCAATCAGGTATTTCCTAATCTTTTGCTCCGCACCGCCGCGGTACATTACGCCGGGAAAACAAACTATCGCCGCCGTGCCGTCGGTTGCGAGCCAGGCAAGGCTGTGCATGATAAATGCCAGGTCAGCCTTCGACTCTGGTGCCAGCACACCAGCTGGCGAAAAACGTGGATCATTAATCAGAAGAGGATTGTTGTCACCATCCCACTTGATGGAATAAGGTGGATTGGAGACAATCACCTCAAATGGTTCATCATCCCAGTGCAGGGGGTCTCTCAACGTATCGCCATGAGCGATGTCAAATTTATCATAATCAATATCATGCAGGAACATATTGATGCGGCAAAGGTTATAAGTCGTAATATTGATTTCCTGTCCGAAGAAACCCTGGCGCACATTTTCTTTGCCCAGAATCTTCGCCGCCTTCAAAAGCAAGGAGCCCGATCCGCAGGCAGGATCATATACTTTGTTGACCTCTGTTTTGCCTATCAGGGTAAGCTGCGTCAGCAGTTCTGATACTTCCTGCGGCGTAAAAAACTCGCCGCCGCTTTTGCCGGCATTCGATGCATACATACTCATCAAAAATTCATAGGCATCGCCAAAAGCGTCAATCGTATTATCCTTATAATCACCAAGCTTCATCTCGCCTACGCCGTTCATCAATTTGACGAGCCTTTCATTACGCTTGGCAACTGTCCCACCGAGCTTGTTGCTGTTTACATCCATATCGTCAAACAAGCCTTTAAAGTCTTCTTCACTGTTTGTGCCCTGAGCAGATGTTTCAATATTCTTGAAGATTTTTTCCAGTGTTTCATTCAAGTCTTCATCGCCTGCCGCACGCTTATGCACATTTTCAAAAAGCTCGCTCGGCAATATGAAAAATCCTTTGGTAGCAACTAGGTCTTCTTTGGCCTGCAGTGCCTCCTCATCGGTAAGCTTCGCGTAACTAAAGTCTTTAGCACCTGCTTCACATTCGCCTACATTAATATAATTAGTAAGATTTTCGGATATATAACGGTAAAACAGCATACCAAGGACATACTGCTTGAAATCCCAGCCATCTACGCTGCCGCGCAGGTCATTGGCAATATTCCATATAGCACGGTGAAGTTCCGCACGTTCTTGCTCTTTTCTGTTATCCGTCATCAAACTGCCTCCTTGTTTGTCCGTACAATTGCAAAATATTATCAAGTTCTGAAGCGCAAGAAACGACTCCCATCGGTCTTTTGATTCATGTGATGTTTTATTCAGGCTTAACTGCCTGCTATTCGGCTAGTATATCTGCATATTCCTCTTTGTTTTTCATCATTTCTTTATAGGCAAAAGGACACAGAGGCACGACTTTTTTCTTTTTCTCCCTGGCAAATTCTGCAACTCTTTGCACGAGTTTTTTCCCAACACTTTGTCCTTTAAGTGTCTCCGATACATTTGTATGTTGAATTTCGATAACATCTTCGCCTTCATAAGCGAATACTATCTCCGCTAGCGGCTCCTTCTCGGAATCACCGATATAGAAACTTTTATCCGATTGTTTAATGGTAAGCACCCTTTTTCCCCTCCTCTGCACAAAGATTTTATTACTCTCCATCTTGTTTGTTCAGTGTAATGCAGCTAGCACAATCACTGATTATACTTTTTAAGCAGTTTGATTGCTTCTTCTTCATCTGACGGTTTGCCTATAAGATACCCTTGGATTTTGTCACAACCGTTAGCAAGCAAATATTGTTTTTGTGTCTCATACTCCACACCTTCGGCAATTGCGCAATGACCCATTTTGTGCGCCATGGAGATAATATCACTGGTTATGGCTTCTTCCGGATGAATTTCCAGCAATTTATCTATAAAATGCTTATCAATCTTCAGACAATCAACATTTAGTTCTCTTTCCCGGGCAAATGAAGAATAGCCTGTGCCAAAATCATCTATGGCTATGTGGATTCCGCTTTCTCTAAGTCTACCGATGATTTTGTTGATCTCTTCATAATTAGAAGAGAAAATGGATTCCGTTAGTTCCAGGCCTATTCTCTCAGGTGCAACTCCCATTTCATGAATTGATTTAAGCAAATTGTCAACGAAATCCGCCTCTAACAGTTGAATAGCCGAAACATTGATTGAAATGTTAATTGAATCGAATCCGTTCTTTTTTAGCGTATTAAGAAATTGCAAGGCCTCAATGATTATCCTTTGACCAAGCGGAATAATCAGTTTCGTTTTCTCGGCGATGGGGATAAATTCCAGTGGCGAGACCATACCAAACTTCTCACTTTTTAATCTGGCTAAAGCTTCAAAAGCGCAGATCTTGTTTGATTTGAGATCCATAATTGGCTGATACAGCAAGAACATTGCTTTATTGCTTTCGTTGTCGGCTATTTTAACAAGTTCACGTTTGATTCCTTCCTCGCGTATTATCTTCGCTTCCATGTCTGCGTCATAAAAACAAATACCGAGGTGTTTGTCAGACATATCGAAGGCTTTTTCCGAAGCAATCAGGAGTTTTTTCAAAAGCAACTCAGTATCCAGCTTATTCCCCGGCTCAATTTCGATAACCCCGATTCCTGCATTCATTCTTTCAGACCTGAGCAATGGTTCTAAAACATGTTCTATGGTTTGACAAAATTGATACAATTCGTTTTTATCTTCATAGTCACCCAAATAAAAAACAAAACGATCTATAAAAGTATGAAATAACAGTTGCTTGTCAGTGCAGTATCGGCTAAGCAGCTCGGCCGTTTCTTTAATCAGGTTCTGCGTATACTGAAAGCCATAAACTTTCGTTAATACCTGGGCATGGCTCAAATTGATGCCGACAAGAGCCCTTTTATTAACAATATCCTGCTGATTATCGCCGGCCAGCAAATTTTCTAAATAGTAACGATTAAATAAACCCGTCCATCTGTCGTGCTCATGATTATATACAAGCAAGTTTTCATATTTTTTCCGCTTTGATATATCGAATACAATTCCCTCTAAGGCTATTACTTGCCCTTGTTCATCAAAAATACCTTCTCCCATTTCAAGGACCCATTTTTTCTCGCCGTTAGCAGTTGTAATCTCGTATTCTTGTTTAAATGGCAACCGCTTGGCAAGGACGTGTTTCCATTCTTGCCAGAGAGTATCTCGATAATCAGCTGATATCAAGTTATTATAGGATATATCTTTGTTGTACAAAAGGCTTTCCGGCAAATAACCGGTTAAGGCGAAACAACCGGCAGATACATACTGCATCGTCCACTCGCGGTCATAATTGCATCTGTAAGCCAAACCTGGAAGATTGGAAAGCAACACGGATTTACTGCGTTCACTTTCCTTTAAGGACTCCTCCGTCACTTTACGCGACGATATGTCTTCAAGCAAACATATATACATCGAATTTTTATCTGGTATACCTGATAACTTAGATACCTTTATATGTGTCCAGACAATTGAGCCGTCCGGCCTCAGCAATCTTTTTTCCATAGAATAACCATCAAGCTGTCTGTTTTTGAACTGGTCAAACAGACCGATCTCTACTTTGAGGTCTTCAGGGTGGGTCATCTCTTGCCAATTAATATTTTTTTAATTCATGACTTTTCCTGCCTATAATTTGTTCGAACATAGGGTTTATATTAGGATATCCGAGTTCTGATTGAGATGCAGAATTTTTGCCGTTTACAATTGCTATACCAATCGGCGACTGATCAAACACATTTCGATACAGTGCTTCACTATAGGCAAGTTTTTTGCCAAGGGATTTGAGAACAGCATTTTGCTCCCGCGTATAGAGCAAAACAAAAAATATCATGAGAACGCACAGAGCAATTATCGCATCAGGAATCATCTGCTTCCACAAATTTAAATACCATTCTGACGCTTCATAATCAAGCCCAAGAACAGCAATTACTCTGCCGTCTGTCGGATTTTTTATCGGTACAAGCGCGCTGATCCAGGTACCCCAGCGGTCCGGTGCCGGAGCATCCAGCACAGCTTTGCCGGATGCAAAAGTTTCCCAGATAGTTGCATTAGCTTCCGGATATACTTGCCCAGGCGGGGAATAATCCAGTGATTCCGGGGATTCAGAATCTAACAAAAAAATAATATCGCCATCGCGCTCACCAAGAAGATAAGCGAAATTAATCGGATCCTTTAGCGCAGCCAGGCGCGTCAAACTGCGCTTAATCATACTATATTCAGGTTTTGCCAAATCATCTGCACCACCGGATAATTTAGCAATATCCTCGGGATATAAAACAGACTCCAATGATTGTACCAACATGATCGCTTCAGCTGCAGCTTCATCCTGGTATCTGTTCCAAGCAAAGCGGAGATAAAAACCGCTTAAAACAAACATAATGACTATAGAAGTGATTGTTAAAATCTTGCCATGCCTGCTCTTAGGCATACCTGTAGAAAAAATCTCTTTGGCCTTTGTGTTATGCGCTGGCTTTTCGTCCATTGTTTTGTCTCCTCAGGCAATTATCTGCTTGTATATTAAAAAAATATTGCAATCGCTGCATAAAAATACATTAATGAGAAATGCTTTTTGATTCGAAAGTTGCTTTTCTTTCAAATAACATTAACTTTATCTACTATTCTGCATTCTTATCCACATTCCTGCCACTAATTCACGTTTGTCCCTTTTATCGGCAACTTAAATTATCGTCTTGCCACTAAGGTATTTTTACGCTATACTTATAGCGAACATATGTTTGTATTGGTGGTGATGAGATGAGGACAATCCTGCATGTTGATTTAAATAATTTCTATGCCTCGGTAGAATGCCTGTACCGGCCGGAACTGCGGAACCTGCCCGTAGCCGTAGCAGGCGACCCGGAGAATCGCCACGGCATTATTCTGGCCAAAAATATGATTGCCAAAAAATTGGGTGTCAAAACTGGTGAAGCAATCTGGGAAGCAAAACTGAAAGCGCCCGGTCTCATAACAGTATCACCGGATTTCGCCAAGTACCTGCGTTTTTCGCGTCTGGCGCGTAAGATCTATTACGATTATACAGACCAGGTTGAACCCTTCGGTATTGACGAATGTTGGCTGGATGTAACAGGTTCGATGAGTCTCTTTGGTGACGGCAAGACGATAGCGGATACTATAAGGAAGCGTGTGAAGGAAGAACTGGGCATTACCGTCAGCATTGGCGTATCCTTCAACAAGATTTTTGCCAAGCTTGGTTCTGATATGAAGAAGCCTGATGCTACGACGCTTATACCTTACGACGCCTTTAAGGAAATCGTCTGGCCTCTGCCGGTTGAAGATCTGCTTTATGTGGGAAGATCAACATCTAAGAAGCTGCACAATTTTGGTCTCACAACCATAGGGAGTCTCGCCCAGGTCGATCTGGAAGTCCTGACCAGTAACCTCGGCAAATGGGGCGAAGTTTTATGGCTGTTTGCCAATGGTCTGGACACTGCCCCCGTCCGTAAAATCGAAGAACACACAGCCGTTAAGTCCATCGGTAACGGCACCACTTGTCCAAGGGACTTGGTAAACAATGAAGACGTTCGCCTTGTTTTTACCGTCCTTGCCGAATCCGTGGCAGCCCGGCTCAGAGACTACGGTCTAAAATGTACAAGTGTGCAGATTTACCTCAGGGATAATCTCTTGTATTCCTGCACACGGCAGGGACAGCTCAAATCACCTTCTTATCTTAGCACCGAGATTCTTGCCAAAGCGATGGAACTTTTGCTGGCTAATTATTCCTGGCAGCGCCCTTTGCGGAGCATAGGCGTGCGTGCCATAGGCCTTGTAACGGAAAAGGATAATATACAGCTTTCGCTTTTTGATAACATTGATGAAAAGCGTGAGCAGCAGGAATCGCTTGCTCATACCATAGATGCTATCCGCAGCCGTTTCGGCCATGGTTCGCTCCTGCGTGCTTCCTGCCTCTTGGACAGCAGGCTGACAGGTTTTAACCCCAAGGAAGACCATGTAATTCACCCTGTAAGTTTCTTTAAATAAGGAAGTGTTGATTATGACCAGAATTGACCTGGCCGTTAATGTAAGACATGAGACCAGTGGCAAAGCCGTCCCGACTTCCATCATCTGGGAAGATGGGCGAGTATTTGAAATCGACAAAGTATTGGATATAAGAAAAGCCGCCTCGCTGAAAGGAGGCGGCATCGGTACTCGCTATATATGCAAGATATGCGGTAAAACCGTGATAATATTCAATGACAACGGCTTGTGGTTCCTGGAGAGATAAAAATTGGCTTTCAGCCTAAGGTTCTTTCATGTTTTTTGTGCCACCAGACACCGACATAAATAAGTACAGCAAGCGCTGCTGCAGTTGTTAAATGCACAACATTTTCCTGTCTCGTCATAACATCATAAAGTAAGACAACCTCTATAGCCGTTGAAGGCAGCTTGCCAATCAGATTAGCAAATGAATAATCGCGTGTACTTATTTTGCTTATTGCGCCAAAAGCCGTTATAAGGCCAGATGGAATATAGGGAATTGCGCGTGCTATCAGCATTATTTGAAATCCATTATTGCCGCTTAGTTCATCTATCTTCTTTAAGTTCTGACTTTTGGTAATAAGCTTTTCCGCCGATGAGCGTAAAATAGTCCGCATCAAGAAAAAGCTTAAAATAACGCCGATAGTTTCAGCAAGCCAGGAAAGAATAATCCCCGGAATTAAGCCAAACAGCATCGCATTCGCGGTTGAAAAGAAAATAGCCGGCAAAAAACCGAGCGCATTAACTAAGACCCCCAGAAAAAAGCTGAAGATTACCGACCAAACGCCAAAAGAATCGATATAAGTTATCGTTTCGTGCATGTCCCGGTTCAGCAAAACATGCCAAAGATCAGAAAAAAACATCGGCTTTAGAAGATGAATGCACACAAGCAAACATGCAATCAATAATCCGCCTATGATATTAACTATGCAGTCAGCATCTAATTGTTTCATAAAAACCTCCATGACTTACACTGTCTACACCTACTAGCAGTTTTCCTATTATATCTCCAAATTGCGACAAAAAAGGACTAAAAATGTGAAAAGAGTATGAATTATACCTTTGCCACACTTTTAGTCCTTTTATTAAACAATCCGTTTAAGTTATCTCAGAGATATGTAATGGATGTTTATTTATTCTTTTCAATGATCTTAACAATATCCTGCGGTTTCAACACCTTGCCGTAAGAAACCACCTTTTCATCGATAACTAATCCAGGCGTAGACATAACGCCGTATTTGGCGATTTCCGCAAAATCCGTCACCTTTTCAATCTCTGCCTCAGTACCTGATTCAGCGAGAGCTTTCTTCGTATTTTCCGCCAAAGTAACACAATTAGCACAGCCAGAACCTAAAATCTTGATTTTCATTAGTAACTCCTCCTTAAAATTATAAATAAGATAATGCTTGTTTATGTATATGCGCAAGCAGTGATAATATCAGCTAAAGCTGATTATTAACTAGAGGAAAAAACCAGTAACGGCATTAAAGAAATAGCCGATTATAATGATACCCAAAGTCACTATACCAAAGAAAGTTGCTAATAATTTTGTCTTGACAACTTTTTCCAACATAATCAGAGACGGTAACGAAAGAGCTGTTACTCCCATCATGAAAGCTAAAACAGTGCCTAATCCTACGCCTTTTGCGGCCAAAGCCTCCGCTATCGGCAGCGTTCCAAAAATATCAGCATACATCGGAACACCAACAAGTGTCGCTACTAAAACAGAATACCATTTATCCTGTCCAAGAACTGCAGCGATAATAGATTCTGGAATCCAGTTGTGAATTAAAGCACCAATACCAACCCCGATCAAAACATACCGCCAGACTCTTTTTACTATCTCGAATGCCTGGGATAACGCATAATCTCTGCGTTCCTTCTTGGTCATTTCTTCCGGCTCATAAACGTCACCCACCGGTTTATTGCCATAAACAAACGGCTCAACATATTTTTCCATTTCCATCTTTCCGATAATAGTACCGCCTAAAACAGCAAGTACCAAACCTACAACAACATAGGCAATAGCTATTTTCCAGTTGAAGACGCTGGCCAGCAAGATTATCGATGCCAAATCGACCAAAGGCGAAGAAATCAGGAAGGAAAAAGTAACACTTAATGGTAATCCGGCACTTGTAAAGCCTATAAAAAGCGGAATGGAAGAACAGGAACAAAAAGGTGTCACAGTACCCAAAAGAGCCGCTAACACGTTGCCGGGCAAACCATTAAACCTGCCTAAAATCTTTTTCGTCCGTTCCGGAGGAAAGTAGCTTTGGACATAAGATATGACAAAAATCAAAAACGATAACAAGATAAATATCTTGATAACATCATAGATGAAAAAGTGCAGACTGCCGCCTAATCTGTCAGCCATGCTTAAGCCAAACACATTTTCTACCAAGAACTTTACCAGGTTAGAAAGCCATTCCATTTTGAGCAATTGATTATTTAAAAAATCAAAAATATTCATTTATTAATCTCCTTAGCCCCTGAGCAATAATTTACTCTTATTTTTCGCTTGCAATACGTTTCTTTAAGTCCAGCACCTTTTCCTTGATGAGTGCCGCGGTTTGCAAAAAAGCTGCTTTGTCTTTACCAGTCGGATCTTCGAGTCCCCAATCTTCCCTGAATTTACAAGGAACATAGGGACACTCAACATTGCAGCCCATCGTGACGAGAATGTCTATCTGCGGCAATTCTTGCAGCAGTTTAGAATGCTGTGTCAAACTCATATCAACTTCATAGAGTTCTCGAATAACATTGATGGCATCCTGATTTATCTCTGGTTTCGTCTCAGTACCGGCTGAATAAGCTTCAAATACATCATGGGCAAGTATCTTAGCAATTGCTTCCGCCATCTGGGAGCGGCAGGAATTATGTACACAAACAAAGGCAACTTTTGGTCGGTTTTTATTCATGGCTCAGTACTCCTCTGTCATTCATCATTTAGCTTCCGGAAAGTATTTCTTTGTATTGTTGGCAATTTTAACAAGAGTAAGCATTACCGGCACCTCAGTTAATACCCCCACAACAGTCGCTAATGTTGCGCCTGATTGCAGTCCGAATAAGGATATTGCAACGGCTACGGCAAGTTCAAAGAAATTCGAGGCACCGATCATCCCCGCAGGTGCTGCGACATCGTGAGGCAGTTTCCACAACTTAGACCAGCCATATGCAATAAAGAAAACCAAAAACGTCTGTATTGTGAGCGGAACGGCAATAAGCAGTATGTTGATTGGGTTATCTACAATCGTTTTACCTTGGAAAGAAAATATTATGATTAACGTTAGCAAAAGTCCAATAACTGTGACATTGTTAAATTTGCCTATAAAGGTATTTTCAAAATAGTCCAAGCCTCTATTTTTTGTAATTATTCTTCTGGACATCCAGCCCGCCGTAAGAGGTATTACAACAAACAAAACCACTGATAAAAAAAGTGTATTCCAAGGTATTGTGATATCATTGATGCCCAAAAGAAATGCTACGATCGGCACAAAGGCGGCTAAAATAATCAAATCGTTTGTTGCTACCTGCACTAATGTATAAGCCGGATTTCCCTTAGTTAAATTACTCCAGACAAAGACCATAGCCGTGCATGGTGCAGCACCTAACAAAACAGCCCCCGCCAAATATTCTTTCGCCATATCAGCCGGAATTATATTGCCAAATACCACATATAGAAAGAAAGCCGCAATGCCGTACATTGTGAATGGTTTTATCAACCAATTCGTGACCCAGGTTACAATCAATCCCCGCGGATTTTGTCCAACCTGTTTAATACTTTCAAAATCAATCTTCAGCATCATGGGGTATATCATTAACCATATCAAAATAGCCACAGGAACTGATACGTTAGCGTATTCAAATCTGCTTAAAAGTTTTGGAATCCCTGGCAAATAAACACCTACCAAAACTCCTATTACCATACAAATAAGAACCCAGATTGATAAATATTTTTCAAAAAAACCAATACCTTCTGCTTGTTCTTTTTTCATTTTCTTATCTCTCCCATTGCAACTATCGCTCTGTCTATTTCTTCTTAAGAGTTATGCCTGCAAAAAAAGTTTCCAGATTTTTCGGCACCACATAGGCTTCTTGAGTTGTCGGCTTCGCCGCGCCGCCAAAGACTTCTTTCAAGATTGCTTCAATAATCATAGCTTTGGGCGGTTCAGAATACTCTGCGCCCTCATAAATCCAGGAACGGCATTCGGTTTCGCTGCCGCAAAGATCGCCGCAATCCTCGCAAATAGTTTCTCGTACTTCCATCTGAATATCCTTGCCATTCACACGTATCGTCGGTGAACTTAAGAATTTGTATTTTATCGCAAGCTCCGGCGACGTAATATTGATTTTGTTTACTTCTAACTCATAACCGGCTGATTTCAGTACTGCTGCCACTTCTGCCAGTGCACTATCCAGATTGCTCTCGGTACTCTGACAACGTTCGCAGACTGTTAAATCAAGATACAAAAAGTCAATTGTTACTTCCTTTTTTGCCTGCTCAGTCTGACAGCAAGTGCTTCCACAACTGCAACAACTTTTCTCGATATTATCAGACATCTTCACACCTCTTTCTTGCTGCAATTGCCAGCACAGTTTTGTGTTTTCCTGCTGAGCCATTCCTTGAGGTTATCTAAATCGTTATTATAAACTCCCAGTTTACGCAGATTATCATAAACCAAACTATCAATGAACTTTAAACTTTCGTCTTTCGACAAAGAGTAATAGGCCCATTGCGCAGCTTTACGGTCTTTGGCAAGCCCCGCATTCTTAAGATAAATCAAGTGCCTGGAAGCCTTTGCTTGCGAAATCTGCAAAACTTCCATTACATCACAAACACACAATTCACCTTCGTACAGCAAATTAATTATTCTCAGACGCGTCTCATCTGATAATGCCTTTAAAATATCTTGCAAATTATCCATCATTAATTCTCTCCCTTAAAAGCTATAAGCGTATAATCGTTTAAACGATTATACGCTTATAGTACATCCTTATCTTTTTAATTGCAAGTAAAAATTATAAAGCTATACTATTTTCCGCACTCATCATGATGAGCGTGCTCATGACAAACCGAACCGGTTGTCTTTAGTTCACCTTTTAAATAGTTCTCTACTGCAACACCAGCCAGCCCTGATGCCCCTACAATTACTTCAACGCCTCTCTCATTAAATATATCAATTGCGCCGCCGCCCATACCGCCGCTGATTATAACCTCAACGCCGCGGTCTGCCAAAAAGTTCGGCAAAAAACCAGGTCTATGACCAGGATTTGGCACCATTTCCTCTTGAACAATCGCACCTTTATCAGTATCAAAAACAATAAATCCTTCACAATGTCCGAAATGCTCTGTCACCATTTTACCTTCGCTTGCTACTGCAATTTTCATCTTTAATTATCCCCTGTCTTTTTATATTTTATTTAAATTTCCAGCTTATTGCCGGTTTCCAAATAACTAATTTTGTTCCCCAACAAGACTTTAAGTTTTTTGTAGGCTTCCATACCAGTACAATGGAAAGTATAGTACTTCGTATCAAAAGAGTTTAAATATTCTGCAACACCGGCAATTGTTGTCTCAGCTTCACATACACCGGTGCTCGGATTGGATAGGTGAAAACCACCAATAACAACATCCAAAGGTCCCCCTGCCAGTTCCATTGCTCTATCTAAAATATTAACTATACCACGATGGGCGCAACCAGTTACCAAAATTTTTTTACCATTTTCGTTTAACAGCAAATTTTGTTCATGTTCAAAAGAATCTTTGATGTATTCATTGTCCTGTTTGATTAAAAGTACGTTATTTGCTGCGGAGCAAAGACGATTCTTGTCTATGGTCGAAAAAAGCAAAATACCATCGTCCACCTGCCAGTCTCCTTTAGTGCACACGACTTTTGATCCATCCATAACTTGTGGCGAAATACCAATTGCTGTGATTTTATCACTGCTGCGGCGTGCATAGTGACCTTCAACTGCTTTCTCATGAACATAGATTTTCGCCCTTTTATTAAAATCCTGGAAAACCGGCAGACCACCTCCATGATCTGAATGACCATGAGAAAGAATGGCGATGTCCACAAGCGATAAATCGACGCCCATTTTTTTGGCATTTTCTAAAAAAATAGTACTTCCACCCATGTCAAACAATATCTTGTGCTTGTGTGTCTCAATATAAAGACTCAAGCCATGTTCACAGCCAAGTTCAGGTGCACTTGTCCTGTTTTCTACCAAAACTTTGATTACCATCACTTACCTCCTTGCCCAACAATAATTTTACTTGAAATCAGATGGCTCTAAATAATTTCATTGTAGCGTCAAACAACTCCAATACTGCTTCCTGTGCCGGACACTTAACGTCAATTACACTTAAACCTGCATTAATGGCTTTGCCTGCAGTGGTGTCAAACGGTACTACTCCTGCGAAAAGCAGTTTTTCTTTTCGGCAGTATTCTTCGATTTTTTTGGTATTCGCAAGATTTGTATCATACTTATTTACGCAAACTGCCATCTTTACACCAAACTGACGGGCCGTTTTAACTATGCGTTCCATATCACTGATTCCTGAAACAGAAGGTTCCGCCACAATCAGAACCATATCAACACCGCTCATGGAAGCAATAACCGGACAGCCAATGCCGGGAGAACCGTCTATAATGGCCAGTTCAGTATCAGGATAAGCCGCATCCTTTATTTGATTTTTAACGCTGGTAACCAACATGCCTGAAGTTCCGCTGCCCATTTTTAGCTGAGCTGTAGAAAAAATGCTCTCGGCATCTTTATAAAGCATCAATTCACCTGCTATAGCAGGAACCATGCTGATTGCCTTTACTTGGCACAAAGCCTCACAAACACTGCAGCCTTCACAGGCAAAATGATCAACTTCATATTTGCCGCCTTTCGCCACAATTGCTTCAAATCGGCAGTTTTCAAAACAGGAACCACATCCGATACAACTGTTCTCATCGATGGCGGCCTTAGGAAGACCGTAATAATCAGAACGCTTAGGCTCGCCTAGCTGGTTCATAATTAAATGCAGGTTAGGCGCATCCACGTCACAATCTGCAAAAGCCTTCGCCTTGACCAGCTTAATAAAAGCACTGGCGATAGTAGTTTTACCTGTACCGCCCTTACCGCTCAAAATCAACAATTGCCGCATAGCGTCACCTCATCTTTGATCCTGCCGAGAAGGCGTGTGAACAAATCCCTATACTCTGGTAATTCTTCAGCAACAATAAGTCCTTCCGAATTTAAAGCACCCAGTTTGTAATCAAACGGAATTTTACCAAGAATAGTAATGTCATGTTCTAAGCAAAATGTTTCCGATGGATTTTCTACTTCCGTGCACTTATTAAGCACTACTCCAAAAGGTTTTTTGAAAACCTTCACCAATTCATGAACAAGGCTGAGATTGTGACTGCCAAAAATAGTGGGTTCAGCAACCAAAATGCAATAATCAGCATCCTTGATGCTCTCCATGACCATACAAGCACTGCCTGGAGGACAATCGAAAATGCTTAGTTCTTCTTCCTCTTTGGTCATCTGGAAAAGTTCCCGCAAAATCGGCACCCCGGAAGTTTCACCCGTTTTCATTGTTCCACCGTAAAAACGTATGCTTCCTGATAAACCTTTCTCGGCATAGCCAACTTCTTTGGCTTTTTCCGTCATTGCTTTCTGTGGGCACAATTTAACGCAGCCGCCGCAGGAATGACAAACTTCCGGAAATAAAACCGGCTTGTTCTTAATAAACGCCAAGGCGTTAAATTTGCAAAAATCGACGCAAACACGACAGCCATTGCACAAAGTTTCATTCACTTCAGGCACAGGTACCATCACCTGCGTAGTTTCCAATTCCTGGGGTTTAAGAAAAAGATGACCATTGGGTTCCTCAACATCGCAGTCAACATAAGCAGCATCAACTGCAGTTACGGCAAGGTTCACCGAAACCAAGGTTTTACCGGTACCGCCCTTACCGCTCAATACCGCTATCTTCATTTTACTTTCCTCCATGATTGTGGAATCCAGGATGAATGTCGTTCAGTTTCGGCAATTCCCCGGCTTTAAAAGCTCTTAAATTTTCCTCCACCGAGTCGCCGCTTGTTTTATACAACTCAATATCTGCTGCTTTGAGAACCGCAGCAGCATTCTCGCCGCACCGTGGAGTAAGCAAAACTTTAATTTCATGATCCACAAGAATTTGTGCTGCCTTTATGCCTGCGCCACCTTGACTGGCAACAGCACTGTTGTCCAGATACTCTTTTGCACCTGTTAGCGTATCTAATAGCATGAATAACGCTGTCCTGCCAAAAGAAACACATACTGTAACTCTATCATCATTTACCGGTATTGCAATTTTCATCTTCCTGACCTCCTTTATTTCTCCTTTGACATCTTCTTGCCTCACAACCGTTGATCTTTTTGGGGCATTCCTGCCAATGATTACAATTAGCATGACGACCGCCGCATAATTCATAATTGCCGCCTTCAATACGAAGTTGCTTTCCGTTTACCAAGGCATCAGCAAGCTTCTTTCTGGCACTGTCATAGATACTTTGTACAGTTGTCCTTGCTACACCCATTACTTCTGCACATTCCTGCTGAGTTTTGCCTTCCATGTCAATCAATCTGATAGCTTCATATTCTTCAACTGTCATAATAACAATCTGCATTTCTCTTTTCTCAGCATCTAACGGTCCAAAGTTATTGATTCCTGGCAAACCGCATACCCTTCTGCACTTTCGTGGTCTAACCAATATGTATCATCTCCTTTTCGCTTCTTGTGTTTTCACGGTTTTTACTATTTATTACGTATAATAATATAACCGTTATTGACATATGTCAATAACGGTTATATTATTTTTTGATTTCACTTTAGTTTAAATTCATTCTTATTTGATGCTAAGCCTTTATTTCATATCCCTCATATTCTTACCATAAGGTAGGCTGAAAGCTTCCTCCTGCGGCATCTGCAAATATTTATAAGCAAGTGCAGCAGTCTCACCAATCATCTTCATACAATAAATTTTTCTGTCTTTGCCTTCCCAATCATCATATTTGCTGCTGATGCCTTCACAGGAAGAACAGCCATTTCTTTCCACAAATTCACGAACCAAAGCATTATAACGCCTGTAGTATTTATCGGCAATTTCTGAGCCTCGTACAGCAGCATCTACAGCATAAGGATCCTTACGGCCATAGACAGCGCTATTAGCCATAACTGCTGCAGAAAGTGCACCGCAAGTGGCACCATAAAGACCTATGCCGCCGCCAAACCCTGTACACATACCTACGGCATCCTTGTTGATTTTTAAAACACCGGCCCGAATCAAAGCTTCAAAAACGCTTTCCGCACAATTAAGACCGTGTTTAAAATTTTCGATTGCATAATCACTTACCAACTTGCTCAAATCTTGATCAACCTCACTCATGATAAATCCCCCTTCCTAATAACTATTTTGTCAAAATGAATATTTCACATATTCTTTTTTGTATACTCATTCTCCTGCCATAATACTTTACTAGATTATGTTTATTTTTGTATTGAGTTATATAAAAATGGTTCCTATGCTTATCAGCATGGGAACCATTTAAATTCACCTTATAATATTATTTTTTCAAAAGCGGTACTGTCAAGCTGCCTGTCGGCATTAAAATTACTTTATAATCTTTACCGACAATTTCTTCAGCTTTTGCAAGCGCTTCTTCGACAGTATCGACTGCAGCTTCGAAAAGCATGTCTTTAGCAAGCTCTTTATCAAGAGCTGTAACCAGAATATATTTAGCCTTTTTCATCAGACGCGTAACCGCAAAAGCCTTATTGGCGCCTATGGCAAAATTTTGCTCTAATTGCTCTTTGATAGCATCCGGCGAATTATACTTACGGCAAGTCTCTTCAAGAACCTTAGAACCACTGCCTTCAGCGCATTCTGCCAGCAAAATAACTACGCCGCCCTCGCGCACTGCACACCAGGCATTATCCATCGTCTTCTGCATCTGATAAACATTGATATCTTTCGGATAACCGCCGCAGCTTGCTATTACCACGTCAGCCTCCTGCGGAATCGGCACACCGTAAACCTCGTCGACAAATTTACAGGCTTCTATATGAGCCTTGTCGTAGTCACCGGCAAACATTTTTAAGAAACGGTGCTCATCATCCAAAATAGCATTAAAAAGAAAGATTGAGCGGCCCTTGGCAAAAAGCGCCACGCCTTCCATCTGGTCATCATAAACAGGATTGCCATGCAATCTGCCAAGACCAGAATGAGGATCTAACATAAAACTATGGTTAACCCTTACGGTTTCCATTGCCGCAACACCAGGCAGAATTGCTTTGCGCCCGCCGCCGTAACCGGCGAAATAATGGTGAACAATAGTTCCTGTCAAAATAACGTGATCAACATCACAAACAAGTTTGTTAATCCATACAGGCGTGCCAAAGGATGTCTTTCCGAAATATTCGAAATCATCCTGTGCTTTAGCATCACTATTGTGCATTTTGATACGGCCGGCAACTTCTTCGCCAACACCCTCGACCATTTCTTCATGTGTCATCAGTCGGTGAGTACCCAAAGCAAAGACAATTCTCATGTCTTCGTCTTTAATTCCCAGTTTGTTCAGCTCATTAACCAATACTGGCATAAAATCAAAGCTGTTGGCAACACGCGTTGGATCATTGCAGATAAAAGCCACTGTCTGTCCAGGCTTTATGATTTCATTAAGCGGCTTAGTACCGATTGGATGATAAATGGCATCAAGAACTGCGGCCTTTATATCCTGAAGTGGCTCTTTTGTCGCCATCTTTACTTCTTTGATGACGCGATCACTATCAAGCGCAAAATCCTTGTGCCCATGACCGTAGTGAAAAGAATACTTCTTCATTGCCATTTTTTCATCTCCCTTGCTAAATTACTACCATGCTAATTTTATCATAAATTACCGGCGGCAGCCATTTTTTCCCTATCTGCTTTTTCGGCAGCAGCCGCCATCATTTCCTTGGCCTTCATCAGGCGAACGAGGCTTGCCCTGTCGTTTTCTTCTAACTTCATGGTAATATATTTAATATTTTCCTCTACTTCCGGAATCATGACATACTCCAAAGCATTGACACGGCGACGGGTTTTTTCAATTTCATCAGCCAGAAGGTTACAGGTTTTTTCTACTTCTGCCAATTCCAAAAGTTTCGGCAGAAGTTCGGACAATTCCATAACCGCATTATCCAACGCGCTGGAAGTAAACGTGAAAGCATATGGAATATCAGTGCTTTCATCACTGCCAGTGTAACAAATAGTAGGAACGTTTACACTCATAACATTACGTTCGCCGACATCATAGACGGCAGCGCGGGCAGGATAAAGCAAAGCTTCAGAAATACGCAAAGCACCCATCTGTGCTTTGGCAAGGCTGAAACGGGTTGATACGGCTTCCACAGCTTTTTCAACTTCAAGGCGCAGGTCATAATTACGGCGTATCAGGATTATGAATTGGCGAACCATTTCATCTCGTTTATCTTTCAGAAGTTTATGGCCACGGACAGCAGTTGTCAAACGCTTTTTAAGGCGAGTCAACTCCATACGCGTCGGATTTACGCGTACTGCCATTGGTTATTCCCCCTCTGTATCGTCAGTTTTGGCCGGGACATAATATTTTTCGATATATTCCTCGCGAATACGTTTTAGTTCCGTTTTTGGCAATATACCCAAAAGTTTCCAGCCAAGATCAAGTGTGTCTTCAATAGTACGATTCGTTTCGTAGCCTTGAGAAACATATTCCTTTTCAAACTGATCAGCAAATTTTGCGTAAAGCTTATCTACTTTGGATAAAGCTGCATCACCAAGTATCGTAGCCAGTTCTTTAGCTTCTTTGCCGCGGGCGTATGCTGCAAACAACTGATTCATAGTGTCAGCATGATCCTCACGTGTTTTTTCAGCACCAATGCCTTTATCCTTCAAACGTGAAAGCGACGGCAAAACGTCAATCGGCGGCGTAAGACCTTTCCTGTACAATTCGCGGGAAAGAATAATCTGTCCTTCTGTTATATACCCAGTCAGGTCCGGAATCGGATGTGTCTTATCATCCTCTGGCATCGAAAGAATTGGTATTTGCGTAATAGAACCTTTCTTGCCTTTAATGCGGCCTGCACGTTCGTACAAAGTAGCAAGGTCAGTATAGAGATAGCCAGGATAGCCACGTCTGCCCGGTACTTCTTTACGGGCTGCTGATATTTCACGCAGTGAATCAGCATAGTTTGTTATATCGGTAATAATAACGAGTACATGCATACCAAGCTCATAAGCAAGATATTCAGCAGCGGTAATCGCCATACGCGGTGTAGCTATACGTTCTACAGCCGGATCGTTTGCCAAGTTGATAAACATGACCGAACGCTCCAACGCACCTGTGCGGTTAAAGTCATTCATGAAATAATTTGCTTCTTCAAAGGTAATACCTACGGCAGCAAAGACAACAGCGAAACCTTCACCTGTTCCACGGACTTTTGCCTGACGAGCTATTTGCGCAGCCAGTTGGGCATGCGGCAAACCCGAACCGGAAAACACCGGCAATTTCTGTCCGCGTACCAAAGTATTAAGGCCATCAATAGCCGAAACACCAGTTTGAATAAATTCTGCCGGATAGTCACGTGCGGCAGGATTCAATGGTTCACCGTTTATATCGCGGTATTCATCAGGAATAATATCGGCGCCGCCATCCTTCGGTCGGCCCATGCCGTCAAAAACACGGCCTAACATAGCAGGGGAAACTCCCAAGCGGATACCATGCCCCAAAAAACGTGCCTTAGCATCTGAAATCTTGAGGCCCTGGGAAGTCTCAAACAGCTGTACCAATGCCTTATCACCATCAATAACAAGGACTTTGCCGCTGCGGATTTCTCCATTAGCTTGCTGAATTTCAACCAGCTCGTCATATTTGACGCCTTCAACCTTTTCTACCAACATCAACGGGCCAACTACCTCGCGTATTGTTTTATAATCCTTACGCATTTAAGTCACTCCCCTCTGTCAATGCTGCGAATTCGGCGTCCATATCTTTTTTGATAGCAGCAAATTTTGTATTACATTCATTTTCAGGTGTATATTTCATACGCCCTATTTGTTCACGAACCGGCATATCAATCAGTTTATCAAGGCTGACATGCTGCTCAATAGCGGCAAGAGCCTTTTCATACCAGCCTATAATCATTTCCAGCATCTTATGCTGTTTTTCCAAGGATGTATAAGTATCTACATCATGGAAAGAGTTTTGATGCAAAAAGTCTTCGCGAATAGAGCGCGCACATTCGAGAGTAACACGATCACGCAAACCTAAAGCATCAACGCCGACCAAGCGAACAATCTCATCCAACTCCGCTTCTTCCTGCAAAATCTTCATTACTTCATTGACAAGCGAAGACCAATTAGGCGCTACCGATGTATTGTAATATGATTTCAGCCTGTCTGAGTACAAAGAATAGCTTTGCAGCCAATCAATGGCAGGGAAATGACGACGATAGGCAAGAGCGGAACTCAGGCACCAGAAAACCTTAACTATACGAAGCGTAGCCTGGGATACCGGCTCCGAAATATCACCACCAGGAGGCGATACAGCTCCGATTGCGGAAACAGCACCAATACGGGCATCATGTCCTTTGCAAACAACAATGCCTGCTCTTTCATAAAACTCTGCAAGACGAGATGCAAGATAAGCAGGATAGCCTTCTTCACCAGGCATTTCCTCCAACCTGCCTGACATTTCACGCAGTGCTTCTGCCCAGCGAGAAGTTGAATCTGCCATGATTGCTACTTTGTAGCCCATATCGCGGAAATATTCCGCAATAGTAATACCTGTATAAATCGAAGCCTCACGTGCCGCTACCGGCATGTCGGAGGTATTAGCTATCAAAACTGTACGTTTCATCAAAGGAAGTCCTGTACGCGGGTCATTCAGTTCTGGGAATTCCATCAAAACATCTGTCATTTCATTACCGCGTTCACCGCAGCCAACATAAACTATGATATCTGCGTCAGCCCATTTTGCCAATTGATGCTGAATAACAGTCTTGCCGGATCCAAACGGTCCAGGAACCGCAGCAACGCCGCCTTTGGCAATCGGGAACAATGCGTCGACAACTCTCTGACCGGTAATCATAGGTTCTTCCGGTGCCAGTTTTTCAGTATAAGGGCGGCCTCTACGAACAGGCCATACCTGCAGCATTGGGAATTCTTCCACATTGCCGTCTTTCGTTTCTAACCTATAAACAGGTTCAATAATAGTTGCTTCGCCTTTCAAGATCCAGGTAACAGTACCTTCCTTGCCAGGAGGAACCATTATTTTATGCAAAACCGCCGGAGTCTCCTGCACTGTTCCTATGACATCGCCTCCGACTACTTTGTCACCTACTCCCACGATAGGATGAAATTCCCATTTCTTTTCGCGGTTAAGTTTCGGCACATCAATACCGCGAGAAATACGATCACCTGCCATAGCCCGTATAACATCAAGCGGTCTCTGAATTCCATCAAATATGCCTTCAATAAGGCCAGGTGCCAATTCCACCGAAAGCGGAACACCGGTTGATTCTACCGGTTCTCCTGGTCCCAATCCAGCAGTTTCTTCATAAACCTGAATAGACGCTCTATCGCCTCTTAATTCAATTATCTCGCCAATAAGCCGCTTTTCGCTTACGCGGACAACGTCGTACATTTGTACGTCGCCCATGCCCTCAGCAACAATCAGCGGGCCTGCTACTTTTACAATAGTTCCACTCATCAGCCACTTACCTACCCTTCCCTGAATAGAATATCTGCACCAACTGCTTTCTCAACATTCGATTTAAGTTTTTTCATTCCGATACCCAAAACTCCTGTACTCGAGGGAATCGGTATTATTGCCGGAAAGGTTGCTGTCGTGTAAATGCTAATTGCTTCCTGTGCAAGTTCTGCTGCCTTTTCCGTAATATAAATTGCCGCATAGCCCTGATCTGCTAATTTATGTATCCGGTGCTCTATTTGAGCCTTTTTTTCTTCATAAAAAACATCAAGACCAATAGCTTTGAAAATCATGACTGAACTAGGATCGCCTATTACTGCAATTTTTCTCTCTTTCATGCGATGCCGCCTTTCTTAAGCATAAAGCTCAGGCAATTCAATTTCAAAACCTGCCCGCTTCGCTCCGAAAATAACGCGAAGAGCTTTAGCCTCAGCTTCCCTGCCCATCAAATAACCAATGATAGGTCCCAATGTAGACACATCCCACTTAACAGCCTTTAACACGTTCATCAAAGCCGTTTCCATTCTGCGTTTCAAAATCGGGACATTACCAGTTGCAACATATTCCTCAATAGTTTGGGAAATAAGTTTGCCATGAGGGCCGCGATTAAATTTTGCACCAAGTTGTTCCAAAGGAGTATCCATACCTTCAATAAATACCGAATGTTCTATCTCGCCGCAATCCAGAAGCATTGGCCGCAATTTATCACTATTCCAGTTCAACATACGGCTGCGAATAACACTTCTTGCATTCTGGAAGTCAGCCATCAGTGAAAAATATTGCCGTACAAAGCCTTTTTCTTCTTTTTTGTCTAAAACACTTTTAATATGTTTAAACATAGCACAATCGATTTGAGCGCTAAATAGCAATGGATCAATATTCCTCTGCAAGTCAACTTCAATTTTATTCATGGCAATGCGATAGGCATCTGGTAATTTGTCATACTTTTTGTTATCAACGCACTCCTTGAGAACATCAAGAGGAAAAACGCCGCCCTCTATCAGAACATCTGGCGCCTCCGTCCCCATAAGCCTTGCCTTGAGGAGTGTCTTAATATTATGTGTATCAACCTCTAATAAGAATAGGCTAGTCAAATCCGGCTCAGGTGTTAACTCCCACACCATCTTTCTCGACATCTGCAGTTGAGCACGTATGACATAATCAATCTCCGTTTGCACAATCTGCGTTGAAGTTAAGTTGCCGCCGTAACCAGTTTCCAACAATAACGCTAAAGCTTCTGAAACATCCGTTGCTTCAGCAATACGCCGAAGTTGTGCAGCTGTCAGCATTCTCCTTGAAAAAACGCTGATGCGCCCTACCGCGTACTCATAACTTGGATGTGGCATTTTAATTCACCTCCGCGTCAAACAACAAAGACGCAACCTCGCGCTCCGATTTTCTGCGAACTTCTCTTAAGATTGTCTCGAAAGAACCATCAAAATCGCTGTTCTGACCAATAAGTAAAACTCCACCAGCAAATTTTGCCGTTTCCTCAGCCAATGTTAGTTCACCTTTTTTGCCATTTTTTACAAGTTCCAGATTAAGTTTTTCAAGTAAGCCGCCTTTATATTTCTCTACATCTGCCGCTGGCACACAAAGCTTTTCTGTACCAGTTTCACTTGCGTTCAATACAGTCGCAACAATTAGTTTCTCCCATTTATCCTGCGGCAAATTGGCAAGCTCGTTTTTTGCCTGCGCAAAAACTTCTTCAATAACCTTGCGTTTTCTGTCAAGAGTATTCTTGCGCGCCTCTAATTCAGCAATTAACAATTGGCGTCTTGCGACTTCGGCAACATCTAATTCCGACTGTTCCTTAATTTCTTCGACTTTTGCCACTGCCGTCTCGTTAATTTTATTTACAGAAACTGCTGCTTTACCTTTAGCCGCTTCTAACATATCAGCAACTTCTTGAGATGCTTCCTCCTGAATTTTTAAAATAATTTTATTTATTGCCACCGTTCTTACCTCCTCTTGATTAAAGTTTTACGCCATTAACCATAATGAAGGAAATCAACAGTGCCAATACTGCATAGGTTTCAACCATAGCGGCCATGATAATGCCCTTACCGGTTTCCTCAGGACGTTTAGCACAAAGATAAATACCTGCTGCACACACTTTTCCTTGGTAGATACCAGAGAAAAACCCTGCAATACCTATTGGCAGGCCTGCAAAGAAGAGTGCCAACCCTTGTGCTGTAGTTAAATCTTTAATGTTGCCATCAATAACTCCTATATTCAAAACGATAATAAAGGCAATCAGAAGCCCATAAATACCTTGTGTACCAGGCAGTGCCTGCAGTACAAGAACATTACCAAATTTGTCCGGATCCTCCGATATGACACCCGAACCAGCCTGACCTGCTATACCAACACCGAGTGCGGACCCGCTTCCGGCGAAACCAGCAGCTACTGCTGCTCCGGCAAATGCTAGTGCTGTACCTAAACTTAACATAATTACATTCCTCCCCAGAACTATTTTATAAATAAATTTTATTTTGTAACATCCATATATTTCGTACGAATTGCTAATGGTACGAATGCTTTGCCGCCAGCCTCATAAAACTTACCGAAGAACTCTATATACTGTAGACGGCATGTATGCACGAAGGACCCAAGTACGTTAATCATAATATTGAATATATGCCCGCCTATCAAAACTATGACGGCAGCAACAATACCGATAGGGCCAGCTCCGCTCAACATCTGTGCAATAGTATTGATTACCGCGGCAATAACGCCAGTTGCAAGACCTAGAGCGAACAATCTTGAATAGCTAAGAAGATCACTAACATAACTGCTAATATTGTAGAGAGAAAGGAACCCTGATATTAATCTGGCAACAATTCCTCGCTTATCCCTGCCACCTGTCAGAACAATAATGGCGGCACCTGCTATAGCCAGATATTTGCCTATGGAGCTTTCCGTTAAAAAGACCATTAGAAACAAACCAGTAAATAAAATGAGCCAGGAAAGCTGATCAAAAACAGCATTCCAAACCTGACCGCGTTTGATTTCCAAATACATCTTCATAAACATCCCGGACACTAAGTGCATTGCCCCCAAAACGAAGCACAATGCCAGCATTTTCAACGGCTCTTTCATCGGCACAAACAAAAGCGGTTTCCATTCTAACCCAAACCAGCCACCAAACAGCGCACCCCATATCACAGTGGAAATGCTGCCGAAGAATACCACGGTTATCAATTTGCCGGCAGTATCCTGCGGTTTAAATATCTTGAGCACAAAGAAAAGCAGGACAGTCAGAACTAAGCCATAGCCAGCATCTGATAACATCATGCCAAAAAAGATAAAATGAAACGGCGCCATCATAAAGTTAGGGTCGATAGAACCAACCCTCGGACGCGAATAAAGTTCAGTTACAGCTTCGTAAGGCGTAGCAAATTTATCATTCTTCATTACCGTAGGAGGAATTTCTCCTCTTTCAGGATCAGTAAAGTTCAAATCATAAGCATTGGTTGCCTCTGCCACCGCTTGGGAAACCTCATTCGTTTTATCGGCTCTCAACCATCCCTGCAAACAAAATGTTTTCTCTGTTTCTTCTCCAAAACATTTTAGACGTTCTTGTTTTGCCGTCAGCTGGTCGTAATAAAGGAAAAGTTCTGACTCTCTCTTTGCAACATCCAGTGCTTCTGCTTCCAGCTCATTAGCTAAATCCTCTTTTTTAGCAGCCTCTTTTTTGGAAGCAGCAATTATTTCTCTTACTAACCCCGTGCGTTTTGGGAAAATCATGTCAATGAACTCATGCGATTTCAGTATATGCCTGACCCCGGCAGCAGCAGATTTATGCGCAAAAATTATCATGGCCCTGCCTTCGGGCGCCTCTGCCAGAGCAAGAACCTCTGCGGTTAATTCATTGAGTTCTTCCGCAAACTTTTCTTTTTCTGTATCCGGCAAATAGCCGGCAAACAAAGTACTTGAATCGGTATCTTTTAATTCTTCCAGTGGAACATCCAGCTCCAGCCATGGCTGTAAATGTTCCGCCTGAGCCAACAGCGTGGAAGCTTCATTACGCAAAGAGGCTATCTTTTCTGCCAAAGAATCAACTTGTTTGGATAACTCTGCACCCTCGCCAGTTTCCCTGAGGAATTTGTCATAAGCGACGGGCGTCTTTTTTGCCAGGAAAAATGGCTTACCCACATGCGCTGAAACAAATTTGATTGCACCTTTTGCAGTTTCTACTTTTGAGCTCAGGTCGTCTGCTCCCGTCGCATAAGAACCTTCGCCTTGTGAAATCAGCATGACGTTGCCATCGCGCTGCAAGTTCAGAAGTATGGCATCGCGGTCTTTTTTCAACGCATATAAAGTTACTTTTTTCATTGGAACCAACATGCTAGACCACAACCTTTTCTATAACGTACTCTACTGCCTCAGCTATCTTTTTCTTGGCCGCCAGCTCTAACTGCCTATCAGCCAACATGCGTTCCTCCACAATCGCCTTGGCTTTGATCTTCGCCTCTGCCTCTGCAGCGGCAACGGCTTTTTTCGCCGTGCGCTGTGCCGTAGCAATCATAACCTCTGCCTCTTTAGATGCGTTTTCTTCTGCTTCGCGGACAATATTTCTTGCTTTGACCTTTGCTTCACGTTTAGCTTCTTCTGCTGCCTTCTCTGCTGCCTTGATTTCTTCCAATATTGACATTTTACCACCACCTTTATTCATAGAAGATAATTATCATTAGAAAACACAAAATACCGTTTTCACCAAAAAGGTGAAACCGGTACCTAAGTTTGCTCTTGTTTCAAGACCTGCTTTGCACAAATTATCATAATTTCAGTCTTCCCTTCAAAAGAACTAGTATGGAAAAAGTTCAAAATTACTTAGAGTTAAGATGACGAAACCTGAAATGCCTTTTATCTATCAACAAATTTATAATTTTAAAATTGGATAACGAGCCAAAAGTTATCCGAATGTTTAATGTTTAGACATAAATCCTGTAATTCCTGCTAAAAAAATATCACTTCACTAAAAAAAGTATCACTTATTAAAATCAAAAACGAAAAGCACTCCGCAGCAGCAGCAGCCGGAATGCTCATAATCTTTTATCCAGACATACTTCTCTGAATTCACAGGAAGTAATGCTGAACATGCGGGAAGCAATACGCTTGCCTCTTGCCAAATCGGCAGTAAAACAAATGGTAGTATGGCCCATAGCACCTTCCGACAAAAGTCCTGCATTACATAAAACCGCTTGCGCATCAAGAGCCGTCTGGTCTGCTGGATCTATCACTTTTACTTGGTCACCCATCTCATGCTCAATCTCTTTCTTAATAAAAGGATAATGTGTACACGAAAGAATGAGAGTATCAACACCAGCGTTCTTAACAGGCGCGGCATATTCTGCAACTGCGTCGGCAATTTCAGACGAGCCGAACTTTTCGCCTTCAATTAGCGGTACGAATCTCGGACAAGCTTTAGGCACAACTATTGCACTTGAATCCAGAGACATAATAGCCGCCTTATGGGCACCTGAATTAATCGTAAACTCCGTAGCAAAAACGCCGATGGTCTTATTATTGCTGCCATTTAAGACCAGTCTGGCACCCTTGGACATGCCAACAATATCAAATTCATGATTGCCCTTTAAGGTATCGACGCCCAGCACAGTAAGCGTATTGCAGGCAATAACAACAAGTTTTGTACCCTGTGTTTCAAAATAGTCCAGCATCTCGCCTACAAATTGTCTTACTTCCTTTTCGCTGCGAGGGCCGTATGGCGTACGTGCTGTATCACCCAAATATATAAAGTTTTCATGTGGCATGAGTTCCCTCAGGCACTTTAAGACGCTGAGGCCACCTACACCTGAATCCAAAACCCCTATCGGTGCGTTCTTATTCAGCAATGCACTCATCTCCTGATCATAAACCTTAATTGTAAGTTCAATTACTTGTTATTATACACCAATTTGCCAACGTCTGAATAAAAAATTATCGCTTTCTGCGTAGAAGAGAAGCAAAAAGCAAGCTAAAGAAAAATGTCCAAAGGAGACGATCCCCTTTGGACATTTGCTAGCCGTTTTCTTCATTTTTATAAATATTTGACCCAGAATTTGTAGGTGCTCAGGATAATAACAACGGTCAACACCAGATAGTCGCCAATTCCCAGCTCCTGTTTCTTCATGTTTTTATAGGTATTGGCACCAAATCCCTTAAGCTCCATGCTAAGCGCCAAAGTATCAGATTTAGCTACGGCGCGCATTACCAATGGTTTGATCACAACAAGATAGGAATACATACGTTTGAAAACATTACCACGGTTAGAATAACCGCGGCAGGACTGCGCATCCAACGTTGCCGAGCTATCAGTAAGAAAATCCGGTACAAAACGCAGAGCCGTCGTCAACATGAAAGCATATTCACAAGGCATATGAAAACGTTCTACCAATGCTTGCGCAATATCCTGTATCCTCGTTGCGGCGAGCAGGCACAGAAAGGCCATCGTCATAACCAGCATCCGCAGGCCGCCAATCATGGCAACTTCGAGCGTAGATTGGAACAATAGCTGCAGCAAAATCATCATGCCTGTAAAAACAGTCAGCGCACCAATAGCCGCCATCGTCATACGGTCATGCTTTATGTAGAGCAAAAGCGCAAGCTCAAGTACGAGGATAAAGGAAACCACCTGCACAGGCAGAATAAAAACCAGTGCGGTAACTGCCAAGACAGTTATCAATTGGGTAAAGGCCGTTACTCTCATTATTTCTCACCTGCTTTCAAAGTAAGCTGAGCGCAAAAGTCAGCAGCATTAACAGCCGTAAGTTCGAAAGTCGCCGCCAGAGCTGCCATCGTTGGCTGCTGCAAACCCCACTCTGTCAAATCCTTCGTGCCGTTAAAAAGCTCTTCCGGCACATCGTCGAAAACGAGGTTGCCGTTATGCAAGACAATAACGCGGCGGGCATACAAACGTGCAATATTCATGTCATGGGTAATCAGAACAATAGTAATACCCTGCTCTTCATTAATTGCCCGCAGATAATTCATCATCTGTTCTTTTTCCAGGCTGTCCTGACCATTCGTAATTTCGTCAAGAATCAGAATCCGCGGTTTGAGCGCAAGCGCTGCCGCTACGCCGAGGCGTCGTTTCTGTCCAAAGGATAAGGTGCGGGGATAAATATCGGCAAAATCGGTAAGACCGGTTGCCGCCAAGGCTTCTTCCACCTGCTCACGTACTTTTTCTTCAGACAGTTTTTTATTACGCGGTCCATAAGCAACTTCATCCCAGACCGTATCGGCAAGAATCTGCAAATCCGGATTCTGGAAAACATAACCGACGCGGTCAGCCAGATCAGCCGGTTCTTTCTTAGCTATATTTTCACCGTCCACATAGACTTCACCGGAGCGCGGATGCATCAAGGCCATGAAAAGCCTGCTCAAAGTTGTCTTGCCGCTGCCATTATGACCAAGCAAAGCCACGAATTCGCCATTTTCTATTTTACAGTCGATATCGTTGATAACAGGCTCGCCGCGCCTGTAAGCAAAATTTACTTCTCTTGTCTCAATCACAGCGCAGCCCTCCCATACTTTTCTTTCAGTTCACTGACAGCATCACTCGTGTTTCTCCACAAACCAAGATGAATACCGTCACGTTTCTCAAGGTTAAGCTTAACCTGCCACAGAGCTGGTAAAATGCTTCTGAGCTCTCTGTCTTCGTAGGCGACAGCGGCGGCCTCTTCAAAAGAACCTGATGCTACGACACTGCCATCCTGCAATACTATCATATCGGTGACATAGGGTAGCACGTAATCGAGATTATGTTCAACGACCACAACAGTCATATTATATTTTTGATGAATCTTATATAAAAGTTTATACAACGCAACTGAGCCCTCCGGATCCATGGCCGAAACAGGCTCATCCAACACCAGCACACGCGGATGAACAGCCAAAACGGAAGCCAACAGCAGTCTTTGCCTTTGGCCGCCGGATAATTCATCCAGCTGGTAATTTTCCCTGCCAGGCAATCCTACATCCTCCAAGGCTTTTTTCGCACGTTCCTCAACTTCGTCCGGTGGAAAGCCGTGATTCAAGAGCGAAAAAGATACTTCTTCCCCGGCAGTCAGAGATACCAGCTGGCTTTCGTAATCTTCCAGCATCAACCCCAGATGCATCGCAATATCGGAAACACGCCTGCCCTTCGTATCTTCGCCCAACACTTCTACCGAACCTGCGTAGCGTCCGCCGTAATAATAAGGTATGATGCCCGCCATGGCTTTGCACATTGTCGTCTTGCCTGCACCGCTTGGTCCGAGAAGGACTGTGAAAGAACCTTCTCTGACACTGACGTTGATATCTTTTAAAACTACCTCACCGCCATTATAGGCGTAGTGAAAATTTTTAAATTCGACTGCATAGTTACTCATTTTTTACGCGCCCCCTGGATAAAAAACAGTTTTTGTGCAGGTGCGAACAAAACCTGAGTAATGAAACCGTTCAGCACTGCGACAGTTGCCACAACCGGCAACATAGCATAAATATAAACATGCATCGGCAAATTAAGAATAAGTTTTAAAATAAATGTGAAAACCGAACCGCTGGCCATAGTAGCCAGAAACCCTGTCAGATAAGGTCGGAAACGGAAATTAGCAAGCCCCATTTTCAGCATCGATTTAACGACTAGCGCCGCTACAAAGGCACCTGTCAATTCACTTGCTATATTACCGAGAGGGAAAGCCGACTTCGAGGAAGGCACCAGTGTCAGACCTGCTACAAAACCGATACCCAGAGATTGTGAAAAGCTTGGATTAGTCAGGCCGATGGTAATAGAATACATGGCAATTGTCCAGTTCGGGGTCACACCGCCAATATTCGGACTAATGGTATGAAGAATAACGCCTATGGCCAACAAAAGTGCTGTTATCGCTACCCAGCGATGAGTATCCTTGGCCGGCGGCACTTCAATCAATTCAACTTCTGGTTTAAAAACTTGTTCCTCTTTCATCTTTTTCCTCCTCAATCAAAATTTTGGCAATAAAAAAAGCCCCTCATCCCTGTAGGGACGAGAAACTCTCGCGGTACCACCCTGCTTGATTACCTATAGTAATCCTGCTTGCTTCGGAATACGGGCTTTAGCCGATACTCCCTTCCTTGCTAACGGGTGAAGTCTCCCGACGGCGTCTACCCCGGCTATGCCGGCTCAAACCGTATCTCTTGGGCCCATTCAAAATGCTGCCTTGCGCCGGACTCTCACTGTCACCGGCTCGCTGAAGCCTGCTTTGCAGATCTACTCTTCCCAATCATTGAATTTATCTTATAGATTAACACAAAGTTTAGCAAAAGCATCCATCTATGTCAACATTTATTTTGCACTCATTATTAGTTCTCGCAAATATTAGCTCTATATTCCGTTAAATACGCAAGGGATGAAGATATGACGGGCCTCTCGCACATCAGCGACCGGCTGCTTGCAGGCGAATTGTCGCGTGTGGAATGTTATTCAAACAGAGTTATTTAGAACAAACAAAGAGGCAAGAATTGAAGAAGTGACGGGCTTGCTGCACATCAGCGACCGGCTGCTTGCAGGCGAATTGTCGCGTGTGGAAGCAGCCAGAGGAGCTCTTCAATCCTTACCGATAGACATCAATGTGGCATATCTCGAGATTGCCAGAGAAACACTTTGTCCCTTGGGTATTTTGCCTGACATATTTATTTTGCATTTATGATAACTATTCCTTATAATTATGGTAGGTGATGGAGATGAAACAGGGATTAGTATATAAATTTTTAATTGCTCCGTTAATCTTCCTTCTTTTGTATATCGGAACTCTGCTGCCTTTCATTGGCGAAGGATTGCGAGCCCTTCTGCAGTTTTTACCGCAGCTCCTGACTTACGCAATTTCTTTGCTGATGACAATTTTGGCGGCTGTAACAGCTTTAATTAATCATTTTCTAGCTTTTTTCTCACCCATGTTCGCAAAAATGTTCGCATCATTCAGCAATATGTTTATGCAGGCACTTAGCATTATCTTTAATACTTTTGCGCAGTTCTTCGGTTTTGTTGTTGATTTTGCGCTGAAAATAATCAACGGAATATTCTACCTGTTTGGACAGTTCTGGTCTCTGTTTGCTTCTGTCTTGATCAATTTCCTTAACTTGCTTGGTTTTTTTGCAGAAGCCATGATCGCTTTCCTGTTGCTGATTATCCAATTACTGCTATATGCTCTGCAAACTCTGCTTTCCACTTTGTTTGCCATTATCTATAAAATTATCAACATGATACCTTTATTAAGAGATGTTACCGACTACTTGCTTGATACGCCGGCCGGCCGGCTGCTGCGAGAATTTTTCGGTCTATTCTTCAATAAAGCTCATCGTTTGGAAGCAAAATATGCTTGGCAAAATTTTCTCAAAAAATTAAAAAGAAAAGGATCGTGACACTATGAAGATTTCAACGAAAGGACGCTACGCCCTTCGCTTGATGTTGGATTTAGCCGTTAATTATACCGGCGAATATATCACCATTAAAAATATTGCCAAAAGACAGGAAATCTCCGAAAAATATCTGGAACAAATTATCACCCAGCTGAGCAAAGCGGGCTTTGTCAAAAGTGCCCGCGGCGCCCAAGGTGGTTATATGCTGGCCCGTACCCCGGCCGAATATACTGTCGGCGAAATCCTGAGAGTCCTGGAAGGCAGCCTGGCTCCTGTTAGCTGTCTGGAAGAGGGACATGTGACATGTGCCCGTGCCAGCGAATGTGTAACACTTGACATCTGGCTCCAGCTGGAAAAGGCAATCAACAACGTTGTAGACAACATAACTCTTGCCGACCTGGTAAAACGACATAACGCAAAAACTTCTTATACCTACGAAATATGAACACATCCTGTCGAGCAAAAAAAGCTTGACAGGTCTTTTTTTTAAGGGTAAAATTTTATCAAAAGTTAATTCCCATTATATCTATATGAATTAAGGAGAATGATATTCATGAAATTCTCACATCATACCAGGCGATGTTGACTATTATCTGCTGCCTTAACTTGCACGAATTTATTTATCGAAATCCATTATACGAAAAGAGGAAACTATTATGGCTAAAATCGTTAAAAGTTTAACTGAATTAATTGGCAATACCCCACTTTTATCACTGACCAACTATAACAAAAAACATGCGCCAAATGCGGAAATCATCGCTAAACTGGAGTACTTCAATCCAGCCGGCAGCGTGAAGGATCGCATCGGCAAGGCTTTGATTGAAGATGCTGAACAAAAAGGCCTCCTGAAACCGGGCTCAGTCATCATTGAACCGACCAGCGGCAACACAGGCATAGGTCTTGCTTCCGTAGCGGCAGCCAAAGGTTATCGCGTTATCCTGACTATGCCGGAAACAATGAGTATTGAGCGTCGCAACCTGCTCAAGGCTTACGGTGCTGAACTTGTTCTTACCGAAGGCGCAAAAGGCATGAAGGGTGCAATCGAGAAGGCTGAAGAACTTGCCAAAGAAACCCCTGATTCCTTTATCCCAGGTCAATTCGTTAATCCAGCCAATCCGGCCACCCATAGAGCAACGACCGGCCCGGAAATCTGGAGAGATACCGACGGCAAAGTTGATATCTTCGTTGGCGGCGTTGGTACCGGCGGCACTGTCACCGGTGTCGGTGAATACTTGAAATCTCAAAACCCAAATGTTAAAATTGTTGCTGTAGAGCCGGCCGACTCCCCTGTTCTTTCCAAAGGCGTTGCCGGCCCACATAGAATTCAAGGCATCGGTGCCGGTTTTGTGCCTGATACCCTGAACACCAAAATTTATGATGAAGTTGTAACTGTCGAAATCGATAACGCTTTGAACACCGTGAAGGAATTAGCCAAAAACGAAGGCCTCCTGGTAGGCATTTCCAGCGGTGCTGCCGTATATGCCGCAACCCAGCTTGCTAACCGTCCGGAAAACAAGGGCAAAGTCATTGTTGCTCTTTTGCCGGATACCGGTGAACGTTACCTTTCTGCCCCGGGCTTCATCGATTAAGGATAATCGAAAGGAACTGATTGCATGACCTTATTGACTCGTGACCAAGCATGGGAATTACTGACCAAATATAACAAGGATCCTTTTCATCTGCGCCATGCCCTTACTGTAGAAGGTATGATGCGCTACTTTGCCCGAGAACTGGGCTATGGCAAGCAGGAAGCTTTCTGGGGCAATGTCGGTTTATTGCATGACCTCGACTTCGAACTTTATCCTGAACAGCACTGTATCAAGGGTCAGGAACTGATGCGGGAAGCAGGACTCGACGAAGACATCATCCGCGCAACTGCCAGTCATGGTTACGCAATCGCAGTCGATATCAAACCTGAGCATGAAATGGAAAAAATTCTTTATGCCTGTGATGAACTTACGGGACTAATCGGCGCCTGTGCCTTGATGCGTCCTTCCAAAAGCGTACAGGACATGGAACTCAAATCCGTAAAGAAAAAATACAAAGCCTTGAATTTTGCCGCCGGCTGTTCGCGTCCGGTCATCGAACGTGGTGCCGAAATGCTCGGTTGGAGCTTAGACGACCTGATTACCAGAACTATTCTGGCGATGCGGATAGATGAAGCCGCCATTAACGAATTTTGTGCAAACTTGGAACCTGCGGAGCAGGATAAATAAATATTTTGTCTAAATAGTAATTTGTAATTTTTTTCAATTACTATGAATAGCCGGGGTGAGAACGATGTTTAAACATAGAGGACTGCTCATAATCTTTCTTTGTTTAATTATCGTTTCTGCCCTCGGCTTTTTTATTCTCGCCAACAATACGCCAAAAGCGCAAAATTTTTTCACTTACAAAGATACTGTCATAACGCAGGACCAAAATATTAAAACCTTGATGGCAGCGGGCGGCAATATTGTTATTGACAGTAATATCAAGGGACATATTTTCGTTGTAGACGGTGATTTAACAATTAATGCAGACTCAAAAGTTGGCGGTCAAATTGTTGTGATCGGAGGTCAGCTTACGGTTGCACCGCAGGCAGAGATAAAACACAGGCCTTTCGTTTTTTTACTGCATGGCCATCCTTTCATCCCTTTTATTGTCGCCACGCTTTTTGGTTTGGGCGCATTCAGCCTGATTGCAATACCTTTGCTGCTCTGGCTTATCGGTTATTACTTTAAAAGATCACCGTTCTACCAACCAGCTAAGGATAAGCTTCTGGAATTACAGGAACGTTGGCCCTCCCTATTCATTATTGCTGGTTTTATTCTTAGTGTTGCGATGCTCTTCACTTTTTTAGACCTTGCGTGGGATACCTTTATTCAAGCCAGTGCTGTTTTATTTGATGATGCTTTTATCTGGCTGGTTCGCTATTATGCCAATCCTTCTCTTGATAAATTCATGTTGTTCATAACCGATATCGGCTTCGGCAAAGGTTATGCCATTATTGTCGGTACTACCCTGGCCTTACTTGCTTACAGGAAACGTTGGTATGATATTTCAGCACTTGCTATTTGTATTGCCGGTGCCGGTCTGCTCAGCGTTCTCCTGAAAAACGCCTTTCATCGCATGCGCCCTGATTCCTTTTTCCTGGTGCAGGAAAACAGTTTCAGTTTTCCCAGCGGACATGCCATGGCAACCATGTGCTTTTACGGCATGCTGGCCTTTTTCCTGATGCGAGAAGTAAAGTCATGGCCGCTGCGCTTACTGATAGCAACCTTGACCGTCATCCTGAGTCTTATCATTGGTATCAGCCGCATTTATCTGGGCGTTCATTATCCGACTGATGTCGTAGCCGGTTATGCAGTCGGTTTCATGTGGCTGACCTTCTGCATTTCCTTGCTCCTACGGCAGGAAAAGAAAAAGCGGAATAACAGTTAAGCCTTTTCATTCTTTACCGGTAATAAATCCAAAAGATTTTCCCGCGACAAACGGTAGATACGCCATTCCTCAAGATGTTTAGCACCGAGAGATTCGTAAAAATATATACTAGGTTTATTCCAATTGAGACACCACCAGTCCAGACGTCCGCATCCGCGTTCAATAGCAATTTCAGCCAATTTGCCAAAAATCGCTTTACCGTAGCCGTGGCCACGATGTGCAGGTTCTATATACAAATCTTCTAAAAAAATCCCGCTTTGGCCCAAAAATGTGGAGAAATTATAGAAAAAAAGAGTAAAGCCTATCGGTCTGCCGGCAAGTTCACAAAAGATAACTTCCGCTTTTTGCTGATCAAACAACCAATCCTCCAATATGGCTTCGCTTACTGCAACTTTATCCAACAAATTTTCATAAGCCGCCAAATCTCTGATAAACTTCAAAATCAAGGGAACATCTTCTCTTACCGCAAAACGGAATTGAATTTCTGCCGCCATTTCAACACATCCTTTTTACTTAATAAAATAAAAAGCACTATCGTCACGAAGAAAACTGTTTTCTTCATTGAACGACAGTGCTTATTTTTTATAAATCTCTGCTGAGCATATCCATTACCATCATATTACTTACCACGCCAATGCCCCCCGGAACAGGAGTGAAAGCAGAGGCCTTTTCTGCTACGGCTGCATCAACATCGCCAAGCAGTTTGCCGTCGACAGCGTTGATACCAACGTCGACAATCACAACACCCTCTTTGACCATATCCTGTTTTACAAAAGAAGGAATACCGACTGCCGCCACGATAATGTCAGCCTGCCTGAGAATACCTGGCAAATCCTGCGTACGTGAATGGCAGATAGTGACGGTAGCATGTTCTTGCAATAGAAGCAGAGCGACAGGCTTACCAACTACATTGCTGCGTCCTAGAACAACAACGTGTTTGCCTTTCAGCTCGATACCGTAATGTGCCAGAGTTGCCATACAGGCACGGGGTGTACATGGTGCCCAGCGGCTGCGGCCGAGATATAATTCACCGGCGTTAAACGGATTCAAACAATCGACATCTTTCGCCGGCGCTAATAATGCTCCGACGGCGTCGCTGTTCAAATGCTTTGGCAGAGGCATCATCGGCAATATTCCCGTGACTTTCTCGTCAGCATTCAATTCTTTTATTACTGCCTCAACTTCTTCCTGAGAAGCAGTTGCCGGCAATTCAACCGTTCTCACACCTGCGCCCAAGCTTTCTGTCATTTTAATCAAACGGCTTTTATAAACATGTGAAGCCGGGTCGTCACCTACTGTAACGATTGCCAAGGTAACTTGTTTGCCGTTGGTTTTAGCTGCGGCAATTTTGGTAGCAATTCTTTCTCTGGCAGCATCAGCAACCGGCTTGCCAGACATTAGTAATGTTTCCATCCTTTTACCTCTTTTATCAGAATAGGCCGCTGATGACGCCGTCATCACTAACGTCGATTTTCTCAGCCGCCGGTACCTTCGGCAAGCCAGGCATCGTCATGATATCCCCAGTCAGTACAACTACAAAACCCGCACCTGCTGAGATACGTACATTCTTAACGGTCATGGTAAAACCTTCCGGACGACCGAGCAAAGCTGGATCATCGGAGAGTGAATATTGTGTTTTGGCCATGCAGACCGGCAAGCTGCCATAGCCCATCTCTTCGTATTGTTTTAAAGCAGTTTCTGCTTCTTTCGCATAAGAAACAGCAGCAGCTCCGTAGATTTCCCGGGCAATTGTGTTGATCTTTTCCTTCAGCGTCAGGCTATCTTCATAGATAGGGGCAAAATCAGCTTTGCCGGATTCAGCCAAAGCAACGACTTCTTCGGCCAAGGCTATACCGCCTTCGCCGCCTTTGGCAAAAACATCGGATAAAGCTACATTAACGCCATGTGTTGCACAGTGGCTGCGGATTGCCTCCAACTCTTCTTCAGTATCCTGAGCGAAGATATTGATAGCAACAACCAAAGGCACGTTGAATTTTTTAATATTCTCAATGTGTTTTTCCAGATTAACAAGGCCTTTTTTTACAGCTTCGACATTAGGTTCAGCCAGGCCGGTTTTTGGTACACCGCCGTGCATTTTAAGAGCACGAACTGTGGCAACAAGTACGACAGCATCAGGTTTCAGTCCGGCATAACGGCATTTAATATCAAAAAACTTTTCAGCGCCAAGATCGGCACCGAATCCTGCCTCTGTGACAGTATAATCAGCAAGCTTCATGGCCGTTTTCGTAGCCATGACGCTGTTGCAGCCATGTGCTATATTGGCAAAAGGACCGCCGTGAATTATTGCCGGTACATTCTCCAAAGTCTGCACCAGATTCGGTTTGATGGCATCTCTCAAAAGAGCCGCCATTGCCCCTTGTGCCTTGATCATGCCGGCAGTAATCGGTTCACCGGCATAAGTATACGCCACAATAATTTTGCTGAGGCGTTCTTTCAGATCTTTCAGGCTGCTGGCCAGACACAAGATAGCCATTACTTCTGATGCAACTGTGATATCAAAGCCATCCTGGCGCGGCACACCATGTGCCTTGCCGCCAAGTCCTACAACTATGTTACGCAGCTCACGGTCATTCATGTCTACTACACGTTTCCAGACAATCCTGCGCGGATCTATATTCAGGAGATTACCCTGTTGGATATGGTTGTCCAACATAGCTGAAAGCAACATATGAGCCGACGTAATGGCATGAAAATCGCCTGTAAAATGCAGGTTAATATCTTCCATCGGCACAACTTGGGAATAACCGCCGCCGGCAGCACCGCCCTTAACGCCCATGCAAGGTCCAAGTGATGGTTCACGCAGAGCTACGATGACATCTTTGCCAATTTTGGCGAGACCTTGTGCCAAACCAACTGTCGTTGTCGATTTGCCTTCACCGGCAGGTGTCGGCGTTATAGCGGTAACCAGAATCAATTTGCCAGCTTTTTTTGCTTCTAAGCTGCGAATAAGATCCATGGACAATTTGGCCTTATAGCGCCCGTACATTTCAATATCATTCTCTGCTATGCCAAGTTTTTTTGCCACTTCGGTAATGGGGAGCATTTTTGCCTGTTGTGCAATTTCAATATCAGTTAACATAGATATCCTCCTTAAATTCCGGGGCCAGCCCTTAAATCATTATATACGAAAAAAGCCGACAATCCGGGCTCGTTTTGCCCAGACGGTCGGCTTTAATACCGGTCATACTCCATGTGGTTATCCACTTCCGTCAGTTATATGACCCCTATGGATTTGATTATACCTTGCGCACTTTTCTTTGTCAACGCAAAGAACTGCTGAACTTTACGAGCATACCCGACCCAAGATGTCTCGGCCGCGCTCGACATGATACTACGTAATAACCGGTAACTTCAGTCAATGCTTAAAGAAGTAACGAGCTTGCTGCACATCAGCGACCGACTGCTTGCAGGCGAATAGCCGCGTGTGGAATGTTATTCAAGCAGAGTTGTTTAGAACAAACAAAGAGGTAAGGATTAAAGAAGTGACGGGACTCATATACATCAGCGTTCGGCCGAATTTATTGCGGCCGTTTAACGCGTGTGGAATGGTCCAGAGGAACTCTTCAATCCTTACCGATAGACATCACATACCATTCTATTCTATACTCGCCGTTCGCCTGCTATTCAAACCAGACTTCCACTACGGAATCCGGTGCGAGAATTGTGCCAGGCGGTACGGATTGCTTCTTAACCGTTCCGCTGCCGTAAGGTATCAGCACCAATCTGCCCTGCTGAATAAGCTCAGCGACTTGTCTGAAATTCAGCCCGGCAAAATTAGGTATTTTAGCCCGGCCATCCGGCATGATCTGCATTTGCGGCAGCGTGCTCATTTCCTTATAATTTTCCGGTCTTTTCAACGTGTCAAGAGAAGGAAGGCCAGTCGCATTACTAGGCTGTATTCCCTGTGCAGCCAGTATCTGCTGCAATGTATCCCTGAAAACCGGCGCTGATACCTGGGAACCGTAGAAAACACCCTGCGGCGAATCCAGCATGATCAGCATTGCATACTGTGGATTATCACTTGGTACGAAACCAACAAAGGAAGCTATATATAGTCCTGCCGCATAGCCGCCATGTTCGCTGAGTTTTTCAGCTGTTCCGGTTTTGCCGGCAATCTTATAGCCTTGGATTTTCGCTGTCTTACCGCCGCCGGAAGAAACTACCTGCTCCATCATGTATCGCATCTGTTCGGCAACGTCTTCCGTAATTACCCGCCTTACGACCTGCTTATTGCCTTCCATCAGAACTTTGCCGTCTGGCGTAACAACCTCCTGTACAATATAAGGTTTGACCAATTCGCCGCCGTTAGCAATAGCACAAATCGCGCGCAGCATCTGCAGCGGCGTTACCGCAATACCTTGTCCGATGCCCATCGTAGCGATGTCCGGCAGACGCATCTCATCAGGATCATAAAGGATACCATCCTCTTCACCTGGCAATTCGATGCCGGTAGCCGTGCCGAAGCCAAATTTCTTGGTATATTCCGTCAGGCGTTTGGCTCCGAGCTTCATACCCAAATCAGCCATACCGGTATTAACAGAGAATTTAATGATATCTGTGAAAGTAATTGCTCCCAAAGCTCCGCTGTCCCAGTTGCGAATCGTCCGGTCAGCAACGTTAAAAGCACCGGCATCATAAAACGGTGTATCCGGCGTGACCAAATGCTCAGTTAAGCCTGCACAGCCTACAATCGGCTTGAAAACAGAGCCAGGCTCATAAACAATGGAGATCGCCCTGTTCGTAAAAGCCTCAGCAGGGTATTCGCTGAATTTATTAGGGTCAAAGGTTGGCCTGCTGGCCATGCCCAGAATTTCGCCTGTATGTGGATCCATCAGAATAACAGCAGCACTTTTGGCATGTGTTTTCGCTATCGCATCGTCAAGGCCTTTTTCCAAAACGTACTGCATCTTGCTGTCAATGGTCAGATATACTTTTGGCATTTGCGGTGGCGCCGCACTGTTAAATCCGCTTTCTCCTATCTTACGTCCAAGCGCGTCTAAAAATTCGCTTCGATGCGTTTCCGCACCTTTAATGATAGAATCCAGTTTCCACTCTATTCCACTCAATCCGTTATCATCAATACCTACAAACCCGAGAACATGTGCTGCCATCGTATTCTTGGTATAATAACGCTTGCTTTCTTCCAGAAAATGCAGCCCGGAAAGCTTGTTCTCCTTGATTATCTGGCGCACCGCATCAGCTTCCGCAGGTTCCATCGCCCTTTTGATCCAGAGGAAACGACCGCCGCTGCTAAAATCACTATAAAGCTCATCTGCCTTTATTTTCAGTACTGGTGCCAGAAGATCGGCTGCCAGACGACGGGGGTCACGCTGCGGTTTTTGACCGCGCGGCCACATTTCCGGATTATCATCCATCTGCTTAGGGTCAACATACAGGGACTTACTCATAATGCTGACCGCGAGTTCTTCCCCATTACGGTCAAGAATACTCCCTCTGGGAGAAAAAACCTTTTCATCGCCAGCAGTTTGCTGCATCGCACGCTTAGCGAGTTCTTCCCCGCTGAAAATCTGCAACCAAAATAAACGCAGTACTACAGCAGCAAAGGCAAATAAAATAAGGCAGCCAATCCAACCTGAACGTTTTTTTCCAGCATTTATGCTAAAATGTCTGCTCAACGCTGCCACCTCCTAGGGTGAGGGCGTTTGCCTGCGAGTTCCTGCTTGCGCCTTTCAAAAACGGCAGCGACTTCTTGCTGTGATTCATCCTGTTTCGCTTCATCCCGATAAACCGCAATAACCAGGCCAATTGCCGCCAGGTTAACAACCAAGGCTGTACCACCGTAACTGATAAAGGAAAGCGGCACACCAATAACCGGCAGGATACCGCACACCATAGCCATATTGGCCACTGCCTGACCGACTACCAGAAAATTAATGCCTGTAACAAGCAAAAAACCTTTTTCACTTTTGGTATTGAGTGCTATCTGGTGAATAGCCGCAGCTAAAACCAAGAACACTGCAATTAGAAGAACGGCGCCGATGAAACCCCACTCTTGGCAAAAAATAGCAAAAGCAAAGTCAGTATGTGCTTCCGGTAGATAAAAAAACTTGCCGGTGCCCATACCGAAAGGTTTTCCTACCAGGCCGCCACTGCCAATCGACATCAGGGACTGTACAACCTGATAACCGGTATTGCCGGCATCCTGCCAGGGATCGAGCCAGATTTTGACACGTGCAAAACGATAAGGCGCAATTACAATCAAACCTATCACACCAACAAGTGCTGCCCCTAGGAGGCCTACCAGTTCTATTCGCGGCAAACCAGCAACAATATAAAGTCCTATCATTAAAGCAAAAATTATTGCTGCCGTGCCCATATCCGGCTGCACCAAGACCAGTCCGGCAAAAATCGCAGCCTGGGCAAAAGGTACACACATACCCTTGGCAAACAAAGAAACCGGCTTACCTCTTTTCAAATATTCGCCAAGGGAACCGGCTCCCAGAATAATTATTGATAGCTTTACCAGCTCAGAAGGCTGAATGCTTTGGCCGCCAATATACAGCCAGCGCTGTGCGCCTTTATTCGTTACACCGAAAGCATCTACACAGACCAGCATAATGAAGAAAATCGCGTACCAGACCTGGCGGTACTGCAGCCAAATTCTGTAAGGGATCTTCCAGCCAATTAACCCCATGGCAATAAGTCCAATTGACGCATAAACAGCATAACGGTATAAATAAAAATAGCCGTTGTCGAACATATCCTTAGCTTCAACAAAACTGGCACTGAAAACGTTGATACAACCAAGCGCCATCAACAAAAAAGTTAAAACAAGGATGGCATCCTTGGGATTATCCCAGATTAGAAAACGCTTGCGCATACCCTCACCCCATGTAATTTTAGAAAACTACTTCGCAAAAACAAATCGGATTGCCCAATGCGCTGAATTTACGTTCATATTCAGTCATTACCGGATTGTCATAATCGGAATGATGCAAATCATAACTGACCGCAATTATCTTGAGACCGAATTCTTTAAATTCTTCCAAAGAAAAATCAAACAAGGCCCTGTTATCCGTTTTGAAACGCAGATGTCCGCCCTCGCCCAAAAGTTTCTTATAGATTGCCAAAAAATCACGGTGCGTCAATCTTCTGGCAGCATGCCGTGCTTTCGGCCAAGGGTCGCTGAAATTCAAGTACAATTCTTTTATTTCCCCTGGTTCAAACCACTCTTCCAGATAGGCAGCATTGCCGCAGATAATTTTGACATTATTCCTGCCGGCCTCCTGTGCTTTTTTCGCCGGATAGTAACAGATATCCTTTTGCGTTTCTACACCTATATAAGCCTTATCAGGATTAAGTTCTGCCATCCCATTAACAAAAGCACCCTTGCCGCAGCCGATTTCCAGAGCCAAAGGCTTACCTGGAAACATTTCCTGCCAGTGCCCCTTATGCGCTTCAATATTATCGAGAATGACGTATTCATCTTTTAATTCCATGATAGCATCGCTTATCCATGCTTTTTTTCTCAGTCTCATTGCCAACCACCTTTTAACCAGTCTGACTTTTGTCTCAGGACAAAAAACTTCACTATCCCATTATATAACAAATACCTCCAAAAAAGAATTCAAAAGAGCCTGCTTCCTTGTAGTTTTTATGACGCGGTACTATAATGACATTAACGGTAAACCTTTTTCAATGGCAAGTCATATTGCGTCAGGAGGTTTTATGCATGGGAAAAATTACTGATTTTTTGAAAGAGTGCGGAGTTTTTTACCTCGCTTCCGTCCACGGCACAGCGCCTCGGCTCCGTCCCCTGGGATTCTTCATGGAATATCAAGGCAAGCTTTATTTCGGCATCGGCAATAACAAAGAAGTTTATCACCAACTGCAGATTAATCCCCAGTTTGAAATTTGCTGCACCAGCAAGGATAATAAGTGGCTGCGCTTAAGAGGCAAAGCTATGTTTGACGAAAGCCCCGAAATTTTGGCAGCCGCCTACAAAGCAATGCCAATGCTGGAAACCATCTATGCAGATCCGAAAGGGTCGCGTTTCATTCCTTTTGCAGCAGCCAGATTAGTGGCTACTATCGATGATATGAGCGGTGGTCATGAAGAAATCCGTGAACTTTAATATTTGCCGCCAACAAAACAAATAAAATTTCATAAAAAATGCACAGCAGATTATTTTAATTCTGCTGTGCATTTTTGCTTTTATAATTCAGTTAATTCTATTATTCGCCGTCTTTTGGGCCCAGTTCATATTTTTTCAGGTAACGATACAAAGTTACGCGACTGACATCCAACATACCGGCAAGTTTGCTGATATTGCCGCCAGCGGATTTCCAGGCTGCGATGAATGCATCCTTGTCATATTTCCAGGATTTTTCCAAAGTACGGTCGCCAGGCAATTTAATATTATCTGCCTCAATGATGCTGCCGGGAGTATGGAAGAAAGCCTGTTCAATAACACCCTGCAATTGTTTGATATTGCCTGTCCAGCTGCAAGCCGTCAGAAGCTGCAAGGCTCTGGCCGATAAACGTTTAGGCGGCAGACTGTGCTGCGCTGACATTTCAGCAAGGATATGAGTAGCAATGACTTCAATATCCTTGACTCTCTCACGCAGTGGCGGAACACGGATAACAGTGTTCAGAACCAGTTCATACAACTCCTTGGAGAACAAGCCCTTGTCAGCAAGTCTCTTCAGGTTGGAATCGCAAGCCGCAATCACACGGATATTGAGCTTCTTCCTGACACCGGTTTCTTTATTGACGATACCATTCTTCAGAGCATCAGCCAGCTTGTCGCCCATTTCAACAGGCAGTTTTTCGACCTCATCGAGGAAAAGCGTGCCGCCAAGTGATAATTCCAATTTGCCGGCTGTCGGCTGGTTTTCACTGTCAGTAGAACCGAAGAATTCTGCTTCCAGCTCAGACATAGGGCCATTATAGCATTTGACTACGATTAACGGCGCAGCTGCGCGCGGGCTCGCCTGATGAATACCATGCGCCAGACGCTGCTTGCCTGTGCCCGGCTCACCTTGGATAAGAATGTTGTTATCACTGCGAGCGATACGGGAAGCCTTATGCTGCAGAGCCAGGAATTCGCTGGTCTCGCCAACCATGCTATACAGGCTGTAGCGAGAGCTGTAACCGGTCGCATGTGCAATGGTCGTTTTCAGATCCTCAATAGACATCGTCAAAACCAAGGCACTTTCGACATCATTGCCGGATTTAACCGGTAAAACCGTCGTAATATCCTCATAGGTGCGGTCCTGGGTTATCCAGGTAATTTCGCGGCGATGCGTCGGTGAACCTTTCAAAGCCTTCTTAAGGGGAATGTGCTCATAATTAAGGAAGACATCTTCCATTTTTTCTTTGCCTTCCAGGCGATTGGTGGCATTGTTATTGCAGTATTTAATCTTCTCGTCTTTACCGACCCAGTAAACAGAAACCGGCAATTCATTCATGGTCAGCTGATAAATATTCCAATATTCCAAAAGCTGCAGATGCTGCTCAATAGAATATTTCATCGTTAATAATAAAGAAAGAAGCATATCATAAGGCAGATCGCTCTGATCAAGCGAGAAGAAAGAGATAATGTAACGTATTTTGCCGTTTACATTAACCGGTGCGCTGCAGGCATCACCCGAATGGCTGTCTTTGATCCACATTTCCGGTCCGAACATCAGAAAAGGCACATTATGCTCCCTGGCAACACTGATGCTGGAGGTTCCAACGTCCTCTTCCAAAACACGCATGCCTTGAATGTCCTCAATTACTCTTTGGAAAAAGGGAAGCGCATAGTTTTTTATTACATAGCCGTCTTCATCAATCAGCAGCATGCTCAGATTGTGCACATTGAAATGCTGCTTATTCTGTTCGTACAAACCATCTACATATCTGACAATAAACTCATGTGCCTTCTGGTGCTCAATTATTTCTTCTTTACTCAATTTGTTAAGCTTCGGCATTGTTTCATGAGGCAGTTTCATCGCAGCACAACGCTGCCAGGATTCAGCTACCCAAGGATGTACATTGGGATCGACGATTCCTTCCTCCATGAATTTCTTGTAGTAGGATGCAAGTTTCTCTTTATTTCTTCTTTCACGAATCATTCTGTCTTACCCTCCTCATTATCAATCAAAATCATTGATGTCTATTATTCGACATCTTTTTAATAAATCCTACAAATAACTTAGCGGAAATATAAATTTTGTTACATTTATTTGGGCAAATTATTGGAATATGCTAAAATTCTGCGTGCCCCATAGTAGTGCTCGCTCCAATATTTTTCCTTCAGGCTGCTAAGCATAACACCGTGTGACGATGCATTCCAGAATTTATCTTTCCCTGCGTAAATACCAACATGCGAAGCACCAGGTTCGTAAGTCGTGAAGAAAACCAGATCCCCTTCTCTAAGGTCCTTCTTCAGTACGAAAATTCCTTCCAGGCACTGTGCATCTGCCAGCCTTGGCAATTTCGCCTTATGCTGGGCAAAAACATACTGAACATAGCCAGAACAATCAAAAGCTTTTGGTGTCGTCCCTCCGAATTTATACGGAACGCCCTTGTATTTTGCTGCCGTAGTGATAATCTCCCTGCCGCTGACGCCGCGGATAGCTTCCTTTTCGAAAGCAGCATTGACGACTTTTTGGTAGGTCGCATCATCAAGCAAGCCCGTGACCTTCAGCTTATGCTTCTGCTGAAAGTCTTTCAAGGCTTTTTCTGTATCCTTGGAAAAGTTGCCGGTTATTTCTGTTGTGATACCGACGACATTCAGCTTTTGCTGCGTTACCTTCACCTTCCAGCTTTTGTCACCCACCTTAAGCGGTACAGACGCTGCTAAAACAGTTTCCGGTAACGTCAGAATCAAAAGGACAAGAGCAACAACCATGCATAGCTTTTGTTTCATTCAAGGCCACCCCCTGACTCAGTATCTGCTGTTATTGTAAACGTCCCAATCTTTCCACTTGCCTAATTCATCTGCTGCCTGCGCAATCTGACGAAGCAATCTATCCTTTTCCTTCGGCAATGTTGCTGCCAGCTGCACATAGTTCGACACATGATTACTGCGGAAAAGGCAATGGCTTTCCGGCGGCAATTCTACCAAAGAAATTATTTTATGCAATTCAAGCATAATGCCCTGTGGATTTAACGGCGCGAATTCACCGCGTTCATATTGGTCAAGAAGCTCGCTGCCACGGTACAGCATCAAAGTAATAGCACTAAGCATATTCGGTTTGATTTCATTGATTGCCTTTGCGGTTTCTCTGGCGTGTCTGTCTGAGCCTTCTACACCTGCCAAACCTAGAATAATCATAATGGAAAGTTTCATGCCTGCTGCAACGACACGTTTGCCTGCCTCGACTGCTTCCGGCCCGCTTACTCCTTTGTTCACAGCTTTCAAAACAGCATCGTCGCCGGTTTCCATACCATAGTATAGAAGTTTCAAACCGGCTTTTTCCAATTGTTGCAGCTCTTCAACTGATTTCCTCAAAATATCCTTCGGTGCGGCATAAGAAGAAACTCTTTGCAACTTCGGAAATGTTTCGAAAAGTACTTTTAAAATTTTCAACAGCTTTTCAGTAGAAAGAACTAAAGCGTCGCCATCGGCTAAGAAAACTCTCTTCACCTGATTTTTCCCATAATGGGCAGCCAAGGCAATTTGCCTGGATATTTCTTCATCAGTACAAGTCATGAATTGAACATCCCTGTACATATTGCAATAAGTGCACTTATTGTGTGCACACCCCCTGGTGACACGTAGGATGAAGCTATTCGCTTCACTGGGCGGTCTGAAAACCGGGGTATCATAAGTGTCAAAAAACATTAAACATCCTCCAAATTCACATTTTGTTAAGCCTATCACAGTAAAGCTTATTTACATTAAAATAAGATTTTGTTTCAAATCAGTTACTTATAATACACTTTACTGTAACTATTATATAACACTTTTTGCAAATTTAGCTGTAGCACTTTGTGAATTTATTGTAAAATAGGAAAACTTTACAATTTTCTTGATTTTGACTAATTTTTTGTTCTTTTTCGCCTTGATTTTTCCAATAGTGTATAATACAATTTAATTACTATTCAATAGTGTATGCTATTTAAGGTAAATGAGGTGGATTTAATGTTTTCCAGAAAAGCCACTTTCAAGGGTGGCACGCATATACCAGCAGAAAAGAACTTGACTAATAGCCTTCCTATTATAAGGATGGAAGCGCCGGAATTTGTCTATCTGCCTCTCGCCATGCATATCGGTGCTCCTGCCAGACCTGTCGTTGCTGCCGGCGAAAAAGTGAAACTGGGGCAGCTCGTAGCGGCAGCGCAAGGTTTTGTGAGCAGCAACATACATGCAAGTGTCAGTGGCATGGTAACACGCATTGAAAAACGTTATCTTCCTGACGGAAGCCTGTCAGACTGCATCGTCATCAAAAATGACGGTCTGGATACAATGGCAGAAGAAATAACGCCCGGTAAAAACCATGGTGAAATCAAGGCGGAAACCATTCGGCAATTATTGCTGGATAAGGGCATTGTTGGCATGGGCGGAGCTTCCTTTCCGACGCATGTCAAATACGCGCCCCAAAAAGATGGTTCAACTATAGACACCGTCATCATCAATGGGATTGAGTGTGAACCTTTCATCACTGCCGATCATCGAATACTTCTGGAAGAAGCAGAAAATGTGATAAGCGGTTTGAAATATTTCTTGCTTGCTTCTTCCGCAAAAAAAGGCATTATTGCCATAGAAGACAACAAGCCCGACGCCATTGAACACCTGACCAGATTAACAAGAGATGAACCGAACATCTCGGTAGTGGTCTGCAAAGAGAAATACCCGCAAGGTTCGGAAAAGCACTTGATCTACGCTGTTACCGGACGTACCGTACCTGATAAAGGGCTGCCTTCAGCTGTAGGGGTAATTGTGGATAATGCTACAACCGCGATGCAAACAGCGCTGGCCGTAGAAAAAGACCTGCCTTGCTACGAAAGGGTTCTTACCGTCAGTGGTGATGCTGTTAATAAACCTGGCAATTATCTTGTACGCATTGGCTCTCTTTATGGTGACGTCGTGGAAAAAGCAGCTGGCGGCATTACCGGTGATATAGGCAAGATACTTTGCGGTGGACCAATGATGGGTTTTGCGGTCGGCTCACTGCAGTATTCCGTGATCAAAGGCACTACCGGCCTTTTGCTCTTCAGCCAAAATTCACCGCTCGCTCACTTTCTGGCGGAAGAAACCTGTGTCCGCTGCGGCCGCTGCCTCGAAGTCTGTCCCATGTTCTTAGAGCCGACCGTTATCGCCAAAGCAGTAAAACGCCGGAAATGGATGGATGCCGCCGCCAGTGATATTGCCTCCTGCATCGAATGCGGCTGCTGTTCTTATAACTGCCCTTCACACATTCCGCTTGTTCAATACATTCGCATGGGCAAACAGTTTATAATGACCGGTGGTTCCGGTGGCTGTAATCCTTTATTCAAAAATTAGTGAATATTCTTTTATTGTTTAACTAAAACATCAAATATATGTATCAGGGAAAGGAACTTTTTGATGGATCCGATTAAAACGCCTGCTCGATTAATCCTTGTCTCGTCATCCCCACATATTCATTGCGGCAGCACAGTCAGCGCGGCTATGCGTGATGTTTTACTGGCTTTAGTGCCCGTTATCTTGTCCGCGGTTTGGTTTTTCCGTCTGGATGCCATAACCGTGATACTTGCCTGCTGTCTTTCCGCAGTCTTCTTTGAAGCACTATGCCAAAAGGTAATGGGGTGTGCTATCACAGTAAAAGACGGCAGTGCTCTTCTTACAGGTCTGCTATTGGCCCTGTGCCTGCCGCCTGGTTTATCACCTGTGCTCGCAGTTTTCGGCAGTTTTTGCGCTATAGTTATCGGCAAGCAGGTTTTCGGAGGTTTGGGCAACAATATTTTCAACCCTGCCCATATCGGCCGCGCCATCTTGCTGGCCTCTATGCCGCAACAAATGACGACCTGGCTGCCTCCGGTTCACTCCTTTATTGATAATATCACCAATGCGGTTGGTTCAATAAACTCCGTAACATCAGCAACAAAAGCCGCTCACGCGCTTAACACCGCAGTCAACGCGACCACTTCTGCCACTAAGGCCGGCATCGATGGCGTCAGTTCAGCAACCCCTCTCGCTATGCTGCGCATGTCTGAAAGCCTGTGGCAAAAAGGACAAAGCGCTGCGGACCAACTGCCAAATCTGTGGCAGTTGGTTCTCGGCAATATTCCGGGCTCTTTGGGTGAAACTTGCGTGCCGGCGATTCTTCTGGGCGGTCTTTTCCTAATCTGGCGCGGTCATGTTGACTGGCGCATACCTTTCTATTATCTGCTTACCGTTTTCCTGATAACCGGTATTTACGGATACTTCCGCGGTTATTCGCCTTTATTCCCGCTTTATCATCTTTTTGGCGGCGGCCTTATGATTGGTGCTTTCTTCATGGCCACCGACTGGGTAACCAGTCCCCTGACCAAACGCGGCAGAATCATCTACGCAATCGGTCTTGGTATCTTGACAGCTTTTATCCGTTTGCGCGGCGGCTATGTCGAAGGCGTCTGCTATTCCATTTTGATCATGAATATGCTTACTCCTCTTATCGACCGTTATATCCGCAACACTCCATTCGGAGGGAGGGCGCAAAAAAATGGCTAAGAATGTTTTTCGCCTCTCGTTTACTCTTCTCGCTATTTGCGTCGTTTGCACAGCATTGGTGGTTGGTGCCCATGATTACACCAACTCCATAATTGCTGAACGCGAGGCAGCAAAAATAGAGGAAAGCTATCTGCAAGTTTTTCCTCAGGCAGGCAAACTGGAAAAGATTGCCGCTCCCACTGACTCATCTATTAAGGAAATATACCGATCCGCCAAAGGTGCCGGTTTTAACGGTTATATCTATACTGTAGCCCCTAAGGGCTACGCTGGTGAAATCACAATCATGGTAGGCATTGAAAAACCCTCCATGAAGATAACCGGCGTGAAAATCCTGAACCAAAAAGAAACACCGGGCTTAGGCGCCAAATGCACCGAACCGGAATTTCTCAATCAATTTTTAAACAAAGATCTTCACAAACCTTTAGTCGTCAGCAAGGATGCTCAAAAACCTCAGGAAATCCAAGCTATTACAGCTTCAACCATCACATCGAAAGCTGTTGTCAGCGGTATTAATATAGCTAGCGCACATTTCCGTGAAAACTACCTAAAGTAATTTGAAGCTGAATGTACCGGAATATTATTTCCCGCTGCGGAGAAAGGAGTCTTGCCATGTTTTCGGAATTTTCAAAGGGAATTATTAAGGAAAATCCACTGTTCGTCCAAGTTCTCGGCGTCTGTCCCGCATTGGCCACTACCACTTCACTTGCCAATGCTCTCGGCATGGGGGCTGCTTTTTCACTGGTGCTGATTTTTTCCAATCTGACAATTTCTGTTCTCAAATCAGTTATCCCTGATCAGATCCGTATCCCCTGCTATATCGTCGTCATTGCTTCGCTGGTAACTATTGCCGAAATGCTGATGAACGCCCTTGTTCCTGACATTTACGCCGCGTTAGGGATTTTCATTCCGCTGATTGTCGTTAACTGTATTATTTTGGGGCGGGCGGAAGCTTTTGCCAGCAAGTATGGCCTCTGGGCATCAATTCAAGATGCGCTCGGGATGGGCTTGGGCTTCACACTTGCGCTCTCCTTTGTGGCTGCCATACGCGAGATACTCGGAAACGGCACCTTGTTGGGCTTTCCCGTCCTTGGTTCTTCCTATCAGCCAATCCTTCTCATGCTGATGCCGCCGGGAGCCTTCATCACTATGGGCTTTCTCTTTGCCGGCGTTAACTATTTGAAGCGAAGAAAAGAGGTGCGTCATGGATAGCACGTTCGGTATCATTTTCAGCGCACTATTCGTTTCCAATATCGTCCTTTCACAATTTTTGGGTCTCTGTTCTTTCCTCGGCGTTTCCAAAAATCTGCGTAACGCTCTCGGCATGAGTGCTGCTGTTGCTTTCGTTATGATTATGGCCTCTACTATTTCCTGGTTCCTTTATAACTGGTTTTTAGTTCCTTATAATCTCGGCTATTTGAAAATCATCGTCTTTATACTTGCAATCGCGGCTTTGGTACAGTTTCTGGAGATGTTCATGAAAAAAGAAATGCCGTCAATACACAAGGCCATGGGGGTTTTTCTGCCTCTCATAACTACTAATTGCGCCATTATGGGCATCTCGCTTATTAATGTTCAGAAGGAATATAGTCTTTTTAACGCCACCGTTAATGCCATCAGCACTGCCGCCGGCTATACCATCGCACTGGTTGTGTTCTCCTGCATAAGAGAAAGACTTGAAGACTCTAAGCTTCCGGCCAGTATGGAAAACCTCCCTATTGCCTTGATTACTGCCAGCTGTATGGCGATTTCCCTGATGGGTCTTGCCGGTATGCACTGATTATTTTTAGGAGTTGAAGAATATGTTGGAAGCTATTTCTCTCGTTGCCGTCCTCGGAGCATCATTCGGCATTATTCTAGCGTTTGCCGGGAAAAAATTTGCTGTTGATATTGATCCGCGCATTGATATCGTTGCAGCTCTCCTGCCAGGCGCTAATTGCGGTGCTTGCGGCTATCCCGGCTGCCATGGCCTTGCCGAAGCGATAATAGAAGGCAAGACAGGCGTTTCCCCCTGCGTTGCCTGCACACCGGAAGGAAAACAAAAAATTGCCGAAGCCCTCGGCCTGACAGCAGAATTGCCACTCAGCAAAGAACTGCGTAAGGTGGCACGCTTGGCCTGCAACGGCTGCGTCACGAAAGCGCCTATTAAATATGATTACGAAGGCATAAAAGATTGTTTCCTGGCTGCTAAGACGCTCGGCGGTCCCGAAAAATGCAATTACGGCTGTTTGGGCTTTGGCTCCTGTGTAGCAAGCTGCCCCTTCCACGCCATTACCATCGGAGCCAACCGGATGCCGGTAATCGACTACGAAAAATGCCGCGGCTGTGGTGTCTGCGTAATCCAATGCCCGCAAAAAGTTTTGTATTTGTCCGAAGCAAGTGCTAAAATTCATGTAAAGTGCAATAACCGTGCTAAAGGCAAGGCGGCCATGACAAACTGCAGTTTCTCCTGTATAAGCTGCGGTCTTTGCGCCAAAAGCTGCCCGACCAAAGCCATTACGCTCCATGAAGACGCTAATGGCAGCATACCGGTAATTGACCGTGAAAAGTGCATCGAATGCGGACTCTGCGTCAAGAGCTGCCCGCGTCACTGCATCCAATACATTGAACCGATTTCTACTGATATGCCTACCCTTTCCGACCTGAAACCAATAAATACCGGTTGCGCCGGCTGCGCAGCCAGAGAGAATTGTGGTCTTCACTCATGAAAAAACTACTGCTGACCTTGCTATTGCTGAGCAGCCTTCTTAATGCAGGCTGCTTTTCGCGCCCTCAATCACATAATGATACACGCTTTCTTATGGATACCACGGTCAGTATAGATGCTGTCGGCCAGAAAGAAACCCAAGTAAAAGATGCTGTTGATAAATCCTTTCGCGCTTTTCAGGAGATTGCTGATGAAACAGACCGCTATAAAGACAGTTCTCCCAAAGGTCTCTTCCAGCTGAATGCCCACGCCGGACAGGGTCCTTTTACCGTTGGCCCTCATCTTCTGTTTCTTGCAGCAATGGCAAAACAGCAGGAATTCAGCGAATTTGACGTTACCCTTGCACCTTTAATTGATCTGTGGCGCCAGCACGGTTTATCGAAAACGGTACCTGACGCGCAAGAGATTGCCGCTGACCTGGCATTAAGCGGCAAAGACAAATTCTCAGTCGATTCTCAAAATCACACTGTTACACTGCAGAAGCAAGCAGGCCTTGATTTAGGTGCCATTGCTAAAGGTTATGCGGTTGATGCCGCAGCAGAAATACTGCAAAATGACAAGAATGTCAGTTATGCCCTCATTAATGCGGGCGGCAACATTAAAACCATCGGCACTAAGGCTGACGGTAAACCTTGGCGCATTGCTCTGCAGGATCCCCGCCGCAGTAATTCTTACCTTGGCATTATCAATCTGAAGGCTGGCGAATCTGTAGCCACTTCCGGCGACTACCAACGTTACTACGAAGTTAACGGTATCCGTTATCACCACATTCTCGATCCCCATAGCGGCATGCCCTCGCGCAATGCCATCTCAGTAACAGTAGTTGCTTCTTCCGCTTTTGTAACAGACTATTATTCTACATTGCTTTTTGTTCTGCCTCACGAAAAGGCTCTTGCAGTATTAGCTGCCCATCCGGAAATAGCTGCCATCATTGTGCAGGCTGATCAGGAAATCTACATCTCGCCTTCGTTAAAGTCACGTTTTGAACTTACACCTGCGGGAGGTAAGTAAAATGCGCAAAAACGATTATCTGCTCATCCTGTTAATAATTTTGCTGGCAGCCGGTTCACATCTTTTTATGAAAGCAAACGCAACCAACACCGACCTGACTTTTGAAATACGCCAAGGCGATCATGTCGTGCAGACGATTAAACGTTCGGCGCTGACAACCGCCGGTGAATTCACTATCAGTACGTCCGACGGCAACGTTTTTATTGAAATTGACCCAGCCAAAGGCGCCCATATCATCGATTCACCCTGTCCGGATAAATTATGCATTCATCAGGGTTACATAAACAAGAACGGGCAAACTATCCTGTGCCTGCCGGAAAAAGTTCTGGTCACAGCAGTTGCTGATAGGAAGGACGGTGAGCCCGATGCCGTCTTACGCTAAACTTACAACCAGAGAGCTTGTCCTGCTGGCTCTGCTCTTAGCCATCGCCGTTGTGCTGCGTCTCGTGGAAAACGCCTTGCCTTTCCCCATCCAGCTGCCAGGTGCCAAACTTGGTTTGGCCAACAGTATCACAATTATCACCTTAATGCTTTTTGGCAGAGCCAAGACAGTGCTGTTGCTCACAGCAAGGATTCTTTTGGTTGCGCTCCTCATCACTGGTCTCTTCACCCCGAGCTTCTTCATTGGCCTCGGCGGTGCTGCATTCAGCTTCCTTTTGATGGTGCTGGCTTGCCAATCTCATCTTTTTTCACCTGTCGGCATCGGTATCCTTGGAGCCTGTGCCCATAACTGCGGGCAACTGGTAATTGCGATGTTTTTAATGCAGACAACTGCGCTTATAAGTTATTTGCCGCTTTTACTGATAATTGCCATACCAACCGGAATAAGTACCGGTTTGATAGCCAAGTATGCCCTCCCAATTATCCGACAAAATTTTTAATTTTATCATTTAGAAAAACCTGTCCAACTTTCATAGCTGGACAGGTTTTTTGCATCTTTAGCAGAACAGACTTGTATTCAAACGAAAAATATTTAATCAACAAAAATCAATATTGGCTGATACACTTAGGAATAAATTTTCCTAAATTCGATTTCTTTGACCTTGGGTTCCATTTGGATAGTGAACCCCCCTACCGACTGTGTTTTCGCGTCTGTATAAAAAATCAGCGGCACCGTGTACTGATCGGTATCTTCTTTAATGTGTTCGACTTTAAAGGTATCATAATGAAAATGCGTCATAGGACGATATCTGACTTCTCTTTCGTGCAGCCATAAGCGCCCATTTTCCAGACAAATTTGAAATGTTCCATAAGCTGGATGATGGTACTTTCCAACATAAGCAGCAAGTTCATGGGAAGTAGTCGTTCCCGCTACTGCCTTTGGAAGCATAAGGTTAAACTCCAGATGATGATACATATCCTCAGGCGCATGCTCACGTTTTTCCGTATAAATACTGACCCAATCCTCAGCATCCCGGCCGAGAAAATAATCCAGCAATAGCCCTTGAACTGTAAAAATAAATGGGTTATCCGGCGCATGCAGATTCTGCAGAAATACTGCACCACTTCCGTTTTCAGGCAAATAGAACTGAAATGCACTGTAGCCTTCGATTTTGCCAGTGTGCTGCTGAACAACATGGCCATGATAATCAAGCACACGCCAGCCGAGTCCATAACCTAAGGAACAGCCGCCTTGTACATGTGGATAATCCATCATGATCTGCGGTCTGTGCTGATCCTGAAAGCTCGCGGCAGAAAGCATTTGATTCCCGTGCCAAATACCATTGTTGATATGAAGCAGCAGCCATTTTGCCATATCTTTCGCCGTGCTCATAACAGAACCGCAGGGACCAGCCATATCAATGTTCCAGCGCGGTACAGCCCGAAGTCCCTGGTTCCACCAATAAGGCAGCGCACAATCTTTTTCTTTCTCCGCATCCGCCATCAAGCAAAAAGTCCTGGTCATGCCCAAAGGCGCAAATATTTCTTCTTGCATCAGTTTTTCCCATTTTTTGCCTGTCACTGCCTCCATAATACCGCCAACAGCCGCATACATAACGTTGCTGTACTGAGCTAATGTGCGGAATGGCATATTGGGTTCCAAATAACGCAGCCGCTCCAAAAAATCTATTCTGGTTATCCCATTATCCGGCCAAGCACCATCATGTCCACCAAGTCCGGTCCGATGGCATAGCATGTCTCTGATTGTCACACTGGCGGAAGCAACCTTATCCCACATTTGGAAACCAGGCAAATAAGAAACCACCGGCGTATCAATATCAAGAAAACCCTTTTCCGCAAGCCTTGCCGCCAAAAATGCAGTCATAGACTTTGTGCAGGAACCAATACCACTGATAGTATCTACTGTAAAAGGTGCCTTCTCATCAATATTGCTGTATCCAAACTGCAGGTAATTTATCTTTCCTTTGTCAATAATAGCGAGAGCACAGCCTGGTATACTATAATAAGCCATCACCTTCTGTATGGCTTCTTCAAGAAATTTATAATCCGCCATAATATTCCTTCCTTACTGAATTTCGCTTGGCTGCTAAACGCGCCAGCAGGCAACCAAATGGTTATTTTCTTTTTCCACCAGGTCCGGCTTTTGTTTACAGCACTTCTCCAAGGCGAAAGGACAGCGGTTGTAATAAGCGCAGCCTACGCCAATATCGGCAGTAAGTACGGAATTATCTTCCTTCACCGGTGGTCGGAAAGGTTTACCCACAAGCGGTACTGCTTCCAATAAATCCTGCGTATAAGGATGAGCAGGTGACAACAGAATATTCTCCGATGGCCCGATTTCCACTATTTGTCCTCGATACATGACGGCAGTCCGGTCAGAAATGTATTTTACCACTGCCAGATTGTGTGAAATAAATAAATAAGTAAGATTTAGTTTTTTCTGCAGATCGGTCAGTATATTCAAAACCTGAGCCTGCACTGAAACATCCAGCGCCGATGTCGGTTCGTCGAGAATCAAAATCTCCGGTTCCGTAGTAAGTGCTCTGGCTATGGAAAGACGCTGACGCTGCCCGCCGGAAAATTCGTGAGGATAGCGGGAAAGACTGCTTTCGCGCATGCCGACAAGTTCTAATAAATCAATAGCTGTTTTGCGCATTTCTTTCGGCTCCTTGTCACCGGCAACACGCATAGGTTCCGTAAGAATTTGTTCAACTGTCATGCGCGGGGAGAGCGAAGAATATGGATCCTGAAAGACAATTTGAATGCGGCTGCGCAATTTTCTCAAGTCTTTTTCCTTGGCATGCGAAATATTCTGCCCATCAAGAAAGATTCCGCCGACTGTCGGCTCATCAAGACGAATAAGCAGATTAGCGAGAGTGCTTTTGCCGCAGCCGGATTCGCCAACAATACCAAGGGATTCACCTTTGCCAATGGCAAGCGAGACACCATTTAGCGCATGTACTTCCGTAGTTGCGCCAAAGAAGCTTTTGACCTTAAAAGTTTTTTGTAAATCTTTTATTTCCAATAAAGCTGCCATCAGGCTTGTACCTCCTCTTGAAAATGGCAATGCAGACAATGCCCCTCTTCTAAAATCTTTAGCGGAGGTTCCTCTTTGCGGCAGATATCCAAAACATATGGACAACGCGGTGCAAAGCGGCAGCCAGATATCACTTCTAAGGGATCCGGTACCATGCCAGGTATTGCATAAAGTTTGTCGTCTGCATCTTCCTTAGGCGTAAACCTCGGGATAGAGGAAAGCAGGGCCTTAGTATAAGGATGCTGTGGGTCCCTCAGTACATCACTGGCAGTGCCCATTTCCACTATTTTACCGGAATACATAACCGCAATCTTGTCACAAAGCTGTGACACTACCCCCAAATCATGCGAAATAAAGACAACCCCTGTACCGGACGCCTTACACGCTTCCTTGATCAAAAAAATTATTTGTGCCTGAATCGTCACATCCAAAGCAGTTGTCGGTTCATCAGCTATCAGAAGTTTCGGCGAGCAGGATAAAGCTATCGCAATCATAACACGCTGTCGCATACCGCCGGAAAGTTCATATGGATAACACTTCAGAACCCTTTCGGCGTTTCTGATATGTACTTTTTCCAGCATTTCAAGAGCCTTGCTGGTTGCCTCTGTCCGATTTTTTTGCTGATGAGTCATGATCACGTCAGTCATCTGCCTGCCGATAGTAAAAACAGGATTGAGACAAGTCATCGGTTCCTGAAAGATCATGGCAATTTCTTTGCCGCGGAATTTCGCCAACTCAGTTTCCTTTTTTTCCGTCAGTTCCTGTCCGCAAAAATTGATGGAACCACCAACAATAGAATTCCTGCCACCCGGCAGCAGCTGCGTTATCGCAAAGGCAGTCATGGACTTACCACTTCCTGATTCGCCTACAAGACCAAGGATATGTCCTGCCTCTATCTCAAGTGAAATATCATGAAGAATTGGTACCGTTCCCCGTTTTCCCGTAAGAGATACGGAGAGATTTTTGATAGTCAAAATGTTTTCCATAAGCCCTCCTTAACCTTTCGAACGGGGATCGAGGATATCACGAATACCATCTCCCAATAAATTAAAACCCATAACGGTAATCAAAATAAAGAGACCTGGGAAAGCCGCATACCACCACTGGTCAATGGCATAGATACGCGCCGTAGAAATCATAGCACCCCATTCAGGCGTCGGCGGCTGCGCACCTAGTCCAATAAAGCTCATAGAAGAAGCTATTAAAATAGCGTCACCAATGCCTAATGTCATCTGTACAAGAAGTGGGGTCAGGCAGTTAGGTACAATATGATGCATCACTATAGATACCGGTTTAGCTCCAAAGGTTTTAGCTGCCCGCACATACTGCATTTCTTTAAGCACCAGCACCTGCCCGCGCATGAGACGTACATAAAGAGGTATCCTGACAATACAGACTGCCAGCATTGTGTTGAAAAGCCCCGGTCCTAAGGCAGCAGTCAAAGCAAGTGCCAAAACCATGGAAGGAAAAGAAAGCACCATGTCTGTTATTGCCATAATTATCTGATCAATCTTGCCGCCGGCGTAGCCGGAAACGCTGCCGAAAAAGCAGCCTATAGCTGCAGCAATGATTACAATTGAAAGGCCTACTGTAATTGAAATGCGTGCTCCATAAATTACGCGCGTAAAAACATCCCTGCCCATTTCATCCGTGCCAAAAAAATGTGCGGCGCTTGGTGCTTGCAAACGCGACGGTATATCCATCAAATTGGGATCATAAGGGCAAATTAACGGCGCCGCTGCGCCGAGAAAAATGATAATTATTACCATAATGGTACCAACAAGTGTCAGGGTATTGTGCTGTAAAATTTCTACAATTTTTCTCAAAGAAATTTTCACTTTTCTACCCCCCTGATTTGCGGATTAAGGATACGATAAAGAATATCAACCGCAAGATTAATCACTACATAGCTAAAAGATACGACCAGCGTAAAACCCATAATGGCCGGGAAATCAAGAAAGGCAATCGAATCCATAACATATTTTCCCATACCAGGCCACGCAAAAATTGTTTCCGTAATAATAGCGCCGCCAAGCAATTCGCCGATTGTAAGCCCGGTTACTGTAACTGTAGGCAGCAGCGCATTTTTCAAAGCATATTTATAGATGATAGTACGACTAGGTATACCACAAGCTTTAGCCGTACGTATATAGTCCTGTTCCAAAACATCAATCATGCTTGAACGCACCTGACGTGCAACAATAGCTAGCTGTACGTAAGCAAGACAAACAGCGGGCAAAATAAGATGATGAATCGCCGAGAGTACTACATCAATATCACCGGCAATTAAACCATCAATAATATACATTCCCGTCACATTAGGAGGCGGTGACATGAATGTATCAATACGCCCGGAAGCTGGAAAAATCGGAATGACCTTGTAAAAAACTATAAGAGCGATAACTCCTGTCCAGAAGAGTGGTGTTGATACGCCTATCAAGGAAATAATACGACTGGCATGGTCTATCCATTTATCCCTGTTTACCGCCGCAGCAACTCCAAGAATGATGCCGAAGACAACAGCCAGGATCATCGCCATCAATGTAAGTTCCAGTGTTGCCGGAAAACATTCCGCCAGTTCTGAAGCTACAGGAAGCTGTGTACGGATCGATGTCCCCAAATCACCATGAGACATATTACCCAGGTACTTTTGATACTGGATAATAAGAGGCTGATCAAGCCCCAGTTCCGCACGCGTAGCTTCCAGGGTTTCCTGCGATGCATGCGGCCCTACAAGCATACGTGCCGGATCACCCGGTATGACATGTGAAATAAAAAAAGTCACAATAGACACACCTAGAAAAACAATTATAAGATGCAGTAAATTTTTTAACACAAACCTGAAAGAGAACATAGAACCTCCTATATGCAAAAAGGCTTTTTTGCATTGCCTCTCCTGCCGGGAATAATACTTGCAAAAAGGCGTCTGAATAGCTCACCTTTCAGACGCCTTCCTTCTGAGTTTTAAAACTACGGTTAGCAGGACTAGAACTCACTGCCAGCTTTGTTTTCGCACAAAGTGTTATTCCTTACTCATATCTTCAAAATTATACATATCATCAAGCATAGGATTGTAAACAAATCCTTTAACGTTGGCACGCATAGGAGTCAACACATTGGTCTGGAAGAGGAAAATATACGGTGCATCTGCCAAAACCATAGACTGTGCTTTCTTGTATAATTCAACACGTTTGTTCTGGTCGGTAATCTTTTCAGCTTCGCGCAGAACGGCATCTACCGCATCATTCTTATAGAAGGCACGATTGCCAGCCAAGCCGAAGTAGCTGGAATCAAACCAGTAAGTCATAAAGAACTGTGGATCAGCATAGTCAGGGCTCCAAGTCCCCATTGCCAAATCAAAGTTACCCTTATCAACGCGTTCACGGAAAGTAGCCCATGCTACTTTTTCCATTTCGAGTTTAATGCCAACTTTACCTAAGCTGTTCTGCAGCATCAAAGCCTGTGCTTCGTTAAAACCTTGGTTATCAGAATACAAGAGTTTTAAGGTAACACCATTTTCCATACCTGCTTCTTTCAAAAGAGCTTTAGCTTTATCAGGATCAAGAGAATAGCCCTTCAGGCTGTCGTCGCGGCCCCACATACCTTTTGGTACAGGCGTGGTCAGCTGTTCGCCGCGGCCTTTAACTGCGCCTTCGATGATTCCTTTATAATCAACTGCATAGTTGATAGCCTGACGAAGTTTTACATTATCCAAAGGAGCTTTTTGGTTATTGATATACACAATACTGGTCAAGAGGGATGGTGATTCAAAAATCTGCACTGCTTTATTGCTCTTGAGCTGATCAAGCTGATCCATTGGGATACCGGCAGCGATATCAAGGTCACCATTTTCTAACTGCAAACGTTGTGCAGATGGGTCTTTGATAACTTTGAAAAGAATAGTTTTAATAGCTGGTGCTTTGCCAGCATAATTTTTGTTCAAAACCATTTTTAAACTTTGCCCCGGATTGAATTCTGTTAACTCATAGGCACCAGAACCCATTGTATGCGTAGCAAGATAGGCAGAACCTTTATCACCGTCTTTTTCATGTTCCATAACTTTTGGATTAACAACACCGGCAGCGTTAACAGCCATCGTATCCAGGAATGGAGCAAACGGTTCTTTTAGCTTGAAGATAACTGTCTCAGCATCAGGAGTTTCAATAGCAGTTACCGGTTTAAAGTAATCGGCAGGACCTTTTTTAACCGCCATTACACGTTCCACAGAAAATTTAACCGCTTTAGAATCCACAGGAGTACCATCAGCGAATTTATGCCCCGTTTCCAGTTTAAAAGTCCAAGTCAAACCGTCATCGCTGACAGTCCAGGATTTAGCAAGAGACGGGCCAACTTCTGTGCTGGCTTTGCCATCGGCTGTAGTCTTATATTTAACAAGACGTTCATAACATGGATAGCTTACTTTCCATGCCTTGTTATCCATAGCTACGGCAGGATCAATACTTGCTAAATCTAACGGAAGACCTACAACTAAAGTATCTTTCGGTGTTTTACCACCTGAAGCACTCTTCTTGTCACCGCCGCCACAGCCGGCAATCACCAGCATCATCAAAAACAAGGTCAAACATACAAAAAGCTTTTTCAATTACCACACCTCTTTCTCTTTCCCCTCATTGTGCCGACAAAAACAAAAAAAAGCGCAGAATCTAAGCAGATTCGGCGCCTTTGCCATTTTTGTCTTTTTTAATTTTCTAAATTATACTACCACTATTTAGCGATGTCAAACAATTAAAAGGTGGTTTATCTCATTATGATACAATTATAAAATTTGAAACATAATTTAACAAATATTTTGTCTTATCAATGCTTGCATCAAAAAGAAACCTTACCTTTTCTAAAAAATACACATATAAATCGGAATAACAAGAAGACACATCAAAGTTGTAAGGCTAACGATGATTGCCGCATATTTGGTATCGGCACCATAAATACTGGCCAGAATCGGCACCTGCGTCATCACCGGCAAAGCCGAAAGAACTACAAATACCTGCCGCATCATATAGGGTATCTCAATAAATTGCGCGACAAATATAACAAGCATTGGTGATATCAGAAAACGACCGACGAGCAGCAGATTGATATCCTTGCCGAGAGTTAGTTCGGATAACTTTACAGTACTTAATGTGTACCCGATAAACAACATTGAAAGCGGTGTGACCATCGAACCGAGATATTTAAAGCTGTTCATGATAAATGCCGGCAAGGTAACTTCGAGCAGCACCAGTACCAAGGCGAGAATAAAACTGACAAGCGGCGGAGAAAAGACAAGTCTGACGGTATCCCAGCTAAAAATAGGTGAAGGATCGCTGCTGCAGCTTTTGTTAATGCTGTAATTACCCAAGGTCCAAAACATACTCGCGTTGGCCAGAAAATAAATCAATACATAAGGGATTGATTTATCCCCAAAAAGAGCAAGCGAGACCGGTACTCCGATGAAGATTGCAGATGAGGAGAAAAAACCCGCCTGGAAAATACCTGACCGTTCCTGCGGTACATTTCCCAGCCTGGCGACAAAACCGGCAATGATATAGCTGATCAGCATCGCGATATAGGGCACGACAAGACCACCTGCTAAGCTAAAAAAATCATCCTTCGTAAAATTGGTCAAGAAATTCCAGATCATATAAGTCGGCAGGGCAAGTCTATTGACCAGCATTGGCATAAGCGGTGCTGTCTCCTTCGTGATCCATTTCATCTTGGCAAAGAAAAAACCGCAGGCTACCATGATTACGATAACCAGCAGGCTGACAATGGTTTGCAGAAACTCCATAACGACAGACCCCCAGATCAATATTCAAAAAAACTACTAATTTAAGCATTCGCTGAATTAACCGCAAAACCTTTTTATTTTACAAAAAAACACCCTTCAGCCGTATTTTCGGCTGTAAGGGTGTCTGGCTTAGTCAACAACTTCCTCAAAATGCAGCTTAGTTACAATTACTTTATCTATCCTCATTCTGTCCATGTCGACGATTTCAAACTTTAAACCAGCCCACTCGAAAGTTTCGCCGGTCTTCGGCATATAACCAAGGAAAGAAGTTACAAAGCCTCCCAGAGTCTGGAAGTGGTCCTTATCTTCACCTGGCATTTCTTCGATGTTAAAGAAGTCTTTGAATTCATCAATCGGCAGCAACCCGTCAATTAGCCAGGAATTTTCATCTCTTTTGACAATACTCTTTTCTTCCTCATCTTCCTCCGGCAATTCACCAACCAGATGTTCGAGAATATCATGAAGCGTCACCAGTCCCATCGTACCGCCAAACTCATCCATGACAAAAGCAACATGGGTACCAGACTGTTGAAATTGCTCCAATAATTTGAAAGCGCGCAGACTCCTGGGAACGAACAGCGGTTGTTCAATGTTTTCCTCTATCGGTAATTTATTCGCATTACGGTTAGACAACAAATCCTTCACATAAACAATGCCTACTATTTCATCAAGACTGCCTCTTGCCACAGGCAGCTTAGAATGAGGACTCTCGGTTATTATATTCCATAGATATTCGTTATCTCTTTCAAGGTCCAACCAGTCAATCTGCGTCCTTGGCGTCATCAGCGCAGCAGCACGCATATCACCGAGGCGGAACACCCTATCGACGATATCTTTCTCAGTTTCTTCGAAGGTCCCCATCAGCGTGCCTTCCGCAATCATGATCTTGATTTCATCCTCTGTCACCCCTGCATCAGCTGGTTTGGTGACACCGGCAGCTTTGAGTACAAATTCTGTAGAAATACTGAGCAGCTTGACCATTGGCAGGAAAATTTTTGATAAAAACCGCATCGGGCGAGCAATAACAATAGCAATTGGTTCCGGATTGTTTAGAGCCACCCTTTTTGGCACCAATTCACCGATAATCAATGAAACGTAGGTTATTACGGCTACAACGACCGCCATGCTGACAGTTGCAGCATACGGGCCGACAAAGGACAATGGCTTCAAATATTCTGTCAACCCCTGAGCTATCGTCGCTCCTCCGTAAGCACCGGTAAAAATGCCAATAAGGGTTATGCCAACCTGAACAGTAGAAAGCAAGGGAGTCGGGTCATTAGCAAGCTCCAGTGCCGCTTTAGCGCCACTACTGCCATCAGCCGCATATTTTTCCAACCTCGGCTTACGAGAAGATACAATAGCTATTTCCGTAAGAGCAAAAACACCGTTGGCAATAATCAAAATTAAAATAATCAATATCTCAATGCCCATCGAAGGTTCTCCTTCCACGTGGTATACAACTCCTTCAGAATTTTTCTTGTTAATTCATTTTATCCCATGCTATGCTTTAAGTCTAGATAATCCTGCAAAATCGTTTTACTTAAAGCCCTTTCACCGGCAAATAACTTTTCGGATTGTCAAAAAGCAATAAATGCGCTATACTAACAAATGTATCAGCTTCATATGCGGATGTAGCTCAGTGGTAGAGTACCGGCTTCCCAAGCCGTGGGTCACGAGTTCGAATCTCGCCATCCGCTCCACTGATTATGTGCTCCTCTTTTCGAGGAGCTTTTTTGTTACACTGTCGGCTGCGAGATTCGAAGGTTAAGAAGTTATCTCACTCCGCTTTGCTACGCTCGTAACCGTTGCCCTACTTCATCTGCGCCTCGCTTCGCTCCCGCCGATCTCGTATTGCATGTGTCGCCATCCGCTCCAATTGTTCTACTAGCTCCCTTAATAAGGGAGCTTTTTTGTTACGCATTCGGCTGCGAGATTCGAAGGTATAGAAAAAGCACTCACCTTAGCGGCAAGTGCTTTGCTGGTTTGCATTCAGTCTTTCAGTTCTTTTACGATTTTACTCAGTATCTTGATCTCGTCTTCTTGATAAGGAAGCGCCAAATAAATCCTCTTCTCGTCAATTGAATAGCAGCCAATTTCACGTCTGAAAAGTTCTCGAGCTCTTTTTAATCCTTCTTTACCTTGTTTTTCTAATATTATTTCATATAGTTCGGCTATAGTTTTTTTATTCCTATGAAATTTAGCTTTTTCAGCTGCCTCCCGGCATTCATGGTCAATTACAAATTCAGAAAAGGGCACCGGATTAAAGTTTTTATCGTATAGCTTTTCAAAGTCATCTATATCGACAAAACCATCTAATTTCTCCGTTGCTGTCGAAAAATCAGCGCTTTCAGGGTGTGCAATACGATGATACTTACAAACTCTTAATCTGCTCTTATCCACCATGTAATCACCTCATTTCTTAGGGTGACTACATTATATCATAAATATCCAAGACAAAAGCGCTCGATTTTTTTCGACTACTTTGCGCTTGCAAAAACGAATTATTATCTTCCTGATACGAATAGCCTTTCACACTAAAATGCGAACATCCTTGCGAAAAGCATACATCAAATATGTTATAATTATGGTAAGAAAATAGGTTGCTTTCATTGTACCATTCTGATAATATTTGAGCTGTTACGTCCAGCTATTCTTTAAGCGAGGAGGCCATTATATGTTTGGGAGAGAACTATTTATCAATTTGAGTTCAAGAATGTCCCCAATTCTAGTTGCAATAATAGTAATCTTTTTCATTGTCGAGTCACTTTATGCGGCCTATCGCACGTTGTTATACTTCAACCAATACATGCAAAACAAACGCAAAAACAATAAAAAATGATAAATACTAACTCCCTGACAGGGAGTATTTTTTTGCCTGTATCTCCCTTACATCTTTTAAGAGCAATATCATACAAGAAACCGGCATTTTATTAATGTTAGACTAAATAACATATAATAGAGAAAGGAGGGGAAATCAGTGAAAAATGAAACCAGGATAGTAAAATACGATACCGACCTCAAAATTGAAGCCTATAATTTTCAAGGAATTATGCAAAAGTTTCCTAACCATTTCCACGAACATTATGTTATTGGCTTCATCGAAAAGGGCCAGAGACACCTTTCGTGCAAAGGCAAGGAATATATAATAGAGCCAGGGGACTTATTGATATTCAACCCACGCGACAATCATACCTGTGAGCAAATTGACGGACAGACACTGGATTATCGCTGTCTTAATATTGCCGTCGAAACCATGCAGAAGGCTGCTTTGGAAATAACAGGCAAAAACTTTCTGCCCTCTTTCACTGAACAGGTAATCTTTCATTCGGAACTGGTAGAACTCTTAAAGGAATTACATTTAGTAATAATGAGAGAAGAAAAAAGTTTCCAAAAAGAGGAATTGTTTTTCTTTCTCTTAGAACAGCTGATCGCTGAATATACCCAGCAGGAAACAACAGCACCACAGCTTGAACTGAGTACGGAAGTCAATGTCATCTGTAATTTTTTAGAAGAAAACTATGCCGAGAATATTTCTCTGCAAGATTTATGCCACTTGACTGGGCTCAGCAAATACTACCTGCTGCGCTCCTTCACCAGGCAAAAAGGCATTTCGCCCTATAGTTATCTTGAAACAATACGTATTGCCAAAGCCAAAGTATTGTTGGAACAAGGAGTTTTGCCAATTGAAGCTGCTATGCAGACTGGCTTTACTGACCAAAGTCATTTTTCCAATTTTTTCAAAAGGTTCATTGGTTTAACGCCTAAACAATACATGAAAATATTTAAATAGCATGAAGGAGATTTCTTGAATGTCTGATTTATTAAAAAAATGTGTAATGATCATAGATGCAGAATTACCACTAGGTGTTATTGCCAACACTTCTGCCATTTTAGGTGTTACTCTGGGCAAGCAGGTCCCTGAACAGGTCGGTCCCGATGTATTGGATGCTTCCCAAAAAGCACACCTCGGTATTATTTCCATTCCTGTCGCCATGTTAAAAGGTGATCAGAACAGTCTCAAAAGTTTACGAGAAAGACTGTACAATGAGGAATTCAGTGAACTGATCGCTGTCGATTTTTCGGACGTGGCACAGAGCTGCAATGTTTACAATGAATACATAGCAAAGGCAGCCTCTGTCCAGGAAGAAAAACATAATTATCTGGGAATAGCAATTTATGGCGATAAGAAAAAAGTGAACAAATTAACTGGTTTCCTGCCGCTCTTAAGATAAAATAATGCTGTAATTACCGGCGTAAATATAATATAATGCATTTTATAATCAGCGAAATAAGGGGTTATCAGATGCAAGCAGGATTTATACACTATTTAACTTTATTTTTAGGCGTATTGGCGCTATCTACTTCGGCCATCTTTGTAAAACTGGCAGCTGCACCCTCTGCGATTACGGCTTTCTACCGCCTTCTCTTCGCATTGCTGTTGCTCTTGCCGCTTTTACTTTTGAATAAAGCTTATTGGCAGGATTTGCAGTCTCTTTCCAGGCGTCAATGGCAAACGGGACTATTATCCGGTCTCTTTCTGGCTATACATTATATTTTATGGTTTGAATCACTAAACTACACATCTGTTGCCAGTTCAACCGTTATCGTAACCCTGCAGCCGCTTTTTTCATTCGCGGGCGGATACCTTCTATTCAAAGAACGTTTTAACGTTAGCGCAATCCTCAGCAGCATCGTCGCTTTGCTTGGCAGCTTCATTATCGCCTGGGGAGATTTTGAAGTCAGCATGCAGGCTTTATACGGCGATCTGCTTGCTTTCATTGCTGCCGGTTTTATTACTGCCTATTTTTTCATTGGACAGCATATGCGGCAAAAACTGCCGGTAGTGCCTTATTCCATCTTGGGTTATGCTGCCAGCACATTTTTCTTGGCCGTTTACGCCCTCAGTCAACAGCTATCTTTCATCGATTACTCTCAAAATACCTGGGCTGCCTTTCTAGGTATAGCCTTCATCTCAACCATCTTAGGGCAAATGTTGCTTAACTGGCTGTTAAAATGGCTAAGCACCTCGGTTATCTCCATGAGCATACTGGGTGAAACAATCGGTACCTGTATTTTGGCCTATTTTATTCTCGGCGAAGTTATTACATTGCAGCAGGGTATTGGTATTATAGTCACCTTAGCAGGTCTCGGCTTATTCTTGTTTTATAAAAATAAAATGCGTACCTAATAAAAACATCCCACACTAAAAATGTGGGATGTTTTTTGTTAAGAGTTCTGTGCCAACTGCAATGAATTCTGAATCATTTCTTTGATATTGTCCGGCAAGGCCATATTGGTCTGAAATTCTACATAGCCTTTATTCGGTGTTGCACTATAGACAGTCAGATAATCGAGCGGCCTATAGCCAAATAATTCCACACTGCCGATAGCAGATCGATACAAAGCCTGATGAAAATCGACGGTTATCTCGTTGCCATTAAATTGCATGTTCACGCCTTTAGCGGGGTCAATATGACCTACCAGCTTAGTAGCGAGGGATAAACTGATGCGGGAGAAAATCCAGGACATCATTGGTCTGTCCGGCAATTGTTTGCTCAAGGCTTTCAATTTAATCACAGAGTGGTCTTTGTCATGTTCGAACTGCTCCAGCTGACAAATCATGACAAGCTTTCCTGACTTTGCCGTTACAGCCGTAACTTTCAACTGATGGTTTTCCAGGGACTCTATCGTAAGTTCCTTCACGCGTTCGCTATCATCAATAGCCTTCGCTAAAGTGTCATTGATTACTTCGTCAGGCACAGCGACTTTACCATCCTGCAAATCACTGAAGGTCTGCAGATCCCATGTTTCTTTCACTACGCCAAGTCTGTCGGATAAATCCAGTACGGGGCTTTCGGTACTCCAGCTCTGAATCGTATCTGTTACGGCTGCCGGCAATGTTACTGCAGGCATATCCATTTTGCATCACCTCTTTGTTTTGATTCATCTATTATACGCCTAATTTTCTTTCCCTGCCACAAGTTTAAAGCCCTCGCAAAATTTGCGAGGGCTCACTTCTTGTATGAACATTTTTTATTTCCCGCTGTAATATTCAGCGACTTTGGCAAAAGCCTTGCCGCTGGCTTCGATAGTTGCCTCAATATCAGCTTCGCTGTGAGCCGCTGACATAAAGCCTGCCTCAAACTGGGAAGGAGCAAGGTAAATTCCTTCTTCCAGCATGGCATGGAAATATGTATTGAAAGCGCCGACATCGGATTTTTTTGCGCTCTCATAATCGTAAACCGGCTGGTTGCTAAAGAAAATGCACATCATCGAACCTAAATTGTGATACTGCAGCGTAAGGTCATGTTTTTCAGCCTGCGCCTTAATGCCAGCACTTAATTCCTGTACTTTGGCACTTAGTTTTTGATAGAAATCAGGCTCAGAAGCAATAAGCCTTAACGTAGTAATACCGGCAGTCATCGCCAGCGGATTACCGCTCAAGGTGCCAGCCTGATAAACAGGCCCGGCTGGTGCGACGTGTTCCATAATATCCCTGCGCCCGCCGTAAGCACCTACCGGCAGACCGCCGCCTATTACTTTACCCAGACAGGTCAGATCAGGTTTAATGCCGAAAACAGCCTGGGCACCTCCATAAGCGACACGGAAACCGGACATAACCTCGTCAAAAATCAAGAGAGCACCGTATTGTTCAGTCAGCTCCCTGACTTTTTCCAGATAACTGGCCTTCGGCAGCACCATGCCCATATTACCGGGCACCGGTTCAATGATGACGGCAGCAATTTCTTCACCCATACGGCTGAAAACTTCGGCCAGCTGCTCCGCATCATTATATTCAACCGTAATCGTGCCGTCAGCTACACTTGCCGGCACACCCGGACTGTCAGGTACGCCGAAGGTAGTAGCACCTGAACCGGCTTTCACCAGAAGACTGTCATGATGTCCATGATAACAGCCGGCAAATTTTATAATTTTATTGCGCTTCGTGTATGCCCTTGCGAGTCTCAAAACACTCATCGTTGCTTCCGTGCCGGAGTTGACCATCCTCACCATCTCAATAGAAGGAACAGCTTCCGTAACAAGCTTCGCGAGTTCCGTTTCCAGCAAAGTTGGCGCACCGTAACTCGTTCCTAAAAGTAATGCCTTTTGCAAAGCTTGCGTCACCGCAGGATGGGCATGTCCCAGAATCATCGGCCCCCAGGATTCAACATAATCAATGTATTTATTGCCATCAATATCGTAAATATGGCTGCCGCTAGCCTTGGCAATGAAAGGCGGTGTACCGCCGGCACTGCGAAAAGAACGCACCGGGCTATTCACGCCGCCGGGGATAACTTGTTTTGCTTCGGCAAAAGCTGCCGTTGATTTTTCCAGATTTAATGTCATAGCTTTCCGTACTCCTTCATTCCTCAAATTTATAAACGCTTACTGCTCCTGCAGCCAGCGCGCCGCATCCAAAGCATGGTAAGTAATAATGATATCTGCACCTGCTCTCTTCATACCGAGCAGCGTTTCCAAAACAATGAGTTTTTCATCAATCCAGCCATTGGCTGCAGCAGCTTTGACCATGGCATATTCGCCGCTGACGTTATAAACCGCCAAAGGCAGATCAAAATTATCCCGAATCTGGCGCACCACATCCAGGTAAGCGAGTGCCGGCTTCACCATCAGCATATCAGCACCTTCCGCCACATCAAGAGTTGCTTCCCTTATAGCTTCCCGTGCGTTGGCAGGATCCATCTGGTAAGAGCGGCGGTCACCAAACTGCGGAGCAGAATCCGCTGCTTCCCGGAAAGGTCCGTAATAGGCAGAAGCATATTTGACAGAATAGGACATGATGGACACATCCTGAAAACCATGCTCGTCTAATTTTTCTCGAATTGCCAGCACACGACCATCCATCATATCGGAGGGAGCTACAATATCCGCACCAGCTTCCGCATGGCTGAGCGCAGTTTGTGCCAAAAGCGGCAGCGTAGAATCGTTGTCAATTTTTTCGCCGTTCAGCATGCCGCAATGGCCATGGCTGGTATATTGGCAGAGACAGACGTCGCTGACAACAACAAGTTCCGGCAGTGCTGCCTTGATCTGGCGAATTGTCTCCTGAACCGGGCTCGCAGCATCCCAGGCACTGGATCCTTGTTCATCCTTATACTCCGGCAAACCGAAGACAATAACAGCAGGAATGCCTGCCTCGTAAGCTTCTTTGGCTAACTTCACCGCCATGTCCGGAGAAAGATGGTAAATCCCCGGCAAAGAGGCGATTTCTTCCTTGATGCCTGTTCCTGGCACTACAAACAACGGAAAAACAAAATCTGCTGCGGATAATTCAGTTTCACGCACCAGCGTACGTACACCGGCCGATACCCTCAGGCGTCGGGGGCGAATAAAAGGTGTTGTCATTTCTCTTCCTCCCCATACAATTCGCGAATGGCTTTGACTAAGCCCGTAATAGTATATTCTTCTGCTTTAACATCCGTCTTGATATCATATTCTTCACAGGTTTCAGCCGTAATAGGTCCAATACAGGCTACCTTGGCTTTCTTAAGCAGATTAACACCTTCGTCACCCAACAGCTGCAAAAGATTGGTCACTGTGGAAGAACTGGTAAAAGTAACTACATCAATCGCACCAGACTGCAGCTGTTCGCGCACCAAATCACGATCGGCAGTACCTGTTACTGTCTGATAAACCGGCACTACATTAACACTGGCACCCATCTCGCGTAATTTTTCCGGCAGTACATCTCTCGCCTCAAGCGCCCGTGCCAGCAATATATTCATGCCCGGCTGGATTTCTCCCCGCAGAGCATCCACAATACCTTCGGCGCGAAATTCCGGCGGCACAATATCGGCTTTAATGCCGTAGTTTTTCAATTTAGCCGCAGTCTGCGAGCCAATAGCTGCAACTTTCGCATTGCTTAGCATACGGCAGTCATAGCCTTCTGACCAAAGCCGTTCGAAAAAGCGCTCCACACCATTAGCACTGGTGAAGATCACCCAATTATATTGTGCAAGCTTCTTCAAAGCATCATCCAAAGGCTGAAAGCTTTCCGGTTCCACGATTTTGATAGCTGGCGCCTCAATACAACGTGCACCCAGTTTTTCCAACTCATTAGTCAAAACACTGGCCTGTTCCCTAGCTCTGGTTACCAATACGGTTTTGCCGAATAGAGGCTTGGTGTCGAACCATGCCAATTGCTGCCGCAAAGCAGCTACCTCACCCACCAGGAAAATAGCAGGAGGTTTTAGTCCTTGCTCTGCTACATCCTGTGCAGCTCTGCCTACCGTCGTTTCCAGCACACGCTGTTCCGGCTTTGTACCCCAGCGAATAACAGCTGCAGGTGTTGCTGCAGGACGTCCGTTTTCGATGAGTTTTGCAGTTATGTGCGGCAGATTTTCAACACCCATCAAAAATACAAGCGTATCTACACCTGTCGCCAATTTATCCCATTTAATCGTTGATTCACTCTTTGTCGGGTCTTCATGCCCGGTCACCACCGCAAAGGAAGTTGCGATACCCCTGTGTGTTACGGGAATGCCGGCATAAGCAGGCACAGAAATAGCAGAAGTTATACCTGGAACTACTTCAAACGGAATACCATTTTCAACCAGTTTCAGGGCTTCTTCGCCACCGCGGCCAAAAACAAACGGATCGCCGCCCTTCAGGCGTACGACAGTTTTGCCTTCTTTCGCTTTGTCCACCAGCACCTGATTTATTTCTTCCTGACGCATGGTGTGTTTGCTGGAAGCTTTGCCTACATAGATCATTTCAGCATCGGGGCGGGCAGCCGCGAGCAAACGTTCATCGGCCAGCCTATCGTAGACGATAGTGTCTGCAACCTGAATATATTCGTGTCCCTTCAAACTGATAAGCTTGTAATCACCGGGGCCTGCACCTACTAGATAAACCATTCCTGGCATAATTTTCCTCCTAATATCTGTTCGCTTAGCACCTGTAAGGTTAAAGCGTATTTACTTGCTGATTTACATTATCAATATTCTACCTCATCAAGAATTTCTTTGCCGCCGGCCGCCAGCATTTGTTGTGCCAGCTTGATGCCAAGCTCCTCGGCTTCAGAGCAGCTGCCATCGATTTGCGCGCGTACTTCTCTGGTCCCGTCTATTTTCAGGATCGTTGCTTTCAGCAACAAATGATTACCGCTTACTTTGCCGTAAACGCCGACAGGAACCTGACAGCCGCCTTGCACTTCTCTCAGATAAGCACGTTCTGCGGTTACCGCCGCAATCGTTTCATTGTCATTCAAAAATTCCAATACCGACAGTACTTCTGGATCATCCTGTCTGGTTTCAATGGCCAGAGCACCCTGTCCAACCGCAGGCAGGCAGATTTCGTTCGGCAGAATTTGGGTGATATATTGCTCAAGGCCCAAACGCTTAAGGCCCGCAGCAGCCAGAATAATAGCATCCATTTCCTGATTTTCCAATTTCTTGATCCTGGTATCAAGATTTCCACGCAAATCAATTGTTAGTACATCAGGTCTATATTTAAGGATCTGCGCCCTTCTTCTCAGGCTGGAAGTACCTACTTTGGCGCCCTGCGGCAATTCATCAAGAGATTTGTAACGCAGGCTGACGAAGGCATCGCTGGCATCAGCGCGTGTAGTAATGGCTGCCAACATTAACCCTTCTGGCAATTCAGTCGGCATATCTTTCAGGCTATGTACCGCCAAATCAATTTCACCGCTCAGCATGGCATTTTCCAATTCTTTAGTGAATAAGCCTTTGCCGCCTATTTTCGCCAGCGGCACATCAAGAATCTTATCTCCTGTGGTAACGATTCTCTTCAGCGTAACCTCAATCCCAGGAAACCTTTCGCGAATGCGGCCGGCAATGTGTTCTGCCTGCCATAAGGCAAGCTTACTGCCGCGCGTACCGATAACAATATTTTTCTTCATTATTATTGCTCTCCTCTGTCTGCTCAAGTTTGAATAACCCGCACAGGGCATCAATATAAAAATGTTCCTTACTGGTTCCTGTTACTTCGTTCATGCTGATCATGGGATCACGCATCAATTTGCGCACGATCATCTTCGACATATTTTCCATGATTTTTCTTTCTTCCGGCGAGATATCAGGCAGCTTCGCCAAAGCACGTTTAACTTCCCGAAGCCTCATTTGTTCAGCTTTATCGCGCAGATTCGCCAATACCGGCTGGTAAGAAAGATACCGGAATTTTTCTATCAGCTCTGCCCTTTCGGCATCAATTATCTTTTCTGCTGCAAGCGCTTCTTTCTTCCTTAATTTGATATTCGTAGCTACAACGGCTTCCAGATCATCAATATTGTACAAAGTAACACCCTTGATTTCACCAACCTCAGGTTCCACATCCCTCGGTACGGCAATATCGATAAAAATCAGCGGTCTGCCTTCCCTTAGCGGCATCAACCGGGCGATATCCCTGGTGCGTACCATATAATGCGGAGCACCTGTAGAGGTAATGACTATATCCGCTTTGTTCGCAGCCTCTATATAGTTTTCGAATTTAACAGCTACCCCCTGGAATTTATCAGCCAACTCAACTGCTCTTTTATAATTACGGTTGGAGACAAAAACCGTTTTCACGCCATTGGCAACGAGGTGCTTAGCTGTGAGTTCACTCATCTGTCCGGCACCGACAATTAATACATTCGACTCCTTTAAATCTCCAAAAGCTTTCTTCGCCAGTTCTACGGCTGCATAGCTGACCGATACTGCGCTATAAGCGATATGTGTCACCGTGCGCACTTTTTTACCGACCGCAATAGCTCTGTGAAACAAAGTGTTCAGCACGGTACTGGTACTATCTGCATCACGCGCCAGTGAATATGCTCTTTTTACCTGACTCAGGATTTGCCCCTCGCCTATGATGAGGGAATCCAGGCTGGAAGCCACCCTGAATAGATGATTAATACAATCTTCACCCGTAAAAAAGAATAAATATCTTCTTGCATCAGGTGTGTTTACTGCCATCTTCTGCAAGAATTGGCGCATAATCGCTAATGCCTCATCAGCATCTTCTACAACAGCATACACTTCAGTACGATTGCAGGTAGAGAGCAGAACACATTCACTGAATCCCTCACAGCTGCGAAAATATTTTAATGCCTGCTTAACTTGTTCTTCCGAAAAAGAAAAGCACTCCCGCACTTCTACTGGTGCGGTTTTATGATTTAATCCCAATACTACTAACTGCATGACGAATCATTGCCTCCGCCTCTTCAATTCTCCCCTGCCTTAACATAGCAAGGATATTTTCATTTATTGTTTCACGCCAAAAGAGCTCACGTTCTTTTGACGTTGCCAGCCTTTGCTTAAGTTCCCGGCGCACTTTGTCCAGCAGATTAAGATACTCAGCGTATTCCTCGCCATACAGCTTAGCCAATTCCTGCCTGAGCCTTTTAGCTAACACCGGGCTTTTACCGCCGGTAGAAACCGTCAGCAGCAAATCTCCGCGCTTAACCTGCGCCGGTACTGAGAAATTGCCAAGTTCAGGCACATCAACAACATTGGACAGAATACCAGCTGCTTCAGCTTCTTCCGCAACTGCTTCATTGACAGCTGAATCATCGGTTGCACAAATTACAAGGAAAAATCCTCTCAAGTCGCCTTTGCGATAAGGCCGTGCAATGTAATTAAATTGATTCCTTTGCTGCATTTCCTTAAGTTCAACAGTCAATTCAGGGCTCAATACCGTTACTTCGGCACCGGCAGCGAGAAGTGACTTAACTTTGCGGCAGGCAACAGTTCCACCGCCGACAACAATACATTTTTTGTTGGCCATGCGCAAGTTTATCGGGTAATCAGCCATTTTTACACCTTATCCCTTTCATCATATCCGCCCACTTGCTGAATATTGGTAATAAAAAATCCCCGCAAAATTTGCGGGGAAGAATAAAGACAAAGGTGATATCTGTTCACGGTTGTGCCACCCTCCCCATCGCTCGTAGGTTTAACGGTGATTGCAAACAGGCAGTTCTCCTGACTCTGGATCATCGTTCACCCAAACCTTCCCAAGAATTCTCTTAGTGGCATCTCATGGGGTCGCTCCTCATTACAGTGGCGGGACCGTGCCGGGCTTACACCGGCTTATCTATTAAGACCAAAGGTCACCTGTTTTCATCATATGCAATTTTCAAAGCTTTTTACCGGTCTTTATTATACTATATACATGCAATTTTAGCAAAATATTGCCGTCCTCTTCTTTGTGTTAATTCACTGAAATTACACGGCGCAGGAAAACCTCAATAATTGTCGAATTTATTTGTTTGTTAATAAACAAGCAAGGAAGGCAGATGAAAAAATTGTGGCGAACAACTGACATTAGTTTACCTAAAGAAAACGATGTGCTAACTTTTCAAAAACATTGTGTTCAATATAATAAACCACAGTTTCTGAAAAATATATCATTACTGATCTTTATTATGTTTGTCTGTACTCTGTTTTCCCTGTCTATAAAAAGTGTTGATAGCATAGAATCCAATGTCGTAATGGTTTATTTGCTTGGCATTATCATTTTTTCATATCTTGTCAGCGGCTATATCTACAATTTTTTAGCTTCACTTTCTGGTGTACTCTTATATAATTTTTTCTTTACTGAACCTTATTACACGCTTGAGGTCTACAGACACGATTACCTGGTAACTTTTCTGATCATGTTCATAGTAGGTTTCTTCACCAGTGCACTGACCATGAGAATCAAATGGGAAACTTTTCTGGCTGAAGAACGAGAGCAGCGTATCAAGGCATTATACGTCATCGGCAGAAAGCTGCTAAGTGTTAAAAATAGTGCTCATCTGTCGGAAATATCAGCGAAAGAAATTGCTAAGCAGTTTTCTACGGATGTACTTATTCAGTTTTTTAATGAAAATAACGGTATTCGCAATAGATATGTTGCAGGCAATGATTTGTTTGTTGATGATAAAGAACGAGTAGCATGTTTAGAAGCCTGCCAGTCTGGCCTTCCCTGCGGTTCTGGCACCAAGCTTTTCCCTAATGCACAAGGTTATTATCTGCCCATTATTGGGCAAGGCGGAGTTATCGGCATTATTGGCGTTGTTTTTTCGTCGTCGTTTGTACCCACGAATTTGCAGACGAGATTTCTTGAAACGATAGCTTCACAGATTGCAGCCGTCTTGGAACGTGAAAAACTTTATGAAAAACAGGCAGAAACTCAAATACAAGTACAGCGTGAACGCTTGCGGTCAGATATGTTCAGAACTATCTCGCATGATCTTCGCACCCCGCTTACCAGTATTATTGGGTCAGCCAATACTGTTATTGATAATTATGCCAATATTAGCGATGAAATTAAAAAAGATTTTTTGCGTAATATCTATGATGACGCTTGCTGGTTGAATGAAATGGTAGAAAACATATTACATATCACGCGTTTTGACGAGGGTCGAGTTAAATTGAATATTGGAGAAGAAGCAGCTGAGGAAATAATAGCCGAAGCAATCGGCCGTGTGAAAAAGCATGCACACAACCACCAAATCAGCACAAATATTCCTCCAAGCCTTATTCTATTGAAGGCAGATGGTGTTTTACTGACCAGGGTATTAGTTAACCTTTTGGAGAATGCTGTGAATTACACTCCTGAAGGCAGTGTAATCTCGGTATCCCTTAGTAAAATGAATGAAAACATTTTATTTGAAGTAAGCGACAATGGGCCGGGAATATCAGAAGAGAATTTGCCGCATATATTTGAGCGATTTTATTATCATCCTGCCAAATCTTTTAGCGGCCGCCGCGGCACTGGTCTTGGACTTTCATTATGTAAGTCAATTGTCGAGGCGCATGGTGGACAAATAATGATCAAAAATGCTAAGCCACATGGCACTACTGTGCAATTCTGGATTCCTGCCAAGGAGGTACATATCGATGCAACCCTTAATTCTGATTGCAGATGATGAAAAATATATCCGCAACTTTCTAAAGGTATCACTTGAAACCCAAGGATATAAATGTCTGGAAGCCGATTGCGGTGCAAACGCACTTATGCTTGCTGCATCACATAATCCAGACGTCCTTATTCTTGATTTGGGCTTACCTGACATCGATGGCGTCGAAGTCATTAAAAAACTTCGTGCAATATCCCGGCTACCTATCATTATAGTTTCTGCCCGTGGGCATGATCGTGAAAAGATTGAGGCTCTTGATGCCGGAGCAGATGATTATTTGACTAAGCCCTTCAGTGTTCCTGAACTGCTGGCACGTATCCGTGTTATTCTTAGACGGCATTTTTTTGACTCTGCATCCCTCGACCAGAATAAGTCCGAATTTAAAATCGGTAATCTGCTTGTCGATGACAGTAAAAGGCGTGTCTGGTTACATAATGATGAAATTCACCTCACACCAAATGAGTATAAGGTACTGGCGCTTTTAATAAAATATCAGGGCAAAGTACTAACCCATAAGTTCATTATTGAAAATATCTGGGGTGGTATGATAGATGATGATACCCAATCCTTAAGAGTATGCATGGGCAATCTCAGGCGAAAATTAAGGGAAGATCCTGCCGAACCGCACTACATTATTACAGAAATAGGCGTAGGTTATCGTTTGGCAGATGAATAAACTACCCTGTAATTAATAAAAATATATCTCAAAACACTGGCTGTAATACTAAGAAATTAGTATTACAGCTTTTCTTTTTATCTTAACAAAAAAATTACACGACTAGTACAAAGCTTCACACGAAATTGATACATACTCAGCTATACTAAAACTGAAAGGAGGTGTAAACGGTTATGTATAAACTTGATACTTCCAATAACCAATTTAACCAATGTATAAGCTCAGCCATTGCTGAACTTCGCTGTAATAATTTAAAACCAGCTTATGAAAAAATTATTGAAGCAATGCACATATATCCTGATGCGCCTCAACCACACAATTTACTTGGCATCTGGTTTGAACTGAAAGGTAACGGAGTTATGGCCCGGCGTCACTATAGAGCAGCGTATTCCCTTGACCCAACTTTTCAACCTGCCTGCAAAAATATTGAACGCATCTGTTCTTTTGAAAATTCCAATTCTTGCGAATTTTATTTTGGTGACGAACAAAAAAAATAAAGGCACAATTTGCCTGATTTAAGGAGAGCACTTATGTATATAACTATCGTTGGCTGCGGTAGACTTGGCAGCATGCTGGCAGAGGATTTATCCAATAACGGGTATGACATTGCGATTATTGACCGATATGCCAAAAACCTGGAAATCCTTGGCAGTGGATTTAATGGACTTCGCGTCAAAGGCGTTGAGTTCGACAATGATGTTCTTATCGAAGCCGGAATAAAACACGCTGACTATCTTATCGCTGCCACTCCTTTTGACAATATAAATATTACTGTGGCTTTAGTTGCTAAAAAGATATTCGACGTTCCGCGCATTATCGCCAGAATCAATGATCCTCAAAAAAAACGTGTTTATGATAGTCTGTCAATTGATACAATAAACCCTACGGAGTTAAGCGCCTACATACTCAAAACAAGAATCGAGGAAAATCTCAAATGAAATCGATTATCATCGGCGGTGGCAAAATTGGCTCCAATCTGCTTAAGACATTGAAAGAACGCGGCTATAACGTCACACTTATCGAAAAAAATGAAGAAGTTTGTCACAAAATAGCGAATGATATTGAAGCCGATATTATCTGTGGTGATGGGACGGATTTAGATGTGCTGAATGACGCAGGCATCAAGAATGCTGACCTATTGGCTGCCGTGACTGGTAAAGATGAAGAAAACCTCGTCATCTGCCAGATTGCCAAAAAAGAATTCCGAATTAAAAAATCAATTGCCAGAGTCAATAATCCTAAAAATATCGCCATGTTCAAAGCGCTAAACGTCGACCAAACTGTCTGCAGCACTGAAGTAATTGCTAATCTGATTGAATATGAATTTGACCGTGATATCTGCAAAATTGTGCAAACCTTTGACCGCGGTGCTATGGTTCTTATGGAGATTAAAATTAATGATAACAACTGCTGGCTTAATTGTTTTATAAAAGACCTGAAGCTGCCAGCAGAATGCGTTGTTGCCTCCATCTTCCGTAATGGTCAGAGTCTATATGCCCGTGGCAATACCCAGATAATGCTGGATGACCGTGTTTACATGATCACTAACCATGCTACCTTCATTAAAATTAAAAACTATCTGCTAGGCGGAGGTAAACCTTATGTTAAATAACAAAGCTGAAGTTACTGGACTTATTTTGGAGGTACTTTCTGCTTTTCTCTACTGTGGTTTAATTTATACCGTAATTTTATTTGCAATGTGGGGATACCATGAGAAATAACAGTATGATTTACTCAGACTTTTTGATTATCAGCTATTATACTGGCTGTATTGTGCTAGGCACAGCTCTCTTAATGTCCATTCCTATAGCTACAGCCCTGTTTTTGCAGGAATGGAGCCCTTTAATTGACTTCGTTATCAGTATGTCAATCTCAATAATTTCTGGTTTTACTATGATCTTTTGTGGTTGGCAAGCACGCAGCAATGCTATGCGTGTGGAGTGGAAACACGGTTTTATTATTGCCGCCATCTCCTGGTTGGTATTAATGGTGCTCTGCACAATCCCTTATTTGCTAAGCGGTCATGTCAATAGTTTTTTGGATGCCTGCTTTGATGTCATGAGCGGCTTTACCACAACAGGACTTTTTCTTATGCAGGATCTTGACCATATATCTGTTACTCTTAATATGTGGCGTCATCTGCTAACCTTTGTCGGCGGTCAAGGCATGGTTGTGCTAGCTCTCAGTTTCCTGCTAAAAAATCTTGGCGGTGCCTATAAGTTATATGTTGGAGAAGCTAAAGATATCGGACTCGTTCCTAATGTTGTCGGTACTGCCAGAGTTATCTGGAAAATCAGCATCATTTATCTAGTGGTCGGCACTTTAGCTTTATGGTTATGCGGTATGTATATTGGTCTCGCACCCCGATCTGCCTTCTTTCATGCGCTCTTCATCTTTGAGGCAGCTTGGAGCACTGGCGGCTTTGCTCCAAATACGCAAAATATAATGTATTATCACAGTTTAACTTATGAAGTAATCTCTATTATTATCTTCGTCCTGGGTTCCTTAAACTTCGGCCTACACTATGCAGTTTGGCAAGGAAACAAAAAAGAACTATTTAAAAACATTGAAATGCAGAGTTTCTTTATTACATCCTTCATAATCTGCACTTTTACCGTTGTCAAGCTTGCTCAATTCGGTATTTATACTGATGCCGTAGCTACTTTTCGCAGGATAGTCTACAATGTTTTATCGGCCCATACAACAACAGGATTTAATACCATCTATTCCCTCCAACTCATCCAAGAATGGGGAGATTTTGGTATCTTTATGATGATAATTGCCATGTTGATCGGTGGTTCGGCCTGCTCAACAGCAGGCGGCTTTAAAGGTCTCCGTATAGGCATTGTTTTCAAGGCTTTAGCCGCTGATATCCGAAGATTGATAGCTCCTGAACGCGCAGTCAAAGTCTATAAATACCATCATATCAAGGATTGTGTTTTGGATGATGGAACAGTAAAAAATGCCGCTTTGATTATCTTTTGTTATGTTTTTTTATTTGCTATTACAACAGCGCTTGGTATATTCTACGGCTATCCCCTCGCAGCGTCTGCTTTTGAAGCAGCTTCCGTTACAGGCAACGTCGGCCTTTCGATAGGTATAACAACTACAACAATGCCTGATTTTTTAAAGGTACAGTATATCCTTGCCATGTACTTGGGAAGACTTGAATTTATTTCGGTCTTAGCATTATTTGCCAATATTATCGGAGGCATAAAAAATTATGTGCAAAATCGTTAAAACACTATTGCTAGCATTTTTTCTTTCCTTATCCCTCAATACACAAGTTTGCGCTGGTGCTATAACCAATATCAATACTTTAATAGAAAAATCGCAGGTTTTTGACGGTCAGGTTGTTACCATCGAAGGTGAAGCCATTGGTGAGTCAATGCTTCGCGGTGAATATGCGTGGATAAATATTATTGATAATACCAATGCCATCGGTGTCTGGCTGAAAGCCTCCGATGCACAAAGAATCACATCTTTTGGTGACTACAGGCATAAAGGAGATATTGTAAAAATCACAGGAACCTTTTCGCGTAATTGTACAGAGCATGGTGGCGATATTGATATCCACAGTAATACTTTTGAAATTACGGAAAGAGGTTACAAGCAACCGGAAAAAATAAACCAAGTAAAAATAAAAACTGCCTTCGCACTTTCCTTTTTAGCATTTCTGACAGCCTATATCTATTGGCGACGGATATATTAATCACCAACAATAATAAAATTTAATTACCAAAATAGAAAAAAGACCGGTTTCAACAGATTATCACTGTTTGAACCAGTCCTTTGCCCCTCATTTTGCTCTTTTTTCTCTTTACCTGCTATTATTACATTCTTTAATAATATTAACTGTATTAGCAAGTTATTTGTAATGTTGTGAGTATACCACATTCAGAATTTGTTAACAATATTGAAATGCAAAGTATACAAAATACTTTTACTACGCTAAATGCCAAAAGTATATAATTTTTTAATAGAAAGGGCCGGTCGTTATACAACGACCGGCCTTGCTCTTTTCTACCAGTGAAGGATGCGCGCTACGATAACCAAGGTCGGTTCATCATCAAAATAGTATTCTTCTGCGTCATCACGCAGGAAAATAAAGATACCCTTGTACATGAAACCAATCCCAACGAGTCCATCGTACGGATCAAAAACGAGGATCACCTCTGTAATGCGCCTACCTCTGTAATAGAAACCATGGTCATCTCTTTCATAGTCACGCCAACGATATGTATAAAAACCTGGGAATAGCCAATCCCAATCGTCATCATACACTGCACCAAAGAAATAAAAGTCAGAATAGTGATACCTGTCATACCAGAAATCCCAAGGATCATACCAGCTGAAGGGGGAGACATATCTCTTATAATGGTGATGATGTTTATGCCAGGTCAATTTTTGATAGTCAGGTCGATTCCAGTCATGGTGGTTTTCAAAATGCTGCTGCTCTTCGTGTTGATATTGCTGTTGATACTGCTCATTATGTTGCTGTGGTTGTTTTGGCGGCATCTGCTGATACTCTTCATGCGGCTGCTGCTTTGGCGGCTGCTGGTGTTGTTGCTGTTGTTCTTGTTTCGGCGGTTGCTTTGGCTGCTGTTGTTGTTTCGGAGGCATTTGCTGCTGCTCTTCATGCGGCTGCTGCATTGGTGGCTGCTGGTGCTGTTGCTGTTGTTGTTTCGGCGGTTGCTTCGGTTGTTGCTGCTGTTTCGGAGGCATTTGCTGCTGCTCTTCATGCGGCTGCTGCATTGGTGGCTGCTGGTGCTGTTGTTGTTCTTGTTTCGGCGGTTGCTTTGGCTGCTGTTGTTGTTTCGGAGGCATTTGCTGCTGCTCTTCATGCGGCTGCTGCATTGGTGGCTGCTGGTGCTGTTGCTGTTGTTGTTTCGGCGGTTGCT